>Ga0187871_10000301_pt1 | contig 47908 bp, 34 predicted proteins | sample June2016WEW_16_1_FD_132988 | JGI IMG/M metagenome (GOLD analysis project Ga0187871, IMG submission 132988) | Peatland microbial communities from SPRUCE experiment site at the Marcell Experimental Forest, Minnesota, USA - June2016WEW_16_10 | ecosystem: Environmental > Terrestrial > Soil >...
CGCCGAGCCAAAACAGAAGAGCAGAATCGCGCCGATCTTGATCAACACCATGGTGGTGTTCGCCTCGGCGCTTTCCCTAACGCCGCGCACCAGCACCACGGTAACCAGCAGTGTGATCAGCAGAGCCGGAATATTGAAGATGCCCGCCGGACCGCCCGGCGCGGGTATGGGAGGGTATGCCAAAGCTTGCGGCAAATGCCAGCCTAACAAGTTATCGCATAAGTCCTGTATATACGCCGAGAATCCGACGGCCACCGACATATTGGAAACGGCGTATTCCAAAATAAGATCCCACCCGATGATCCACGCGACAATTTCGCCGAGAATGGCGTACGCGTAGGTATAGGCGCTGCCGGCGATGGGGATCATCGAGGACAGTTCCGCATAGCACAGTCCGGCAAACAGGCACGCGATGGCTACCAAAGCGAAGGAAACGGTAATCGCCGGACCCGCGCCCGGGCGGCCTAACTGGGAAGCCGCGTGCGAGCCGTTGAGGATCAGGTCGATCACCGTCGCCTCCAGGATCGACTTGGTGGGAATCACGGTTCCCGCCGCCGCCGTCCCGGTGAGCGTGAAAATACCGGAGCCGATCACCGCGCCCACGCCGAACGCCGTAAGGCTCCACGGCCCCAGCGTCTTGCGCAGGCGCTTACCCGGCTCCTCGGAAGCCTCAATCAGAGCGTCGATGCTCTTGGTGCGGAATAGTTGGCTCAACGGCCTGTCCTAAGAACCGCTCCCTCAGGGTCGCGGCTCGGTATTTAGCGTTTCCGCTGACCTTGCACCATCTTTTTAACCTTCTTCTTCATCGAGCCGCGCGCCACGCCAGCCGCACGCTTGGCCTTGGGCGCCACCTTCTTGCGCGCCGCTCTCTTCAGTTTCTTTCGTTCAACTCTATCAGCAATCGCCGTCGTATCCATAGTTTTTTTTCAGCCTCTCTTCAGCCCCGCGTATTTTTCTACCAGCTTCTTCAGCCCGTAACGCGGAAAACTGACTGTAATCTTGGCGTCTTCGCCCTCGCCCTCGCGCCGCACCACGGTTCCGGTGCCATACTTCGGATGCTCCACCGTCATGCCGGTTCGCGCCGATTTGCGCGGCGGCCCAGCTACGGGCGGCTTGGCGGGCGCGCCCGAAGGGAACGCTGGCCGTTGGGGTATCACTGGCGGCGTCTTCGGAGAAGGAAATGCGACTCCCCGCTCGGAGAAGAACTGCGAGATGTTCTCCAGTGAATTATAAGTCTTTCCGGTGAAGGTATTGCGCTGGGCGCTCTGCCGCACCTGGAAGCGCTCCGCGTGCAGATCCACTTGCGGCACGCTATCGTCGTCGACCAGATTGACAATCAGGTCCTCCGGCGCTTCGTTGAGAAACCGCGACGGCACGGTGCGCTCCTGCTCTCCGCCCCCAAACCGGCGGCGATACTTAGCCCAGGTCAGATACAGGCGCTTCTGCGCGCGTGTCATGCCCACGTAGCATAAACGCCGTTCTTCTTCGAGGGCCGCCACCGAGGCCATGGATCGTTGATGCGGGAACAACCCCTCTTCCATGCCCGCCAGGAACACGATCGGAAACTCCAGACCCTTGGCGTTGTGCAGTGTCAGCAGGCTTACTTGCGCGTGTTCATCGACCGCGTCCGCGTCCGCCACCAGGGCGGCGTGATCCAGAAAATCGCCCAGGGCTTCGCCGCGCTCGGCGGACTCCGTGGCCGCGTTCACCAGCTCGCCCAAGTTCTCCATCCGGCCTTCCGATTCGGGAGTGCCTTCCTGTTCCAGCATCTTGCCGTAACCGGTGCGGTCGAGCATGAACCGTATAGCGTCCGGCAGCGGCTCGCTCATCACCCGCAGCGACAGCTCCTGGATCATGGTGCGGAACGCCACCAACGCCGACTGCGCGCGCGCCGGAAAGATCTGCTGGTCGATCATGCGCGACACGGCGTCCCACAAGCTCAGCTCGTTGTCGCGCGCGAACGCGTCCACCTGGTCGATGGTGGTGCGGCCGATGCCGCGCGCCGGCGTGTTGATCACGCGCAGCAGGCTCACAGAATCCCGATTCGACATGGCCAGCTTCAGATACGCCACCGCGTCCTTGATTTCGGCGCGCTGGTAAAAGCTGAATCCGCCCACTACCAGATATTTCCGCCCATGCCGCCTCAGGGCTTCTTCGATCTGCCGCGATTGCGAGTTGGTCCGGTAGAGCACCGCCACGCGATCTTTGGGATTCTCGGCCAGCAGGCGCTCGATGGTTTTCGCGATAAACATGCCTTCGTTCTCCGCGTCCCATCCGCCGTACATACCCAGCATCTCGCCGCGGTCGGCCTCGGTCCAGAGCGTCTTGCCCTTGCGCGCCTTGTTGTTGGCCACCACCGTGCCGGCGGCCGCCAGGATGTTCTTGGTGGAGCGGTAATTCTGCTCCAGCCGGATGGCGCGGGCCTTGGGAAAGTCGCGCTCGAAATCCAGAATGTTCTTGATATCCGCGCCGCGCCAGCTATAGATCGACTGATCCTCGTCGCCCACCACGCACACATTGCCGTGCGTTTCCGAGAGCAGCCGCATCAACTCGTACTGGCTGCGATTGGTATCCTGATACTCGTCGATCATCATGTAGCCGATGCGCCGGTTGTACTGCGCGCGGGTGGCGTCGTCGTGGTAGAGCAGGCGCACGGTCTCGAGCAGCAGGTCGTCGAAATCCAGGGCGTTGGCGGTGTGCAGCGCTTTCTCGTATTCGTCCCAGATCACCGCCAGCTTGCCCGCCGCCGGATCTTTCGCGTCGCGATAAAAATCCTGCGGCGCCTGCTTCTGATTCTTGGCGCTGCTGATGCGCGCGAGCGCCGCGCGGTATTGCATGAATTTCTCGTCGATGCCCAGGCGGCGATAGCCGCTCTTGATCAGCGCCAGTTGATCTTCGTCGTCGTAGATGCTGAAACGGCGCGTGAATCCGGGGCGAATCTGCGCCAGGGGCTCGCCATCCCGCCGCAATAGGCGCACGCAGAAAGAATGAAATGTGGAGAGATTGGGCGTGGAGGATAGCTCGATGCCGCTCAACAGGCCCGCCACCCGTTCCCGCATCTCCGCCGCCGCTTTGTTGGTGAAGGTCACGGCCAAAATGGCGGACGGGGGCACATGCCGCGCCGTGACGATGTAGGCGATGCGGTGAGTAATGACGCGGGTTTTGCCGCTGCCCGCTCCGGCCAGAATCAGCAGAGGGCCTTCGGTACAGGCGACGGCTTCACGTTGTTGAGGGTTGAGACCCTTGAGAAAGTCCATGTCGAAGGAGGACTCTTCGAATTTTACCATGGTGGGGCAGGCAAGCCCCGCTGGTAGCACGGGCTTTAGCGCGAACGACCCTGCGGGTCGTTACCAAGATCGGAGAACTGACGCCGGGACGTGGCGCAGGCACTCATTGCCTGCCGCGCTGACACTCGGGTCGGCGCAGGCGAGCGTAGCTCGCCCAGCGGGACGTTAGTCCCGCTAGATCAGTGAATTGCACGATGGTTCTCTGGAGAGCGCGAACGGCCGGGGGCCGTCACCAGGATCGGAAACCCAAAGCCTTGGGGGGCGGGATTTATCCCGCGCGGGGCTTCAGCCCCGCGCCTCGCAAATCGACAGGTTGGCGAGTGGGTTTCCGGAGAGCCTGTGGACGGCGAGCTTCGCTCGTCGAAAAGAGGGCCTGCGAGCCTGCCCCACGTTAAACTAAACATCTGCGCCGATTCCCGTTCCTGTGTTTCTATTCCGTGATGGCCGTGGCGGCCCTCCTGCTAGCCATGCGCATTATCGCGGGACCATTTCACTCACCACTGGTCACTGTAAATTCGCCGGTAAATGCCGCGGCCGCGATAGCGGTCTCATTCGTCCTGCTGGCCCTGATAGCCCCTAAGAATCCGGCGATCGCCCCCGCGCTCCCGTGGCCGCCTTGGATAGATTTGTCCGTCCTGGCAGCAGTCACTGCGGCGGCGTTCTGGCCCAACCTGGACTCGCCGTTTGTGTACGACGACTATACCCACCTCGCACAGACATCCCACGTCACCTGGCGGATTCTGATAGACGCCTTCCAGCCGGTCCCGGGCGGCCACGGACTCTTCTTTCGTCCGGTAGGATTCATATCTTACTGGCTCGACCTCCAGTGGGCGGGCGGCCACGCCATTCGCTGGCATTTGTGGAACCTGGCCGCGCATGCGGCCAACGCTTGCCTGGTGTATCTGTTGGTCAAACGGCTGGAGATGCGGCGTCCGGCGGCATGCGTCGCCGCGCTGCTCTTCGCGCTGCACGGATCGCGCGCGGAAACCGTCGCCTGGGCGGATGCCCGCTTCGACCTGCTGGCGGCGTTCTTCGCATTGTGCGCCATGCTGGCCACATTGGAATATTGCCGCACCGGCCGCCGCCTGCTCTTTGTTCCGTTGGCTGTCTGCGCCGCGCTGGCCGTGTACGCCAAGGAATCGGCATTCTGTTTGCCGCTGCTGCCTGTCGCGCTGCTGCCTTGCTTGCCGCGGGCGCAGGGCCGCGGAAGGATGCGGGCACTCGCGGCGAGTCTCATGCTCGGCTGCGTGTGCGCGATTCTGTTTGCCTACCGTTGGTGGGCGTTGGGCGGAATTGGCGGCTATACCGACCGCACGGGTCTCAGCGCGGTCTGGCGCTCGCGGCCGTTGCATAGCTCGGAAGCGCTGTTTTTCCGGCAGTGGGCCTTCCTGTTTTTTCCGGTGAACTGGTCCGTTCCGCTGGAGTGGTGGCTGCGCGCGGCCGCGGCCGGATTCCTCGCCGTACTGGCGGTGTACGCCGTGCACGGCAGGGAATGGCGGGGTAAACCAGGCACCCTCCTGGCGGGCCTCGCCTTCCTCCTCGTAGCGGTCATACCGGTCCAGCATCTGCTGATGTTCCAGCCTGACTTTGCGGGCGCCCGCGTATTGTACCTGCCGCTCGCCGGACTCGCTATTTTCTGGGCCGCCATGCTGGAGGAATCCGCGCGGAACAAGCTCACATGGGCGCTGGCCGGGGCTCTGATCGCATTCAACGTGGCGGCGCTCGAGCACAACCTGGGCCCATGGCGGACGACTCCGGCGACCGCCGCCGCGGTTTGCCGCGCGTTGGGAAGCGAAATGGCGAACGATCCACGGCCCGTGTTCGTAAGCGGTTTGCCCGAAAGGCTGGGCGGCGTTTATTTTCTCTCCAACGGATTCCCGGAATGCGTGGAGACGAACTCGGGTGAACCGGCGGCGCGCGTGCACGTGGTGGGCGAGTCGCCATACACCGTGCCGAATAACGGGCGCCGCTTCGCGTGGGATCGGGAAGAGGGCCGCCTGAAAGAAAGGCGGTAGGATCGTACTGGCCACTCAGTCGTACGTAGTAGTACCAATGCCGGCGGCCGATTCGAACGAATTCAACTAGAATAGCCCTATAGGTCAAGAAGACCGATTAGTTGCAAAGGGGCTTTTATGGAGCTGCATCTCCACCCACGTCTGTTGGCGGGCGCTTCGGGCTTAGCCTTGCTGGCCACTTTATTTGTGTGGCCGGGGCGCACGGCGCCGCGTACCGGAGCCCAACGCGTAATCGTGATTCGGGAAGTGAAGCACGGAATTTCACCGCCGCTGCGAACCATGGCGAACGCGCCGGCCACCCGGTGGGCGCAGGCCGTCGACGACGACGACGAGCCGGCCGCGGGTCGCGCAGCGGGGGACGCCGTTGCCAGGCTCGTCGATCCCGTCCGGCAAGCCACGGCCGGCCCCGCGCTGGTAACCCTTCCGGGCATGAATCTCGTCGGCCTCGGAAGGGGCTTCACGGGCCCCGGCGGATCCCATGCCATCTACGGCGTGCCGCCCGATCCGAACTCCGCGGTGGGCGACACCCAGATCGTAGAGACCGTGAATCTGTCGCTGGCCGTGCTGGATAAGACGACGGGACAACCGGTCAAGGGTCCGCTCTTCATCGGGGAACTATGGAAGAACTTCGACAGCAACTGCACCAACGGCGCCAGTATGGCCGACCCGGTGGTACTCTACGACAAACAAGCGGCCCGCTGGGCGATCAAGATGGGAACGCTGGGAACGCCATACTACACCTGCATGGCGGTTTCCGAAACCAGCGACGCCACCGGCGCCTATTACCTGTACGATTATGAGTTCCAAGCCGAGGGAAACTTGACCGGACAGAAGATGGCGACCTGGCTGGATGGTTACTACCTGTCCACCTATATTAATGTCAACTCGGTCTACGTCGGCCCCTCCGCTTGTGTCTTGGACCGCAGCCAGATGCTGATTGGCCAGGCCGCCACGATGCAGTGCGTGCAACTCGACAATACGCACCTCGACGGGATGGTGCCCTCCAATATGGATGGTCCCACGGCGCCGCCGGCCGGCTCGCCGAATTATTATCTGTTGGAAGGGCCCAGAGGCACCAACGCACTGTTGCTCTACCTGTTTCACGTCGATTTCGTCACCCCGGCAAATACCCAGCTCTACGGTCCGGTCAAGATCGACGTGGCCGCATACACCGCGGCCGGCCAAGTCCCGCAATATGGCACATCGCAGTTGCTGCATACGAATTCCACCAGCATGATGATGCCGGTGCAGTATCGTAACTTCGCCAATGCCACGCCTCCGTATGAGACATTGGTAACTAGTCATTGCGTGCTGACCGGCACGGGTTCCGCCACCGGCACAGGCATGCGCTGGTATGAATTGCGCAGCCCTCTCACGGCGCCCGTGGTGTACCAACAGGGGACCTACGCCCCGGACTCGAATTACCGTTGGATGGGCAGCGCCGCCATGGACGGGTTGGGCGATATCGCTTTGGGATACAGTCTCTCCACCACCACCGCCTATCCGTCGGTCCTATATACGGGCCGTGTGCCCAGCGATCCTCTGGGCACTATGGAGGCGGAAGCTACCATCTTCAATGGAAGCGGCAATCAGTCCGATTCCGACCGTTGGGGCGATTACACCAGCATGAGTGTGGATCCCTCGGATGACTGCACCATGTGGTACACCGGCCAATACCTGACTGGCACGGGTTCCAACACCTGGGCTACGCGTCTTTTCCAGTTCCAGTTTCCCGGATGCAAACAGGCGCCCGCGGCCAAGCGCAGCCGTGCGGGCGGCGCCATGCGCCGCCCTTAGGCGAACTTCGCGCGCCGGAAGAGCGGGCCTGCGAGCCTGCCCCACGGATGGATCAAGCGGTTGGCTTGAAACCTATTATCGTTTGAAGTGGGGCGACAGGAGAATGGGCAATGACGGAAGACGACAAGGAAAAGGCTAAGGCGGCCGCGGTGGCCAGTGTCGGGGCCGGAGTCGGGAGTGCCGGCGGCGCCACGGTTGGCGTTCTGGAACTGGCCGCGCGGGGCGCCGCGACCGGTTTCACCGCCGGCTTGGCGATCGGCGCCGGAGCCGCCGCCGGAGCCGGCATCGCCTACGGGCTTTATCGGCTATTCAGGAAACGCAAACCCTGAAGAGCGGGGATCAAGCCCCGCGCCGGCTAAAGCCCATTGCCGCGCAGCACTTTGCCCGGCAGCGCATTGGTCATCTTACCTTCTTCGATCACCGGCACGCCGTTAACCAGCACGAAGCGCATGCCGTCGGAGAGCTGATTCGGATTCTCGAACGTGGCGCGGTCGCGAATGGTCTCCGGATCGAAGACCACTACATCGGCCCACATGCCTTCCTTCAACACGCCGCGATCCACCAGCCGCATCCGCTGCGCGGGCAACGCGCTGAACTTGCGAATGGCGTCCGGCAGCGTCAGCTTCTTTTCCTCCCGCACGTACTTGCGCAAGATGCGCGGAAAGGTCCCGTAAGCGCGCGGATGCGGGTGCTCCTTTCCCAACAGCCCGTCCGGCGCCGTTCCTTCCGAATCGTTGCAGATCGACACCCACGGCTGTTCGAGCGCCAGCGCGATGTCCGGCTCCGACATGATGAAGAGCGCCACGTTGGTGAACGCCCGGTCTTCGATCAACAGGTCGAAAATAGTGTCGAAGGGATCTTTGCCCCAGAGTTTGGCGATCTCCGCGATGGTCTTGCCCTGCAAGGGCAGCAGCTTGGGATTCGCCACCGCGCCCACCAGGATGGATTCCGGGCCGGTCACTTCCTGCCATTCGTTGTCCCAGTTGCCGCCCGGCGTTTGCATCTCTTTGCGAATGCGTGCGCGCAGGGCCGGATCCTTCAGCCGCTCGATCAACTTGGCATCGCCGCCATCGTGCGCCCATGGCGGGATGATCGCCGAAAACGTGTTGAATCCGGCCGGGTAAGCGTAAGTATCGGCGGTGATGTCCACGCCGGAATCGCGCGCCTGCTGGATGTGCGCGACGATTTCCGGCATGCGGCCCCAGTTGGCTTTGCCGGCCGCTTTCAAATGCCAGATCTCGACCGGAATGTGCGCCTCGCGGCCGATGCGGATGGCTTCATCCAGCGCGGGAACGATGGCGTCGCCTTCGCTGCGCATGTGCGTCGCGTAGATGCCGCCGTGCTTGCCGGCCTCCGCGGCCAGCGCGATCAACTCTTCGGTAGTGGCATAGGGAGCCGGCGCATATTGCAGCGCGGTCGAGAGGCCCACCGCGCCGTCGCGCATGGCCTCGCGCACCAGCGTCTTCATGCGCTCCAGCTCCGCTGCGTTGGGCGCGTGGTCGTCGTCGCCCAGCACCATGCGGCGCACCTGGGTGGCGCCCACATAGCTCGCCAGGTTGATGCCCATGCCTTGCTTCTCCAGCCGCGCGAAATAGTCGCGGAAGGTCCGCCAATCGGGCCGGATGCCGTAGTGCTCGTACCCCACGCGATCCGCCTTCAGTATCGCCTCGCCGACCGGCGCCACCGACGAGCCTTCGCCGGTGATTTCGGTGGTGATGCCCTGGTAGATCTTCGAGGGCAGATGCGGATTCACCAGGATGGTCAGCTCGGACTGGCCGAGCATGTCGATGAAACCCGGCGCCACCACCATGCCATGCGCCTCGATGGTGCGCTTCGCGGGCGCGCCCGCCAGATTCCCGATGGCGGCGATCCGGCCCTGGCGGATGCCGATGTCGCCGGAATACCACGGCGAGCCGGTGCCGTCGACGATCCGGCCGTGCTGGATCACCACATCATAGGGATTGGCGGCGAGCAGGAAGAGCGCAAGGGGCAGCATTTGGCGAGTGTAACACTGGCAGGCGGCCTACGAGGCCGCCGCAGGCTGCGAGCCTGCCCCACGGCGGTAGAATGAAGTCCAATGCACCGTTTCGTTCTGCACAACGAAGAAATCCGGGATGCCTCCGATAAGCTGCTCGCGCCGGGACAGGTTGGGCTGCTCTCCGGCTGGGGTGTTTTCAGCACCATCCGCGTGGCTGGCGGAGTGCTCTTCGCATTCGAGCGGCACTGGGCGCGCATGCGCAAAGATGCCGCCGCGCTGCACGTGACTCTCCCGCCAGACCCGGAGCCGGTGCGCCGCAAGCTGCTCGAATTGGTGGCGGCCAACCACGCCTTCGACGCCACCCTGCGCGTGGTCGTGGTCCGGAATACGGGCGGGATGTGGCAAGGCCCGGACGTGGGCCGGACGAGCGACCTGATCGCGCTCACCTCCGCCACCAAGGAGTGGGGCAGCGCCGTGCGGCTCTGCTACACGCCGTGCGCGCGCTATGCGGCCGGCGAGTTCGCGGGCGCCAAAATCCTCTCGTGGGCCATGAACCTGACTTGGCTCGAAGCGGCGCAAGCCCGCGGCTTAGACGAAACCATCCTGCTGAACGAGCGCGGCGAGGCGGCCGAGTGTACGTCGGCGAATATCTTCGCCGCTGAAGGCCACCGCGTGTGGACTCCGCCGCTCAGCTCGGGTTGTCTGCCGGGCGTGACCCGCGAACTATTGCTGCACGAAATCCACGTGCCGGGGTTCACCGTCGAAGAAAGGGCGCTGGCGCCCGCCGACCTGGAGCGCGCGGGCGAGGTCTTCATCACTTCCACCACGCGCAGCCTGCTGCCCGTGTCCGAAATCGAAGGGCGCGCCATACCGCAATCCGGCACGGCCTGCGCCGCCTTGCGCGCCGCGTTCGCCGGATATGTGGACGCTTACGTCGCCGCTAGAGCCGCCCAGCGCGCCGCCGATAGCCAGGAGGCGCCCGCCGCGCGCCTATGACGGTCAGTTGCCCGGGCTGCGGGAGCCGGTATCTGCGCGTGAGCCGCTACCGGTCCCTGCGGGAACGGCTGGGCGACCTGGTGGGCATTTCCCCGCTGCGCTGTTGCGATTGCGGAGAACGATTCATCGCCCGCACCTGGGATATGGCCGTCTTCACGCACAGCCGTTGTCCGAAGTGCTTACGCATGGATCTGAACGTCTGGACCGACCAGCAGTATTGGCCCAGCGCGTTCATGAAGTTTCTGATCAGCTTCGGGGCGAATCGGTGGCGCTGCGAATACTGCCGCCACAATTTCGTGGACTTCCGGCCGCGGCTGGAGAAATTCAGCTTCAACCGTTGGCGCGAGAGAGGGCGCGGCCGGGAGGATGGCGGCGATCCGGGCGGGCCGGATAGGCAGGAGCGGAACGATTAGTTATTAGGTTAGGATTTCCCAAGGAAAAGCGCGTAGGCAAGCCTCGCCCACGTCCGACACCGATCCGGAGAACGGCGCCCGCGAGCCATACTTATAACGCGGATGGTACCTTGGCCACCAAGAAGGACGCCAACGGCAACTCGGAATCGAATGACTACGACGCTTACCAGCGCATGATCTGCGTCCCCGACCGCCGGCAGAGCTTCACGTACGATACCTGCACGCCGAACGCCGCGGGGATGAGAGCGCGACGGGGCCGGATTACAGCGATGAACCGGTATTGCGCCAGCCGGCGGGGCCGTTTTCTGTCGCCCGACCCATACACGAACAGCGTGGGGCTACGAGACCCAGGGAGCTGGAACCGATACGCATATGGATCCTGCGGGCCTTATGCTCTACGCGCCGGGGCAGCCCCAGCCGTCGTGCCCACCTGGTGAGGTCTGCTACAAGGGCGCGTGTGTCACTGCGATCGTCCACCCTACGTCGGCGGGCGCTAACCTTGGAGGTGGCGGCGGGCGGAGGCGGGCAGAGCAACCATCAGGTCATCGCGGCCTCAGAAAATTGGCCAATCTGATAATGAAGAATTGCAATCAGTGAGGCACGATAATGAAGACCATCCTCAAGAGCCTGTCCGTCGCCTTCGCCGTGATGTTCGGTACCGCGGCCATCTTCGTCCTCCTATTCGTCTCGCCGCGCAGTACGGCACTTAAGAATCAAAAGGAGATCATCCGCTTGCTATACAGAGCTTATCCCAAACTGGCGCCAGGCGGGACCAACCAGATCCAGAGCGTTAACTTGGCCGACCGCATAACCCTCCTGCCCGGCCGCATCGCAAGTTGCATTTGGATACAAACTCACGGTAGCAATAGTACCATCCAGCTTTACAATCACAGCGGACCCGCTGGTTGGCGGTGAGACCGGCGTGGACTCATTCTTCCGGGACCCAACAGGTAAGATACGGTTTGAGCCGGACCTGGGCAAGACGGCCACAGCGCGTAGCCGGCTTTTTAGCAGGTAGTTCAACGTGCGACCAGCGCCACCGGCGCGCAGACGAATTATGCCTAGGGCTAAAACACTACAACCGGCTGTGCACGGCGAGCTTCGCTCCGCCAGGCGAGCTTCGCTCCGCCGAAAGAGCGGGCCTGCGAGGCCCGCGCAGGCTGCGAGCCTGCCCCACTAACTCGGCCGTCCGCCATAAGGACTAGAATGATGGCAGAGGAATAAATGATAAATCGACCGATTTATTCTGTCCTTTTGGGCGCCGCGTTTGCGGTTCTGCCTGCCTTATGCCACGCGCAGGGATACCTGATTACGACCGTAGCGGGAGGCGGCGTGCCGTTTACCCCCGCCCCGGCCACCAGCGTGCCACTCGGGTTAACGGCGTCGGTAGCGGTGGGCGCCCACGGCAATGTGTATTTCGTAGCGTCCAACTTCGTTTTCAAAATGGGTGCCGCGGGAGTCCTGACGCGCGTGGCGGGCACGTCGTCCTGGGGCTACTCGGGCGATGGGGGCCTGGCCATCGACGCCCAACTGAACTCGGCTGCCGGCGTGGCGGTGGATGGCTCCGGCAACGTGTTCATCGCGGATACCGATAACAACGTAATCCGCAAAGTGGCAGCCGCAACCGGCATCGTCACAACGGTAGCCGGCAATGGCAGCGCTGGTTATTTGGGCGACGGAGGTCCGGCCACACGTGCCGTGTTCAACAGCCCTGCCGGCGTGGCGGTGGATGGTTTCGGCAACCTCTACATCGCGGACTCCGGGAACGACGCGATTCGCAAGGTTGCGGCGGCCACTGGAATCGTCACCTCTGTGGCCGGGCAGTTCACTAAGGGCTTCTTGGGCGACGGAGGCCCGGCCACCAACGCCGAGCTCGGCTACCCTTCAAACCTGGCGGTAGATGGCTCCAGCAACCTTTACATCGTGGACTCCTACCGGTACACGATTCGCAAGGTGACGGCGGCAACGGGTATCATCACCACGGTGGCGGGGAATGGAACGGCTCTTTACTCTGGCGACGGAGGACCAGCCACGTCCGCCGGTATCGGCAACCCATCCGGGGTGGCGGTGGATGGCTCAGGCAACATCTACGTCGGGGATAACGCTCACAACGTGGTCCGCGAGGTCACGGCGGCGACGGGCATCATCGCCACGGTAGCCGGCAATGGCAGCCGGGGCGACTCGGGCGACGGCGGCGCGGCCGCCAACGCCGAGATGTGGAACGTTTCCGGAGTGGCCGTGGATGGCTCCGGCAACCTTTACATCGCCGATAGCAACAACTTCGCGATTCGCAAGGTGCTGGCCTCGACCGGCGTCATCGCCACCGTGGCCGGGAATCGCAACCTCGGGCATTCGGGCGACGGAGGTCCGGCCATTAACGCCCAATTGGAGTGGCCGGAAAGCGCGACTCCGGATGGCTCCGGCAACCTCTACATCGCGGACTACAACGAGGTCCGAAAGGTGGTGATAGCAACTGGCATCGTCACTACGGTGGCCGGGAGTGGCGCCGCTGGTTATTCAGGCGACGGAGGTCCGGCCATCAATGCCGCACTCAACGGCCCTTTTGCCACGGCGGTAGATCGCTCCGGTAACCTCTATATCGCGGATACCGGGAACAATGTAGTACGCAAGGTGACTGCGGCAACCGGCATCATCGCTACTGTGGCGGGGAATGGCAGCGCTGGGTATTCCGGCGATGGCGGACCCGCCGCCAGCGCTGAACTGAATCTTCCTACGGGCGTGGCGGTGGATGGATCGGGCAACCTCTACATCGCGGACCTGCAAAACAACGCGGTCCGCAAGGTGGCGGCCGCAACTGGCATTATCACTACGGTTGCGGGGTTAACCACCCGCACTCCGATCTACTCGCCTTCCGGCGTGGCAGTGGATGCCGCCGGCAACCTCTACATCGCGGGCGGCAATGCAGTTTGGAAGATGGCAGCCGCAACTGGCGTCGTCGCCACGGTGGCCGGGAATGGCGCCGCCGGCTACGCGGGCGACGGCGGTCCGGCTATCGGCGCCGAACTGTATATTCCTGCCGGCGTGGCGGTGGATGGAATCGGCAACCTCTACATTGCGGACCTGCGAAACGCCGTAATCCGCAAAGTCACGGCGGCTACTGGCATCATCGCCACGATCGCGGGCAAATGTCCTTATTTCGGATATTCGGGCGACGGGGGGCCGGCCACCAGCGCCGAACTCAATTTTCCTCGCAACGTGGCGGTGGATAGCTCCGGAAACGTCTACATCGCGGACGGCGGCAACTTCAGGATCCGTTTGCTGGTCCCCGCGGCGACCCACGCCTTGCTGAGCGTGGCCAAGACGCATACGGGCAGTTTCACATTAGGCCAGACTGGCGCGGCCTATTCGGTGGTTGTGAGCAACGCCGCCAAGGCCGGCGCAACCAGTGGCACCGTGACGCTGAGCGAGATCGTCCCGGCCGGATTGACACTGCAAAGCATGTCGGGCGCCGGCTGGAGTTGCGCGGCGAGCGCGAACACATGTACACGCAACGACGCGCTGAGCGGCGGGGACAGCTATCCGCCCGTTAGCGTAGTGGTGAACGTGCCGGCGGATGGACCGTCCCAGGCGACGAATCAGGTGACCTTGATGGGTGGAGGCGCAACGCCTGCCACCGGCGCCAGCGATACGGCCAACATCCTGGCCAATGCGTCGGCCGTTCCAGCGGCGATCACCGTCTCGGCTGCCAGCGGTACCGCTCCAGTGACGGCGGACTCCATCGTCAGCCTGTACGCCGTCAATATCGATACAGCAGTCTTCACCGCCACGGCGGGACCTCCGGCGCCATTGCCCACCGCCCTGGGCGGCGTCGGCGCCACAGTTACGGACAGCTCCGGAAAGACGGCCCCGATCCCGCTGATCGCGGTCACTCCGAGCCAAGTCAATGCCGTGCTTCCAGCCGGCTTGCAAACCGGCGAGGCAACTATCAACGTAACGTCGAGCAGTGGCGCGCGGATTACGGGTGGTATCGCCCTTGTTACAGTTGCACCGGCCCTGTTCACCGCCGACGAAAGCGGAGGGGGAGTTGCGGCCGCCCAGGTGGTGATTGCGCATCGGGATGGCAGCCAGACGTTCAGCGGCGCCATTGCGTCCTGCAACAGCGGCGGCTGTACGCCCATCCCCATCAATCTCGGATCGAGCACCGACCAAGCCGTCCTGGAACTGTTCGGAACGGGCATCCGCGGCGCGGGCGGCGCATCGAACGTAACCGTCTCCGCCGGCAGCACCCAGGGGACAGTCTTGTATGCGGGCGCGCAAGGCGGCGGCTTGCCGGGATCCTACTATGGCCTGGATCAGGTGAACGTCGTGTTGCCGCGCAGCCTGATGGGATCGGGCACGGTGAACATCGTGCTCACCGCGGGCGGACAGACCGCCAATACGGTAAAAATTGATATCCAATAACCCCTGTTTAGTCTGTGGGGCGGGACTCCAGTCCTGCCCGCCGCCTGGCGCGGGCCACCAAAGTTGATGGAAACTTGCTGGAGGGCGGGCATTCTGCCCGCAGCCGGCTGTCAGCCGGCCCTGGCCGCCTAAAAGGCGGCTGCGGCCAAGATTGGCCGCCCCACATAAGAGGTTTTCGACCGTGCGCGGACCCTCCAGGAATCCTTCCACCATGCTTCGCCTCTTCGGACTGGGCCGGGAGAGGCAGGTGAAGCCGATCGAGATCCGCTGGCCGCGCGGTGCTGCAAGGAAGTTGACGGATGTGGCAGCCGATCGGTTCTTGAAGGTGGAAGAACCCTGACCTGTGAGGCAGCGCCATGCGCCGCCCCACCAAGGCATTTTCCATTACTGAAAAATGTGCAAACTCCAGCAGGCCAGCGCCGTGCGCTGCCGGCCTACCAAAAATGGACTTGCATCGTCACATACTTGTGTAGTAGGATCGCAAACAGGGATAGTAGTAACCGATGGCGACAACCAAATTCACCAAGCTCGAGCTGGAAATCATGCAGGCACTATGGGACCGCGGCGCGATCTCCATACGGGAGGTTCAAGAAGCCTTTCCCGAGCGGGACAGACCTTCCTATACCACCGTGCAGACTACCGTTTACCGGCTGGAAGGGAAAAAGGCGGTCCGCCGCGTCAAGAAGATCGGCAACGCGCATATTTTCGAGGCGGTGGTGTCGCGCAATGCCGCGCAACGCCGGTTCCTCGACGATTTGCTGGGGTTTTTCGGGGGCCGCACGCAACCCATCATGGCGCACCTCGTCGAATCCGGTAAGCTCACACTCGATGACGTCAAAGAAGCCCAGCATGCCCTGCGCAAACTGGCAAAGGAGGACAAATCGCAATGATTCCCGTCTATTTTACTTCGGCATTGGCCAACCACTTGTGGCAATCGACGGTGTTTGCCGGCATCGCGGGCCTGCTGGCGCTGGCGTTGCGCAACAACCACGCGCGGACGCGCTATCGGCTTTGGCTGATCGCTTCGGTGAAGTTTCTGGTCCCGTTTTCGCTGCTGGCCGCTGTGGGCAGCCGCCTGGCGTGGTTGAACACAGGCTCCGTGGCGCCGCCGCAACTGTCGGTCGTAGTGGAACAGTTCAGTCAACCGTTTCCGCAACCGCCAGGTTCCGCCGCTGCGGCGTCCGGCGTTCTGGCGCACCACGCCAGCCTGCTGCCTTCCATTCTGTTGGCAATATGGTTATGCGGTCTCCTGGCGGTGACATTCTCCTGGTGGCGGCGATGGCGGCGCATCGGCGCCGCGGTGCGCGAAGCGGCGCCGCTGGCGATCGCGGCGGATGTTCCCGTGCTGTCGTCGCCCGCCATGCTGGAGCCGGGCGTTTTCGGTATCGTGCGTCCAGTGCTGCTGTTGCCGGAGGGCATCGCGGAGCGCCTGGCGCCCGCGCAGCTTGACGCGATCATGGCGCACGAATTGTGCCACGTCCGCCGGCGCGACAATCTGGCGGCGGCCCTGCACATGGCTGTCGAGGCGATCTTCTGGTTTCACCCGCTGGTGTGGTGGCTGGGAGCGCGCTTAGTAGAGGAACGCGAGCGCGCCTGCGACGAAGAGGTGCTGCGGCTCGGCAGCCAGCCTGAAGTTTATGCCGAGAGCATTTTGAAGACTTGCCAATTCTACCTGGAGTCGCCCGTCGAGTGCATGTCCGGGATCGCCGGCTCCGATCTGAAGAAGCGGATCACGCGCATCATGACGCAACGCGCGGCAAACAAACTCACGTTCGGCAGAAAGCTGCTGCTCCTCGTCGCCGGCATAGCCGCGCTGGCCGGACCCATCGTGTTCGGTCTGATGAACGCCCCGCAAAGCCTGGCGCAATCGCCGGCGGCCACCAGTACGCCCCGTCCCGCATTCGATGTCGCATCGATCAAGGCAAACCACGGCGGCACAGGCCTTTTTAGGATCAGTGCCGAGCCCGGAAGGTTCGCCGCGGATAATGCCACATTGAAATTCCTCTTGCAATATGCGTACCGCGTGAGGGAGTCTCAGATCTCGGGAGCGCCGGGCTGGATCGACTCGGAACATTATAATATCGAGGCCAAGACGGACGACTCTTCCGCCGACGCGCAGCGGAAGCTCATCTCCGATGAGCAAGGGGAGCGGCTTAGGCTGATGGTTCAGTCGCTGCTCGCGGATCGTTTCAAGCTGACGCTGCATCACGACACGAGAGAGCTAACGATATACGCGCTAGTGGTCGCGAAGAACGGCCCCAAGTTGCACGAGTCGGCTGTTACACCGGAAGACTCGGCTCCGCCAGGCCCTCCAGGACCGCCAAACGGACCACAACCCAGACATAGCATCCTGATGGGGAGGGGAGATCTTAATATCAACGCCGAGAGCCTGGACATGTTTGCCGATGTGCTCTCGCATCAACTCGGTCTTCTGGTCGTGAATAAGACCGGCCTGAAGGGCAACTACGATTTCAAGCTGAAGTGGACGCCCGATGAGGGGCAAGGTCATATGATGAGTTTGCCGGGTGGTGGACCGCCCGGAGACGCCGTACCGCCGCCCGATGCGTCCGGCCCATCGATCTTCACGGCTTTGCAGGACCAGCTTGGGCTGAAACTGGAATCGCAAAAAGGTCCCGTGGACACCCTGGTGATCGACCACGTGGAGAGGCCGTCGGAAAATTAAAAGGACCACACCAACATGACGAAGCATTTGGCAGAGAAGGTCGCCGCCGGGCTGATGGCGTTAGCCGGCCCTGTGGGGCTGGTCTTCATGAGCGCGCCGCCCAGCCGGGCGCAACCGGCGGCGCCGAGTACGCCGGCTCCGACATTCGAAGTGGTCTCGATCAAGCCGAACCACGAGGGCTCCGGTAACGTGATGGTCCGCATGGCGCCGGGCGGAAGGTTCGAGGCGCAGAACATCACGCTGAGGTTTCTCCTGCAAGAGGCGTATGGGGTGAAGGATGCGCAGATCTCGGGAGCGCCGGGATGGGTGGATTCCGAGCATTACAATATCGACGCGAAAACGGACGACGCTTCCGCCGGCGATGGGCCCGGAGACGATAAGCGCAAGGTTGACCGCGACGACATGCAGGCGCGATTCCGGCTGATGCTGCAGGCCATGCTCGCCGACCGATTCAAGCTGGCGCTGCATCACGACTCGAAAGAACTATCGGAATATGTGTTAGTGGTGGCGAAGAATGGACCAAAGCTTCACGAGACGTCTGCTCCGCCGGCCGATGCGGCGCCTACGGATCGCCCGCCCGGGCCGCCCGCACCCGGATCGCCCATGCCGCGAGGGGCCATACGGATAATGGGGAGGGGCGACCTTAGCGTATCCGGCGTCGCCCTGGCTCAATTCGCCGACGTGCTTTCGCGCCAGATCGGCCATATTGTAGTGGATAAAACCGGACTCAAGGGCGAATACGATTTCACCCTGAAGTGGACGCCCGACGAGGGCCAAGGCCAGATGTTCCGGGGAGCGGGGGAGCCGCCCAGGGAAGGCGCGCCGCCACCGCCGGATGCCAACGGCCCGTCCATCTTTACGGCGTTGCAGGAGCAACTCGGGCTGAAACTGGAATCGCAAAAAGGCCCGGTGGACACGCTGGTGATCGACCATGTGGAGAGGCCGTCGGAAAACTAGCTCTGGTGGGGCGGCCAATCTCGGTGGCATGGGCTTCAGCCTGTGGAGGCGAGCCTAGCTCGCCTAGGCGGGGCGGCGATTATCGCGAACCGGCCTCCACGCTTCGGCTTTTGGACGCGTCTTAACGACAGGCAAGGAGCGGCGCGGTCATGCGAGGAGGTGTGGGCCTTTGGGAAGCTAACGCGTGCGTTCTTGCGATGGCCGCGTCGGCTGGACTTTTTGCGCAGTCCGCCGTGGAGCCCGGTGGAAGGACTCCGCTGGAAGACTGCATTGCACCGATGTGCCTTTGAAATGGATCGTCATGCGGGCTTATAAGGTCCAGGACAGCCAGATATCGGGACCTGCATGGCTCGATTCGGATGGGGCCGTCACCAAGGGCAGAAACCCAAGGTCTTGGGGGGCGGGATTTATCCCGCGCGGGGCTTCAGCCCCGCACCTCGCAAATCGACAGGTTCGCGAGTGGGTTTCTGGAGAGATGACGATGGATGGTCCTGCTAGTCACCTGCGGGGTAAGCCTTCTGTGTTGGACCAAACTGGGCGCAAGGGCTCAAAATGGAAACAAGCCGCTGGAGATTGCGGTCATCGACCATGTGGAGAAACTTCCCCTTGAGAGTTAGTCCGCGGCATCGCGCGCGCACCTGCCTGATGGCCGCTACGGCCGCGGTTTCATTGCAAGCCGCGGTCGTCCGCGGCGTGGTAGTCGAGAACTTCACCAGCAAGCCCTTGGCCCGCGCCATGGTCACCTTGCAGCCGGTCGGAGGAACGCCGGGCGCGATGAAATCGATGCGCGCGAATTCCCATGGCGGGTTCGGGTTTGCGTCGCTGGCCGTCGGCGCATACATCGTGAAGGCGTCGCGCAAGTATTTCATGCCCGCCGAATACGGGCAAAAGCGCTGGAACTCTGCGGGCATGCCGGTGATACTCGAAGATGACGACGCCACGGTCTTCCTCGACATCCGGCTACTGCGGTACAGCGCGATTAGCGGAACCGTGTTGGACGAAAACGACGAGGGACTGCCCGCGCAGGACGTGCTGGCCTACCGCAACTCCAAGCCGCCTGAGCCGATGGCGCACGCCACCAGCGACGAACGCGGCGTCTATCGCCTCTTCGGCCTCGAACCGGGCGCCTACGTGGTGCGCACGGCCGGCAATCAATCGAGTGACGGATCGTATCTGCCAACCTTCTCCAAAAAGACCGACAAACTGGAACAGGCGCGCACGGTGGACTTACAACCCGATCGGGAGGCGAACGATGTGGATGTTCGCCCGCTGCCAGGGCGACTGTATACCATTACCGCCGCGGTGACTCCGCCGAACCCGGATTCTTCCATCACGCTGGTGTCGGAATTGGGGAGGAAGACGATCCGAGCCTTCTTACACCGGTTCGCGAACCTCCCGCCAGGCGACTACGAACTCTTCGCCCAATCGCCCGCCGAGCCGGCGGCGGGCGAAAGTTTTATGGGCGCCATGCAGCGTATCTCTCTTGGCGCGGATGCGAATGTTTCACTGCTGCTGCGCTCCCCGTCCGGGGTGACGGTTTCAGGCGCGCCGGCCAATGCTGACATCGCAATCCGGATCCGGCGGGCGGACCTCGCGGGTACCGGACCCACGGACGTGCTGCCCTTGCAGAATGGCGCGGCGACGATTCCGATCGGCCGTTGGGAACTGACGTTACAGCCGCCTGCCGGTACGTACGTCTCCGTTATCTCGGGCGCCGTCTCCGCGGCGGGCCGTGGGCGCCCCGATGGCTGGCAGGAAGTCGCTTCGCCTCCGTCCGGCTATGGCGGAGTGCGCTTCATGCTATCCACGGGGGCCGGCGCCATCCACGGCATCGTGAAAAGCTCGGACGGCCCGGTTTCGGGTGCGCCTGTGTACCTGGAAGCCTATAATCCAACCGCTTACAAGCGCGTCGCCGCCTTGCGCACAGCCATCTGCGACAAGCATGGCCAATATCGTTTTGACGATCTGGCCCCGGGAAGCTATCGCATCCTCGGGACGTTTGAATATATCTCTCCGGACGTGGAGACCATGGATGCCGCCGGCGCGCAGTTAGTGACTGTGGACGCCCATAGCGATCTGTCACACGATCCGGACTTGTACCTTATCCGATGAAAAGAATCCTGCGCAGCATTCCGTGCCGCGGTAATGTGTCGAGAGGAGTCTCGCCACGGCACGCACGACTGCGTGCGCCACGTTGCGCCGTTGCGTGGCTCGCGGTTTCCGCCCTGGCCGCCGCGGACTATCGCGGCCAAGTCACATTCGGCGGATTGCCGGTTCCCGGCGTAACCGTGACGGCCACGCAGGGAGATAAGAAGGCCTCAGCCATTACCGATCTGCAGGGAGTGTACGACTTGCGCGATTTAGCGGATGGAAACTGGACGATCGAAGTCCGCATGCTGGGCTTCGCGGCCGAAAAACAGGAAGCCGCCCCGCCGGCCGCGAAATGGGAATTGAAGCTTCTGCCATTGGATGAAATCAAGGCCGAGATCCAAGCCTCTGTGGTGCCCACGCCATCGCCGGCCACGCCCGAGCAAAACGCGCCGCCGAAGCAGGCTACCGCGCCCGCGGCATCCGACGAAGATCTCAGCCAGCGCGCGGCCGATGGCTTTCTCATCAACGGCAGCTCGCAGAACGGCGCGGCTTCCCCTTTCGCGCAGATGGCCGCCTTCGGCAATAACCGCAATGGCTCGAAAAGCCTGTATAACGGCGGCATCGGCATCACCTTCGATAACTCCGCACTGGATGCACGGCCGTTTTCCTTAACGGGCCAGGACACACCCAAAGCGACTTACAACCGGATGACTGGCCTCGCGACTTTTGGCGGTCCCTTGCAGATTCCCCACCTTTTCAAACGCCCCCCGTATCTCTTCGCGGCGTATCAGTGGACGCGCAACAACAACGCCACTACACCATCCGCTCTGATGCCGGCCCTGGCGGAGCGCAACGGGGCTTTCGCGACCCCGGTGATCGATCCCGGCACGGGCGCGCCGTTCCCCAACAACTTGATTCCGCAAAATCGGATCAGTCCGCAGGCGCTGGCCTTGCTCAGTTTCTATCCGTTGCCTAACTTCAACGGCAATCCAGCCTACAACTATCAAATCCCGATTCTTAGCGCCACGCACCAGGACGCTCTACAGTCCCGCTTTAATAAGACGCTCGGCCCCAAGGACCAGATCTACGGACGCTTCGCCTTTCAGAGCCTGCGATCGGACACGCCGAATCTGTTCGGTTTCCTGGATACCAGCAGCCTGCTGGGGATCAATACCAATGTCAACTGGTCGCACCGTCTGAACCAGGCGTGGTTTCTGAACCTGGGATACCAGTTCAGCCGGCTGGCTACGCACGATACGCCCTACTTCGAAAATCGTGAAAACGTTTCCGGTGCGGCGGGCATTACGGGAAACAACCAGGACCCCATGAACTGGGGTCCACCGAGTCTCACCTTTGCCAGCGGCATCGCGGGCCTGTCCGATGCGCAAAGCTCGTTCGACCGCAATCGGACCAGCGGGTTGTCGGATTCCCTGCGATGGGTGCGCGGCGGCCACAATGTCACGTTTGGGAGCGATTTCCGCCGGCAGGAATTCAATTACCTGGCGCAACAGAATCCGCGCGGCTCGTTCACCTTCACAGGCGCCGCCACGGGCTCCGATTTCGCCGATTTCCTGCTGGGCATTCCCGATACCAGCGCCATCGCCTTCGGCAATGCCGACAAGTATTTCCGGCAATCGGTGTATGACGCTTTCATCAACGACGATTGGCGGATCAGTCCGGAACTTACGCTCAATGCGGGCGTGCGCTGGGAATACGGCGCTCCTATTACCGAGTTGTATGGCCGTCTGGTAAACCTGGATGTCGCTCCGGATTTTGCGGCTGCCGTACCGGTGGTGGGCAACGGCCTGGTGCATCCCGATAAGCGCGGCGTCGAGCCCCGCATAGGCCTTGCCTGGCGTCCCATTTCCGGATCGTCGACGGTGGTGCGCGCCGGTTACGGAGTCTACTACGATACGTCGGTCTATCAGACCGTCGCGGTGCAAATGGCGCAGCAGCCGCCGTTGTCGAAAGCCTCGACCGTACAAAACAGCGCGGCGGATCCGCTCACGCTCGCGAACGGTTTCATGGCATCTCCCGCGAACACGTTCGGCGTCGATCCGAATTTCCATCCCGGATATGCGCAGAACTGGCAAGTCTCCGTGCAGCGCGACCTGCCCGGATCGCTGCAAATGGCGGCTACCTACCTTGGCATCAAGGGAACCCGCGGCCCTCAGGAATTCCTGCCCAATACCTATCCAACCGGCGCCGCGAGCCCGTGTCCCCCCTGCCCTACCGGATTCGCTTATCTTACTTCCAACGGTAACTCAACGCGCGAGTCCGGGCAATTCCAGTTGCGGCGCAGGCTGCATAACGGCTTTACCGGCACCTTGCAGTACACTTATTCGAAATCCATCGACGACGATGCCGCGCTGGGCGGCCAGGGAGCCAGCGCGACCGGCCAGAACATGCCGAACGCCGCCTCGCCATCGTCCGGTGGAACGGGTCCGCCAAACCTGGCCATCGCGCAGAATTGGCTGCGCCTGAGCGCCGAACGCGGGCTATCCACCTTCGATCAGCGCCACCTTCTGAGCCTCCAGACACAGTACACCACCGGTATGGGAATCGGCGGCGGAACGCTCTTGACCGGATGGAAGGGAGCGCTGGTCAAGGAATGGACCTTCTCCACCACGGTCACCGCCGGCAGCGGACTGCCCGAAACTCCCGTCTATCTGGCGCCCGTGCAAGGTACCGGAGTGACAGGCACGATACGACCCGATTACACCGGCGAGCCGCTCTACGCGGCTACGCTCAGTTACTTCCTGAATCCCGCGGCTTACACCGCACCGCTGCCGGGCCAGTGGGGAAACGCCGGGCGGGATTCCATTACCGGGCCCGCGCAGTTCAGCTTGAACGCTTCGCTGGGCCGGACTTTCCGCGTGAGCGACCGGCTGAATCTGGACCTGCGCGTGGACGCCACTAACGCGCTGAACCACGTCGCGTTTACCACCTGGAACACGACAGTGAACAGCGCGCAGTTCGGATTGCCGGCCTCGGCCAACGCCATGCGCAGTATGCAAACCACCCTGCGCTTGAGGTTCTGACTTATGCGTAGCGACCCAGGACCCGCTCACGAACAGGCCGGCGTGGACGTCGGCCGCAGGACTAGAGTCCTGCCCCACACAGCCTTATGCTGGCTGGCCGCGGCAGTGGCCCTCCATGCGCAACAGATCGGCCAGAATGCACCGCCCGAAAGTAAGGGAACGGCCACATTCACCACCAGCACGCAGCTAGTCGTGGAAAGCGTGGTGGTCACAGACAAGAAAGGCAATTCCGTCGCAGGCTTGACCGCCAAAGACTTCACCGTGACCGAGGATGGCGTGCCGCAAGCTATCCGTTTCTTCGACCACCAGAACCTGCCGCAAATACCCGGTGCGGCGCCCACGCAGTCCCAGCCGGAACATATTCATATCTACGACAAGCTGGGCCTGACCAGAATCTCGTCCGAGATGCCCGGCAACACGCGATACAAAGACCGCCGCCTGCTGGCTCTGTACTTCGATATGACCGCCATGCCGCCCTGGGATCAGTTGCGCTCGCTCGCCGCGGCCGAGAAATTCATCCGCACGCAAATGGCGCCCGCGGATCTCCTCGCCATCCTGCGTTATTCCGGCGGCGCCGTCGACGTTCTGCAGGACTTCACCGCCGATCGCGACCGCCTGCTGAGCATCCTCCAAACCATGATTGTGGGAGAGGGGCTAGGCATGGATGATTCCACTGAAGACGCCAGCAGTCCCGATACCGGCGCCGCCTTCGGCCAGGACGACAGCGAGTTCAACATCTTCAATACCGACCGCCAGTTATCCGCTCTACAGACCGCCGCTAACATGTTAGGCCAGCTTAGCGAGAAGAAGTCGCTCATCTACTTCGCCAGCGGCCTGCACCTGAACGGCCTGAATAATCAGGCGCAGTTGCACGCCACCATTAATGCCGCCATCCGCGGCGGCGTCTCGTTTTGGCCGATCGATGCGCGCGGGTTGATCGCGGAGGCGCCACTGGGCGACGCCACCATGGGATCGCCCGGCAACGCCGGCATGTACTCCGGCGCGGCATCCCTGGCCGTAACCACAAACCGGCAGCAGTCGCAAGATACGCTCTATACGCTGGCTTCCGACACCGGCGGCAAGGCTCTGCTCGACTATAACGATTTGGCCAAAGGAATCCTGCAGGCGGAGCAGTCCGTTTCGAGCTACTACATTCTCGGATACTACACCACCAATACCGCGCAAGACGGAAAGTTCCGCCGCATCAAGATTTCGCTGAACACGGATGTGACGGCGAACCTGGACTACCGCCAAGGTTACTTCGCCGGCAAACGGTTCAGTAAATTTACCGCCGCCGATAAAGAACGGCAGCTCGAAGACGCGCTGATGCTGCCCGATCCCATTACGGAACTGACTATCGCCATGGAGGTGGATTATTTCCAGTTGAACCGGGCCGAGTACTTCGTTCCCCTGGCAGTCAAGATTCCGGGACGGGAGCTGGCGCTGGCCAAACGGGGCGGCGCGGAACGCACCCTCATCGATTTCATCGGGGAGATCAAGGATAACTACGGCAGCACCATTACCAACGTGCGCGATAAGGTGGACATCAGGCTGAGCGACGCCACGGCCATCGAACTGGCGAAGCGCCCCATCGAATACGACGCCGGATTCACGCTGCTGCCCGGCAGATACACCATCAAGTTCCTGGCGCGCGACGCCGAGACCGGCCGGATAGGGACCTATCAAACCGCGTTTGTCATTCCAAACCTGAATAAGGAAGAAAAGCGCGTGCCCATCAGCTCCGTGGTGTTGAGCAGCCAGCGCGTGGACCTGAAGGACGCGCTGTACAACGCGGTGAAAGGCAAGGATAGAAGCGAGAGCGCCAACCCGCTGGTTCGGGATGGCCAGAAAACGATTCCCAGCGTGACGCGGGTCTTCAGCAAGGCCCGCGATATGTATGTCTATCTGCAGGCCTACCAGCCGTACGCCGCGGATATTCACCCTTTCATCGCGTTTGTCAGCCTGTATGCCGGACAAAAAAAGGCGTTCGAAACGCGGTCTGTCGAGGTGCGCAGCGGCTCGGCCAGCCGGTTGAAGCCGGCGCCCATCCAATTCAGCATCGCGCTTACCGATCTGGCGCCGGGCAAGTATGACTGTCAAGTGACCGTGCTCGATCCCACCGCACAGAAGGCGGCGTTCTGGCAGGCTCCGATCGTGATTGTGCCCTAACTTGGAGCTGCTTTCCAGCGGGTCCAGCCGGCTGAAAGAATGCCCCGCTCGAAAGTAGTTCGCCCAACCGCGTAGGATCGGATTGATCTCATCGAATCTCCAGTCGCATCTTGCGGCCTCGTACCATAGCTGGCCGGGACGGCGGAGATCAATCACCGGGGCCTCCGGGTTTTAGTTTCGGCCTTCTCGCTGCGCAGTAACTGCCGGTTCAGTTGGCGGATCTTCTCGATCGCGGCTTTCAGCTTGCGGTAGTTGGCCAGGCACGTCCGCACATGACGGACCTGCTCGTGGGGCAGGCTGATCTGACGAATGACACCGCCGGGATAGCCGACGTCGAGGACGGCGACAGGATGGCCGTCGCCGCGGGCGCATTTGAGGCAGCCGGTACGATGGCGGATGGTGCGCTGGAGCAGGGAGCCGCGGAGGATCTCGCGGGCCTCGGGGAGGCGGGCCAGGAGACGGTCGCGACGCTGAATGACCCACTCTCGATTCATTACTAATAGTGAAATATATCCGGGAAAAAAAACGCAAGAGAAATATTGCGCCGGAAAGTGGCTATCCCTAGTGTGACGTGCGGCCCAAAAAGTTGACAGCGGTCGAAGGAGGCGCGACCCGAATCGCACGGCATCGAGGTGATTTCCGGCGGGGAGTGGTTCCACCGGGTTCACGGGTTGGCCTCTGCGCGCAGCCGGCTGTCAGCCGGCTCTGGCCGCGTGGCGCACGCTCGCAGCGTGCCAAGATTGGCCGCCCTCCAACTACTTCACGCCGAATGTACGGGAGAGGAAATCGACGATTTCCGTGCGATTGTCCGGTGTCACCCCGGCGCCCCACCGCGTCATCTTGTCGACTTCGCGCTCCCATTGCCCGCGCGTGAGATGTTGCCCCGCGACCATGTCCTGGCCATGGCAGCCCACGCACGTCTGCTTCACCTTGTCCGGCAACGGCACGGCCTCGGCGGCAGCCGGTTGCGGAGGCAATCCGGGAGGGCCGCCGCCCACCTCCACGCGCACTGCGGGGACCACGTTCCATAAATAGCCGGACGGATTCCAGTCCGCCAGAAACGGCTGGGTGTCGCCTTTTTCATCCGTGGTCTTGGCCATCAGGACGTAGGAGCCGTCGCCGGGCGGCGTCCAGGTAGCTTCCCAAAGGCGCCAGGCGTAGCGCGCGCGATCCGCACCCAGCTTGGCGGGACGCCACGTCCGGCCGCTATCGGTGGAAACGTCCACGCGCGCGACCGGCGATTCGCCGGCCCAAGCCGCGCCCCGGATGGTGACCGGTCCCGCTTCCAGCCGCTGGCCCGCCATCGGACTTGCGATCACGGATTTCGGCTTGATGGCCGTTACCGGGACCATAGCCGCGGGATCGACCGCCGTCCCCGGCGCCACCGTGTGTACGGGGCGGCGATAGGCGGTCTTCATAAAGAAGCCGTCGTATTCCTTGTCCAGCAGAGTGATGTTGGTGACCCATTTGACCCAGGAATCGCCCGCCCAGCCCCCGGGCACCAGCCGCAATGGAAACCCGTGCGAGGAGGGCAGCGGCGCGCCATTCATATGGAAGGCCAGCAGGGTATCGGGATGCAAGGCCTTTTCGATCGGCACACTGCGCACGAAGTCCGGCACCTTGCCCATGGGCACGTCCGCGCCGTTGAACAGTACTTGGGTGGCGCCCGATTTCACGCCAGCGCGCTGCAATACGTCCGCCAGGCGCACGCCGGTCCAGCGGGCATTGCCCACCGCGCCATGTCGCCATTGCATGCCGGTGACGCCCGGCTCGTAGAAGCTGCGGCCATTGCCGGCGCACTCCAGCACGGCCACCTGTTCCAGGCGCGGCAGCTTCTCGATCTGCGCCATATCGAGCGTAAGCTCACGCTCCACCAAGCCATCCACGCGCAAGCGCCAGTCGGCCAGCTCCACCTTCGGCTTGTAGATGTGGGTGCGCACGAAGAAATTCCCGGCGGGGGTGAGCCAGGTCTCGAACCCGGAAAGCGGCATTTCGAAATCTTCCGGGTTAGCCGAGCGGACCATCAGGCCCGGGCCGGGCTGCTCGCCGCCGCGGAGAGTCAACCCGGGGCTGAGCGAGAGCAGGTACAGCAGCCGTCTGCGCGAAAGGGTCATATTCACACCAGTCCATCCTTTCAATCGTAATATTATAAGCGCACGGCGCGACCGCGCGGCAATCCTTCCAAGGCATGCGGGAAGGCCGCCGGAGTCCCGTCCCTGCCATAGCGACCGCTTAAGACGTTGGCGCCGCACTGCACCAGGCATCGACGATTCGCCGCCTCAATGTGGTAACATTGCGGACGCTGGCATCCGTTTTCGGCCGATCCACGATGGCCGGACGATGGCCGGGTAAGGTTGTGATATGACGATGACGACGCGAGACTCCGGTTGTTCCCATGGGAATCGGCATGGTGCGGGCCTGCCGTGGCTCGCGTGTTGGCTGATCGCATTTGGCGTCCTGCCGGTGCATGCGCAAACGCTCGAAACCGTCCTCCACAACTTCGCCAAAGAGAGTACGCCAAATGGGGCCGCGCCCGTCTGCGCGATCTCCGATGCGGCCGGCAACCTCTATGGGACGACCTCCGGCGGCGGCGCTTCGTCGGCGGGCACCGTGTTTAAGTTGGATGCGAGCGGCAATGAGACTGTGCTGTACGGCTTCAAAGGCGGCACGGACGGGGAAAATCCGGACGCGGGCATTGCCCTCGATGCGGCGGGCAACATCTATGGAACGACGAATTGGGGCGGCGCGACGAGTTCCGGCATCGTGTTTAAAGTGACCCCCGCCGGCACTGAAACGGTGCTGTATAGCTTTACCGGCGGAGCCGATGGGCGCACGCCTTATGGCGGTGTGATCATGGACCCGGCGGGCAACTTATACGGCACTACCTGGGGAGGAGGAGCGACCGGCGCGGGCACGGTGTTCAAAGTGGATGCGACGGGCCATGAGACCGTGCTGTACAGCTTTACCGGCGGCGCCGACGGCGGCGACCCCATGGCGGGTCTGCTTCTTGACTCGGCCGGCAATCTCTACGGGACCACCGTCGACGGGGGCCTCGAGAACGGCGGGGTGGTATTCAAGGTGAATCCCGGCGGTCAGGAGACCGTGCTGTACACGTTTCAATCCGGCGCCGACGGGTTCCAGCCCTATACCAACGTCATCATGGATCCCGCGGGCAACCTATATGGGACGGCGAACGGCCCCGGCGGGACCCCTGGCGTTGTGTACCGGATTAGTACATCGGGACATTTTACGGTTCTCTACAGCTTCCTGGGAGGGGCGGACGGATCGGACCCTGGCGACGTAGTCCGCGACGCGGCGGGCAATCTCTACGGGACCACTTACTTTGGCGGTTCCGCCAATGTAGGACTCGTGTATAAGCTCGATACCGGCGGCAATAAGACGACGCTCTACGATTTTCCCGGAGGAGTGGGTGGGGCGCAGCCCAGCGCCAGCCTGTTTATCGACCAGGCCGGCAATGTCTACGGAACCACTCTTTATGGCGGCATAGGGAACATCGGGATTGTGTATAAGTTGGATTCCGGCGGCCATGAGACGCCGCTGTATAGTTTCCCGTACGAAGGCGACGGCGCAAGCCCCAACGGAGGGCTAGCGATCGACGCGGCAGGCAATCTCTACGGGATCGCCGGCAACGGCGGCCCGTCGAACGCGGGAATCGTCTACAAGATAGATCCGGCCGGCAATGAGACGGTGCTGTATTCTTTCACGGGCGGCGCGGACGGAGGATTGCCTTCCGCCAATGTGACACTGGACTCGGCCGGCAACCTCTACGGAACTACCAGCCACGGGGGTACCGCCAACGCCGGCACCGTGTTTCAGTTGGACGCGGGTGGCAACGAGACGGTGCTGTACAGCTTTCAGAACGGCGCGGATGGCGGCTACCCGCAGTCTGGCTTGGTCCGCGACCCGGCCGGCAACCTTTATGGCACCATCGCAGGTGGCATCGGACTGGTGTACAAGGTGTCCCCGGCCGGCCAGGAAACGGTGCTGCACACTTTCATGGGAGGGACGGATGGGTTTGTCCCCGAGTCGGGGCTGGTCATCGACCCGGCGGGCAACCTTTACGGAACAACCCAGGCCGGCGGGCCGGCGAACGCAGGCACCGTGTACGAGGTGGACGCCGCCGGCAATGAGACGGTGCTGTACTCTTTTACCGGCGGCGCCGACGGGTTCGGGCCCGCGACCGGACTGTTGCGCGACGCGGCAGGCAACCTCTACGGCACCACTTTTTCAGGGGGCCAGAACTTCCTGGGTACGGTATTTAAGCTGGATCCGGCCGGCCATCTGACGGTGCTGTACTCTTCCGCGTTCGGGATTCCAAACGGAACCCTGGTCGAGGACGCGGCCGGCAACCTTTACGGCACAACCGGCGGTCTAGCTATCACGGACAGCGGCGGAGTGGTGTTCGAACTGACTCCGGCGGGCAACGCGACGGTCCTCTATAACTTCCCATTCTGGGGCGGGCCGGCCGCGGGCGTAGTTCGCGATCCGTCGGGCAATCTTTACGGAACCAGTCCGGACGGCGGGACTAACTCTACCGGAGAGGTATTCAAGCTTGGCTTCGCGTCGTATACGATCTGCGGCCAGGTAACATTACTGGCGGCCCCTCTTGGCGGTGTGACTATGACGCTCAGTGGAACCTCCAGCGGTTCGGCGACGACGAATGCCGGCGGAAATTATTGTTTCACGGGCGCGGCCGGCGGCAACTATACGGTCACACCCTCCGATGCCGGGTACACATTTAGCCCGGTTAGTTATTCCGTCACCAACCTGGGCGCGAACCAGACCGCGAATTTCGCCGCATATCCCCCGGACTATATTATTTCCGGGCAGGTGGTCACAGCGGAGGGCGCTACTCTTGGCGGGGTCACGATTACGCTGAGTGGCGCCGGCAGCGGTTCCACTACGACCAACAGTTCGGGGAATTACTCGTTGTCCGTGCCGGCGGGCACCTATACAATTACGCCTTCCCTGGCGCACTACACCTTCACTCCGCCCAGCCAGACTTTTCTCAGCCTGAACGGTAATCAGACCGCCAACTTCACCGCCAACCCAGTAGGCGCCACTTATACCATCTCGGGCCAGGCGTCGCTTTACGGAAATGGGTTAGGTGGGGCTATTGTTACACTGAGTGGATCGCAGAGCGGGACTGTTACGGCAAACGCGTCGGGAAGCTACACCTTCACGCTTCCGGCCGGCGGCAGCTACACGGTCACGCCGTCGCTGCCGGGCTACTACTTTTATCCCTATCCGGCGAGTTTCACATTCGGCAATCTGAGCGCTAATCAAACGGCTAACTTTCAAGCCGCCATCCCCAGCGACTTCAACCGCGATGGTCACCCGGACGTGATTTGGGAGGAGCCCTTGGTCGGATGGGCCCAGGTCTGGTATCTCGGCGGATCCCAGGGAGCCACGCTGATCGCGGCAGCGGATCTGACGCAGGCCAATCCCTGGAACATTGTGGGCATCGCGGATTTCAATGGCGATGGCAATCCGGACGTGGTCTGGCAGGATCCCGTTAGCGGCGCGGTGCAGGTCTGGTATTTGGGAGGCGGAGGCGGCGTCGAGTTGATCGGCGCACAGGATATCGCCCTCAGCAACCCCTGGAAGGTGGTTTCCGTAGCGGATTTCAATCAGGATGGCCATCCCGACCTGCTGTGGCAGGATCCCACATCCGGCTTTGCACAGATCTGGTACCTCGGCGGGCCGCAAGGCATCACCCTCTTGGGCGCGGCCAATCTGGACCTGACCAACCCCTGGCAGATCGTGGGTACGGGCGATTTCAACAACGATGGGTTCCCCGACGTGTTGTGGCAGGACCCCGTCAGCGGCACTGTCCAGATCTGGTACATGGGCGGAACCACGCCGGGCCAACAAGGCAGCCAGTTCCAGACCGCATTGAATCTGACCGGAGCGATGACCACGAAGGTGGTGGCCATCGCCGACTTCAATCAGGATCGTCACCCGGACGTGGTGTTTCAAAATCCGGCGACTGGCGCGGCTACCATATATTTTTACACTGGAGCGACTGGCACCACGCCAAACGGGACCGCCATTTTGAGTTCGGGAAACCCCTGGTATATTGCGGGGCCGCACTGATTTCGGGCTTGTGAGACAGCCAATCTTGTTGAGCGCCGCAAGGCTGGCCGCAACCTCGGGCCCCTCCGAGCCATCTATGTACTAACGGTTACATGAGCAAAGGACTCGTCGGACACTGCATCTACCTCTGCGCAGCCACCCTGTTGGCCGTCTGGCCCGCGCTGGCGTCCTCGCCGGCCGAACTTGATCGGGCCCGCCAGTTCTATCGGCTTACCGACTACGAGTCTTCGCTCAAGATCCTGCAAGCGATTCAGCCCAAGGACGGCCCGGTATATGAGCTGATCGGCCGGAACCATTACATGCAGGCCGAGTATAAGAAGGCCGCCGAAATTCTGGAGAAAGCCGTGGCGGCCGATCCGGGCAATTCCGATTACGAGCTGTGGCTGGGCCGGGCCTTCGGGCGCCGCGCGGAGACCGCCAGCCCGTTCACGGCCCCGCCGAATGCCAACAAGGCGCGCCAGCATTTCGAGAAGGCCGTGCAACTCAACCCGCGCAACATGGACGCGCTTAGCGATCTGTTCGAGTACTACCTGGAGGCGCCCGGATTCATGGGCGGCGGGTTGGATAAGGCCGCCGGCGTGGCCGGTCAGATGGCGTCCCTCGACCCCGTCGAGGGGCATTGGGCGCAGGCTCGTCTGGCCGAGAAGAAGAAGGAATTCGGCAGCGCCGAGGAGCATTTGCAGCGCGCCGCCGAGCTGGCGCCGCACCAGGCCAGCCGCCTGATCGATCTGGCCCGGTTCCTGGCCAAGCAAGGCCGCTATCAGGAAAGCGACCAGAGCTTCCGCAAAGCCGAGACGATCGCGCCCAACAGTCCCCAACTGCTGTACGCCCGCGCAGACACCTACATCGAGCAGGGCCGCAATCTGGAAACCGCGCGCAAGCTGCTGAAACGCTATCTCGAAGCCCAATTGACGCCCGACGATCCTCCGCGCGCCGCCGCCGAAAAACTCCTGAAGAAGGCGTCAGGCGGGTAGCCCATGTTCCTGGGCGAAGCCCTCGATTTCAGCGTCAAAGCCCTCAAGGCGAATCCGGTGCGCTCGTTCCTCACCGGGCTCGGCATGGTCATCGGGACCGCTTCCGTAATCCTGGTGGTCACCATTTCGCTGACCAGCCGCGATTACATCCTGGAGCAAATCGAGGGCGTCGGCTCGAATATGATCTTCGCCTACTACGAGGCGGGAAATCAGAGCGCCGCGCAGGCCGATGCCGACTTCGTGAAGATGGCCGACGTGGACGCGGTGCGCGAGCGGCTGGCGGACCGCATCGTGGCCGCCACCGGCATCTCCACCACTTTCGACCGCATGTTGATCGGCGGCAGAGAGCGCGACGTGCGCGTCAACGGTTCCGATCCGGATTACAAGACGGTGCGGAACTTGATTGTAACCTCCGGCCGATTCCTGGATGCGGGCGATGTGGCCCTGCGCCAAAAGGTCGCCCTGCTCACCGGCAAGCTGGCCGAGCGGCTCTACGGCACCCGCGCCGGCGCCATGGGGCAAATCGTGAAGGTGCACGGATTGCAGTTCACCATAATCGGCACTTTCAAGGAGCGCGTCGAGAGCTTCGGGCAATCGGAATTGTCGCAGGACACCATCCTGATTCCGTTTACGGTGTTGCGTTACTTCACGCCGGTGGAGCGCATCGATCCGATGTACGTGCAGGTGCGCGCGCCCGAAGATGTGGAAGCGGTGACCGAGTCGGTGAAGCAGATTCTGGAGTCGCGGCATCGGCCGGGCGCCAACTATCACGTCGAGAATCTGACGGCTATTCTGAACGCTGCCAAGAGTATCGCGCTGATCCTGAGCCTCGTGCTGGTGCTGGTTTCCGCGATTGCACTGGCGATTTCGGGCATTGGAATCATGAACATCATGCTGGTGACGGTGACCGAGAGGACCCGTGAGATCGGACTGCGCATGGCGGTGGGAGCCTCGCGCCGTGAAATCCTGATCCAGTTCCTCACCGAGGCCGTGCTGGTCAGCCTGGCCGGCGGAAGTATCGGGATTCTGGTGGGTGTTGCCATTCCGCTGAGCGTGCAGTTCTTTGTGGACAATGTGCGCATCCCCATTTCGACGGCTGCCATCGCTATCGCGTTCGGCGTGTCGATGATGGTCGGGCTGATTTTTGGAATATTGCCGGCGAACCGCGCGGCCAAGCTGAACCCCACGGAAGCCCTGCGCTATGAATAAAGGGATAACCGGGCACCGTGTTACTATGGTCGGGAATCCGTTCAGGATGCGATCGGTTTGGGCCCCCTGCCACGAACAGATCCCTCAATCAATACCGAGCCGCGAGCTATCAAGGCCGCGAGCTACCGAGCCGCGACCGTGAGGGAGCGGTTGAAAAGGAGCGAAAACGCACACATGAAGATCGGAGTGTTGGGAGGCGACGGTTATTGCGGCTGGGCTACGGCGTTATATTTGTCGGCCAAAGGGCACGAGGTGACGATTGTCGACAACTTCTCGCGCCGCACATGGGACCATGAGCTCGGGGTGGAGACCCTCACGCCGATCCGCCCGCTGGCCGAGAGATTGAAAGTCTGGCAGCAGCACACTGGACGGACCATCGAGTTGTTTACCGGCGATGTTACCGACTACGACTTTCTCTCTTCCACGATTCAGGCCATTGCACCCGAGGCGGTGATCCACTTCGCGGAACAACGCGCCGCGCCCTATTCCATGATCGACCGCAAACACGCGGTCTTCACCCAGGTGAACAATGTGGTGGGCACGCTCAACCTGCTGTTCGCCCTCCGCGAATATCAGCCCGAGTGCCACCTGGTGAAGCTGGGGACCATGGGCGAATACGGGACGCCCAACATCGATATCGAGGAAGGCTACATCGACATCGAGCATAATGGGCGGCGCGACGTGTTGCCGTTCCCCAAACAGCCCGGTTCCTTCTATCACCTCTCCAAGGTGCACGACAGCCACAACATTATGTTCTGTTGCCGGATCTGGGGGCTGCGCGCCACGGATCTCAACCAAGGCGTGGTCTACGGCACCATCACCGACGAAGTGGCCATCGACGAGAACCTCATCAACCGCTTCGATTACGACGAGGTCTTCGGCACGGTGCTGAACCGGTTTTGCGTGCAGGCCGCCGTGGGATACCCGCTGACCGTGTACGGCAAGGGTGGACAGACGCGTGGCTATCTGGATCTGCGCGACACGGTGCGTTGCGTGGAACTGGCCTGTCTGACGCCCGCCAAGCCCGGCGAATGCCGCGTGTTCAATCAATTCACGGAGCAGTTCAAGGTGATGGAACTCGCCCGCATGGTGCAAGTAGCCGGTAAGAAGATGGGACTCACGGTGGACATCGATCATCTGCCCGCGCCGCGCGTGGAAGCCGAGGAACACTACTACAACGCCAAGCATTCCAAGCTGATCGACCTGGGGCTGCAGCCGCATCTCTTGTCCGAGTCGCTGCTCGATTCGCTGATGAACATCGCAGTAAAGTATCGCGACCGCATCGATGAGTCGCTTTTCCCGCCGCAAGTCAACTGGCGCAGCCCGCGCAACGACCGCAAGCGCAACTTGCGTCGCCTAGCGACGTTTTCATAGAATGCAGACTGCCGCGACCCTCGGGCATCGGGCCAAGCCGGTGACACCTTCCAAGAATCCGCATCTGCCTACCTATTTGCTGATTGCCTGGATGGCGGTGGCCGGCCCGCTCGGCAATGTCTTCCTGGGCAAGGGGATGAAGCATATTGGGGATTTATCCGTGTGGCCCCTCTCCGACCTGCTTCGCACCGGCCTGAAAGTCTTTGCATCCGGATCGGTTTGGTTGGGAATCGCATCGCTCATCGCATTCTTCGTGGCGTATATGCTGGCGCTTTCATTGGCGGATTACAGCTTCGTACAGCCGGCCTCCTCTCTGGCCTATGGCGTGGTCGCCGTGCTCGGACACCTGATGCTGGGCGAGCGCATCTCCCCCCTGCGCTGGGCCGGTATCGCGGTGATTTGCCTGGGGGTCTTTGTCGTCGGCCGCACGCATCCTCGAACCACGGAGCGGGTGTAGATTGCCGCATTACGTTCTGTTCGCGCTCATCGTCTTCGCGGGAACGGGCGGCGAACTGTGTGTCTCCCGCGCCATGAAGGTGGTCGGCGAGGTCCCGAGTTTTCGTCCCGCCGATATCGCCAAGGTCATCGCGCGGGCCTTGCGCGTGCCGTGGATGTGGCTGGGCGTCGCGATGATGGCAGCGGCCTTTTTCGCTCTACTGGGCGCCCTGGCAGTTTACAACGTAAGTTTCGTGGTTCCGGTAACCGCGCTGAGCTACGTGGCCGGCGCAGTTGGCGGAGTGACTTTCCTGCGCGAGCGCGTGAGCTCGCATCGCTGGCTGGGCGTGCTACTGGTTGCCTTGGGCGTCACCCTGGTGTTCTTGGGCAAGAACTGACCCGCACTTCTATCGGCGGCCCTCGCGCCGCTGTGCCACGGCTACACCCCGCGGCGTGGAAAGCAAGACGGCGGAAATAAGCCCTTCTTCTTCCCGCCGCAGGACAGCCTCGCGCACAATCTTGAAGTGCGAGCTGCTATCGTGGATCACCAGCAGCCCGCGCGGGTCCAGTTGCGGCAGCAACCGGCGAATCTCCGCTTCGCGGTTCGCCATATGGCTGTCGCTGAATAGAAGGTCGATGGTCCCCTCGATGTTGGTCTCCAGGCTCGACTCCAGCCGCGACTCGATCCAGGCGGCCAATCCGCAAGCCGCGAAACGCTCCGCGGCTCTGGCGCGAATCCCGGAATCGATCTCGATCGTGACGACCTTGCCGAAACCGTTCTCCTTCAGTCCTTCCGCGAGCTTCACCGTGCCGTGACCAAGGAAGGTGCCCGTCTCCACTATCAGCCTCGGCTTCACGGTGGTGACCAGCGTCTTCAGGAAATCCAGAACCTCGACTTCCGTCGTTTGCGAGTCAAGCATCTTCCACAACTCCGGCCGGGGACATTCGGGAGTGGCGAGTGTGTACTCGGGTTGTGTGAACTGCTCATCCGCGCCGACGCGCTCCAGAATCCGCAACCCTTCATACTTTTTCACGAATGGCGGCACGACGGCGGCAACCACCGCGCCGCCCGCGAGGAGCAAGGGAAGCGCATACAGCCACGGCAGGGCGGCGAGCGGGATTGCCGCGGCGCCCGCGAAGATGAGCCACTCGCCAAACAGCAGCCCGGTGGGACGCTGAAACTGAATCTGTTTGCGGCCTTCCGCCCAAAAAACGGGGACAAGAACAGGCAAAGGACCATGCCCAGCACGATTGGAGAGCGCAGGGGCAGCACGCCTCGAGCCGCAGCGCCTCAGGGTAAAGGTTCGCGCCGAGCGCCACGGCGGACCCAGCCGTCAAGGCTGGAGTTAAAAGGTCGAGGATCGCCAGCCCGGGCAACCGGAATAAATCGGTCGAAGCAAGCCGCCTGCGACCGCAATCCAGCGCCAGAATCGACAAGAAACCGCCGGCCCCAAGAAGGGCGGCCACGGCGAACGACGATAGGCCCATGAAGCCTTAAGCATATCCCGCCGCCTTGCGGTCTGTCACCAACAGGAGGTGCCGCGCCAGGGCACAGGCCGCCGGCAGTCGCACATCAAGCCGTGCCCGAGTGAAAGATCTCCACGGGCATGGAAGATTTTCGCCGCCGCTCTTTTCGACGCCGCCGCGAGCCGCGTGCCGAGCCATCCACCAGCGCCAACGACACGGAGGCTTTCTGCAAGGGCACGGCTGTTATTCCCGCCCCCATTTTTCGCGCCTCCGATGCCACGACCCTAACGGCCAGACCGGCCTGCCATCCGCCCACGGGACTGGTAACGGCGAGCGTTTCGTTGGCCCACGGTATGAGCCAGACGCGGCCGCATGTAAGACATACGTACCTGCCGTTTCGCGGCCAGCTCGTCTTTCCATGAAAAGCCTGGCACCACCCGGTTGTAAATTGCCGCCGCAACGTCCGCACGCCAGGTACACTTGCAAATTGTGTGCCATTCTCGTGCGGGGCCATTGACCGCTGCCAGGCAAAATCAATGCTACATAAAGACATATTTCAATCCAGCGAAGGTGTAGCTTGCTGCATCCGGCCACTACCTTCCAATCGTGACGGACCAGAGTCCGTAGTGTGCCACGTGCGTCGCTTCATCTAACGCGTTTCCAAAGTCTGAACATATCGGATACCTGACGCATGAAATGTTTTGTCCTCGGCTTCAGCATGTTCGCCGTGTGTTCCGCGGCTATGGGCGATAATGCCGCTCCCGGCAGCGCTCCCATGATCGACATAGCGGCGCTGCCTGCGCCGCCGGACTGGCTCTCTCTCACTCCGCCGGCGGCGAAGGCCGTCTCCGAGCCTGTCGACCCAGGCGCCCTGATCCGGGCGGCCGCCCACAAACACCGCGTGTCCGCGGCGTTCATCACCAGCATCGTGGCGGCGGAGTCTAATTTCGATCCGCTCGCGTTGTCGCCAAAAGGGGCGATCGGGCTCATGCAATTGATGCCTGCAACCGCGCAAATGTTCGGCGCCGATCCCGCCGTTCCAGCACAGAATGTGGATGCCGGGACACACTATCTTCGCGTTCTCATCGACAGGTATCACAAGTATCGCAACTGGTTGACCCGCGTGATCGCCGCGTACAATGCGGGCCCCGCGGTAGTGGACCGTTACCATGGCGTGCCGCCGTACCCGGAAACCAGAACTTACGTGGCCCGCGTGCTGGCATTGATGAAGCGGTTCCAACGGCAAAGCTTGGGCTAAAGAGGACGATTGCTCAGCAGCACCTTGCCTCCGCTCGCCGCGACCGGGTGCAGCGCCTCTTTGCCCACCAGCTTTTCAAGCCGGGGCACCGCGTAGTCGCTGGCCACTACATAATATCGGTCCGCACCCAGCCACATGTTCTTCCACTGTGCGTCGTCGATGAACACATCCGGCGCGCCCGGTGCGTACGATCCGTAGATCATGTTGTTGAACCGCCCATTCAGCAGCAGCGCCGTCCGGTTCGTGTAGAAGAACACGGACGAGAACGTGTAGTAGTGATGGTCCACAATTAGCCTGCCTTCCGGAGACCGCAGCAGCGCCTCCGCCAGCGGCCGCGACGACAGGTAGGGGTCGAACACTACCATGGCCAGCCGCGCGGCGTGGAAGAACAGCACCATCATCAACGCCGCCGCCAGAAACGCCCGCCGGCCGGTGGCGCGCAGCGTCCCCAGCGCGCCCGCCAGAAACGCGATGGCAGCCACCGCCAGCGGCAGCCGCAGATACGCGAACGATGCCAGCGTCAGATCTTCCATGTGGCTGAGTGACAGCGTGTAAGTGCCGGGACGCTGCGAAAGCGCCGTCGAGATATCCCCGGGCGCGGGCACATTTCGCACCAGCACCAGGATCGCGATCAAGGCAACGGCGGCGCATCCGGCGACGATGGCAATCACGCGCGTGCCCCGCCGCACCCAATCGCCGCCCAGCGCCAGCGCCGAGCCAAGGAGCAGCGCCAGCGCCGGATAGCAAGGCATCGTGTAATACTCTTGCGTCGTCGAGAAAGTGAAGAAGACCAGCATGAACCCGGTCCAACACAGCGCCAGCAAACGCGTGCGCCCCGCGCGATCCACCGGCTTGAACGACAGCTTGGCCACCGCCGGAAGATAGACGCTCCACGGAAACAGCCACAGCAAATGGAACAGCCAGAAATACACGCGCGGCACCGTGTTGTAGTCGCGCGGAAAGCGCAGGTTCAGGAACCGCAGCACCTGCTCGTTCATGAAATAGAACCACAGAAATCCGTGGTATTCTCCGGGCCCGCTGTGGAAACTGAAGGAGAAATAGGGCGGATTGCGCAGCGTGGCCAGCACATGCCACGGCGCGGCAATCAGCACAATGATCGCCAATCCGCTGAACGGGCGCAGCCGCTTCCACGTCTGTGGCGAGAACATTTGACGCGTCAGAAACAGGTAGATCGCGCCCGCGGCCACGGGAAACAGCACCGCTACCGTACTCTTCAGCAGCAGTCCCACCCCCAGGCTCGCGGCCAGCGCAAGAGCCCACAGGCGCGGATGCGGTTCTTCGTCGTCGAGCGCGCGCAGGAACGCCCACATCGCCAGCGCAATGGTCAGCGTCAGCATCACGTCGGGGATCAACACGCGCGTGAACAGAAATAGCCCGATGCAAGTGACCACGATCAGGCCCGCGTAGAATCCGGCGCGGCGCCCAAACGCCCAGATGCCGAACGCCGCGGTGAGCCAGCCGAGGCCCATGGCGGAAAGCGCCACCGGAATGCGCGCCGCCCAGTCGTGTACGCCGAAGATTTTGTAACCGGCCGCGATCGTCCAATAGATGAGCGGCGATTTTTCCAGGTACGCCACGCCATCCAGGCGCGCCGTCACCCAGTCGCCCGAAGTCAGCATGGTGCGCGCGATCTGCGCCTGCACGGCATCCACGTCGTCCATCAGCGATGGCGGGGAAAAGATGCAGCCCAGATACACGGCGCCGGCGAACAGCAGAACCGTTAGATAGACGTAGAGATGCCGGCTGGCTGACGGTTGCGCGCGGTTGCCGGCGTCGTTTGTATTTGCCATCTCCTCATCCATAAGAACAGGATCATCAGCCCCCATAGATGATACCCGAGATTGGCGCGGCGCTCCAGGTGCCGGCGCACGCAGGCTTCGATGGCGCCGGGCCGGAACACTTCGCCGTGTGCCGCGGCGCCCGCCGTCAGGGTATCCCGCATCAGTTCCCGCAGCGGACCGCGCAGCCAATGGTGCGCCGGGATATCGAAGCCTACTTTTTTCCGCCGCAGGATGGCCGGCGGCAGCTTACCCTTCATCAGATCCTTCAAAATGACCTTTTGCCGCGCACCGCGGATCTTGAAATGCGATGGCAGGGAAGCGGCGAACTCCACGATGCGATGATCCAGGAACGGCGGGCGCACTTCGATGGAGTGCGCCATGCTCATGCGGTCGACCTTCATCAGAATATCGTCGGGCAGATAGCAGCCTTGATCGAACCAAAGGTACGCGGCTAGTTCCTCGCCCGCCTGAGACAACTCTTGCAGAATGGCGGCCAGCGCCCCGGGATTCGCAGGGCACACCAGTGCGCGCTTCTCCGCATCCGAGAACGTGCCGTTCCAATACACGTGCGCGCGCGCGGGCGTCATCCGGCAGCCTTCCAGAAAACGCTTCAGCATGTATTCGAAGCCGATCTTATCGTCGGAAACCGGCCAGCGCTGCGCCGCCCGCAGCGCGAGCTCCAAAACGCCCGCCGGCAATCGCCGCATCGTGCGCGCGTAACGGTCGGCGCGATAGGTCAGATATCCGCCGAACAGTTCGTCGGCGCCTTCGCCGCTCAGCGCCACAGTCACATTCCGCCGGGTCATCTTGGATAGATACCAGACCGGCAGCGCGCCGGCGTCGGCGTTCGGTTCATCGAAGTAATGCGCGAATTCCTCAATGGCATCCGCCAGGCCCACCTCCGGGTTCACATCGAATTCCCGGTGATCCGTGCCATACTGCTGGGCCGCCGCGCGGATGTAGGCGGTTTCGTCGAAAGTGCGGCCGCGGAACGAGATTGAAAACGTCTTGATCCGCTGGCTGGATGCGTTCGCCGCGTAGTGCAGCACGGTGGACGAATCGATGCCTCCGCTGAGCCAGACCCCTAGCGGGACATCCGCGAGCAGATGCTCGCTCACCGATTGGCGTAGCAGCCTGTCCAGTTCGGCGGTAGCGTCCGCGGTGTCCAGCCAACTCCGATCGCGCTCCGGCCCGGCCGGCAAAATCCAATAGGCCTGCGCACGCACCGCGCCGGCGCGCCACTCCAGCCAGTGTCCCGGACGCAGCTTCTCAATGCCTTCCACCAGCGTCCACGGCGCGGGCACGTAGTTCAGCGACAGGTAACAATCCAGTCCGTCGAGGCTCAGCCGCCGGTCGAACTCCGGGTGCACGAAAATGGTTTTCATTTCCGAGCCGAAAAACAGATCCGCGCCGTGCCGCGCAAGGTACAGCGGCTTGATGCCCATGCGGTCGCGCGCCAGCACCAGGCGATTGCGAGATTCGGTCCACAGCGCGATCGCGAACATGCCGCGCAGCCGCGAAAAACAATCTGTGTCCCATGCCAGAAACGCCGCCAGCACGGTTTCCGTGTCGGTGCGCGTGCGAAACCGGTAGCCGCGGCGTTCCAATTCCGCGCGCACCTCCGCGTGGTTGTAGATCTCGCCGTTGAACGCGATCACGGTGTCGCCGCTCTCGGAAAAGATGGGCTGATCGCCGGAATCGAGGTCGACGATCCTGAGCCGCGCGGCGCCTAGCGCGACCGAATCGGATTCGAAGACGCCCTGCTGATCCGGCCCGCGATGAACGATGGATTGTACGGCGCTCCGAATGCGTTCGGGGCCAGGAGAGAATTTGAGCTTAGTAAAGCCTGCGACGCCGCACAAGCCATTAATGTAGCATAGGACTAGTGACAGCTCTTTTCCTGGCGGTGGCCGCGATCCCCTTCATTTATTATCTGATCGCGTTGTACAGCGCCTGGGCGTATTTTCGCCGCGCGCCGCGGCCCGCGCCGCCGGGCGCGCCATTCACGCCGCCGGTGAGCAACCTGAAGCCGATACGCGGCCTGGACCCCGGCGCCTATGAAAATTTCGCCAGCTTTTGCCGGCAGGATTATCCGGAGTACGAAATTGTCTTCTGCGTGGATGGACGCGAAGACCCGGTGCTGCCGGTGATTGAGAAATTGATTCGCGATTTTCCCCAGTGCCGGATTCGTGTGCTGTTCGGCTCCGGCCGCATCGCGACGAACGACAAAGTGGCCAAACTGGCGCGCATGGCCGGCGAGGCAGCCTACGAATTCGTGGTGGTGAGCGACAGCGATGTGCGCGTCCAACCGGACTATTTGCGCAGCGTGGTCGCGCCGCTGGCCGATCCCAGGGTCGGTGCCGTGACTTGCTTCTACGTGCCCGCCGACGAGCGCACCTTCGCCGACAGCCTGCAATCCATGGGCATGTTTTCCGACTTCTACGCGGGCATCCTAGTGGCCTGGCAGTTGGACGGCGTCAAGTTCGCCCTGGGGCCGACTATTGCCACCACACGCGCGCGCCTGGCCGAATTCGGAGGTTACGAGTCGCTGGAAAATCGTCCGGCCGACGATCTGCTGGTCGGACGGCTGATCGCCGAACGCCACGAAGTCGAACTGCTGCGTTACACGGTGCTGGCCGTGGCCGATTATCAATCGATGCGCGACTTGATTCACAAGCGCCTGCGCTGGATCGTGGTGATGCGCCACATGCGTCCGTGGGGCCATCTGGGGCTGCTGCTGACGCAGGGGTTGCCCTGGTCGCTCGCGGCCATCGCGGTGCATCCATCGATATCGGTGGCCGCCGCCTATCTGGGCGCTTACCTGGCGCTGCGGTGCGCCATGACGTGGATGATCGGGGCATGGGGTCTGCAGCAGACTGGACTGTGGAGGAAAATGTCCGCCATCCCCGTGTGGGATGCTCTGGCGTTCTGCATCTGGCTGGCGAGCTTCGCACGCAGAAGCATCCGCTGGCGCGGCGCAGACTACTTGCTGCGCGAGGGCCGGCTGGTCCCTGTCGCCGAGTGGGGCGGACCTCCAGGTCTGCGCGGGTCCTCCAGGCCCCGCTCTTCGCCGCGCCAGTAACATCGCCCCGCCCTCCGCCCTCGGCACGCGCGCACCATAACAGCCCTAAAAAATACCTGTGCATGCAACCAGCCTAAAACTGGTATCGCGAGTACCGTCCAGCCGCCTATGGGATAATGGCGGTCAAAGAGGGTTGGATGTCTTTCCGGCTCATTTTCGGCATCGTCGTCGCCGTCTTCGCGGGCAGCCAGATCTACTGGTATGTACAGGCGCGCGCCCTGGTAAACAGGCTCGCGAAAACCAGGCGGTCGCGCATCCTGCTGACGGCCGCGGGCTTGGCGGTCTATCTCGCGCTATTCCTTATCAACTTCAAGTTTGGGCGGCACGCGAGCCCCACGCGCCTGACCTGGTACGACGCCTTGATATCGGCGCCGTTCGCCTGGTGGGTGGTTTGTTCGCTGGTGGCGTTTCTGCTCGCCATGCTGTTGTGGCCGGTCCGCCGCGTGGCGCGCTCGACCAGCGCCCTCGCTTCGCCTGCCCGGCGGCAATTCCTGGAGCGGAGCGCCACCGCCGCGATCGCCGCGCCCTTTGTGGCCGGCGCGTATGGCTTGCTGTACGGCCGTCTGAATCTGCAGATTTCGCAGCAGCGCGTCCACCTGGTGCGCCTTCCGAAAGCCTTCACCGGCTTCCGCATCGCGCAGCTTTCCGACATACATATCGGCCCGTTCATGCCCGAGGACGAAATTCGCAAGTGGGTGCGCATCACTAACGAACTGAAGCCGGACCTGATCGCGTTGACCGGAGATTTCGTTACTTGGGACCCGTCCACGCAGCGCGCGGTGGTAAAAGCGGTCGCCGGACTGCATGCGCCTTACGGCATCTTCGGCTGCCTGGGAAACCACGAGGCGTGGTCGCACACCGAGGATTCCATCACGCGGATGCTGCGGCAAGTGGGAATCGGAATCCTGCGCCGGGAAAACGTGGCGGTCTCCACGCACGGGGAATCGTTCAACCTGATCGGAGTCGATTTCGAGACCAGCCGGCACATGGTGCCCGGCAGCGAGAAGTTTGTGCGGCGCTATCTCGAAGGCGTCGAGAGCCTGGTGGCGGCGGACACGGTAAACATTCTGATGAGCCATAACCCAGACACCTTCGATCGCGCCGCCGAGATGCGCATCGATCTGAGCCTGGCGGGACATACGCACGGCGGCCAGGTGGCGCTCGAATTCGTGAGTCCCGAGATTGCCCCCTGCCGCTTGGTGACGCCCTACGTGTCGGGCTGGTTCCAAAAGCCGGGCGGGCGGCTTTACGTGAACCGCGGTATTGGCACCATCGGCGTGCCCATGCGCATTGGCGCGCCGCCGGAGATCACCGTGTACGAGTTGGTGTAGGGCAGGGCTCCCGGCCTGCCCCAGTGGAAGACCCATGCATGCCCGCGATGCCGCCCAGCTCGTTGAGTTTCTGGAACAGCGCGGCCTGGAAGTCTACGTCGATGGCGGCTGGGCGGTGGACGCGCTGCTGGGAGTCGAGACGCGGCCCCATGACGACCTCGACATCGCCGTGCCGCACCACCACGTGCCGCGATTGCGCGAACTCCTCGCCGCGCGCGGCTACCATGACTGGCCGCGCGACGATACATGGGAGTGCAACTTTGTCCTCGCCGACGCCCGCGGGCGCAGGATCGATGTGCATTCCTACACCCTGGATGACGACGGCAACAACGTGTATGGCGTGCCCTATATTAGCGAACATTTCACCGGGAAGGGCTTCATCGGCGGTTATCCGGTCCGGTGTATCTCCCCAGCGTGGCTGGTGAAGTTCCATACGGGTTACGAACTCGACGAGAACGATTTTCGCGATGTGCGGGCGCTGTGCGAGCGATTCGGTATCCCAATGCCGGATGAGTATGTAAGGTTCGCGCGCTAGTATTCTTCAGCGCGCCCGCCTTACCAGCCCACTCCGAATGCCCGATCGCGTATTCGATTGCGCGAATGAAGTCCGGATAATGAATCCACGAGACGAACTGTTCGCCCGACGCGGCCGCTCTGGCCACACAGGCGCGTACCAGCCCCAGCAAGGTATCGAAGATGCCGCCTGTGCCCGGACGCATGGTCATGGCGCTACGCAGGGCGATCTTGCGCGGGTGCGGCGTGGCGGCCGCGAAGAAAAGCCCGCTCCCAACGCGTGCTACTTCGATACTGAATCGCCGCGTCGCCGGCGCGAACGGTTCCGTCCGGCCCAGTTCGCCCGTGGCTTCGTCCATGGCCCTGTCCAGCGCGTGCCGGTAAATCGTGGCCGTGCCGGCGTTCATCCGGACCGCTGGCGGACGCGCCGCCGCCGCAATGGCGCGGCCCACCGCCTCGGTCGCACGGATGCGGGATTCCAAGATCTCGCGGCGATTTCGCGCGCTCGTGGCGCACGCACTATTGCGTGCCGTGTCCCCACCCCTGGGGCCACCTCGCTGGCGCAGATTCCACTTTTTAGGGCCGTTCCCGGCGCTGGAATTCCGCCATATTGGAATCACCGCGCGGCCCGCGCCGTGGAAATGCGCCGCGGCACTTGTCCCACCTGCCCGCTGCCGCCTGGATTCGGAATCTTCACGATTCCTCCATCACGGTGTGCATCAGGTCCACCACCATGCGCCCGACGGGACGCATCGGCGGGAACGCCGCCAGCTTGACGAGCCGCTCCACCATCGCCGCGCTCTTCCGGATCAGCGCGCGCGTGCGCGCCTGCCCCGGCGACCGGTCGTAGATCCAAAACAGAATCAACCCCATCTGGTACATCCACAAAATCCGCGGAAGATGCGGCTCCAGATCGCGCGCCACGCGGACGCCGCTCGCCTCCAGTGCCCCCGCGAAGGATGCCACATCCCGCTCCCGGATCGCGCGCGTCCGTGCGCTGAAGGGCGACAGCGGGTGCTCCGGGTCCGCGTGCGCCGCCAGCGATCCCAACAGGCGCCGGTTCGGCTCGAAGTAGTTCAGCTTGGCCTCCAGCAGCGCCCCGAGCCGGTCTTTCAAATGCTTCCCGCCTGTCAGCGCCCGTTCGATCAGCGGCTCGAGTTCCTGCTGGGACTGGTCGTAGAACGCCAGCGCGATGGCGTCCTTCGACTCGAAGTAGTAATACGCGGCCCCGGTCGCCACGCCCGCTTCCGCGGCGATCTCGCGCATGGTGGTTTCCTCGAATCCCTGCCGCCGGAACAGTTCCATGGCGGCGTCCAGAATCCGCGCGCGCGTCTCCGCGCTCTTGGCGTGCATTATTCGAGCACCTTGCCCAGTGGCGCGCTCTCCGGACTCCAACCGCCTGCCCCGCGCGCCCGCGCCCGCTCCGAACGCTCGTTGCCCCGCTTGCGCAGCCGGTGGAAGACGTACAAGTTGAAGAAGTGCATGAGCCCCAGTACCAGCAGCACCACGCCAATTTTATCCGAAACCAGTTCCATGGCCGCGCGCGCGCTTCCCAGATTGCCCGAGGCGCTTAAAGCCAACGTCACATAACCCACGTTGATCAGGTAGAAACCCACTACCAGCAGCCGGTTCACCGAGTCCGCCAATTCCGCGTTGCCCTGAAAAGCGTCCACCAGAAAAACCCGCCCGTTGCGCTCCAATGTGCGGGCCACCCAAACGGTCAGCGCCAGGCCGATCGCCAGGTAAATGGAATACGACATCACGATATACATCCTTCCTTCCTTTCTGAACGCGTTCAACTTGAACGTGTTCAATTCCAGATTAAGGTCAAATCGGCAGCCTGTCAAGCACATTCTGAACGCGTTCAATTGGACCTGCCATCGTGCGGACCATGTTCTTATGCGGGAGAGGCGCTTGGCGATGTGCCTCGAGCCGCCTGGCGGCGCGCCTGCCCCCGCAAAACTGCGAAATGCTTCGCTACTGCCCAACCGGGGAGCGGCTCGCTCCAGAAGCGCCAGGCCGGAAAACGTTTTGCTACCATGAAATCATGGAATTTCCCCGCCTTTTCCTGGTCCGTCAGCACTTCCCCGACCGCCGCATTCCCGATGTGGCCGCCGAGGTCCAAAGTCAGCTTCACCGCTCCGGATTCGCCGCGCGCCTCAAGCCGGGCTCCAGCGTGGCCCTCGGCGTAGGCAGCCGCGGCATCGCGAACATCGCCACCATCACCCGCGCCGCCGCCCAATATTGGAAATCGCAGGGCATGCATCCCTTCGTCTTCCCAGCCATGGGCAGTCATGGCGCGGCCACCGCCGAAGGCCAAGCCGACGTACTGGCGCACTACGGCATCATCGAACAGACCATCGGCTGCCCGGTGCGTAGTTCGCTCGACGTGGTGCCGCTCGGCAAAACGCCGGAGGGCATCCAGACCTACATGGACCGCAACGCCTACGAAAGCGATGGCGTCCTGCCGGTCGGCCGCGTGAAGTGGCACACCGAC
>Ga0187871_10000314_pt1 | contig 46934 bp, 44 predicted proteins | sample June2016WEW_16_1_FD_132988 | JGI IMG/M metagenome (GOLD analysis project Ga0187871, IMG submission 132988) | Peatland microbial communities from SPRUCE experiment site at the Marcell Experimental Forest, Minnesota, USA - June2016WEW_16_10 | ecosystem: Environmental > Terrestrial > Soil >...
CCGCTGTCGCCATACCAGGCATCATTCGAAAGATTCACCAAGACCTGCGCGCCTTGCGCCGCAAACTCGCGCACCTCGCCGGGAAACACTGACTCGTAGCAGATGAAAACGCCGAGCCGTGTATTGCCCGCGTCCAGCGGCGCTCTTGACGCCCCCGACTGAAATTCTCCGACCTCTTTCGTCAATCCTCCGGCAAATGCAAACAGCCGGGGAAACGGCAAGTATTCTCCAAACGGCACCAGATGCACTTTGTCGTAACGCGCACTCCAATCACCAGACGGGCTAACGAGTACCGCCGAGTTGAAAATCTGCGTAGCGGACTTCCCGCCTTGCATCACGGGCGTGTTCCCGATAGCGCCCGTCACCACCCACGTGTGCGTTGCGCGAGCCATCTCGCTCACCGGATCGCGAAACAGCGGATCGTTCGCAAAGAAAGGCGCAGGAGACTCCGGCCAGACAATCAAATCAACTTTGCTCGAAGTGGACGTGGGCGCAGAAGAACTTGAAGCGGCCTTCGCGCTGAGATCACCCAGTTCACGCAGCGTGCGCTGGAATGTATCGCGCGTCCAGGTTGCATCCACAGGAATATTTTCCTGCATTAGCAACGCGGTGTGATCGGTCGGCAGCGCGGGAGCGTCCACCAGCCTGCCCGCCTGCAGCACCGCAGCCGCGGTAAGCGATGCCACCAGCAAGGTGCTGCGTTTTTTTCTCGGCACCAGAAACGCCGCGGCCACAGCAACATTCACCACCATGATTTCGAAAGACACTCCGTAGACGCCCGTCCAAGTGGTGATGCGGCTCAGCGAAATGTTGTCCACTTGCGCCGTGCCCAGCAGATTCCACGGAAAGCCGGTGACGCGGGTACGCGCCAACTCCACCGCGACCCACAAGAATGGTGCGGCCACCAGCGCGCGGCGGTTGTCACGGCCCGGGCCCCCCGACAGGCTCAGCAACAAACCAAACAGGCCGTGGTAGAGCCCGAGATAAAGGCAAAAGAGAAAGAGAGCCAGCAAAGCCAGCGGCGCGCTCAGGCCGCCGTATTCGTGCATAGTGTCGTAAATCCAGTAACACGTGCCCGCATACCAGAGAATTCCTGAAATGTAGGCGAGCAGAAACGCCTGTCCCGGCGTCGCCGCTTGAAGATTAACGGAGCCGTCCATCTCCAACACACCCGCTGGCCGAGCCCGCAACAGGGCCACAATCAGCGGAGCGAACGCCACCCACGAGAGAACGTAAAGCCCAGGAAGAGGAAAAATGAGAACCTGTAGCAGCGATGAGAGACCCACCAACAGCCAGGCGCTGGAATGAATTTGCCGCACCGTGAAGGATAACAAATGTCATTCCGAACGGGGCCGAAGGCCCGGTGAGGAACCTGCTTTTGCTAGCGGCGTAAGCGATCTCCGGACAAACTCCACAATCTCTGCCGTAACGTAAGGCGGCGGCGTGATCCGAAACACCGGCCGCTCCGCCACCAGCTTCAAGGAAACGCCTTGCCACGCCGATCCGCCGGAGTTCGATCGATCATGCAGAATCACTGCCCCGGCGCGATCCAGAAATTCCCGCGCTGAATTCTTGAAGTCTTCCGTGCCGGGGTCAAGCACCGTGAGATATAAATCCGGCCGCAAAAACTTCAACACGCTGTTCGATTCCAGAATCACATGACGTGACCGCTCGAGCCGCTGCCGCAAAGCCGGCATGGCCTCAGCCAGCCTGCCCTGCTCCGTACGTACCCATAAAGCACGCGCCGCGCCTGCCACGAGAAACCGCGACGTGTCTGACTCTGCCCCCCGATCTTTCTCCTCGGTGATCGCCCAGGTGTGGTCGGTCGTCGCGCAATCGCAAGGCGCTCCATTGGCCGAGCAAACACCGTGGCCATATTGTGTAACCTTCACGGCAGTCCAGTCGTATTCACGCAGCGCGGAGATCAGCCCTGCGACCACGCTGGTCTTCCCCACGCTCCGCGAATGTCCACCCACCACCACAATCGCCATATTGCGGCTCTCGGCTTCTAGCTTTCGGATGCCGCTATTTCTTCGCTAACCGCGCCAGCGCGGCCAACTGCTTCAGATACTGCCGCACCGGTTGCGCTGGAGTTCCCCAGAAGGCCACGCCCTTGCCGCGCAAAACTTTATTCGGCAGCACACCGCCCTGCCCGCCGAGCATGACCCCTTCTTCAATGCGCGCATGTTCGCCAATGCCGACCTGTCCACCGAGCACGACATCATTTTCAATCACAATGCTGCCGGAAAGCCCGGTCTGCGCCGCGATCACAACATTCTCACCCAGACGGCAGTTGTGGCCGATGTGGACCAGGTTGTCGATCTTCGTTCCGCGCCCGATGCGCGTTTCGTCGAGCGCGCCGCGGTCGATGGTTGTGTTGGCGCCAATCTCAACATCGTCTTCGATCACCAGCCTGCCGGCCTGGGGAAATTTCTCGTAGCGTCGGCTCTTCGGGTCGCGCACATATCCGAAGCCATCGCTCCCCAACACCGCGCCCGCATGCACAATCACGCGATCACCCACCGTGGTTTGCGGATAAATCGTGACCCGGGGATAAATCTCGCACTCCCGCCCAATCTTCACTCCACGCCCAATAGCGCAACCAGCACCGATCCGGGTACCCGCGCCGATTTCGGCATCCTCGGCGATCACGGCGTATTCCTCCACCACCGCATCGGGAGCCAGACGAGACGTAGAATTCACCACAGCGGTAGCGTGCACACCTGCGCGTACTCCAGCCTCGCGCTCTTCGCGATCGCCCTCACGCAGAAAGCGCGCAGCCCGCGCAAATGCCAGCTTGGGATGTCGACTGATGAGCAGTGGCTTCCCAGGCGATCCCGCGGAGGATGCCCCCGCGGCGAACTCGCCCGCAATCACCGCACCTGCCGCAGACTGCAGCGCCCTAGGAAGATATTTCTCATCCTCCACAAACACCAGATCGTTCTGCGAAGCTGATCCAATGCTGGCCACGCCGCCAACCTCGACACTCCCATCCCCTTGCAGGCGGGCATCAACTGCTTCAGCAATCTGCCGCAGTGAGCGCTTCATCGCTCTCACTCTATAGCAGAGCCCGCACATGACGAAAGTGCTGGCCCAAAGGCTCTGATGCCTCCGGGCCCTCGCAGACCTACAATTGTCTTATGGAAAGGAAAATCTTTTGGATGACCTTCACGGTGCTCGGCCTGTTAGCGGATTTTCTCCTGCCGCTCTGGTGGGGCCTGGCAGCGACCTTTCCCATTCTTTACGTCTCATGGTGGGTCGCCTACCGCAGCGATTGGTTCTAAGATCCCGATGCGGACTGGGTCATCTTGAAACTGCCGGTCGTATTAACGTCACATCCCGTGATCGTAGGGCCGCCGGTAAATGTCCACGTACCTGTGGCCACCGCGTTGGAAAGCGTGTTCGCGTTCCCCTCCACGCCATTCTCCGTTCCGATCACGGTTCCGGTCAGGGTAAGAGTGTTGTCCCCCGACTTCACCGTCATGGCAAAAGGGCCGGTCACTTGAAAGTTGGAACTCTCGGTCAACACCATCGTCCCGTTCACGCTTCCCCCGTTCAAGGGGAACACGGGGAAACAGCTTGGGTTGTTCTCGTTGATGAATTCAAAGGTCGATATGCTCAGGTTGCCTCCACTGCCGGTCACCGAGAACGACGTGGTAAAACCGAACCCGGACGCCAGACCCACTCCGCCGATCATCTGCGATGACCAGGTCCCGCTGGCCGCCGTCTGCGTATCTGTCTGGTTGCCACAACCAGTGAGCAGCAGCGCGACCAACAGCATAACTGCAACTTCCTTCATGATTTTCCTTCAGATTGGTATTGAACCGCAGACCGGCAGAATTCTAACCCAAACTTTCTCATCCAACATTATAGAGATGCAGCCCCGCCGGTCAATAGATGCACGCGCCGGGACGATTGCCGTGGTAGGCTTGATCTCGGACCGAGACCGACTCCATGTATCTGCAACCCGTCGTACGCTGCAAGAATCCAGACTGCACCACGCCCTCGGCAACCCGCATTCGCCTGCCCTATCCCAACCCGCCGCGGAGCACAGCAACTCCGCCAGACTGGCCGCAAGATGGATGGCAGCTTCGCCTAATCTGCCGCGACTGCGATCATTGGTATGTTTACGAGAAAAAAGATGTGCAGTGGGCGCCCTTTTCTTATCCCCTGGCGGACCACAGCGGTCTGGATTTCTGGTGCGTCGAACTGGAATGCGGCGAGCCCAACTGCAAATCTCGCACTCGATGGCACGTCCTCGATAACAGCCAACTCTCAGAAAGCGAATTGCAGGAGTTCGTACTGCGCGCAGACCCGGTAGTAGTCTGCGAAAACGGCCACCCGCTCTCAATCAACGGAGCCACCTTCAGCTCCGTGCAAAAACCAACGTCGGTCTAAGCGGTCACCGGCTTTGAAAGGGCGCGGCTTCAGGCCCCTGATGGAATCGGCAGCGCCCCTAGAGTCCGGCTTCGATCCTTGAACGCGGATCGAGGTAGTCGCGCAGCGCGTCGCCAATGAAGTTGAACGACAGCACCGCCAGCATCACCGCCAGCGCGGGAAAGAGCACCAGATGCGGCGCGTCGAACAGGTGAGCGCGGCCATCGTTGAGCATCGTGCCCCAGCTCGCTGTCGGAGGCGGCACGCCGAGTCCTAAAAAGCTCATCGTGGCTTCGGCGAGAATCGCGCCAGCCATGCCAATCGCCGCCTGCACCACCACGGGCTGAATAATGTTCGGCAGAATGTGCCGCACGATGATGCGCAAATCGCTTGCGCCCAGCGCGCGCGCCGCTTCTACGAATTCGCGCTCGCGCGCGGCCAGCACTTGTCCGCGCACCAGGCGCGCGTAGCCGACCCATCCCCCAAGCGAAAGCGCCAGCACAAGATTGAAAATGCCCGGGCCGCGGAAGGCGACGAACGCAATGGCCAGAAGAATTCCAGGGAATGAGAGGAATGCGTTCATCAGAACGACGTTGACGAAGCGGTCGATGCCTCCGCCGTAATAGCCGGCGATCGAGCCAATGATGAGGCCCAGCGCGAGCGACGTGGCCACGACCGAACTGCCCACCAGCATTGAAATGCGCGCGCCATAAATAATGCGCGAGAGAATATCGCGGCCGAGTTCGTCGGTGCCGAACCAGTGAGCGCGCGTGGGAGGATCGAGGCGCGCGGGAAGATTGATTGCCGCTGGATCCTGCGGCGCGATCCAGGGCGCGAACAAAGCGAAGATCACGAATACAATGACGAGCACAACGCCCGTGGCCGCCAGCGGATTGCGGCGGGCATTTCCGGACACCAGGCGACGAAACGAGATGGCAGCTGTAGACATGGCGAGTCAGTACGGGCAATCTTAGACGCTGCGGCAGTGCGTCCGCAAACCGCTTAAATGTTCCAACTGGAACATTTGAAAATCACAAAAATCTTTTGGCTAAGTTGTTGATTCATCTAGAGGCGTTTTTGGGTGCTCTTTAGATTCAACGGGTTAGGCTGTGGAAAAAATGTCTACTTTCGAGGACGTCGGATGTCTACTAAAGTAGACTTGACAGCCGCTTGACGTACTTTTTATGGTACGACCGCGTAGGTTCAAAAACGAGTCAACGGCTTCACCACGGAGCTCACAGAGGTTCACAGAGGACATTCAGGTTGGCTTCTTGAAGGACGCTAGAGCCTTTGTGGCGGACGCTAAGAGCAGGTTCCTCCGTCCGGTTCGGAATGACAAGCTTTTACGTCGCGATAACAAGCGTTTCTTTTGCGTCGGGATGACGAGCTTTTCTTTGGCGATGGACTGAACCGCTCGCGAGACTCGGCCAGGCGAAAACTTAGGACTGGCCTACGCCGCGGAATAGCGCTGCAACGTTTTCGGGAAGAGTTTCGTCGAGCCTGCGGGCAAGCCACTCTTGCAGCTCCGACTTCTGGGGTGCAGCCAGGGATTGAAACTCCAGTCCCACAAGTCCGTTCTGTCCACGCCAGACTACCTTGGTCTCCGCGAATAACTGGGTGTTGCGTTCGGGGAGGCTGAAGCGTACCTGCGCGGGAGATTCGGGGTCCAGAGGGGCAGGAGCGCTGATAGCGATGCCGCCCTCGCTTATGTTCACAGTTTGGCAGAGCAGATCCTCAGGTTGCCGCGCCCTGACCAGGGCGGGAATCGCCACCGGGCAGCGGAAATAGCGCCGGCGTTCACGCACCACCAGCCCGAAGGCCGCGCGCAGGGTCTGATTGATCGAAGCCGCCGAAAGCGGCCGTTGCAGCACAAAGGTCGAGTCGGGTCGGTCCGAGGCCGGCGCTGCGCCTCTCGGAGTAATAGCAAAGGTGACGGCGGTCCGGTTGGCACGCGAGAAGCGGAGCTGCCGCAGGACCAGCACGGCCTCGTCCCCCGCGTCAAGATCCACGATCACAGCCTCGAACTTCTGCTTATCCATAAGGCTGGCCGCCACAAACCCGTCTTCGCAAATCTCCGGCAGGATGGCAAGGGGCTGCAACGACTCGAGGATTAACTGGCGGGTAGGCGCATCTTTGCAAAACACTAGCGCCGTCCCGGCCGCTGCGGCTGACTGCGGCAGGCCTGTCGCTGTTGTCATTCCCGGCTCCCTGCCGCCGGGGTGCAATCGGGCTCCCGATGGGACGGGGTCCGGGATGGCTCGCTCCGTGATATGTGAAGCAGCGCCACCAGCAGCGCTCCGCTGGCAGAGCTGAATAAGGCAAGTCCCAGAACCAGTAAGTAGTTCACGGTCAGCACTCCCTGTTTGGCGCGTCGAAGGTGTGACTCGCGCCGCTATTACGTCAGACTGATCGCGACCGCGCTTACTGTCAATCGAATTGACAACGAGGAACAGAATCAGTTACTAAGTAATTTACTGTACTTACTAACTACGATAGTTAGTAAGTTAATAAGTACAATAAATATGTGCTCCAAAAGATCCGCTGAGCATTCGGAAGCAGGGCTGGGCCTGGTGGCGGAGCTCGGAGGGCCTGTTTACTCTTGCGCTATGAGCACTTTAGCTGTTGACCGTGACACCTCCAAATGAGGTATGCTCAGTGGCAAAGCGGTTCCCCTACAGGGAGAGTGCATGGCTGATCTAGATGCGGTTCTAGAACAGTTGAAAAAGGAACGTGAACGTGCGGTGGGCGAGCTTAAACAGTTGGAGAAAGTGATTGCGGAACTGAGTAAAGTGACGGCAAGAAGTTTACCGGCCTCATATGGTTCCCGCAAACGCCGACTGTCCTCGGCAGCCCGTGAGCGCATCGCGGCAGCGCAAAGAGCGCGCTGGGCGAAGGTGCGCGCGCAGTCCAGCAAAGTATTGTAAGCGACAAATAGGCCGGCGCAGAAATTGGGAAGGCCCTCGTGGTTTTCCCGACGACTGCGCCGGCCGCTTTTTTTCAGGGACTAATTCCGCCGAAACTCGCTGCTCTAATCCGGCCGATAGATCGCGCCGCCGATGATCAGATTACTTTCCTTGCGGGTGAAGGGCTGGTCGGGTTCGCCGTCGAGTTTGATGGTCTGACCCACTGCGTCCCAATGACCTTTCCGAGTGTTGTAGACAATGCGCACTTGATAGAGCCCGTCGGCGGTAAACGTGCGGAACGAGGGCAGATCGGTGGGAGGGTGGTTCATGCCTGGCATGGCGGGCTTGGCCGTTTCTGGGGCGGCGACGCTGGCCCATTCTCCCAGCAAGGGCGAGTCGGGGACAGCTCGACCGATGCGGCGATATTCACCTTCGGGCGCATTGGGTTGGTCGGCGCGCGAGTACATGCGGTCGCCGTCGAAGCGCAGGCGGAAACGAGGGCGGTCCTTGCGATCACCGCCTGGAATCACAGTCAGGTACGTGCCGTCAAATTTGTAGTGCGCCTCGGCGAGCGCGCCCCAATATTGGGTGGTTGAGCCGTCGGCGCGGAGTTCCCACCAGGCACCAAGGCCGTTAGCGGGGATCTGTGCCGGCAGCCAGACTCCGGTCTGGGCGCTGGCGGGCAGCGCCACGACCGCCAAGCAAAGAGCATAGAAGAGCGCGGGGATTCGCATGGCGGATCCTAATCTAGGGTTCTTGCCCTTGGGTTCCTAGTTCGGGTCGACGTAGAAATCCCCCATCATGCCTTGGTCTTCGTGGGTGACGGTGTGGCAGTGGAGCATGTAGGCATTGTTGGCGTCGGCATAGTCGAGAAACTGCATGGCGATCTGCACTGTATCGTTCGGGGGCACCACCACGGTGTCTTTCCAACCGGCTTCAGCGGCGGGCGGCGGATTGCCGTTGACGGTTACGACTTGGAACTGGACATCGTGCATGTGGAAGTAATGCACGGTGCCGGTCTGATTGACGATGTTCCATAGTTCGGTGTTGCCCAAAGTAGTATGCATGGCAGTCTGGGCGAACTGTGAGAGTTGCAAAACATCGACGCCGTTGATGCCGAAGTAACCGTCGATGCCTGTGAGGGTCACAGTTTGCGTCGCATTGACGGTATTGTAGGGTGTAATGATGTTGAGCGTAGCGGGAAAGGGGCTAGGAGTGCCGACACCGGTGGTTGTAATCACCAGCGTGGAAACGGTAGAAGATGGGATTTCCGAAATCACCCCAGCCAGGGTAGAGACAAGAGTGCGGGTGGCGCTGGGGGCGAGATCGACGATGATTTCAGCGCGCTCGGCTGGACCCAGCGTGACACTGGTGACCGATAGCGGCGCGGCCAGGTAGCCTCCATCGCTCGCGACCATGGTGAAAGAGCTTTGGTCGCTCATCGAGACCGTGACCTGAGATCCGATGGAGGCGTTGAGCAAGCGGAAGCGCAGGCGGTTCTGGCTGGTGTTCAACGTAGCGGGAGCGGCGCTGACATTCATACCGTTGAGAAACAGCGGGAGATTGGCACCAGCGATCGTGGCCTCCGTGTATTCGATGGTGCCGTTGCTCGCTATGGCCTCCTGCTGCAGCACCAGAGGAATGTCATTGACGCCGTAAGTGCCGGGTAGCACTGCGCTAGTGGCGGAGCTATCGCCGATCATGAACATGCCCACCAGCCCGAGCGAGATGCCTCGGCCGGTATCGCCGATTACGTGCGGGTGATACCACAGAGTGGCGGCCTGCTGATTGACGGTGAAGTTGGGGTTGTAGGTGGTACCGCTGGAGAAGACTCCGAACACGCCACCATCGTAGATCGCGGGAACGTGACTCCCGTGAAAGTGCACGGTTGTGTCTTCGCCTAGCGAGTTGGTGATTGCCATCGCGACCTGGTCGCCGTTGTTCACGTCGATGGTGGGGGCCATCCAGACGCCGTTGAAGCCCTCGGTGGTGCTGGAGACGCCGGGAAGCAAGGTCGTGCTGCCCTTCAGCATGTTCATCGTGTAATTCTTTACGCCGCTGCCGTCAATAGTTGGAACCAGCAGAGGGGGAACCACAAGCGTGCCGTTGATGGGGACTGCCGCCTGCACCGTCAGCGTGCCGTTGGCAAAGCTCGTGAAGGTATAGTTTGAGGCCGCCAGTGTGCCTTGCGCGACGATGATTGGATAGGCGCCGGGTGTTGTGAGCGCCGGGTTGCAAGTGAATGCGGCTGTACCGGTAATGGCGGTCGCGGCCGTGTCGCCGTTGACCAAGCCCGATAAGGTAACGCTAAAAGCGGGCAGCGGTTGACCGACGACGATTGTGTTGATGTTGGCGGCGACACTCAGCGGAGCCGGAGCTACGACGATAGAGTGGCTCACCGGGGCGGCAGCGCTGTACATCGTGTTGCCTGACTGCGAGGCAGTTACCGTGACTGTGCCCGCGCCGGTGAAAGTTAATGTCCCGGCGGACTGAGTCGCGGGTCCGGTGACGGAGTAACTGACGGGCAGGCCCGAGCTGGCGGTTGCTCCCAGAGGGATGGCCGCTGCTCCGTAGGTCACCGGCGTAGCCGGAGCAGCGAAGGTGATGGTTTGGGCCGTAAGGCCGGTCCCAGAGGACCCACCACTTCCGCAGCCTGCCTGCCAGGCGACGATTAAGAGCAACCCGGATACACACGCCAGCTTCTTCAACATCCTATTGATTATTTTCCTATGCGGCGGCTGCGGGGGGCAAGTCACGGTACTCATCACTCAGTCGGCGGCGATGGTGTGGTGGGTCGTGGGCTCCTCGGCTTGGGGCCGGCGGGGCGCGCGGTTTGAGGGCAGGCCGGCGTCGCGGATCTTATACAGCAAGGCGCGGTAGCTGATGTTCAGAGCGCGGGCCGCCTGTTTGCGGTTCCAGTGGTGATGCTGAAGTACTTTGAGGATGATCTTGCGTTCCAGTTCGTGAACGGCCTGGCGTGTGATTTTCTTCAGCGAGATCGGCCCATCCACGGCGATATCGGCGCTGAAGAAATCCGCTTCGTGCGGGTGCAGATCGCCGGAAATGGATTCTTCGGTGCCGAGAATCACATACCGCTTCATCAGATTTTCCAGTTCGCGGACGTTGCCGGGCCAGTGATATTTTTTCAGCGCGCTCATCAACTCCGCCGAGGGCGGGTTGGCACGCGCATTGAACTTCCGGTTGTAATACTCGAGGAAGTAGTGGATCAGCTGCGGAATGTCTGAGGCGCGCTCGCGCAGCGGCGGCATGTAGAGGCTGACGACGTTAATGCGGTAAAACAGGTCGGCGCGGAAATTGCCGGCGGCAATCTCTTCTTCGAGTTTTCGATTGGTGGCGCAAACTACGCGCACTTCCACTTTCTTGTCTTCCTGAGCGCCGATGCGGCAGAACTGGCCATCCTGAAGCAGTTGCAGCAGCTTCGACTGCAGGGCCATGTCGAGTTCGGAGATTTCATCGAGAAACAGAGTACCGCGGTGCGCCATCTCGACGCGTCCCGGCTTCATGCCATAGGCGCCGGTGAAGGCTCCCTTTTCGTAGCCGAAGAGTTCGCTTTCGAGCAGAGTGCCGGGAATTGCCGGGCAATTCACCTTGACCCATGGTCCCGTCTTCCACGGTGAAATGGCGTGGATCATGCGGGCGATAATGTCTTTGCCGGTCCCGCTCTCTCCCTGGATCAGCACAGGGACGTTGGCGCCGGCTATCTTATCCAGGCGTTCGCGGAGAGCCCGCATGGCCTCGCTACCTCCGAAGACGATCGATTCGGGAGGCATTTCGCCGAGGGGCTGGATCAACGGGCTGACTGGATTTGAAGTGCTCATAAGTGCGCCATCACTCGGAATGCAGGTTTTGAGACCCCCAGCTTCCGCAGCACAGGCTTACTGTCTGTTGTGCATCTGGAGAACCAAACACAGAGGGGAGCAAGACGTACCCGTCGAGACTAGCCTATCTGATTGACCAAAAGCAACTTACTAAAGATTGGGAGGGATGAGAAGTAGTAATCGCGGGAGCCGGAAGGCTCCAGAAAACCAGGAAAGAGCGAGGGAAAAGATTTTCACAGCGAAGAAGAAACTTTCCGCCGGGGCTTGGCGGATGAGTGGTTTAACAGCGGCCTGGAGAACTTCAGACCAACTAGGTTGTAGCCTGCGCCGTGTTGCATGCGCAGTACCTTGGCGCGCAGGTTGCGCGCAGCGTTTGGCAGGCCTGCTAGCGCGGCTAGAGGAGCGCTGGGGATCTCCAGCGAAACCTGGCCCGTAGAGGGGATGGAACGCCGAACCGCGACCAACATTCCGCCAGCGGAAACGTTGAGAGCGGTAGCGAACTCGAGATATTCCTTGTCGGATTCAGCCCCGCTTCTGACAAAGACTGGGATAGCCAAGGGCAAGCGGGGCCACTGCCGACGCTCAGCCACTGGAGTCTTACGGTTCACACACACCCCTTCCTTCGAGCTTTAACCGAAGATTCCAAGCATCTTGGGGGCCAAAGCCTGAGTTAGGCGGTCAATCCAAGGAGTAACCGCGGCGAAACCACCGAGACACAAAGTCAACTCCGGGGGTTTGGAGGCCTTAAAGCCGATAAAGCGCGGATTTTCCACCGTTTTGAACCTCGGCCTGGCTTCCGGAGAGGACACGCGGCGAAGGCAATCCTGGCATGCGGAAGAGTGCAAGCTTTTGCCACACTTGGGTAATCAGCTTGCATTTTTCGTTGACAGGGAAAAGCGGCCTAGCATACGATTTTCTTACGGCATTCTTCCTTCAACCAGTTGAGTGCATTCCCTCCCTCTGTGGTAGACCGTTGCGCCCCCTATGGCCACTTTGCAAAAGAACGTGTGTGTAACCGAGTCTGGTGAGGCAAAGGCAGGCGCATCCGCGTCTCCGGCCACGGGGGATGGAACACCCAATCCGGCTGATCTGCAACAGGCCTACGCTGAGTTGCAGCAGCGATTCCAGCGCACCACCAACGCTCTCGGCTCCGCAGCGCATGATCTGAAGACGCCGCTCTCGATTCTGAACGGCTATGTGGAATTACTGCAGAGCGAAAAGCTGGGAGTATTGAATGCTCGCCAGCGCGAAGTGCTGGGAGACATGCAGTCGAGCGGCAAACGGCTGCAGCAGTTCATTCAGGATTTCCTCACCTACAGCGCTCTCGAAACCGGCGGCCTGAAGATGTTGTTCGAGCCGGGCAACATCAACCATTGCCTGTCAGACGTGTGCCGCCTGTGGTCGACGCGTTTTCAGGAAAAAGGATTGGCGCTTTACTTTCTGGCGAACGACAAGCTGCCGGTATTTCCCTTCGATTCGCCCAAGTTGGAGCGTGTGATTTCGAACCTGCTGGAAAACTCCTTCAAGTTCATTCCCCAGGGCGGAACAGTCTGGTTGCACGCCGAACCCTACATGTGGGAGCGCCGCGCGGCGGCCGAACCGGCCTCGGCGGGCGAGAGGCGGCGGCAGGATAATTCGCAGCCCAATTCCGTGAAAGTCAGCGTGTCCGATACCGGTCCGGGAATCCCTCCCGAGTTTCATCAGGAAGTTTTCGATGATTTCTTCCGCCTGCCCGGAAACGAAAACAAAGAAGGCATGGGACTTGGTTTAGCGATCGTGCGCCGTCTGGTGCAAGGCATGGGCGGCAAGATCTGGGTGGAAAGCGATCCTGGCGCAGGCTGCAAATTCTCTTTTCTCATCCCCTTCAAACCTTCCCCGAACCCTGCCGGCAAAGGAAAGAATCGATGAAGGAGACCGCCAAGATTCTTCTGGTGGATGACGAACCAGCGATGCTCCGCTATATCCGGACATTGCTCGAGGTCGACGACTACAAGGTGGAAACCGCGTCGACCGGCGAAGAGGCCCTGCAACGCGTAGACAAAGGCATGGAGCCGGACCTGGTTCTGCTCGATGTGCTGATGCCCGGAATCGACGGCCTGGAGACGCTGGAGCAACTCCGCCAGAAGCGGCCCGGGGTAAAGGTCGTGATGCTCTCCTGCGTCAACGACACGAAGAAAGTCGTGCACGCGATGCGCCTGGGCGCGCAGGACTACCTGACCAAACCCTTCCAGAAAGCGGAACTGGATGCTGTGATCGACCAGTGCCTGGGTCAGGGCAAAATGATCGTCGGCGGGGAAGCCGAAGACGTTGGCGATGACATATTCTTTATTGCGGCGAGCCCGGCCATGCGGAAGATCCGTTCTCAAGCCGCGCTGGTCGCGCATGTGGACATTCCGGTATTGCTGCTGGGTGAGAGCGGTACCGGCAAGGAAGTGCTGGCGCGCCTGATTCACAAGCTTTCGCGGCGCGCGCATCGCACGTTCCTGAAAGTGAATTGCGCGGCCGTTCCCGCTGACCTGCTCGAGAGTGAGCTGTTCGGTTACGAGCCGGGAGCATTCACCGGTGCGACGCACGCCAAGCCGGGCAAATTCGAACTCTGCAACAAGGGTACGATCCTGCTCGATGAAATCGGCGAGATGCCTCCAGCATTGCAGGCCAAACTGCTTCACGTGCTGCAAGACCAGACTTTTTCCCGGCTGGGCAGCCGAACCGTCATCAAAGTGGACGTGCGCATACTGGCAGCCACGAACATCGACATTCCACAGGCTTTGGCGACCAAGCGGCTGCGCGAAGATCTTTACTATCGTCTCAACGCATTCACCTTGCAACTGCCGCCGCTGCGCGAGCGCAAGGAAGAGATTCCGATTCTGCTGAAGCATTTCATGACGCGCATGGCGGAACGCTACGCGCGGCCGCAGCTTCCGCTTTCTCCCGCGCTGCTTGAGGCCTGCCAGGCGCATTCATGGCCGGGCAATTTGCGCGAGCTGAACAACTTTCTGAAGCGCTACTTGATTCTTGGGGATGAGAATCTAGCGGCAGCTGAACTCCAACCTCGTCACGACGGCAACGGCGGCGGCGGCGCACGAGGAGACTCCGCAGCGAAAAGCGGAGAAGCAGGCGGGGGATTGAAATCGCTGGCTCGCACCGCCAAGGACGAAGCCGAAGGCGAAGCCATCCGGCAAGCGTTGGAGCAGACAAACTGGAATCGCAAACGAGCGGCCGCGCTGCTGCAAATCAGCTACAAGGCCCTGCTCTATAAAATCCGGCAATATGGAATCGCCGAAGAAGGCGGCAAGAGCCACCACAAGCTCTCGGCTGGAGCGTAGAAACCAGCTTTTGGTTTCCAGCTTTTGGTTTCCGGTTTCTAGTTTCCGGACTATCCCATCGATGGTTTCGAAAGGGCGCGCCTTTAAAGCGTGCCGCCCAGCGCTAGTTTCCCTTACGCAGGTACTGGAAACTAGAGACCGGAAACTTCGCGCTAAGGCCGCACCGTCAATCCAAACGGCACCGTCTTGCTGTAAGAACCTGAGGTTACCGTTACCGTGAGAGAGTAGACGCCCGAGGGGGTTCCAGTCACCGGCGGCGGGGTCTTGTTGCTGCTGCAAGAAGGTTGCAACAGAATCAGCGTGAAGAACACCGATAACATCAGCAGGCCCAGCACTCGCTTCTTCTTTCCGAGCCTTGGGCCCATACTCAAACCCAACAAGGCCATCCCCGGAACCATCAGCCATAGGGCGTAAAGCGGCTGGCGCCATCGCGCTGAACCGACCGTGGAAACGGGTTGCGCGGTCGTGGTCAGATTTAGTGTGCTCTGCTGAGCGCCGTTCATTAAACTCACCGTGCTTGGACTAAAGTTGCAAGCCGCACCGGCCGGAAGAGCGCTGCAGCTGAATGAGACACTTCCTCCAAACGCTCCGGCAGTAGGATTCACCAGTACGCCGAACGTGGCAAGAGTACCCGCGCTCACTGCCTGCGCGGGCGGAAGGATCGCCACGGTATAACCCGAGGTCGTGAACGACTGGCTCGCGGTGTTGTTTGTGTTCGTATTGTTGCTGCCGAATACCGAAGCCGTCACCGAATATTGACCGGCATCGTTTGGCACAACCACGAAGGCGACGGTTGAAGAGGAGCCGGATTGCAGCGTCGGGATCAGACAAACTACGGAATTGTTGTTGGGCGCGCTGCAAGTGCCAGCACTGGTGTTTCCGTTGACGAACGTTGCCCCACTGGTCACCGCGCCTGTCACGGTTATATTCGTAGCCGGGTCGGGCCCATCGTTCGCCACTGTGAAGGTGACGGTCAACTGATTACCGGCGCTGACCGTTCCGGTCGCTGAAAGGATTGGCGCAACGCAGGTAATGCACAAGTCGGTCGCCGTACCTAGTTGCGCGACGAACGCGTTGCTCGTGGCGCCGGGCGTGAGCGTCGCCTGAAGGGGATTAAAAGTCACCAGATTCGCCGTCGAATTGGTATCCCCCGCAATATAAGAATTCAGGTTGGGATCGACCGCGATGCTGGTGCCGCGATCCACACCGTTGCCACCGAAATAAGTGACGTAAGAACCCACTCCCGTCTGGCCCGCTGTGGTCGTGGTATCGATCTGGGCGAAGAACGCGTTCTGTATGCCGTTCAGCGTGCTCTGGATGGGAACGCTGGTTACCGGGAAATTTGGAGGGTTGGCGGGCCCTGAATTGGTCGACCCGGTAAGCACTGCGTCGCCGAGCGAAGTGTTCGTGGCATCCAATACTGCGATCGCAAGGCCGCTGTCATTTCCTCCTCCGCCCAGGTACGAGAAATAGGTCAGACCCACATCATTTGGCGTCGCCGTTGTGCTCAGCGTGGGGTTGTTCATCCGCGCCACGTAGGCGTCGGTATTCGTCGACGTAGCTGGACAAGCTGACGTCACTGTCACCACGATCCCGGGGTTATTCAGGCAACCCTGAAAAGCCAAGGTTGCCGTAGGAAGAACAAAGTCTGGGGAATTGGTCGAGCCCGTGAGGTAAATGTTCTGAGCGCCGGAATCGATGGCAACCGCAGTGCCCGTATCCGAACCCGTGCCGCCGAGGTAGGTCGAGAAAATCAACTGAGCGCCACCCGTCTGAGCGGCGTTGGGATTCAGTTTGGCCAGGAAGGCATCGGTCGGGTAGGGCACAGTGGTCGGAGCCGTACATGGGTTAGGATTGGCGAGTACGATCGGCGGAGGTGTATCCAGGCACGGTTGATACGCGTTGACGATAGGAAAGTCTTCCGTCTGACCGTTGCCGTAGGCGCCTGAACCGCTATTGTAGTAATTTGTTGTGCCGTTGAAATAGATGTTGCCCGTGGTATCGACCGCGATGCCGCCCCCGACGGCAATTGCCGGGGCTGGGTTGCTCGTGCTTCCGCCGAAGTAGGTCGAATATGCAATGCCGCCTACGCTCGGGATGCCGGTATTGAGCTTGGTGACGAAGAACTGAGGACTCGCCTTCGGCGCGTTTTGATAAGGCGCGGGCGAAAGGGTTGCGGGAAAAGCATCCGTGGAACTCGGCGTGTCGTTCGACGTCGTGGTACCGGTGATGTAGACATTCGCATTCAGGTCGATCGTCATCCCGCTGGCCTGGTCGTTGCCGTTGCCTGACAGATACGAGGAATAGGTGAGGGCCGTGCCGGTCGCGTTCAGCAGGCTCACGAAAACGGAGGTGCAAACGGGAGAGCCGGCGCATTGCGTCTTCGTCTCCGGCGCGGTCTGGTAGGGAAAGCCGAAAGTCGGAAAGTCTACGGAGGCGGTGTTGCCCACGAGGTACGCGTTCCCGCCGCTGTCGACGGCAAGGCCAACGCTAGCGTCGGAGCCGGTTCCACCAATGAAGGTTTCATACAACACCAGAGGCTGCGAAGGATTGATCTCAGCGACAAAGATATGGCTGGGGCCAGTCGGCGTGATCACCAGCGTTCCTGGAATCGAGGTGTGGCTGGTGACGTTGTAGTCAGTAAACGAAGTCTGGGGCGAGGTGGTTGTGCCGGCAATGTAGATGTTGCCGTTGCCGTTGACCGAAACCGAAGGTAAAGTGTCCGAACCACTGCCGCCGAAGTAGGTGGAAAATCTGAGCACCGGGTCGATGATCAGCTCGCGGCCATGATCGTAAGCGCCGATTTCAAAACCGACGCGGTTGCGGCCTCGTAAGATGAAGCGTCCCGCTACCGGCTTTTGCCGGCCGCGTTCGCGTTGGTAAACGTGCGGCGCCAGCAATCGCAGGCCGCCTTCATCGTCACCGGTCAGAACCAGGTCGCCGCCGGCCACTTCCAATTTGGACGCACCATCAAATTGCAGCTCGGCTCGCGCTGGGTCGCTGCCCGGAGCAACGCGGAAGTCGTATTCCAGACGTCCCCGGTTTCCGTAGAAAACCAGATCGATTCCGGGATACACACTCTGGTATCGCACTCCGGCAAACTGCGAAATGCCGGTATGCCATTGCTTGGGATCGTTGCCTAGAATGTAGTTGGTCTTGCCGGGCAGCGGACTGGTGCCGGCGACGCTAGCCGCAGGGTTGGCGCCGACCAGCTTCATGTGCACCCACTGCTCGGTCTGCCGCGTTCTTTGCATCGCGAGAACGGCGCCAGTTGGGTCGAGGAACAGGCTGTATCCTGCGCCCCGCGCGAGGAATTTCACCTGCGGATCGGTCTGGCCCAAGTTGGGTTCGAAAATCAGCGGCAGCTGCCCGAGAATTTCGCGCGCGTCGGGTTTCGAATGCGTTGGTTTCGAAGATAGCAGCTTCAAGTGCACGTGATTTGACAGCAAACGATCTGATCGGAAAGACCCCGAGGAAGTTGGGACCGGAGCTGGAATCGAAGTTGGAGTCGAAGGCGCGGAAGCTTCACTCACGACCTTCTGGGCGTAGCGGCCGGACCCCGACGCAAGCAGCACTGAACCGGCCAACGCCAGCGTCGCGCCAAAGGCGAAAAGCCACTTCCGGCTGCTTCCCAACTTTTTTCCCAAGCTTCTTTCCGATCGTCTTCCCGACCAAGGGCCATTTCCCATTACGCTTTTCCTCCGATTCATGCCGGTCATTTGGAGAGAATAGAAACCGCGCGCGAGTCAGTACTCACCCTGCGCCGGCGAAACCGCCCGCTGCTGACGTGTCACTTAGGAACTGGCGGAAAACAATTAACTACTTAAACATCTGACGGATAGCCAAGTCAAGCGAAGCTCCGCTGTCATGCGCGCTCCCGGATTTGTCAGATGCGTTGCAGGAGCTGGAAAGATGCCGGACCTGGCACGAAAGTGGGATGAAGTGAATTGCGAACCACATCGCGCGCTGTTTACGAATTCAGTTCCCGGAGCCTTTTTGCTCTTGTAAAGCGCCGCCAATTCTATACATTGGATAGTAACGAGGGCCTGCTGTGGGCGGCGGACCCCTGCCCTCCCAGCCTGAAAGTTGATCCGTACCACTGGATCAGTCTTCATTATTGTTGAGAAATTATCGAGAACAATGCTATCGGAACACAAAATCGGGATGCAACCGGAGTCTCAGGAGCGGCGGACGATGCGGCGCTTTGATATGCGCCTGCCGGCGGTAGTTCGCCTGAATCAAGACCGTCTGAACCAAGACCTTCTGGATCAAGATGCCGATAACGAATTCCACACCGAAACCCAGAACGTAAGCGCCCGCGGAGTCTTTTTTTACCTCGACCGGCCGCTCCCGGCTGGGACCTCCTGTGAAGTCACCCTCACCTTCCCGCCCCACATCACGCTGACCGATGCAGTCCGAGTTCGCTTCACGGCGCGTGTAATCCGCGTCGAATCTCCTTTGCCCTCCTTACGCGTCGGCACCGCCGCGATGATCGAGGACTACGAGTTTCTCCGCTCCAACGGAAACGCCGACATCTTCGGCGCGTTCCAGCAGGAAGCGGAAAACTAGCAGCCCGAAGCACTCTACAGGACTCTACTTAGTCAAATCCTTCATCTGCCTACGCAGCTTCCCGTAACGCCGCACCAGGCTCGCGAGATAGAGCACGTGGATCGTCCAGGTGGCGATGTAGGCGGCGTAGAGAAATTTAATCGAACCTGCTGAGTTCATTGTGCCCCCCGGCTTAAAGGAACTTTGGCTGTAGAAGTTTGCGCGGCTGGACTGCCGGGCTCAAGCAACGACTCGAGTGCCTCGGCTTCTTCCACTTCACGGCGCAGCTTTTCCAGCCTGAATCGCGACCAGCACACCAGAAACGCGAAGCACAGAAACGCCATCCAGCTGATCAGCAGGACGTGTAACATCCGCGGGTCCATCGAGCCGCCGCCGCCGATCACCGGCTGAGGATGCTGCGTACGGAAAAACCATATGGAAAAATAAACCAGAGGAACGTCGAGCGCTCCAAACACGGCCAGCACGGCCGCCAGCTTCTGCGTCTGCGCGCTGTCGGAAAAACGCCGCAGCACCAGATAGCTCACGTAAATCAGCCACAAAACCAGAGTCGAGGTCAGGCGAATGTCTCCCGGCGCCCACCAGATGCCCCACACCGGCCGCGCCCAGATGGGCCCGGTAATCAGAACGATGGTGCAGAAAACTACGCCGACTTCCGCCGCGGTCACGGCGAGCACGTCAAGATCCTGCCCCGGGAACCATTTTCCGATCAGGAAATATGCCGCCGGAATCATCAACGCCGTGGTCGCAGCCGAGCTGGGATACATTCCGATCGTGTTCAGCCACTGCTGCACCTGGGGAAGGAAAGGCACACCGGCGCCGATGATTCCTACGGCAATCACAATCCCCTTTGCCGCGCGCGCGGTTGACGGCTTCGCATTCGCCAGGTATTGCACCGACGCGATGAAGTTGATGAAGAACAGCAGAAACGCCGTCCACGCCGAGGGCACGTGGTAATAAATAATCCGGTAGACGTCGCCTTGCAGTGCATCGGTAGGCGCGACGAACATCGCCTGATAGAAAGCGTATGCCAGGAAAAGCGCGGTCAGCACTGCGAGGATGGGGAACGCTTTTTTCATTTCCCGCTTGAACTCATTCCGCTTGCAATACCGTGTCAAACAGGCCGACACAGGCTGTAGTAAAGACTACATCATAAGTGAGCAGCAATACGATGTAGAAGTGCGCGGAATCTTCTCCCGTGAGAATGCTGGTGGTGGCCGCAACCATGGCGATCACCGCAGGAACGGAAACCGGAAACAGCAGCAGAGGCAGCATGAGTTCGCGGCTGCGCGTGCGCACCGACATGGCAGCGAAGAACGTGCCATTCACCACCAGCGCCCAGGTTCCGAGCAGCATCACCGGAATCAACTGCCACGCCGGACCAAGCACGCGCAAGTTATAGAAGATCACAAACAGAGGAGCCATCAGCGCTTCCAGCAGCGAGACCAGAATGAAGTTGCCGAGCGCTTTGGCCAGGAACAACGCCGTAGCCGGCGCCGGAGACACGCGGTAGGCATCGAGCACCTGGTTGCGCAGCTCCCGCGCCCAGGTCTGATTCAGTGCAACCACTGCGGCAAACAAGAACGCAATCCAAACCAGGCCGCCGACAATGTGACGCGATTCTTCGGCGAGCGGGTCGAAGGAAAACATGAAGATCACAACTACCAGCAAAGAAAAGAACAGCATCGCATTGAGCGCGTCTTTCGAGCGCCACTCCAGGCGGATATCTTTGGTCAGCGTTGCCAGCGTGATCGACCAGAACGATCTCATGGCTGCTCCGCCGTGAGGTTGTCCAATTGTTTGTCCCGGAAATGGCGCGTGCGGTCAACGATCTGCCCGGCCTGCATCCATACAAATTCATCGGCCACGCCTTCCAGCAGCGACGCCTGGTGCGTCACCACGAAAATAGTCTTCCCCGCGTGGCGCATGCCCTTGAGCAAGTCGACCATCGCTCGCGCGGAGTGCACATCTACGTTCGAAAACGGCTCATCCAGCAACAGAATTCCAGGATCGTGCAGAATAGCCCGAGCCAGCGACATCCGCTGCCGCATGCCTTGCGAATACTTCCCCACAGGCCGCGACAACTCGGGGTCAAGCCCCACGGAGCGAATCGCCAGCTCACAGCGGCCGTCGCCGGCGATATCGTAAAGGCGCGCGAAGTAGCGCAGGTTCTCCATGCCGCTCATCTCGTCATAAAGCAGCGACGGATGAGCCATGTAGCCGATCTGGCGGCATGCCTCCCGCGGAGTCTTGCCCAGGATGGAAACCGCCCCGCGTGTCGGGTGCGCCAACCCAGCCAGCGCGCGCAGCAGAGTAGTCTTCCCTGCCCCGTTGTCGCCCAGAATCACATGAAACTTGCCCGCGTCAAACTCCGCCGTCACGCCGCGCAATGCGGCGAACCGGCCAAACTGCTTCACCAGATCGTCGACGGAAATAATTCCAGCAGTCGAAGTTTCGACAGCGCTCACAGTCATGGCATTAAGCGATTGATCCAGAAGGAAGAAGATAGCGGAAGCTTAGGGCGAAGTCGAGGAGGACAGAACAGCGCAGACCGTAGCGCCGGCATCTTGCCGGCTGTCCCGAGGGCATCCCGCCCTCGGCGCCGTTCTAGTTCGTAGCGCCGTCCGATTTGGTCTGCACCTGAGTCATGCTCTTCGGCGGCGCGCTCGAGGGCACACCATTGGCGGGAGTTCCCGGCTGCTGCGGAGCATACTTCGATGCGCACTTGGCCTGCAAAGCCTTGGCGTGAAAAACGCCATCGTGGCCAAAGCTTCCATCGGCCAGCGCCTGCGAATCGTCCTTGAAAGTATCGGGAGGCGCTTCGGTCCCGCTGTAATCGACCGGGAGCAACTGGTCTTGTTCAACCAGCACAAACTGCACGTGGGTTCCGGTGCGCTTGATCGAGCCCGGCTGCACATTCCCCGCAACCCGCAAGCGCTTCGAATAAGCGCCGTTCCCCATCTTGTGCAGCTCGCTGATGGTGACGTAGTAACTCTTACTATCCTGCACGCCGGTATAAGCAAGGTAACCCAGCAGCAGCAGAATCGCGACCGTCGCCGAACCGAACTTGAGATAGGTTTTGCCTTGGCTAGACATGAACATCACCACCATTGACTCTACGCGACACCGGGGGCGGAATCAAGATTCCTGAAGTGCTGGCAGTGGTGCAGTTTGGCCTTTATACGACTTTGTCATCCTGAGCGTAGCCGTTTTTCAGGCGAAGCGAAGGATCTCCCGCTTAACCGCCCTGACGCGTAAGCCAAACTGCCCACTGCCGAAGTGTCGGCAAAAGTGCGCGGGAGAAGTGCGCCGGAGCAAACCGGGGAAATGCCAGGAATCGAGCCGACCGTCTCCGTCATCGAAAACGGCATTGGCAAGGGAGATCAGACCAGGAGCGAATCAAGAATCATGAAGGCGGCTTGGTACGAAAAGCAAGGTGCGGCGCGAGATGTCTTGATTGTCGGCGACATGCAGCAGCCAGACCCTGTCGCAGGCGAAGTTCGGCTGCGAGTCGCCTTCTCGGGTATAAATCCCGGGGATGTGAAGAAACGGCAGGACTCCTTCGGCATCGGGATGCCATATCCGCGTGTCATTCCGCATAGTGACGGTTCGGGCACCGTGGATGCAGTGGGCGAAGGCGTATCGCGGGAATGGATCGGCCGCCGCGTGTGGTGTTATGGTGCTCAATCCTACCGTCCCTTCGGAACTGCTGCGGAGTACACTGTGGTTCCCCTGAAGCAGGTGGTTCAACTCCCTGAAACCGTGCCGCTGGAGCAGGGTGCCTGCCTCGGTATTCCCGGCATAACCGCCCATCGAGTTGTTCATGTCGCGGGTTCGGTCAAAGAACGAACCGTTCTGGTGCAAGGCGGCGCCGGCGCGGTCGGGGCTTGTGCTGTTCAACTGGCGCATCGAGCGGGAGCAAGGGTCATCGCCACATGCCGCACCGAAAGCGACAGGGAGATCGCTTTGCGAGCCGGCGCGGATGAGGTTCTGCTGACTGGTGAAAAGTTAATGGAACAAATCCGAGCGTTGGCTGTCGATGGAGTCCATCACATTGTCGAAGTAGCTTTCGCGGCGAACATCGATACCGATGCGGCGGTATTGGCGCAGGGCGGTTCTATTGCGACTTACGCCACAAATGCGCCGGCGCCTGCAATTCCATTCTGGCAGCTTGTCTTTATGAACGCCAGAATCTTCTTTGTCGGCAGCGACGACGTTCCGGCCGATGCAAAGATTGAAGCCACTCGCGCCATCAACCAGGCTCTTGAGGCGGGATGGCAGGGCCTCGACATCGCCGAGATTGTTCCTCTGGATGACATAGCACGGGCCCACGAGTTGGTTGAGCATCCGGTGAAACAAGGCCGCGTGGTTGTCGCGATCTGACGAATCCAATCAGCCGGAGGAAGATGCTAACACTCCCAACTTTTTCCACAGCCCTCTTGTGACATCTGACCTTGTGACTACCATCGAACTCGCGCGATCATGGTCGAGGCGGTAACGGTCCAGAGAGATCGAATCAAGCTGCCTTAAATCATTTGTTATCAAGATTTTGGTATCTAAGTTCTTTGACAAGAGGATTTTGCGAAATCCGTTTCCCAAGACCCGCGCCAGTCAAGGCTTTCGGCAGTATCAAGATAAAAAAAAATCACCCGAGATCCGCCAGGACGGCCAAAAGCTCTCGACACAAGATGCCCAACGAAACTTTATTTTCTTGAAGAGATCCACACCCAGAATTGGCCTCCCAACCCGGCCGAGAAGCGATGAAGTCTCGCTGAGAGCTGACAGCTGATAGCTAGAAGCTAGCAGCCAGAAGCGAACTGCCTCAGCTAGAATGAACCCGCGATTCATCCCTGGCACGATGCAAGGAGCAGCCACTTGATATCACGTCGCCGTTTTCTTGAGCGGGCAAGTCTGATGGCAGGTTCCGCGGTTCTCGCTAACTCTGTACTCGCGGACGTTAGCCTCGCTATTGACGACGCGCCGGCTCCCGACCCGAAGATGCTGGATCGAGCAAAGGCGCTTCTACAGATTGCTCCGCTCATTGACACGCACAACGATCTGCCATCCATGTTCCTCGAAACCAAGGCCGGCGACCTGACATCGTTCGACATGAGCAAGATTCAGCCGACGCTTTGTGCAGATATTCCACGCTTGCGCGAGGGATGCGTTGGAGCGCAGTACTGGTCGGTTTTCGTTGAGTCTGCCACGCAGAAAACGCACACCTCGTTACATGAAGCTCTCCGTGAGTTTGATGTGGCGCTGCGCTTCATCCGCAGCCAGCCCGAACTGGAACAGGCGCGCACGGCTGATGACATCGGCCGCATCCACCAGTCGGGACACATTGCTTGTCTGCTGGGTGTCGAAGGCGGCCACATGATCGAGAATTCCCCGGCCGCACTGCGCATTTTCTACGACCTGGGCGCGCGTTACATGACGCTAACGCACTGGGACAACATCGACTGGGCCGATGCCGCAACGGACCGTCTGGAACACTACGGCCTGACCGAGTTCGGGGAGCGCGTGGTGAGAGAGATGAACCGCCTAGGCATGTTTGCGGATATCTCGCACGTGAGCGCAGACACTATGCGAGACACATTGCGCGTAAGCCGCGCTCCCGTGATCTTCTCGCATTCGAATGCATTCGCCATTGACCCCCACCCGCGCTGCGTCCCGGACGATGTGCTGCGGCTGATGCCAGCCAATGGCGGTGTGGTCCACGTCAACTTCATCGGGGCGTTCGTGTCGCCCAGGAACCCCGAGTGGCAGCAGAAACGCGCGGCGGCCCTTAGAGATCTGCACGCTCGTCTGGATACCGACGCAGCGATTGCGAAGGGCATCGCCGATTGGGAGAAGGCCAACACATTTTCGCGCGGCACTATTTCAGATGTTGCCGACCATATCGACCACATCCGCAAAGTCGCGGGCATTGACCACATCGGCATTGGCGCGGATTTTTATGACACGGCCCCGGATTCGATGGCTATTGGCCTGGAGAACGTCACGCACTACCCCTTCCTTTTTGCCGAAATTCTGCGGCGCGGATATTCCGATGACGATGTCCTGAAGATCGCTGGACGAAACCATCTCCGCGCTATGCGCCAGATGGAAAAGACAGCTGCAGAGCTGCAAAAATCGGAGCCCCCGCTTATAGCCGAGGGCTGGAGAGTCTGATATCAGAGAGCTGAAAGCTGCGAACTGGAGGCTGCCCTCCTCCGCTAGAATGAGATCTGCCCCCACGATCCTATGATCCATCCCTGGCACGACGTAACTCCCGGCGACAAGCTTCCGCAGGAATTCGATTGTGTGATCGAGATCCCGTTCGGGTCGAGCGTGAAGTACGAACTTGACAAGGCCAGCGGACTGATCAAGCTCGACCGCGTCCTCTATTCGGCCGTCTACTATCCGGCGAACTACGGTTTCATTCCGCAGACGCTGGCCGAAGACGACGATCCGCTCGATGTGCTCGTGTTCTGCCAGGATCCGGTCGTGCCGCTCACCATCATTCATGCCCGCGCCATCGGCCTCATGACTATGATCGATGGGGGCAAGCCCGATCATAAAATTATTTCTATCGCCACCCAGGATCCCGAGTTTAACTCCTACCACGAGGCCGCGGAAATGCCGCCGCACCGCATGCTCATGCTGCGGCGTTTCTTTCAGGATTACAAGCAACTCGAAGGCAAGGCCGTCGAGGTCGACGAGATACGCCCCGCGGGCGAAGCCTATCCCGTCATCCTCGACGCACTGCTCCGCTACAGCGAACAACGGCGCAAGGGGTTCAAGGTGCCCGACGGGCACTAAGCGCCACGTCTCACGTGGCCTTCCATTGAGAAGTGCATCGGCCTCTCGATGCTGTACATAGGTAACTTCCGCCTGAATTCGGTGGCCGGTAGAATCTGGCGAGTCTAATTCCGGGTTCACAGCCTGGGAATTCATTCTGCCGAAAGGCTTTGAGGAAACCATGAGAACCTTACGACATTGCGCCTTAATCGTGTTTATGGTCGCTCTCTGCACAGCATTCACCTTCGCCGACGAACCGGGAAGGCATCCGGCTTACCTGCACGCGCTTACGGACCTGCGCCACGCCCGCGCTCATCTCGAGAACCTTGCGCCCACTTATCACATGGACAAGGAAGAAGAGCATGCCATTAACGAGATCGACAAAGCCATCGACGAAATTAAGAGGGCGGCGATTGACGACGGCAAGAACTTGAACGATCATCCGCCGGTCGATGCCCGCATGGACCGCGCTGGCCGCTTTCACCGCGCCATGGAACTCCTGGATAAAGCTCACAACGACATTGCCCGGGAAGAAGACGACCCGTCGGTGCGCGGTCTCCGCGATCGTGCCCTGCACCACATCGACGAAGCCCACCACATCGTCGATCATTTGATCATCCAGGCCCGCTATTAAGGGGCAGCAAGTTTTCTCAAATCTCTCGATTAGCGAGAGAGAGGTCCGGCGATGCCGGGCCTTTTTCTTTTGCTTTCCGACTTCGCGAAAGAATCTTGATTTTTCTCTTGACTCAATGTACTAATATTGTAGTACACTGACACATATGGGACGCACTCCCACCAACGGTCAGGGTTTCCAGCTTCAACTGGATTTGCGCAGCGGAGTTCCCGTCTACCGCCAGATCATCGACCAGGTGCGGACCGGCGTCGCAGCAGGAACGCTGAACGCCGGTGATCAGTTGCCCACCGTGCGGCAGCTTGCGGTCGATCTGGCTATCAACCCGAATACGGTGATGCGCGCTTACCGCGAACTCGAACTCGGCGGCATGCTCGAAACCCACCAGGGCACCGGGACATTTATCAGCAATAAGAAGATCGTCAAGAACAGCGGCGAGCGCGAGCGTCAACTCACGCAGTTGGCCAACGAATTCGCCGCCCGCGCCGGAGCTGCCGGGTTCTCGGTCGAAGAGTTGCTGGAGCGTCTGCGCGATTTAGCGCCGCAGTCGAAGCAAAGGAGATAAAGGCATGACGAAAATCGAAATCGGTCAGATCAGCGGCATCGGAAGGTCACTGTTTGTCATCTGTCTGTTGGTTGGCGCAATCGTTACCGCCGCCACCAATCATCCGGCTGGGATCATTGCCGGCGCCGCTCTCGGCGTCTACTTGCTATTCGCCATCAAAGTAGTGAGGCAGTGGGAAAAGGTCGCGGTGCTGCGGTTGGGGCGATATGTCGGCCTGCGCGGGCCGGGACTCTTCCACATTGTGCCGATCGTTGAGACCCTCAGTCCGTACGTGGACCAGCGCGTGCGCGTGGCCAATGTTTCGGCGGAATCCACGCTGACCCGCGACACCGTCCCAGTCAACGTGGATGCCATCGTCTTCTGGCTGGTGTGGAATGCAGAGAAAAGCATTCTGGAGGTCGAGAACTTCATCGAGGCCATCAACATGAGCGCCCAGACCGCGCTGCGCGAGTCGATTGGCCGCCACGAACTGGCGCAGATGATCACGGAACGCGAAACGCTTGGGCGTGAACTCCAGCGCATTCTCGATGAGAAAACCAATCCCTGGGGCATTACCGTGCAGTCAGTCGAAATTCGCGACGTAAGAATTCCGCAAGGATTGGAAGACGCGATGTCGCGCCAGGCGCAGGCGGAGCGCGAGCGGCAGGCGCGAATCATTCTGGGGCAGGCGGAAACTGAAATCTCCAACAGCTTTGTGCAGGCTGCGGCGGCCTATGCGGAAAACCCCGTGGCGTTGCATTTGCGCGCCATGAATATGCTTTACGAAGCGATTAAGGAAAAAGGATCGATGGTGATTGTGCCCTCGTCGGCGGTGGAGACCATGGGTCTGGGAGGAACGCTCGCAACTGCGTCGCTCGGCGGTGCGAAGGCACAGTAAGAGGCGCAATCTCTGGGCAGAACAACGCGGGAAGTACGATTACGAAAGGAGAAGAATATGAGTTGTCTTGAAATAACTAATGAGGGAAGACCAAAGCGTCGAGCGGGGAACGTCGCCAACGCCGCATTCGTAGCTGTGATGTTTGCCGGCTCGATGTGCAGCGGACAGACTCTGCAAAAAGGGATCAGCGTAGAGTTGGCCCCGACAGGCAGCGCTGTAGCGGTGCCCGATGCGGACAAGCCGGACGCATTGATAGTTACAGTGACCGACACCGGAGGGCTCTATTTCGGAATCGATCCGGTCTCGCCCGATTCGCTGACGGCGAAGATCAAGGGTCGAGTATCCCAGGGCACGCAGAATCTTTATATTAAGGCTGACGCCAGGGTGTCTTACTCCTACGTCGTGAAGGTCTTGGATGCGGCGCACACAGCCGGCGTGGTGACCGTGACTCTGCTGACCACGCAACCCAAGCCGACGCGAACGGGAACGATTGTGCCCCCGGAAGGCATTGAAGTAGAGTTGGCGCGGCGCGCTCCCGCGCCTACGAAATGAAAACAGGGAGCTGAGGTTTTTGTAGCGAGTGTATGGCTGCACCAGGAGCGGAGGAAGTTGTGGCGGATGATCACGGCTATCGCGGGCTGACAGCTGTTGTCTCGCTGGCCGTGGGCGCGGCCTTCTTTGGCTTGTGGTTTTGGCTGCTGCCGCAATGGCTCGGCTTCAGTGTGGAAATGGCGGGCGCGGCGCGCTGGCGATGGCTCGGCGCGGTACCGTCTGTGCTGGGATTCGCCGTCGCTCTGCGCTGCGTGTGGGATTTCGGTTGGACGGGACGCGGCACACCTGCGCCGATTGCTCCGCCGCAGCGATTGGTGGTGGTCGGCTTTTATCGCTACGTGCGCAACCCCATGTACCTCGGTTTCGCAGCGGGATGGATTGGCTTGTGGGTGATTTTCGGGCATCCCAACCCCAGAGTGATTGCCGCCGTTGCGGCGGTTGCGCTTGGCGTACATCTGTTTGTTGTTTTTTATGAAGAGCCTACGTTGCGCGGGAAGTTCGAGGCGCAGTACGAAGAATATCGGCGCAACGTTCATCGCTGGTGGCCGCGTTTGCGCCCCTGGGACCAGCCGTGACCCAAGTGCGCCGAACCTGCCCGGCTCCCCGCGAGAAACCAGGCTTACTACTCATGGCGTGTGTGCAGGTATAATCGCCTCTATCGAATCCCCACGAAAGCTGGCCTCTGACATGACCCCCACGAACGGTAATAACGGAAACGGCAACAATGGCTACAGCGCTCCTAAGCCGCGCGCAGATTGGCTGGAGCGGCGCAGGCAGGAAAACACTGACGGCAATTTTTCGCAGATGCACTATGCGCGCCAGGGTGTCGTAACCGAAGAGATGGGCTACATTGCCCACCGCGAAAAGCTCGCGCCGGAGCTGGTGCGCGACGAAGTTGCCCGCGGCCGGATGATTATTCCAGCCAACATCAACCATCCGGAACTGGAGCCGATGGCGATCGGTGTGGCATCGCTGTGCAAGATCAACGCCAACATCGGCAACTCGGCAGTGACGTCTGAAATCAAGGAAGAACTGAAGAAGCTGCACACCGCCGTGCATTACGGCGCTGACACCGTGATGGATCTTTCAACAGGCGGCAACCTTCATGAAATTCGCGAAGCCATTCTGCGGAATTCGCCGGTGCCCATTGGCACGGTTCCGATCTACGAAGCGATCGCACGCGTGAAGCGAGTGGAGGATTTGAACGCCGAGGTGATGCTTGAAGTGATCGAGGAGCAGGCGGCGCAGGGCGTGGATTACATGACGATTCACGCGGGCGTGCTGATTCAGTACTTGCCATTGATCTCGAAGCGCATCACCGGAATCGTGAGCCGCGGCGGCGCAATCCTCGCGCAGTGGATGGCTTACAACCACAAACAGAATTTCCTTTACGAGCACTTCGACGACATCTGCAAGATTATGAAAAAGTATGATGTCAGCTTTTCGCTGGGTGATGGCCTGCGTCCCGGCTGCGTAGCCGACGCCAGCGACGAAGCGCAATTCGCAGAACTGAAAACTCTCGGCGAGCTGACGAAGATCGCCTGGCAGCACGACGTGCAGGTGATGATCGAAGGCCCGGGGCACGTTTCCATGGATAAGATCAAAGAGCAGGTCGAGAAAGAAGTTGAGCTGTGCTACGAGGCTCCGTTCTATACGTTGGGGCCGCTGGTTACCGATATTGCTCCTGGCTACGACCACATTACTTCTGCGATTGGCGCGGCGATGATTGGATGGTACGGCGCGGCCATGCTGTGCTACGTCACCCCGAAAGAGCACTTGGGATTACCAAACGAAAAAGACGTGAAGGACGGCATCATCGCCTACAAGATTTCCGCGCACGCAGCCGACATCGCCCGCGGACGCCCTGGCGCGCGCGACCGTGACGACGCGTTGAGCTATGCGCGGTACAAGTTTGATTGGGAAAAGCAGTTTGCTTTGTCTTTAGATCCTGAGACCGCGCGTTCCATGCACGACGAAACTCTACCCGACGACTTCTACAAAGAAGCAGCCTTCTGCTCCATGTGCGGCCCGAAATTCTGCTCGATGAATTATTCCTCGAAGGTGGACGAGTACAACAAGCAGGTGCACGGGATTGAGAAAAAGGATTATTCGGCACTGGTGGAGCGGCTGGTTTCGATTAAATAAAGACGAACAAGAACCGTAAAATTCATAATTGAGAAACTGTGTGACTGCGGAGGACGCCATACGTTTTCGGCCTATGGCGACGGAGAGTTCGGCACATCCAGCTGTCTGAAGTGCGGGAAGTCGGCGCACCTCTTTAATCCCCTGAGCGTGAGTGTCACTGCCGAACGACTTTTGTATCGCAGCAAGGCGGAGTTGGAAGATGGAGATTATAGCCTGTCGATCGTCATAGCTGTAATGGCGATAGAATCGTATCTCACTCGACTCTTCCTAAAGCTGAAAGGGATGGAGAGCTATGCGTCCACATTCAACCTTCCAACGGCGACAGAGGAGGCGGGCTGGGAGAAAGAGTATCCGAGAAGCGGCGGCTTCTTAGGCCCGATTGGCTTTGTGTCCCAAAGGTTGGTTGGAACAACTTTCGACAAGTTTGTTGAGGGCAATGCAGTCGCAAGTGCGATAATTTCCGGCTCCCGAGTACCTCACAACCCAGCCCGACGCAATATTTCCAACAGGAACTTTTCCGTCGGCGCAACCGAATCGCTCACTGGGGCTATGCGGGTGGCCCATCCCGCCAGGTACTCTACTTCCCGCTTCCTTTGCGAGAATCCGATCCGTGGGAAGACGGGGGAGCGAATTCCGTTGCGCCGCCCACCATTTCCAGCCTACGATAAGCCTATGGCGAAGGCGAAGAAGTTCGAACTTGAGAGTCCTGCTCCCATCCTCGATGAAGAAGACGAGGAGACACTCGCCGCCATTGATGAAGGCATTCGGGACGCGAAAGCTGGACGAACCGTAGCAGCTGAAGAAGTCCGCAAGCGGTTGCCCAAGTGGATTACCGCCTCCTCTACACGCAAAGGGCGCTGAACGATCTCGCCGAAATCATTGGCTACATAGCCGAAGACGACGCGGTTGCAGCATCCCGCTTCGGCAGTTCCTTGCTGGATCATGTTGATCTGCTTGTCCGTTTTCCGCGCATGGGAAACATCATCCGCAAGCGGCCGCAAGTAAGGAAACTACTTCACAGCCCTTTTCTGATTTACTACCGAGTAGATAACCAGAGTTGCACGATCGAGGTTCTTCACCTTCGTCACGGCGCTCGGAAACCACCGGGATCAGAACTCCGTGGATAGCTGAGCAATTTCGCGGCCTGGTTGCTGAACGCACTCGGATGGCCCGAACGCCTCACAACCTCAGGAATTTCAAACTGCGAGGCCGGCGGATTCTTCCCTAAGGCCTCTGGATCGCCTTCCCTGCAGCCACGGGTTCACCGAAATCGGGCGTGCCGTCTGGATTCCAGGTGAAGGGCTGCGCGCGGGGGGCACGATGCCAGCCGCATCCCTGGCCCGGTTCAGAGTTCGCGTGGTACAGAATCCAATCCTTCCCGTCCGCTCCCTTGAAGAACGAATTGTGTCCCGTCGCATACACGTGGTTGGCCGGCGATCGCTGAAATACCGGCTTCTCCGATTTCCTCCACGCAGAGGCGTTGAGCAAGTCGCTCCCGGAAGTTGCCGTCAACATCCCGAGGGCATAGTTGTCGGTCCAACAGGCGCTGGCGGAATAGATCAGAAAAATCTTATCGCCGTGCTTGAGTATCTCAGGGCCTTCATTCACGTCTATGTGCGGAGGATTCCCCTTCAGCATCGCCGCCGGCATGTCGCCAACTTTTTCCCAGGGAAATTGCGGCGTTGAGAGCCGCGTGCGCGGGCCTTCTACGGTCCAGGGATTTTTCAACCGCGCGATGTAGATGCTCTGCGTGCCATTCTCATCGCCCTCCCATCCTGACCAGATCAGGTAGAGCTTGCCGTGGTCTTCGAAAACAGAAGCGTCAATCGCCCACTTGTCGGATGAATCGGCCACCTTTCCTTTGAAGGTCCAATCGCCTTCGAGAGGATCGGGCGAGGCGTTTTCGATCACCCAGATGCGATGAGTCGTGTTCTCGTGCGCGTCGGCCGCGAAATAGATGTACCACTTGCCCTCTAGAAAATGAATTTCCGGGGCCCAGATGTCGTGCGAATAAGCGCCGGTTGCGGGCGGAGTCCACACAATCTTCTTCTCGGCGGTTCTTAGATCGGCAACGTTCCGCGTCTTCCACACTGTCAGGTTTGTGCCGGTCGTGTTCATGTAGTAATAAAATCCGTCTTTATACTCCACCCACGGATCAGGCCCGCTCGGCAGCACTGGATTCGTAAAAGTGCCTTGCGCGGCGGCCAGGGAAATCATCGTCGGGCAGATCATCGTCGGGCAGATCATCGTCAAGCAGATCATCGTGCGAAAAATCATCGTCAGGAAACAGGCGCGGATCATCTTCATAGTCGAGTCAGTATCGACGGGCGGCACTACAAATTCAACTTTAAATTCGAGAGGCTGGGACCCACCTTTGCGAGAAGTGACCACTACGCGTCGATATTTCTGGAAGCTTCGGGTTTCAGCGCACAGACAGTGACGGCGCGGCGGCGCTCATTACCAGTCCTCTTCTTCTGTACGCATCAGCAAACCGAACTCGGAGCAACCAGAAAATCATCAACAGCAAAGGCAGGAAGCTGAGGAACCAAAGCACGCCAGTCTTGCGGAATATGGCTGGGAAAATATGTTGCCGCGCCAGGAATATGGAAGATGCGGCGATGAACAGTGCGAAGCACATGCGCCACAGATGACGCGCGATGCGCTGTGTGCCGGAAACGCCGCCGCGCAGGAGCATGCGAACGTCTCCGACGGTAGCAAGCAGCGCTATGGAGCCGAGGAAAAAGTAAGGCCCAGGGGGATAGTCGTACTTTAATCCCGTGGAACTGGTTGCCGCTTCTAAGCCAAGGGTCACCTCAACCGCTGCGAGCGCCAAGACGAGCAGGAACGCGCCCCAATCGAAGATGCCTGGTTGCCCGTCCCTGCGCCTGGCGGTGAGCCATGCTGTCGTCACCAAATAGAAAGTTAGCGTGCCTCCCAGAATATTACCCGGTTGATGTTTCATGATCGCCAGGAATACCCCGCTGGCGGAGAGGATCATCATCGATATGACAAATACGTTTCCAGCGATGCCATGCCGGCGGGAACCTTTGCGAAGGAACACTGCGACAAATCCAGACAGCATTCCCAAGGTGCCTGCGATAATGTGGAGAAATAATAGTGGCGATCGCATTTTGGCCCTCCTCAATTGCGCGATGGAATGCTGAGCGTACGAATCAGATCGGTTCGCGATAGCGGCGCAGCCGGACCGCTGCCGCGAGAAACATTGCGGCAACCAACAACCCGGTCCACAGACCCGGGGTAGTCAGGAAATGGCCCAGACCGTGGTGCATTCCTGGCTGGATAGGAAAGCTGCCCTGCATAGAGGAGGCACCCTCCGCCCCGCCGGCGACGCGATATTCCATCAGCTCCGCGAAGTGCGAAGAGTGGAAAGCGATTTTTTCGAAGATGCCAATTGCGAGCGGCGGCAAGACGGCCCACAGAAATGGCGCGCGGCGCGCCCAGGCTGAGACCAGCAAAAACCACGCGTAGAGAGGCGCGTACCAGAGCATGTGTACGGTCACCAGGTGGTAGAGCAGCCCCAGCAAACTCCGGTGCAGTTGAACCTGCGCCCACAGCGTCGCGACGCTCAGGCCGCTGGCCGACAAGACCACGCTGCCGAGCAGCAGCATGATGCACTCGGTCACCACGGTGATGGCGAAGGCGAGCAGCGGCAGAACGAGGAGCGGAACGCTCGCTTTCGCGAGCCCAGCCGTGAGGTCGGAAACGGGCAGCGACTTCCAGAACAGGATGCTGCGATCGCGGCGCTCGCCATAGAGAGCGTCAAGTGAATAAAAGATGCTGACGATGAAGGCGGCACCCATGATTAGCGCCTCGGCCAATTCATAAGGATGGGCTAACGCTTTATGCTGCTGCGCCAGATCAAGCGAAGACAGCGTGCGCATAATGTGCGGCAGACGAGCCAGGACGAACCCGAAGCTCAGCAGAACCACTCCCGCGAAGGCGAGAGGGGCGAGATAAATGGAGCGGTATTCCCAGAGTTCGCGGCGCAGTGACCAGTAAAAAGGCCGCGTCGCTGACAAAGCCGCGGGCGCCGCCTGCGAACCAAACGACTCTGGCAAGGGATTCGATGGAGTATTCATTGCGCTGCTCCTTATGCCGTGCCGGCCCGCGTGCCCGGCGTGTTGCCCATGACGGCAACGAACAAGTCGGCGATGCTAGGCGTGCGCGCGTCGCCCAGCGCGGCAAGTCGCTCGCGGTCGACGCCATTGGGCTTTAGTTCGGACTTCAGATCAGACTTCAGATCAGATTTCAGATCAAAGAGCAAAATGCTGCGGCCCAGCACCTGGCGCTCGTGCATCGGCTTGAGAGAGCGCGCCGCGGTGACCTGCTCGGGACGCACCGTCACTTCCAGAAACCGCGACTCGAATTCTTCCATGCTGCAATTCAGGACAATCCTTCCGCGGTTGATGAACATGAGATCGGTAAGGACGTGCTGAACGTCTTCCACCTGATGCGTGGTCACGACAATGGTGCGGCTGCGATCGAAGTAGTCATTGAGCAGTGAGTCGTAGAACTGCTTGCGGTAAAGGAGGTCCAGGCCAAGCGTAGGCTCGTCCAGCACCAGCAATTTCGCGTCAATGGCCATGACCAGAGCGAGGTGCAACTGGGTCACCATGCCCTTCGATAATTCCCTGACCTTGCTGGTGCGGCGGATGTCAGTCTTCGCCAGAAAACCTTCCGCCTTCCCGCGATCGAATCGCGGATGGACGCCGGCCACGTAATCGAGCGCCTGCGAAACCCGCATCCAGCGCGGCAGCACGGCCACGTCAGCAATAAAGCAGACATCGCGCATGAGCTGATCGCGTTCATTCCATGGTTCGCGTCCGAGCACCCTCAGCTCTCCCTGATATGAGGTGAGGCCCAGAATCGCGTTGAGCGCGGTGCTCTTGCCCGCGCCGTTGGGGCCGATGAGTCCGACGATGCGGCCTTCTTCGACATGTAAATCGACGCCATCGAGCGCGATGGTTTTGCCGAAGGCCTTGCGCAGGCCCCGTGCTTCGATGACTGTCATCGTTTGGACTGTCATGGCTTCGGCTCCTCTTCCGTTTCCGAAGGCTTGCGGGGATCTGCGCCATTCAGCAGTTCCTCCACCGTCAAACCGAGCCGCTGAATGGTGGCGTAGACTCTCGGCCATTCTTCGACTACAAACTTCTGGCGCTCGCCCTGCAGCAGCAGACTGCGCGCGCCCGCATTGATGAACATGCCGCGACCTCGCTTACTCTCAACCAGCCCCTCGTCGACCAGTTGTTGATACCCCTTTAGAACCGTGAGCGGATTGACCAGGTATTCGGCCGCGACTGTACGCACGGAGGGCAAGGGATCGCCTTCCTTCAGCACGCCGTCGAGTATCATGGCGACGACGCGGTCGCGAAGCTGGCGGTAAATCGGCTGACTGTCGTTCCACTCACGGTCCATGATGTTTTCCAAATAGCTCTTGCCTGGGATTCTCCGCCGTCACTTCGTCCGCTGCAAGTCGAAGTGGGCGTGAATCGGCTTGTCTCCCATCATGAAGGTCCAATCCTCGGTGTGATGGTTGGCGTCGATGAGGGTGAGTACTCCATGGTGCATGTGCATCTCCGTGCTCCCGCTGATGTCCTTGAGCTCGAACTCGACCGTCTTGCCATCGGGCGACATCTTGCCGGTCATGCGTGGCCGGTTCCCGGCATCGCAATAGTGAACCAGGGTGAGCTGGTCTGCGTCCACGTAGAACATCGTCACCGGATGGTCATACTTGGTCGCATCCAACAGCGTTCCTGCTTCCTGCATCTCGTGGACGAGGACGTTTCCCCGCGAGGTCACGCGCAGCGAGATGTGCATCGGCTTGCCGCCTGACATCTCCGGCATCTCTGGGACGTTGACGGGACCTTCCCACTCTCCCGCCAGGCTTTTCAATGTTGCGAAGGACTTCTGCGCCTCGGACAGCACAGGAGCTACGGCGGGGATTTGCGCCTCAGACTGCGCCAACGCCAAGGTGGAAAGTGACAGTAGAACCACAGGCAGCGTAAAACGAAGGGATTTCATATTCATTCTCCTCAAGTTCGAACGATCATGCTTGATCGATCACTAGTGTTATACTTAACTACAACACTAGTTATCATGTCAAGCTTTTTCTGCCCTCTTAATTCCGAGGGGCTGTAGATATTCGCTATCTGCTTTAGAAACAGAGGTTTGCCAGAGGCAGTATTGCGAGGAATAGTTTATGTCTCGGACAGCGATAGCCTTGGCTGGGGCTAAAGCGGCGTGGCTAAAATCTTTCGCGAGAGATCTGGACGTTGAATTCGAACACTGCCAGACCGGCGCGGCTTGATCCTACAAGACCTTATCGACCTGCTCTACTTCCCTTCTAGCGAAATATCACCAATCGAAACGTGCGCATGCAGTTCGTACTTGCCGTCGCCATAGTATTTCAAGGTCTTGCCGAGCAGGCCTGCGCTCACGTCTCCTGAGCTGGTGTTCACATCGCCGATGCTGGTGCTGGCGCGCACCAGGTGGTAGGCCGAACGGCCGAAAGCGACCCGGATGTCGCCCACACCAAGCGCAAGGTCCTTGTCGCCCTCTACGTCCTCGATCCTAAGGTCGCCGACCTTCTCATGCACTTCAAGATTGGTGTTTTGTGGCACTTCGAGTTCAACATCGAACTGCGTGTTGCCGCTGCTGGGCGCGTGGAATTCAATGACGGCGTCGCGGCCATTGACATCGATATCGACATGCGCGGCTTTCACCTGGCTTTCGCGCCACGACTTGACGGTATAGTGCAGGCTGATCTTGTTGGAATCGCCGCGCCGGATGTGCAGGTCACCCACGTTCAGGCGAACGTGGACCATGCCGCCGGCCGCAAATTCGCGAACCTCATTGTGCGTCTCCTCGTAGTTCCAGTCTGAGGCAGCACAGCATGGCACCATCAATAGGCAAATAACGATTGTCTTGTGCAGCATTGAAAAACGAATAGGAGACTTTCCGGACATGGAACACCTCCGGGCGCACGAGCGCCTGCTTGGGGTACGTGTGAGATAAGGCTGCGGTTCCGCTAAAATGTTGCTGCGCTGGACGCAGTCGCGGACGAAGGCCTGCCCTGAGCATGCCGAAGGGGCCGACACACTAGGTCTTGAAATCCGCTACGCCATCCCACACCAGTTGGACGGCGATGGCGAGGATCAGAAAGCCGAAAATCTTGTTGATGGCTCCGACCGCGCTGGGCCCGAGGCGGCGGACCAGCGGCCCTCCCAACCAGAAAAACAGCAACACGGAGAGCGCGATGCCGGCGATGCCAATGACCATGCCCAGGTACGACGACGCGCTATCGACATGCGCCGCCAGCGCCATGACCACTCCGATGGCGCCCGGGCCAGACATCAGCGGCATGGCGAGCGGAGTAAGCGAGATGTCCTGCTTCTCCTGCGCCTCGTGGCTCTCCTCAGGCGTGATTCGCGCATGAGACGTGACCATGCCCCAGGCCGTATTGGCGACGATCAACCCTCCGGCAATTTTCAACACCGGCAGCGAGATGCCGAAGAAATGAAGCACGAAGCGTCCAAAAAACAGAAACGTAACCAGAATGACAAACACCCAAGCGCCGGTCTTGAGCGCAGTGCGACGGCGAGCCTCCGCAGTCCAGGAAGAGGTCATGCTGAAGAAGATGGGAATGCCGCCAAAAGGATCGACGATAGGAAATAGCGCCAGAAACGTAGCCGCCGCCGAATGCGGCAGCGTGCGCAGAAATTGTCCGAGAGCTTGGGTGGCGTTCATGGCTTTAATGGAATTTGAACGGGTTGACGATCTCTACTCCAAGATGTTTGAAGTCTTTCTCATCTCTTGTCGCTACCGTGAACCCATGGACCCTGGCGGTCGCAGCGATCATCGCATCTTCCCGCAGTGCGTCCGGCTTTCCCGCCATCAGACGCGACCATTCTCGAAAGCAAGCTGAGTCCATTGGCACAAAAGCAAATGACATTTCGACTGAGATTAGAAAAGACTCGATCTCGCGGGCTTTGATGACATCCTGACGGCGTGTCAGTTCGACGCCGGTTTGCAACTCCCCCATCGTTACAGCCGAAACCAAAATCTGCTCGACGTGCAGGGTTTCCAGCCAAGCCACCACCGCTCTGTGAGGCTTGATCTTACGCAGTTCGGAAACTACGTGCGTATCCAGCAAGTAGCGGGTCACTTGAAATCCGGGTGAGTGAAGTCAATCGGAGGCCGACGCTTCCACCTGGTTCGCTTGGGAAGAACAATATCAAAGCGGGGCCCCGGCCCGAGGAGCAATTCTTTAATATTGGGACGGCTGGATTGCTGAATCCGGCGCCATTCCTCGATAGGTACAAGAACAGCGGCCTCCACACCTCGCCGCGTCACCACCTGCGGCCCTTTGGTCAGGGCAGCGTCAAGGAACTCGCTAAATCGGGCTTTCGCTTCTTGCAGTTGCCAGGAACCCACGGGCCTTACCTCTCAAGACATTATATGACTAGTCATATGACTAGTCAATCTGAACTAGCGATAACTCTCCAGCACCTTGGCGGCACGCTCCAGCGCGGCCGCCAGAACATCCAACTGCTTGCGCACTCGGTCGGCGTCTCCTTTGTCGAGAGCTTCATTCACTCCCGGAATCACCACCGCGGCATATCCCGTATATTCCCCCGGAGCATAAATCACGTGCCGAAACCACGGACGGTGCGGCAGTCCCTCGGGCACCAGCAGAGCGCGCTCGGCGCTGCGCAGCGCCAGGTTCAGCCGGACCGCATCTCGCGGCGGATTTTTCTGCCTTAGCAGAATCTTCGCGCCCGCCTCTTGAAAGTGTTTCGCTGCCACAGTCGCCGCATTCAAATCGAGCGCCCGGTCACCGAACTTACTTTCCACTCGCTTCCTGGCCGCATCAATATAAACGGCAACTTCTTTTCCATATTCGTCGTAGTCATAGGGCAGCACGTCGGCGTTCGCCATGCGCAGCGCCTCCAGGCCAAACACTCTAGCCATCTGCTGTTCATAAACGAATTCCGGATCGCCGAACTTCTTGAACCAGGCAAAATTATCAAACACCGAGTGATACACACCGTACGGCCCGGTGGAACTGATATCGGTGGACGGCACGCCAAGATGCTGCTGGAAAGCGCTGTAATCGGACCCGCTGCCCAGGTCACCCACCAGAACATCGCCCATGAAAGGCGCGGCCGGCATGCGGCGAGCCTCGCCTACGGGTTCCACGGGAGACTGGAACGATGCTCCCCCCGGCTGGTCAACTTTCTGCCACGCCTCATAAACGGTCCCGCCCCTGGGACTGGGCACGGCCTTGGTCACGTCGCGCAAGAACTGCTTCAGGCTGGGCACAGACGACGCGCCAAACTTCGGCCCCGAGTCAGCCACGTCGGTATTGAAATAAGCCACGGCATTGGCCAGTTCTGATTCGTGCTGCTCGGCCCACTCGGTGGAGCCCATCAGGCCTTCTTCTTCGCCATCCCAGCTCGCAAACACCATGGTGCGCTTCGGTTTCCAGCCCGACTTCAGCAGTTCGCCCACTCCGTGCACGGCCTCAAGCATCGCTGTCGTGCCACTGTTGGGGTCGACGGCACCGTAGACCCACGCATCGCGATGATTTCCCGCCACCACCCACTCCTCCGGAAACTCGCTGCCCCGCACGCGGCCGATCACATCCCAGAGAGTGCGGAACTGATAGTCCTGCTTGAGATGCATCTTCACCCGCACCGGCCCCGGCCCCACGTGGTAGGTGAAAGGCAGCGCGCCCTGCCACTCGCGCGGCGAATCGTGTCCGGCCAGATTTTGAAGGATCGGCGAGGCGTCGCGGTAAGAGAGCGGCGTAACCGGGATCTTCGGCAACTGCGCCGACTGCGCCGGCGATATCCGCTTGCTGTCCGGCAAAGAAGGCAGCGAGGCAAATCCCGGCGTCGTAGGATCGCCGGGAAATTCGAACATATAGCCTACCGATCCGCGCTGCACGCCGGTATCGGGCCGCCACGGTCCCGCGGGATATTTATCGCCTCGCCGCCAGCCGTCATCGAACGGATCGGAATAAAGGATCATTCCCGCCGCGCCATGCTCCTGCGCGACCAATACCTTCACCCCGCGGAAGTTCTGACCGTAGCGCACCAGCACGATCTTGCCGCGCACATCGATCTTCAACTTCTCCAGCTTCTCGAAATCTTCGGGCGTGCCGTAGTTGGCATAAACCACCTCGGCCTCGACATCCCCTGAGGGCGACATGCTGCTGAATGGCATCACGACGCGCGGGTCGCCGTCGTAAGGATCGCCTTCCACGTGCTCGCGTGTGGGCCCATGCATTTCCACTCCGGCGGGTGCGGTGATGTCGACGCTAATCTCCGAGGGATAGTTGAACCATACTTTATATTCGACGATCTCAGTGTCGAACCCAGCGGCGCGAAACTTCTGCGCCACGTAGTCTGCCGTAGCTTTGTCTTCCACGGTGCCGGCCATGTGCGGGGCTTGAGTCAGCGCGCGCAGGTGTTCTTCCGCCAACTTAGGATCGGGCACGGCAAGAAAACGGGCTTCAGTAGCGGCTTCGGCAGCGGAGTCGCGAAAACCGAAGATGGTTTGTCGCGCGCCCGAGGATTCCGGCAGATGACCGCCGGCGCTGGTTGATAGAAACGAAAATAGAACGAATGAAGAAAGTAGAACGGATGAAAACAATCTCATGCGGCTCCCGGTGGGAAAGTATGTAAGGTAGCACAGCGGGTGCTACGCTAGACAGATGAAGCCAGCGCGAAAGAAGTTCAAGCCCTTTGGGATGAAGCCGATCGGAAAAAGCGGGCTTAGTGACGTAAGCAGGAACCACGATTACTACTTGGCGTTTCCCGACACAACTGGGCGGACGCCGCCAGAGTTCAGCGCACCTGCCCGGTCCCAACAATCTCATACTTCGAAGAAGTCAGTTCCGCGAGCGCGAAAGGGCCGCGGCAGTGCAGTTTCTGGGTGCTGATGCCCATCTCGGCGCCGAAGCCGAACTCCGCGCCATCGGTGAAGCGGGTCGAGGCATTCCAGTACACCGCGGCCGAATCTACTCCGCGCAGAAACTTGCGAGCATTCGCTTCGTCGCGAGTCACGATGGAATCGGAGTGCTTGGTCGAATAGCGATTGATGTGGGCAATCGCCTCATCCACGCTCGCGACCACGCGCACTGCCATGCAGAGCCGCAGATATTCTTCGTACCAATCCTGCTCCGCGGTCGGTTGAACTTTTAGTCCAGCCGCCAGACTGCGCACTTTGCCGTCTCCGCGAACTTCCACTCCGGCATCGAGCAGCTTCTGTACGATCCGTGGTACGTACTCCGCCGCAATGCGTTCGTGCACCAGCAGCTTCTCGGCGGCATTGCACACCGAGGGCCGCTGCGTCTTGGCATTGATCACGATCGGGTCGGCCATGTCGAAGTCAGCGGATTCATCCACAAAGATGTGACAATTCCCCGCTCCGGTTTCGATCACGGGCACCGCGGAATTCTCGGTGACGAATGCGATCAGCCCCGCGCCACCGCGCGGAATGATCACATCCACCAGCCCGCGGGCTTTGATGAGCTCGGTCACCGACTGCCGCGTGCTCGAATCGAGCAGTTCGATCGCTCCTTCTGGTAATCCCGGCAAGGCGGAAATAATTTCCACGAGGCGCTGGTTGCTGCGCGCCGCTTCTTTGCCGCCGCGCAGCACGATGGCGTTGCCAGTCTTCAGCGCGAGCACGGCGGTATCGACTGTAACGTTCGGCCGGGATTCGTAAATGATTCCCACCACGCCCAGCGGTACGCGCACTTTACGGATGCGCAGGCCGTTCGGTCGACTCCACTCCGCCAGAGTTTCGCCAATCGGATCGCCGAGCGCCGCCACTTCGCGCACTCCTTGCGCCATTTCTTTGATTCGCACCGTAGTTAACAGCAAGCGGTCGCGCATCGCGCCTTCGAGGCCTGAGCTTTCGACGTCCTCGCGGTTGGCCGCGAGAATAGTCTGCGCCTGAGCTTCAATCGCACCGGCGATCGCCAGCAGCAGCGCGTTCTTCTCCTCTGTCGAAAGCAATGCCAGCTTTGCCGCCGCTCCCCGGGCGCGGAGTAGCTTTTCCTGGGTGGAAGCCGAGTTTGTGATCGTCGTCGCCATTAATATTTACTTTGCGGCCGGAGGAAAATAAGTCCCGACTTTGCGTTCTATAGCCAGCTTGATTCCTTGAGGATGGCGTCCATTGACGATGGCCACGTGGACGCCGCCTTCGCTCGCGAGCTTCGCGGCGCGCAACTTCGAAATCATGCCGCCGCGTCCCAGCGCGCTCTTGCCGTTGCACTGCGCTTCGAGCGCGGGAGTGAGCTTGCGCACCACTCGCACCAGCTTCGGCTTCTTGCTTCCGTTCGGCATGTAGAAGCCATCAACGTCGGTCAGCAACAGGAGCCAGTCGGCTTTCACCGCGGTCGCGAGCAGAGAACTCAGTTCATCGTTATCGCCAAAGGCGCCGACCAACTCGCGCACTGAGACACTGTCGTTTTCATTCACGATGGGGACAACACCGAGCGAGAGTAGCTCAGCCAGCGCATTCTGCAAATTTCGGTAGCGGACCGGCGAAGTGAAGTCGTCACTCGAGAGCAGAAGTTGCGCCACCACTTTCTTGCCGAAGAACAGGCGTTCATAGGTATGCATAAGCTTGCTTTGCCCCACAGCCGCACATGCCTGCATGCCAGGAACGCCGCTCGGCCGCTTGCGCAACGCGAGACCCGACATCCCCGCCGCGATCGCGCCCGAGGTGACGATCAGATACTCGTTCTTGCTGAGATCGAATTGATCCACCATGGCGCGCAGCAGGTTCGCGTCAATCTGACCCCCCGGCGCGATCAGGCTGGTGCCGACTTTGATGACCACTCTCATGCAATCGAAACCTTCATCCTCAGTGGAACATTCTCAATCGAACTTACTCGGTGGAACATGCTTAGTTGGAATGGTATCGCACTTGGTCCCAGAGCATGATTTGCTGGCTGGTTACGTTTGTCACATTCACGACCATGATTCCTTGGACCTGCACACAAAGCCCGACGGGGAGGGACAATATCCTTATCCTGCAATTAAAATGAGTTGTCTGGCAAGATGAAAGAACTTGCCGCCTTCTAGCCCAATGCCTGCCTCTGATGCTACGAGCCGCTTCTCTGATCGCGTGGAAAACTATGTGCGCTACCGGCCGGGATATCCGGCCGACGCCATTCACGAACTGCAAGCCCAATGCGGACTTGCGTCCAATCATGTCGTTGCAGATATTGCCTCCGGCACCGGCATATGGACGCGCATGCTGCTGGAGAACGGCAATCCGGTCTACGGCGTCGAGCCCAACGCGGAGATGCGTACGGCGGGCGAGTGTCTGCTGGCGGCGTTCCCGAAGTTCGTGAGCGTTGCGGGGACGGCCGAGGCAACCGCGCTTGCGGATCACAGCGTGGACTTCGTAACCGCCGCGCAAGCAGCCCACTGGTTTCGGCGTGAACAAGCCAGGCGCGAGTTCGTTCGCATTCTGAAACCCGGCGGCTGGCTCGTGCTGCTGTGGAACGAGCGCGTTACGGATTCGACAAAGTTTCTGCGCGACTACGAACAGCTGCTGCTGACTTACGGCACGGATTACGAGGAAGTTCGCCACGAGCGAACGACCGACGCGGTGAATGAGTTCTTCGATCCTGAGCCACTTCAAGAGCGCACGTTCGAGATGCGTCAGGAGTTCGACTACGCTGGAATAGAAGGGCGTTTGCTGTCATCGTCGTACGCGCCGGGGCCGGAGCATCCGCAACATGCGCCTATGCTGCACCAGTTGCGGCGTATTTTTGACGCGAATGCCGTGGAAGGACGTGCCGTATTCGAATACAAGACGCGATTGTATTTCGGACGGCTGGGGCGCGAGTAGCGTTGCAAGTTCATATCCGGTTGAATCTCCTGGAGAAAAATGTCTGACGAGAAGTCGTTCCACATGACGCCCGACGAATTCCGCCGCCACGGCCACGCTGTGGTGGATTGGATCGCCGACTACCACTCCCGCATTGAGTCGTTTCCCGTGCTCTCGCAGGTGAAGCCGGGAGAGATTCGCGCATCGCTGCCGGCGCATGCTCCGGCGCAGGGCGAGCCGTTCGAGGCGCTGCTAAGAGACGTCGAGAAACTAATCCTGCCTGGCGTCACGCACTGGCAGTCGCCCAATTTCTTTGGTTACTTTCCTTGCAACGCTTCCGGTCCGGGCATTCTTGGCGATCTTCTTTCTTCCGGTTTGAACGTGCAGGGCATGCTTTGGTCGACGAGTCCGGCATGTACGGAACTGGAAACGCACGTGCTCGATTGGCTTGTGCCGATGCTCGGATTGCCGGAGAAGTTCCTCTCTACTAATACCGGTGGCGGAGTGATTCAAGATACAGCCTCAAGCGCCGCGCTGTGCGCGCTGTTAGCCGCTCGTGAACGCGCCACAGACTATGCCAGCAATCAGAAAGGGTGCGACGGGCGTATTGTGGCTTATGCATCCTCGCAGACGCATTCTTCTTTGGAAAAGGCGGCGATGATCGCGGGCATCGGCGTCTCCAATCTGCGGCTAATCGAAGTCGACGGCAACTTCGCCATGCGCCCCGAGGCTCTCACCCGCCAGATTGACGCCGACAAGCGCGCCGGATTGCTTCCCTGTTTCGTGTGTGCGACCGTAGGGACGACGTCGTCGAATGCGATGGACCCGATTCCCGAGATTGCGAAGGTCTGCCGCCAACACAATCTCTGGCTGCATGTAGATGCGGCGATGTCCGGCACCGCGATGCTTTGCCCCGAGTTTCGCCATCTGCAAAACGGAGTCGAACTTGCCGACAGTTACAACTTCAATCCGCACAAATGGATGTTCACCAATTTCGACTGCAACTGTTTTTGGGTCGCCGACCGCAAGGCGCTGATTCAGACCTTGAGCATCCTGCCGGAATACCTGCGCAACCAGGCCACGGAATCGGGCGCGGTGATTGACTATCGCGACTGGCACATCCAACTCGGGCGGCGTTTCCGCTCGCTGAAGTTGTGGTTCGTAATCCGGCACTACGGCGTCGAAGGCTTGCAATACCACATTCGCCGCCACGTGCAACTGGCGCAGGAGTTTGCCGGCTGGGTTCGCGACGACACCCGCTTTGAACTCGCCGCCCCGGTGCCTCTGAACCTGGTTTGCTTTCGCCACAAAGCTGGAGACGCGGCGAATCAAGCGATCATGGAACGACTCAACAGCAGTGGCGATCTCTTTCTCACGCATACCAAGCTGAACGGGAAGTTCACTCTGCGGATGTGCATCGGCCAGACCAATACGGAGGCACGGCATGTGGAGCGGGCCTGGAAGAGGATTTGCGAGGAGGCGGAGAAGATTGCGGCTGCCGCGTAGGTTGAAGCTCAGGCTTCCCAGGGATTCAGGATAGGCACCTGCGTACCAACAAAATCGTTTCAAAACGGAGTCATAGTTATTGCGAGGCTTGCGATCTCTGGGCCAGGAAGTCGGACTGACATTTTTTCGCGGCGCTGAGTAGTTCGTCGAACTCGGGTGTGCCTCGCAGCTTCGCCCACGCGGAATCGTTCTGCAAGCCAGTGTAGGGGCAATAGTGTCCGCTGATCGAATTCTTCAGCAGCCGCACAGCGAGCTCTTTCTGACCACAGAAAAGGAGCTCAGGCGCACTTACGTAACTGACTTCTGGGTCAGGGTCGGCCAAAACTTCCGCCGTCCATTGACGAGTGAGGTTGACCGCATTTGCGGACGATGGGTTGTCGATACAGGCAAGCATCATTGTGATATCCCGGTCTGAACGGGGCACTGATGCTGCTGAAGCCGCAGCTTCGCCGCTCAATTTCTGGGCGATTTCCCTGGCTTGCGTCAATTTTCCATCCTGAATGTACTCCCGGATAAGGTTCGACGACGACCAGAGGGAACCCGCATCGAGCTGAAGGAAATCCACTGCCCGAGGATGGTTGCCCAATTGGTCGAAGGTGAAGGCACACGAGCGGAACCTGTAATTGCCAGGGTCCAGGGACAGCGCTGTCTCGCATTCATGGGCTGACTCCTCGATGGCCCCGCCGTAGCGAAGAACATAGGACAAAGCGCCGTGGGCTGCGCCATTTTCCGGATGGCGCTCGACCAGCGCCTTCGCATCCCGGTAAGCCGTGACGAGTTCACCTTTCTCGACCAGGTTGGTGATGAGCTGACCGGCAGCGCTGACCAGGTTCGGATCCAGAGCAACGGCCCGTTCGAAGGCAGCCGTTGAACGTTGAAACATCGCCGCGCCGCCATTCGAGTACGCCGCGTCGTAATGGTAGCGAAGGCCGAGAGCGCCCCAAGCCGGCGCGTAGCTTGGGTCGAGACCTACGGCTCGCTCGAGCATAGCG
>Ga0187871_10000318_pt1 | contig 46614 bp, 38 predicted proteins | sample June2016WEW_16_1_FD_132988 | JGI IMG/M metagenome (GOLD analysis project Ga0187871, IMG submission 132988) | Peatland microbial communities from SPRUCE experiment site at the Marcell Experimental Forest, Minnesota, USA - June2016WEW_16_10 | ecosystem: Environmental > Terrestrial > Soil >...
CGGATTCGCTTGAACGGCGAGGGTGAGGCCGGCCGCAACGGCGGTCCCACCGGCGATCTCTACGTGGAGATCCGCGTCCGCGAGCATGCCATTTTCGAGCGCGAAGGAAGCCACCTCTCGTGCGAGGTGCCGATCAGCTTCACCACGGCTGCGCTCGGCGGGTCGGTTGAAGTGCCGACGTTGGACGGCGAGGTGGTCATCAAGATCCCGAGCGAAACCCAATCCGGGCGGGTATTCCGCGTGCGCGAGAAGGGCGTGCGGCCGGTGCGCGGCGGCGCCCCCGGCGATTTGTTTTGCCGCGTGGTGATCGAGACGCCGGTCAGCCTGGACTCCGAGCAGAAGGAGCTCTTGAGGCAATTCGATGCATCGCTTCAGCAGGGCAGCCACAAGCCGCGCGAGCAATCGTTCTTCGAGGGCGTCAAGAGGTTCTTCACGGGAGCGGTCGACTAGCATGTCTCGAGCGCGCCGCATTCGGCGGGAAGGCTAAGTGCCTGGCGTCGCGATTTTTGGAATCACCGGCCGCATGGGCCAGTCGCTGGTGCGGGCGCTGCGCGACTCGCCGCAGACGCTGCGGCTGGCGGGCGCCCTGGCTTCGGCCTCGAGCGGGCGGCTGGGGTGCGATGCGGCGGCGGAAGGCGCGCCGACCGGGGTGACGGTGAGCGCCGATGCCGAGGCGGCCCTCGGCAACGCGGCGGTCGCCCTGGATTTCAGCACGCCGCTGCGGCTCGGCGTGCATGTGAGCGCCTGCCTCGCGCGGCGCGTCCCGCTGCTGGTCGGAACCACCGGCTACGATGCCCCGACGCGCGCACTGCTCGAGTCGGCGGCGCTGCGCATTCCCGTGCTGATCGCCCCGAATACCAGCGTCGGTGTCGGGGTATTGACACATCTCGTCGGCCTTGCCACGGCGGCTCTCGGCGAGGGCTTCGATGTGGAGATCAGCGAGGCGCATCATCGGCTGAAGCGCGACGCCCCCTCGGGCACGGCGCTCGCCCTGGGAGAGGCGGTGGCTGAGGCGCGTGGCACCGCTCTCGAGGAGCTCGCGGTGTACGATCGACACGGCGTGAGCGAGCCCCGTAAAGCGGGCAGCGTCGGGTTTTCGGTGATTCGCGCCGGCGACATCGTCGGCGAACACACCGTGACCTTCGCCGCGGCCGGCGAGCGGCTCGAGCTTACCCATCGCGCGACGGATCGGATGGTGTTCGCGCGCGGTGCACTCAGGGCGGCGGAATGGCTGATTGGCAGGCCGGCCGGCCTTTATGGCATGCGTAATGTTCTCGGGTTGTGAATAGCATGGACAGCCGCCCTGCCCATCGCTAATATTCGCGCCCGGAAACAAACCGCGATTTGATCTACGAAGCGGGGGGTCGTTCTAGAGAGCGCCTCCCGCTTTGCACATCTGCGATTGCCGCGCGAGATTGCGCGAGGAGAGGAAACCGGAGTGTCGACACCTGCAGTGCTAGCTCTCGAGGATGGCACCGTGTTCCGTGGCGTCTCTGTCGGCGCAAAAGGAAACACGACGGGTGAAGTAGTTTTCAATACCGCCATGACCGGCTATCAGGAGATCCTCACCGATCCCTCGTATTGCCGGCAGATCGTCACTCTCACCTATCCCCACATCGGCAACACCGGTACCACCCCGGAAGACTTGGAATCCGGCGCGGTCTATGCGGCGGGACTCGTGATCCGCGATCTGCCGCAGTTGCATTCCAACTGGCGTTCCACCGAGTCGCTGAGCAGCTTCCTGCTGCGCTGTAAGGTCGTGGCGATCGCCGATATCGACACCCGCAAGCTCACGCGGCTGCTGCGCGAGAAAGGCGCGCAGGCGGGCTGCATCATGACCGGCGACAGCATTGACGAGAACGCCGCCGTGCGCGCTGCCAAGAAGTTTCCCGGCCTGAAGGGCATGGATTTGGCCAAGGCCGTGTCGACGAAGAAGGTGTACCAGTGGAATGACGGAGTCATCTGGAAGTCGAGCGCCAAGCCGCCCCGCCCGCAGAGCCGGCTGCACGTCGTCGCCTACGACTACGGCATTAAGCGAAACATTCTGAGGATACTCTCCGAGCATGGTTGCCGCATGACTGTGGTGCCTGCACAAACGCCGGCAGATCAAGTACTTGCAATGAATCCTGATGGTATTTTCTTAAGTAACGGCCCAGGTGATCCCGAGCCCTGCGACTACGCCATCACGGCCATCGCCCGATTTTTGACCACCGACATCCCGGTGTTCGGCATCTGTCTCGGACACCAGCTCTTGGGACTGGCGAGCGGAGCAAAAACCGTCAAGATGAAATTCGGGCATCACGGCGCGAATCATCCGGTCTCCGAGCTCGATTCCGGCCGGGTGCTCATATCGAGTCAGAACCACGGCTTCGCGGTGGACGAAAGCACGCTGCCGGAGAATCTGCGTGCCACGCATCGCTCGCTGTTCGACGGCTCGCTGCAGGGACTAGCGCGCACCGACCGGCCGGCATTCAGCTTTCAGGGCCATCCGGAGGCAAGCCCCGGGCCGCACGATCTGCGGCTGCTGTTCGAGCATTTCATGTATCTGATGGTGAAGCGCATTCAATCGAATTCACGCGGCCGCACGCCGGTCCGGTCCAAGGCCGCCAAAGACAGCAAGGCCGTGGCCGTGGAGAGCACGGTCGCGGCGGGCAAAGCCGCGGACGCCAAAAGCGCCGCCCCCGCCGTTGGGAATAAGGCCGCGGAGAGCGGTGCGGTGCAGGCCGTCCCGGCGCAGCCCGAGGCGCAAGCGGCGGAGCTCAAGGCCGCGGAAGGCAACCCGAAAACCGCGGAAGGCACGGGCTGATCGTGGCGAAACGCACCGACCTCGAGAGCATCCTCATCATCGGCGCCGGGCCGATCATCATCGGCCAGGCCTGCGAGTTCGATTATTCTGGAGCTCAGGCGTGTAAGGCCCTGAAAGAAGAGGGCTATCGCGTCATTTTGGTGAACTCCAATCCGGCCACCATCATGACCGATCCGGAGAGCGCCGACTCGATCTACATCGAGCCCATCAACTGGCGCACGATCGAGCGCATCATTGAAAAGGAACGCCCGAGCGCGCTCTTGCCCACCATGGGCGGTCAGACTGCGCTCAACACGGCACTCGACCTGGTGCGCGAGGGCGTGCTCGAGAAATTCAACGTGGAAATGATCGGCGCCTCGCAGCGCGCCATCGACATGGCGGAGGACCGGGAGCTGTTTCGCCGCGCCATGTCCGACATCGGCCTCGAGACCGCGCGGGCGCGGATCGCGCACAGCATGGAAGAGGCGCTCGCCGTGCAGTCCGAGATCGGGTTCCCGACGGTCATTCGACCCTCCTTCACGCTCGGCGGCAGCGGCGGGGGCATCGCCTACAACCGGGAGGAATTCGAGGCCATCGTCGCGCGCGGGCTCGACGCCTCGCCGACCAACGAGGTGCTGCTCGAAGAGTCGGTGCTCGGCTGGAAGGAATACGAGATGGAGGTGGTCCGCGATCGCAACGACAACTGCATCATCGTGTGCTCCATCGAGAACTTGGATCCCATGGGGGTGCATACCGGTGATTCCATCACCGTGGCGCCCGCCCAAACCCTCACCGACCGCGAGTACCAGCGTCTGCGCGACGCATCGATCGCGGTGCTGCGCAAGATCGGCGTCGACACGGGCGGATCGAACGTGCAGTTCGCGGTCAATCCGGACGACGGCCGGGTGCTGGTGATCGAGATGAACCCGCGCGTGTCGCGCTCCTCGGCACTCGCCTCCAAGGCGACCGGGTTTCCGATCGCGAAGATCGCGGCGAAGCTCGCGGTCGGCTACACGCTCGATGAGCTCAAGAACGAGATCACGGGCGGCGGCACGCCGGCGTCGTTCGAACCGACGATCGACTACGTCGTCACCAAGATTCCGCGCTTCACGTTCGAGAAATTTCCGGGTGCCAACACCCGGCTCACCACCCAGATGAAGTCGGTGGGCGAGGCCATGGCGATCGGCCGCAGTTTCCAGGAGTCCTTTCAGAAGGCGCTCCGGAGTCTGGAGCTCGGCTACGACGGCTTCGACGAGCAGCTCCCGCCGCCGTTGAACGAGGAGGCCTCCGACAAGCTCTCCTACGAACTGCGCTGGCCGGGGCCGGCCCGAATTTTATACGTCGCCGATGCGTTCCGCGCAGGCTGGACGCTGCAGCAGGTGTTCGATGCCACGAAGATCGACCCCTGGTTCCTGTCGCAGATCGAGGACCTGCTGCACGAGGAGGCCCGGTTGCGGGCCGAGGGCTTCGACAGCCTCGAACTGCCGCGGCTTCGCACCTTGAAGCGCAAAGGCTTCTCGGATGCGCGCATCGGGCGCCTGGTAGCGCGCGAGGAGCACGAGATACGCAGCCGACGGCGCAAGCTCGGCTTGCATCCGGTGTACAAGCGCGTGGACACCTGTGCCGCCGAATTCTCCACCTCGACGGCGTACATGTATTCGAGCTACGAAGACGAATGCGAGGCCCATCCCAGCACCCGCCGCAAGATCATGATCTTGGGCGGCGGCCCCAATCGCATCGGCCAGGGGATCGAGTTCGATTACTGCTGCGTGCACGCGGCCATGGCGCTCTCCGAGGACGGCTTCGAGACCATCATGGTGAATTGCAACCCGGAGACGGTCTCGACCGATTACGACACCTCGGATCGGCTGTACTTCGAGCCGCTGACTTTCGAAGATGTCATGGAGATCATCGAGAAGGAGAAGCCCGAAGGGGTCATCGTGCAGTACGGCGGCCAGACGCCTTTGAAGCTGTCGCGGGCGCTCGCGGCGGCGGGCGCGCCGATCGTCGGAACGACCCCCGACAGCATCGATATCGCCGAGGACCGTGAGCGCTTCCAGAAGCTGGTCGCGAGCCTCAAGTTGAAGCAGCCCGCCAATGCCTCCGCGCGTACCGAGGATCAGGCCGTGATCATGGCGCGGGAAGTGGGCTTCCCGCTGGTCGTGCGCCCGAGCTACGTGCTCGGCGGCCGCGCCATGGAGGTGGTGTTCAATGAGGACGATCTGCGCCAGTACATGACCGACGCCGTCAAGGTGTCGAACGACAGTCCGGTGCTGCTCGATCGATTCCTCGATCTCGCCATCGAGGTGGACGTGGACGCGGTGAGCGACGGCGAGAACGTGCTCATCGGCGGCATCATGGAGCACATCGAGCAGGCCGGCGTGCACTCGGGCGATTCGGGCTGCTCGCTGCCGCCGAACGGACTGTCGCCGGAAACCCAGGAGGAGCTGCGCGCGCAGACGCGCAAGCTCGCCAAGGCGCTCAACGTGGTCGGCTTGATGAACATCCAGTTCGCGATCCAGAGCGGAGTCATCTACATCCTCGAGGTCAATCCGCGCGCCTCGCGGACGGTGCCTTTCGTCTCCAAGGCCACCGGCATTCCGCTCGCCAAGGTGGCGGCCCGCGTCATGACCGGCAAGTCGCTGGCCGCGCAAGGACAGACGGTCGGGCGCGTGCCGCGCTATTTCTCGGTCAAAGAGGCCGTGTTCCCATTCAGCAAGTTCCCGGAGGCCGATCCGATCCTCGGGCCGGAAATGAAGTCCACCGGCGAGGTCATGGGAACGGGAAGCACCTTCGGGGAGGCGTACGCCAAGGCACAGGCGGCCTCCGGGGTGATTCTGCCGACCCGCGGGCTGTGCTTCGTGAGCGTGCGCGATCGCGACAAGCCCGGTGCAGTGCAGCTTGCGCAGATGCTGATCGCGCGCGGATTCGAGATCGCCGCCACCGGCGGCACCGCCAAGGTGCTGGAGGAGGCGGGGATCGTCTGCCGACGAGTGAATAAAGTTCGCGAAGGTCGCCCCCACGTCGTCGATATGATAAAAAATGACGAGGTAGCCCTCATCGTCAACACGACCGAGGGCAAACAGGCGGTGCGCGAGTCACGGTCCATTCGCCGCGAGGCGGTGGCGCGCCGAGTGACTTACTACACCACCGTGGCTGGCGCCCGCGCCACCTGCGATGCGCTCGATCACTTGGGCGACATCGAAGTCAATCGTCTGCAGGATTTGCACAAGGAACTGGCGTGAAACGAACTCCGATGACCCTGCGCGGCGCCGAGCGCCTGCGGCAGGAGCTCAAGCAATTGAAGAGCGAGGCTCGGCCGAACGTGATCAAGGCGATCGCCGAAGCCCGTTCGCACGGCGATCTGTCCGAGAACGCCGAGTACCACGCGGCCCGCGAGCAGCAAAGTTTCATCGAGGGGCGCATCAACGACATCGAAAGCCGCCTGTCGAACGCGGAGGTCATCGACGTGACCAAGCTGAGTGCCAGCGGCCGCGTGGTGTTCGGCTCGACGGTCGAGGTCGAGGATCAGGACGCCCGGGCGAAGCTCGTATACCAACTGGTGGGCGACGACGAGGCCGACATCAAAAACGGGCTGCTCTCGGTTTCCTCGCCGATCGCGCGCGCGCTCATCGGCAAGTCGGAGGGCGATGTCGTGGACGTGACGGCGCCCGGCGGCATCAAGAGCTACGAGATCGTCTCCGTCCGCTACATCTGACGCCCTGCCGTGGTCCGCAACGTCTTTCGGGTGCTGCTGGTGCTGTGGGCGGGCAGCCTCTGGTCGCTCGCCGCCTGGGTGGCGCCGACCTTGTTCTACCTGCAGGCCGACCGGCATCTGGCGGGCGTCCTGGCGGCACGGCTGTTCAGCATCGAGACCTATCTCGGCATCGCCGTGGCGGCGCTGGCGCTGGTGCTTCCAGGAAGAGGCCGGATGGGCGGGCTGTACGCCGCGGCGGCGCTGCTGGCACTGAACGAGTGGGGGCTCAAGCGCTTCATGGAATCGGCGCGCGCGCATGGCGTGGCCGCAGGGTTGACCTTCGGCGCCTGGCACGGGGTCTCGGCGGTGCTCTACATCGCCGCGTGTCTGGGCGTTCTTCTAGTGATCTGGAAGGAGAACTTTCGCTAGGCCCTGGCCGCGGCGATAGAACACCCCGACGTGTCCGATGCGCTGCACGATGACGGCCGAGGTGCGGCGGGCCAATTCGTCGAGCGCGGCATCGCGCTCGGTCCGCGCGCCCACGCGGGCGCTCACTTTCACCAGCTCATGGTCGCTGAGCGCGCGATCGAGTTCGTTGACGACCCCGTCCGTCAGCCCGGCGTTGCCCAGCATCACCAGAGGATGCAGGGGATGCGCGAGCCGGCGAAGGTGCTTCTTTTGCTTTTCCGATAGTTGCATGGCCGTCATTATAGAGGCGTCCCGATCCCGGTAGGTCGACGTTCCCCATCACCTTCATGCCCAAACGAACCAAGAGCAGCGCGCGCTGGCTCGCCGAACATGCGAGCGACGAATTCGTCAAACGAGCGAAGGCCGAGGGCTGGCGCTCGCGCGCGGTGTTCAAGCTCGCCGAGATCCAAGAGCGCGAACGGCTGCTCAAGCCGGGGATCCGCTGCGTGGACCTCGGGGCGGCGCCCGGGGGATGGAGCCAGTATGCCGCGCGCATCGTCGGCGGCTCGAGCCGCATCGTCGCCACCGATATCCTGCCCATGGACGCCATCCCCGGGGTGGAATTCGTGCAGGGCGATTTTCGCGAGGAGGGCGTCCTCGAGCAGGTGCTCGCGGCGGTGGGCTCTGAAAAAGTGGATCTTGTATTGTCGGACATGGCCCCCAATATGGCTGGAATCGACGCGGTCGATCAGCCCAGATCCATGTATCTCGCGGAGCTGGCGCTGGAGTTCGCCGACCGTGTGCTGACCCCCGGGGGCGATGCCCTGATCAAGTTGTTCCAGGGGGCGGGTTTCGATGAGATCGTGCGGGAGGCGCGTCGTCGGTATGGCCGGGTGGTGACGAAAAAGCCGAAGGCGTCACGAACTCGGAGCCCCGAGATCTACCTGTTGGCGCGGCAGTTTGGGATGGTGTAAGTTCGATGAGCCATTCCAGAACTGCGGAATGGAACGCGGGGCGGGTTCTTTTGTCGTAATATGCTGCGGCCGTAGGTGAAAACTTGAACGATTTGACCAAACAAATTCTCTTGTGGGTCGCGTTGGCCGTCATCCTGCTCGCGATTTTCAGCCAGTTTGGGATGCGCACGGGCCAGCCGCAAACCATCGATTACTCGCAGTTCTTGACCGACGTCAAGAGCAATAACGTCGATTCGGTGACGTTCAAGGGCGAGATCATCGAGGGCAAGCGCCGCGACGGGAACCAATTCGTCGTCTACAACCCCGAGACCAGCAATAGCGCGCTAATCGGGCTATTGAGCGGCCAGGGCGTCAAATTTCGCGGCGAGCCGCCGAAACAGCAGTCGGTGCTGCTGCAGCTGCTGATCTCCGCCTTCCCCATCCTGATATTGATCGGCTTCTGGGCTTATTTCATGCGTCAGATGCAAGGGGCATCCGGCGGCAGGGGCGCCATGTCGTTCGGCAAGAGCCGCGCCCGGCTGCTGGGCGAGGATCAGGTCAACATTACCTTCGCCGATGTGGCGGGCGTCGAAGAGGCCAAGCAGGAAGTGGTCGAAATCGTCGACTTCCTGAAAGATCCCGGCAAGTTCCAGAAACTTGGCGGCAAGATCCCCAAAGGTGTGCTCATGGTGGGCTCCCCCGGCACGGGCAAGACGCTGCTCGCCCGGGCCATCGCCGGCGAGGCGAAGGTGCCGTTCTTCACCATTTCCGGCTCTGATTTCGTGGAAATGTTCGTCGGCGTGGGCGCATCCCGCGTTCGCGACATGTTCGAACAGGCCAAGAAGCACGCGCCCTGCATCATTTTCATCGACGAGATCGATGCGGTCGGCCGTCACCGGGGCGCGGGTTTGGGCGGCGGCCACGACGAGCGTGAACAAACCCTGAATCAGTTGCTGGTCGAAATGGACGGATTCGAGGGCAACGAGGGCATCATCGTCATCGCGGCGACCAACCGGCCGGATGTGCTCGACCCGGCGCTGCTGCGTCCGGGCCGATTCGATCGCCAGGTCGTGGTGCCGCTGCCGGACGTGCGCGGCCGAGAGCAGATTCTGAAAGTGCACATGCGCAAGGTGCCGCTCGGCGACAACGTCAAGCCGTCGGTGATCGCGCGGGGTACGCCGGGCTTCTCGGGCGCCGATCTCGCGAACCTCGTGAACGAGGCGGCGCTGTTCGCAGCCCGCGGCAACAAGCGTTCGGTGACCATGGAGGAGTTCGAGCGCGCCAAGGACAAGATCATGATGGGCGCGGAACGCCGCTCCATGGTCATGACCGAGGAAGAGAAGCGCAACACCGCGTATCACGAGTCGGGTCACGCCATCGTGGGCCTCTCCGTTCCCGAGCATGATCCGGTCTACAAGGTCACCATCATTCCGCGCGGCCGTGCGCTGGGCGTCACCATGTTCCTGCCGGAACAGGACCGCTACAGTACGAGCAAGCGCCAGCTCGAGAGCCGCATCGCGACGCTGTTCGGCGGACGCGTGGCCGAAGAGCTGGTATTCGGTCCCGATGCCGTCACCACAGGCGCCTCCAATGACATCGAGCGCGCCACCGAGCTCGCCCGCAACATGGTCACGCGCTGGGGCTTGTCGGATCGCCTGGGTCCGCAGACCTATAGCGAAGAGTCGGGCGAGGTGTTCCTCGGCCGCAGCGTCACGCAGCACAAGCAGGTGTCCGATGTCACCGCGCACGTCATCGACGAGGAAGTGCGCCGGGTCATCGACAGCAACTATCAGCGCGCCTACAAGATCATCCAGACCAACATGGACAAGCTGCAGATCATGTCCGAGGCGTTGATCAAGTACGAGACCATCGACGAGGAACAGATCAAAGACATCATGGAGGGCCGCGTGCCGCGTCCGCCTCGCGATTGGGACGATACGCCGACGCCGACGCCGCGAGGCCAGGGCCCGGCGGCCGAAAAGCCCGCCACGCCGCTCGTGAGCCCCGCGGGACAGCACTAAGCCTCGGGGCGTACCCGTTTAGCCGGGCGCTAGAGACCCCAAGCGGCCGATGCGCTGGCAATGCCGACAGAGAACCATCGACCTGACGCGCCCGGCGGTCATGGGCGTGCTCAATGTCACCCCTGATTCCTTTTCAGACGGCGGCCGATACACGGATCTCGAGGCGGCGCTGGAGCGTGCGCGCACCATGGTCGCGGAGGGCGTTTCCATCATCGACGTGGGCGGCGAGTCCACGCGTCCTCGATCGACCGGCGTCGACATCGAGACCGAGCGCCGCCGGGTGGTTCCGATCATCGAGCGCATCGCGGCGGAGCTCGATGTCGCCATTTCCATCGATACCAGCAAGCTCGAGGTCATGACTGCCGCGGTGCAGGCCGGCGCCTGCGTCGTGAACGACATTCGCGCGCTGCGCGCGCCCGGAGCGCGCGAGTGGGCCGCCCGCGCCCAAGTCGGCGTGTGCCTCATGCACATGCAGGGCGAGCCGCTCACAATGCAGGAAAACCCGGATTATCATGACGTGGTCAGCGAAGTCGCCGCCTTCTTGACGGAGCAGCGAGCGGCGTGCCTCGCCGCGGGGATCGCCCCGGAGGCCGTGGTATTGGATCCGGGGCTCGGATTCGGCAAACGGCACGAGGACAACCTGGCGCTTCTCAAGCACCTCGGACACCTCGCCGCTTTGGGCTCGCCGCTCTTGGTGGGGATTTCGCGCAAGAGCACGATCGGCCGGGTGTTGGGGCGCCCTGCCGCCGAACGGCTGGCCGGCGGCCTGGGCCTTGCCGCGTGGACGGTGGGCGCGGGCGCGCGCATCGTACGCACGCACGATGTGGCGGCGACCCGCGATGCCATTCTCATGGTGCAGGCAGTGATGGAGGGGAGAGGCAATTGAGCGACTATTTCGGGACGGACGGGGTGCGGGGCCGGGTGGGCGAGCCGCCCATGACGGTGGACTTCGCACTCAAACTGGCGAGCGCCGCGGCCCGCATCTTGGCGCCGAGGGGCGGCCGGGTCCTCATCGGCAAGGACACGCGCGTCTCCGGTTATATGTTCGAGTCCGCGCTCGAAGCGGGGTTCGTTGCCGCCGGGGTGGACGTGCTGCTGATCGGGCCCTTGCCGACGCCGGGCATCGCCTACATGACGCAGCGCCTGGGCTGCAATTTCGGAGTGGTCATCTCCGCCTCGCATAACGGCTACGAGGACAACGGCATCAAGTTCTTCGACGGCAACGGCAGCAAGTTGTCGGATCATCTCGAGGGCGAGATCGAACGTTTGCTCGACAGCCCCGTGGTGACGCGCGAATCGCAGCGCCTGGGCAAGGCGCTGCGCACGGACCGCAGCCGCACCCAGTATCAGGAATTCTGCGCCTCGACGATCCCGGCCGGCATGACGCTCGAGGGCTTCAAGATCGTGGTCGACTGCGCGAACGGCGCGGGTTACAAGGTGGCGCCGCGAGTGTTTGCGGATTTAGGCGCGGAGATCGTGCCGATCGGATGTTCCCCGAACGGCCGAAATATCAACGACGGCTGCGGGTCGACTCATACGGAGCTGTTGCAGCTCACCGTTCCCGGGGTGCGAGCGCATGTCGGCATCGCCCTGGATGGGGACGGCGATCGGGTCATGATGGTGGATGAATTGGGCCGCTGCGTGGACGGAGATCAGCTCCTGTATATCTTGGCGCGGGCTCGGCGCGATGCCGGCACCCTCAAGGGTCCCGTGGTCGGCACGATCATGAGCAACCTGGGGCTCGAGCAATCGCTCGCCGCGCTCGGCGTCCCGTTTCGGCGCGCCCAGGTCGGCGATCGGCATGTCCTCGCTCTGCTGCAGGAGGTGGGCGGAATGCTCGGCGGGGAAACCTCGGGCCACATTCTGTGCCTCGACAAGACCACCACGGGCGACGGCATGGTGAGCGCATTGCAGGTGCTGGCCGTGATGAAGAGCACGGGAGCAGGTCTCGCAGAGCTCTGCGCGCCGATGCCCAAGTACCCTCAGGTGCTGCTGAATGTCCAGGTCGCCCGACGCTTCGATCCCATGGAGAGCCCGAGCGTGGCGGAAGCCGTGGCCGCCGTGGAACAGACGTTCAAAGGTCGAGGCCGCATCGTGCTGCGGGCCTCCGGCACCGAGCCCTTGATTCGCGTCATGGTCGAAGGGTACGACGCCAAGCTGGTGAAGCAAGGCGCGAGCGAGATCGCCGCCGCCGTCGAGGCCGTGGCCGCCAAGCCCGCCGCGTAGTCTTTTTAGGGCTTGCAGTTACCGGGCTGCGCGGCTACTCTTCGCCGCCTTTCCGGCAGGGCCATTAGGTCCCATGGGGTTGGCTATGCGTCGTCCGGTGGTCGCTGGTAATTGGAAAATGCACGGATCGCGGGCCGCCAATGAAACGCTGCTCGCCGACCTGGTGGAACGCCTGAATCCGGACTGGCAGACCGACGTCGTGGTGTTTCCACCCTACGTTTACCTGGCCGATGCGGTGCGCACTCTCGAGGGGGGCGATGTCGCGGTCGGCGCGCAGGATGTGTGTGCGGAGCCGGTCGGCGCGTTTACCGGGCAGGTCGCTGCCGCCATGCTCAAGGATGTCGGCTGCAAGTACGTGATCGTCGGGCATTCGGAGCGCCGCCGCCTCTATCATGAGGACGACGTGTTGGTGGCGCGGAAATTCGGCGCGGCGCTGAAGACCGGGTTGACACCGGTGCTCTGTGTGGGCGAGACGTTGGAGGAGCGGGAAGCACACAAGACCGAGACCGTGGTGGCGCGTCAGCTCGATGCGGTGATCGCCATGAACGGTATATCGAGCCTCGCGGAGGCCATCGTTGCCTACGAACCGGTGTGGGCCATCGGAACGGGGCGCAATGCCTCACCGCAACAGGCGGAAGCGGTCCACGAGTACCTGCGCAGCCGGATTGGCGCACAAGATGCTAAACTAGGAAGTCGTGTCCGCATTCTGTATGGCGGCAGCGTCAAGGCCTCGAATGCGGCGGAGCTGTTCTCGATGCCCGATGTGGACGGCGGTTTGGTGGGCGGCGCCTCGTTGAGCGCCGATGAGTTTCTTCAGATATGTGCGGCGGCTGCCGCGCGACGACATTGAGAGATTGAAATGCTGCGTGGTTTCATTTTGTCGGTGCACATTGTGCTTGCGCTGATGATCATCGGTCTCGTGCTCATGCAGCGCGGGAAGGGCGCGGAGGCGGGCGCCGGATTCGGCTCCGGCGCGTCGGGCACCGTGTTCGGCGCGCGCGGCACGGCGACCTTGTTCTCGAAATTGACCGCGGTGTTCGCCGCGCTTTTTTTCATCACCAGTTTGACACTCGCGTACATGGGAACCCGCTCGCCGGCCGAATCGACTTCCGTGCTCGAGCGCGCGGCGCAGGCCGCGGCGGCTGCACGCAGCGCGGCGCCTCCTGCGGCGACCGTTCCTCCCGGGCCGGCGTCCTCGGCGCCTGCCCCATCGGCGCCCCCCGCATCGACGCCGCAAGGCGCGTCGCCGGGCGCCTCCGCGCCGCCGGCGAGCAGCGGCGCTCAGGCGCCCGCGACGGCGGCGCCGCCTGCGCAGCCCGCGCCGCCGACGGACAACAAATAAGGGTTTGAATTACACTGAGTCATGAGAAGCCGACGTGGCGGAATTGGTAGACGCGCTAGTTTGAGGGGCTAGTGGGGCAACCTGTGCCGGTTCGAGTCCGGCCGTCGGCACCAGATTTTCATGTGGAGGAGCATCTCAGGTGAACGCGGGCGCGCGTGCCTGATATACTTGTTGGCTAACACCCAAGTCAGCGATACGACGATGTTGCGACAGTATTTGCCGATATTGATTTTCATGGGGTTGGCCGGAGGCCTGGGCGTGGTGCTATTCACGCTCGGTTGGATCGCCGGCCCGCGTCGTCCCGATCCGGAGAAATTGTCTCCGTACGAGTGCGGATTCGAGGCGTTCGAGGATTCGCGGATTCGCTTCGACGTGCGCTACTACCTGGTGGCGATCATTTTCATCGTATTCGATCTCGAAATCGCCTTCTTCTTCCCGTGGGCGGTGTCGCTCAAGGCCACCGGGGTGTTCGGTCTCGTCGCCATGGCGATCTTCGCACTGGTTCTCGTGGTCGCTCTGGTATACGACTATCGTCGAGGAGCGCTCGAATGGGATTAGAAGCGGCGACCGTCGATGCCGGCCCGGCGCGCGGCTTCGAAGTCACCACCGTCGACAAGCTCATCAACTGGGCTCGCACCGGCTCGCTTTGGCCGATGACTTTTGGGCTGGCGTGTTGCGCCGTCGAGATGATGCATGCGGGCGCCGCGCGCTACGATCTCGACCGTTTCGGCGTGGTGTTCCGTCCGAGTCCGCGTCAATCCGACGTGATGATCGTCGCCGGCACCCTGGTCAACAAGATGGCACCCGCCTTGCGCAAGGTGTACGACCAGATGGCCGAGCCGCGCTGGGTCATCTCGATGGGCTCGTGCGCGAACGGCGGCGGTTATTACCATTACTCCTATGCGGTGGTGCGCGGCTGCGACCGTATCGTGCCGGTCGATGTCTACGTACCCGGCTGTCCGCCGACGGCGGAGGCGCTCCTGTACGGCATCATTCAGCTGCAGAACAAGATCCGGCGGAACAAGGCCATTATCCGATGAGCGGCGACTCCGGTTCCGTGGCTGCCCCGGCAGTTCCCACGCGGCTGGAGCGTGTCGTGGCGCTAATCGAAGATGCGTTCCCGGGCAAGCTCGCGCGGACCGCAAACCACACCGGCGAGTTGACTTACGAATGTCAGCCGAGCGATCTGCTCGAGGTCGCGACGGTGCTCCGCGATCGCCCCGGTCTCGAATTCCAGATGTGCATGGATGTCTGCGGTGTGGACTACCTGCAGCACGGCCGCGCGGAATGGAAGACCGAGCACGCCACCGTATCGGGCTTCAGCCGCGGCGTCGCGCGCGGCATGTCGAGCGGCGGAGACGAGAAGCCCGGGCGGCGCTTCGCGGTGGTGTATCACCTGTTGTCGATCTCGCAAAATCAACGGCTGCGGTTGAAGGTGTTCTGCGAGGACGACGTGCAGCCCGCCGTGCATTCGGTGGCGCCTATTTGGGCGGGAGCCGATTGGTTCGAGCGCGAGGCCTTCGATCTGTTCGGAATCATGTTCAAAGGCCACCCGGACCTGCGGCGCCTGCTCACCGACTACGGCTTCATCGGCCATCCGTTCCGCAAGGATTTTCCCTTGTCCGGCAACGTCGAAGTGCGTTACGACCCGGAAAAGCGCCGCGTGGTGTACCAGCCCGTGACCATCGAGCCGCGAGTGCTGGTGCCCAAAGTGATTCGTCACGACAACCGTTACGATCCACAGCTCACCAACGCCCCCATCGACGGACACGCCGCCAAACCCAATGGCTGAGACATAGAGTGGCTGAGATACGCAACTTCACCATGAATTTCGGCCCGCAGCATCCGGCGGCGCACGGCGTGCTGCGCCTGGTGCTCGAGATGGACGGCGAGGTCATCCAGAAGGCGGATCCGCACATCGGGCTGCTGCATCGAGCGACCGAGAAGCTCGCCGAGAGCAAGCCGTTCAATCAGTCGATCGGCTACATGGACCGGCTCGATTACGTCTCCATGATGTGCAACGAGCATGCCTACGTCATGGCGATCGAGAAGCTGCTCGGGATCGAGCCGCCGATCCGGGCGCAATACGTCCGCGTGATGTTCGATGAAATCACCCGGATCTTGAACCATCTGATGTGGCTCGGCGCCCACGCGCTCGACATCGGCGCGATGACGGTGTTCCTCTATTGCTTCCGCGAGCGCGAGGACCTGATGGATTGCTACGAGGCGGTGTCGGGAACGCGCATGCACGCGACCTATTACCGTCCGGGCGGCGTGTACCGCGATCTCCCCGATGTCATGCCGAAGTACCAATACTCGCAGTGGCGCAGCAACAAGGACGTGGACCGCTTGAACGCGCGGCGCGCCGGCGGATTGCTGGACTTCATCGCGGACTTCGTGGAGCGCTTCCCGGCCTGCATCGACGAGTACGAAACGCTGCTCACCGACAACCGCATCTGGAAGCAGCGCACCGTCAACATCGCGGTGGTGAGTCCGGAGCGGGCCATGCAGTTGGGGTTCTCGGGCCCGATGCTGCGCGGCTCCGGCGTCGAGTGGGACCTTCGCAGGAAGCAGCCGTACGAGGTGTACGACCGGATGGAGTTCGACATCCCGGTCGGCCTCAACGGCGATTGCTACGACCGTTACCTGGTGCGCATCGAGGAACTGCGGCAGTCCACCCGCATCATCGGTCAGTGCGTGCAATGGCTCAAGGCGAATCCCGGCCCGGTGATGATCGATGACCGCAAGGTACGCCCGCCGCGCCGCGAGGAGATGAAGGGCGACATGGAATCGCTGATTCACCACTTCAAATTATTCACCGAAGGCTACTGCGTGCCCGAAGGCGAGGTATACGCGGCGGTCGAAGCTCCGAAAGGAGAGCTCGGCGTCTATCTCGTGTCGGACGGCGCGAACAAGCCGTACCGGCTGAAGGTGCGCGCACCGGGCTTTGCGCATCTCGCGGCGCTCGATGAGATGGTGCGCGGGCATATGCTCGCGGACGTGGTGGCGGTGATCGGGACGCAAGATATCGTGTTCGGCGAGATAGACCGATGACAATACGACGACGACGACGGAGTGCCGACGCTTGGATGACGGTGGTGCCGCGATGAAGGCGCAGTTGTCCGATCACGTCCGCTCCGAGATCGATCATTGGCTGGCCAAGTTCCCGCCGGACCGGCGACGCTCGGCTGTCATATCCGCCTTGCATGCCGTGCAGCACGAGAACAACGGCCATCTGACGCCCGCCCTCATGGACGCGGTCGCCGAATACATCGGCTTGCCGCCGATCCAGGTGTACGAAGTCGCGACGTTCTACTCCATGTTCGAGACCAAGCCTGTGGGCCGTCATCACGTGTCGGTGTGTACGAACATTTCCTGCATGCTGCGCGGCGCGTTCGACGTGGTGGATCGGGTCGAGAAGAAGCTCGGCATCAAGACCGGCGAGAGCACGCCCGACGGCCGCATCTATCTCAAGCGCGAGGAAGAGTGTCTCGCGGCCTGCACCGGTGCGCCCATGATGATGGTCGACCACGTGTACCACGAGAATCTGACGCCCGAGAGCATCGACAGTATCCTGGATGAACTGACATGAGCTACGAACAGAACACGGTCTTGTTCGAGGCGCTCAAGCACGAGCGTCCCTGGACGCTCGAGAGTTACCGCAAATTCGGCGGCTACGAGGCGTGGGAGGCGATCCTGCGCGACAAGACGCCGCGTGAGAAGATCATCGACGAGGTCAAGGCCTCGGGGCTGCGCGGCCGCGGCGGGGCGGCGTTCCCCACCGGCGTGAAATGGAGCTTCATGCCGCGCAACTCCCCGGTCCAGAAATACGCGGTCTGCAACTCCGATGAATCCGAGCCCGGCACCTGCCACGACCGCGACATCCTGCGCTACAACCCGCACTCGGTGATCGAGGGCATGGCCATTGGCGGGTATGCGATGACCGCGACCGTCGGCTACAACTACATCCGCGGCGAGTTCATGGCGGAGCCCATCCCGCGCTTCGAGGCGGCGCTGAAGGAGGCCTACGCGGCCGGGCTGCTCGGCAAGAATATCTTGGGATCGGGCGTCGATTTCGATCTGCACATGTTCGTCGGCGCGGGCGCCTACATCTGCGGCGAGGAAACGGCGCTGCTCGAATCGCTCGAGGGCAAGCCTGGGAAGCCGCGCTTCAAGCCGCCGTTTCCGGCCAACTTCGGCCTGTTCGGCAAGCCGACCACCATCAATAACACCCAGAGCTACGCCTCGGTGCCGAGCATCATGCGCAAAGGCGGCGCCTGGTTCGCAGGCCTCGGGCCGCCGAACTCGGGCGGCACGCTGATCTTCTCGCTGTCCGGGCACGTGGCGAAACCCTGCAACATCGAATTGCCGCTCGGAATTCCGTTCAAGGATCTGCTGGCGCTCGCCGGCGGCGTGTGGAAGGGGCGAAAGCTCAAGGCGGTGATCCCCGGCGGCTCCTCATGCCCGGTAGTGCCCGGCGATGTGATGATGGCGACCAACATGGACTACGATTCGGTCAAGAAGGCGGGATCCTCCATCGGCACCGGTGCGGTGATCGTGATGGACGAGACCACCTGCATGGTGCGCGCGCTCGAGCGCCTGGCGCGATTCTATTATTCGGAGTCCTGCGGCCAATGCACGCCGTGCCGCGAGGGCACCGGTTGGCTCGACCGCATGCTGAAACGGATCATCGCCGGCGACGGGCGAAGCGAGGATCTCGGCCTGCTGCTCGACGTCGCGAATCGCATCGAAGGTCACACCATCTGCGCGCTCGGCGATGCGGCGGCGTGGCCGGTGCAGAGCTTCCTCAAGCACTTCAGACACGAGTTTCAATACATGATCGAGCACAAGGGCCGCTCGATCGTCGAAGGCCAGCCGGCGGCGGCCCCGCTGGCGGCAGCCTGAACCAAGGGCGAAGATGAGCGACGATCTAATCAATATCGAGGTCAACGGCATCCCCTTGAAGGCCCGCAAGGGCCAGATGATCATGCAGGTCACGGATGCGGTTGACCTCTATATCCCGCGCTTCTGCTATCACGCGAAGCTCACGGTGGCCGCCAACTGCCGCATGTGCCTGGTGGAGGTCGAGAAAGCGCCGAAGCCCTTGCCCGCCTGCGCGACGCCGGTGATGGAGGGCATGAAGGTATTCACGCGCTCGCCGAAGGCGGTCGCCGCGCAGCGCGCCACCATGGAATTCCTGCTGATCAATCATCCGCTCGATTGCCCGATCTGCGATCAGGGCGGGGAGTGCGAGCTGCAAGATCTCGCGATGGGTTACGGGCGCGACATCTCGCGCTTCTCGGAACGCAAGCGCGTGGTCAAGGACAAGAACATCGGGCCCTTGGTCTCGACCGACATGACCCGCTGCATCCAGTGCACGCGCTGCGTGCGCTTCGGTTCGGAGATCCAAGGCTATCCGCAGCTCGGCACCATGGGCCGCGGCGAGCACATGCAGATCGATACCTACATCGAGCAAAGCCTGGATCACGAGCTCTCGGCGAACATCATCGATCTCTGCCCGGTGGGCGCGCTCAACAACAAGCCGTTCCGTTATCACGCGCGCGCGTGGGAAATGACGCAAAGCGGATTGGTGTCGCCGCATGACGGCTTCGGCACCAACATCTACGCCCACGTGCTGCGCGGCAGAATGATGCGCGTGGTGCCGCGGGAGAATGAGGAGGTCAATGAGACCTGGATCGCCGATCGCGACCGCTTCGGATTCGAGGGCATGTATGCGCCCGACCGCGCGACGCGGCCGCTGGTGCGCGTCGACGGGGTGCTGCAGCCCGTCGACTGGGAAGTGGCGTTGACGGCGGCGGCGGAAGGATTGCAGAAGGCGAGTGCCGCCCACGGCGCTTCCAGCCTGGGATTTCTCACCTCGCCGAGCGCCACCGTGGAAGAGATGTATCTGCTCGCGCAGATCGCCCGCGGCCTCGGCAGCAACAATGTCGATCACCGCCTGCGTCAGCTCGATTTCCGCGGAGCGGAGCACGAGGCGGTATTCCCGAACCTCGGCGTGAAGATCGCCGACGTCGAGGTGCTCGAGGGCGTGCTCGTAGTCGGCTCGAATTTGCGCCACGAGATGCCGTTGCTGGCGCACCGCATCCGCAAGGCGGCCACGAACAAGGGCGCCCAGGTGGCGTTCCTCAATCCCCGCGAGTACGGTTATTTGTTCCCGGTGGCGGGCTACAGCGCCGACCCCGACCTGGTGGGCGGATTGGCCGGCGTGGTGCGCGCGGCCGCGGCCGCGGCGGGCAAGCCCGTGCCCCCGGGGGTGCGTGAGGCGGCGGTGAGCGATACGCATCGCTCTCTGGCCGCGGCGCTCGGTCACGGCCAGCGCCGCGCGATTTTTCTCGGTGCGCTCGCGCAGCGCCACCCGGCCTACGCCGAAATCCGCTCGTTGGCGGCTGCGCTCGCGGAGCTGTCCGGTGCGAGCCTCGGGCTCATCACCGAGGGCGCGAACGCCGCGGGCGCCTATCTTGCCGGCGCCGTGCCGCATCGCGAACCGGGCGGCACGCCGCTCGCCGCGCCGGGCCTCCCGGCGCACGCCATGCTTCAGAATCGGCTCAAGGCCTATGTATTGTTCGGCGGCATCGATCCGGCCAACGACTTGGCGGGTGCGACGGATGCCCTGGCGGGCGCCGACTTGGTGGTCGCTGCCGCCACGCATCTGACCGAGAAGCTGCGCGAGGTGGCGCATGTGGTGCTGCCCGTGGGGACCTTCGCCGAAAGCGCCGGCACTTTCGTGAACGTCGAGGGACGTTGGCAGAGCTGGACGGGCGCTGCGAGCGCGGTGGGCGAGAGCCGGCCGGGCTGGAAGGTCCTGCGCGTGCTCGCGAATCTGTTGAACATCCGCGGCGTCGATTACGTGAGCTCGGAGGAGGTGCGCGAGGCGCTGAAGACGCTGTGCGGCTCGCGGCTGACACCGGCGCCGAACACGGCGGCGGCGGGTAACGGCGTCGCAGCCGGCGTCGAGCGCGGCGCAAGCGGTGACGGATCGGGCAGGGCCGCTGCGCGCGGCGCCGGGGCGGCGCCGGATCCCTGGATCGACATTCCTCCCTATCAGACCGACGTGCTGGTGCGCGGCTCCGAGTCGCTCGCCAAGACCAAGGACGGGCATGCCGCCCGCGTGGTGCTCTGAGCATGTGGCAGTGGGATCCCATTCGCGACTGGCTGAGCGCCCAAATCTCGGAATATTGGGCGACGCCGCTGCTCACCGCGGTGCAGATCGGGATCGTGATGGTGTGCCTGATTATGGTGATGGCCTTCTACACGCTGGCGGAGCGCAAGGTCATCGGCTGGATCCAGGCGCGCAAGGGACCGAACCGCGTCAATCTCTTCTGGATCCCCGGCCTCGCGCAACCGTTCGCGGACGTGGTCAAGCTGATGTTCAAGGAGATCCTGATTCCCGCGGACGCGAACGGATTTCTGTTCCGGCTCGCTCCGTTCCTCGCGCTGATCCCCGCGCTCGCCATCTGGGCCGTGATCCCGTTCGCGCCGCAGCGAACCTTCGCGAACATCGACGCCGGGCTCCTGTACATTCTCGCGCTCACCTCGATGGGCGTGTACGGCATCATCCTCGCCGGCTGGGCGGCCAACTCCAAGTACGCGTTCCTCGGCGCGATGCGCTCGGCCGCACAGATCGTCGCCTATGAAATCGCCATGGGGTTCGCCATGGTGGGCGTGCTCATGGCGTCGGGCAGCTTGAACGTCGGCGACATCATCCAGGCGCAGCACGGCGGGGCGCTCAGCTGGAACTGGTTCTGGTTGTTTCCGCTCTTGATCGTGTACTTCATATCGGGCGTGGCCGAGACCAACCGCGCACCCTTCGACGTTGCGGAGGGCGAATCCGAAATCGTCGCGGGCTTCCACGTCGATTATTCCGGCATGGCGTTTGCGCTGTTTTTCATCGCCGAATACGTCAATATGATCCTGATCTCCGCGCTGACGGTGATCTTCTTCTTCGGCGGGTGGCTGTCGCCCTTCGACGGCTATCTCGGGGATTCGTGGATCGCACAGCCGAGCTTTTTCTGGTTCGGCCTGAAGACGTTGGCGCCGATGTTCACGTTCCTGTGGCTGCGCGCGACGTTCCCGCGCTATCGATACGATCAAATCATGCGGCTGGGTTGGAAGGCGCTGATTCCGGTGACCCTGGTGTGGCTCGCGGTCGAGGGAATCATGGTCTACGCCCACGTAGGTCCGTGGAGGGCTCATGGCTAACGCACGCAGCTTGATAAAGACCTACCTGCTCGGCGAACTGCTTCAGGGCATGTGGGTGACCTGGAAGGGCCTTTGGCAGACCAAGGTCACCGTGAACTACCCGGAAGAGAAGACACCGCAGAGCACGCGCTTTCGCGGGCTGCATGCGCTGCGCCGCTATCCGAACGGCGAGGAGCGCTGCATCGCGTGCAAGCTCTGCGAGGCGGTATGCCCCGCGCTCGCCATCACCATCGAGTCGGGCGTCAGCAACGACGGGACTCGCCGCACCACCCGATACGACATCGACCTGTTCAAATGCATCTACTGCGGCTTCTGCGAGGAAGCCTGCCCGGTGGACGCGATAGTCGAGACCCGCCTGCATGAATACCACATGGAGAACCGCGGCGAGAACATCATGAGCAAGGATAAGTTGCTTGGGATCGGCGAGCGCTACGAAGCCATGATTGCGGCCGACCGCGCCGCCGACGCGCGGTACCGTTGATGTTCTCGTCCATTCTGTTTTTCGTCTTCTCGGCGGTGCTGATCGGCGCCGCCCTCGGGGTCATTCTGGCGCGCAACCCCGTGCACTGCGCCTTGCTCCTGGTGCTGTGTTTCTTCAACAGCGCCGTGATCTGGCTGATGCTCGATGCGGAATTTTTGGGGATCGTGCTGGTGCTCGTGTACGTCGGCGCCGTCATGGTGCTGTTCCTGTTCGTGGTCATGATGCTCGACATCAACGTCGAGCGGCTGCGCAAGGAGTTCGCGGGTTACTGGCCGCTGGCGATCGCCGTCGCGGGATTCTTGGTATTCGCCATCATCAACGTCATCGTCGTGCGGAGCTTGGGCGGTGCCGATCTCAAGCTCGCACCGGCCCTGCCGCCGCACTATTCCAACACCCGCGTGTTGGGCACGGCGCTGTTCACGAAGTACGCCTATCCCGCGCAGATCGCGGCCGTGATACTTCTGGTGGCGAGCGTCGCCGCCATCATCCTGACCCTGCGCCGCCGCACTGGGCACAAGCCGCAGGACATCGCCGCGCAAGTGGCGGTGCGCGCGAAGGATCGCGTCCGACTCGTCAAAATGGCCTCAGAGAAGGGTCCATGATCACGCTCACCCACGTACTCGCGCTCTCCGGCGTCCTGTTCGCCATCGCCGTCGCCGGCGTATTCCTCAACCGCAGAAACATCATCGTCCTGTTGATGTGCATCGAGCTCATGCTCCTCGCGGTGAACTTCAATTTCGTCGCGTTCTCGCGCTTCAACGGGGATATCGGCGGCCAGATCTTCGTATTTTTCATTCTGACGGTCGCGGCGGCGGAAGCCGCGATCGGCCTCGCGATCCTGGTCGTTCTGTTCCGCGAGCGGAGCAGCATCGACGTCGAAGATCTCGATACGCTTCAAGGCTGAGGGCCAGATGAGGGTGGGATAGGACACATGCAGTCGATTTATCTGACGATTGCGCTCGCGCCGCTGGTCGGCGCGCTCGCCGCCGGCTTGTTCGGCCGTGCCATCGGGCGGGTGGGGGCGCACACCGTCACGATCGCGGGGGTGGCGCTCTCCTTCGGCCTATCAGCGTATGTCCTGTACAAGCTGGTGTTCGAGGGCATGGCGCCGTACGACGGAGCCGTATACACCTGGCTGGTCAGCGACGGGGTGAAGATCGATGTCGGGTTTCTGATCGACCGGCTGTCCGCGATGATGATGACCGTGGTGACGTTCGTGTCGCTCATGGTGCACGTTTACACCATCGGCTACATGGAAGACGACCCGGGCTACCAGCGCTTCTTCAGCTACATCGCGCTCTTCACCTTCTCGATGCTGATGCTGGTCATGTCGAACAACTTCATGCAGCTGTTCTTCGGCTGGGAAGGCGTGGGCGTGGTGTCGTACCTGCTCATCGGCTTCTGGTATACGCGGCCCACCGCCACCTTCGCGGCGTTGAAGGCGTTTATCGTCAACCGCATCGGCGATTTCGGGTTCATTCTCGGGATCGCGGCCGTGCTCCGATATACCGGGTCTCTGGATTACGGGACGGTATTCGCCCATGCCGGACAGATCGCGTCCGCGCAAATTCACATCTCGAGCACGATCGCCTGGCCGGCCATCACCTTCACGTGCATCTGCCTCTTCGTCGGCGCGATGGGCAAGTCCGCGCAGGTTCCCCTGCACGTGTGGTTGCCCGATTCGATGGAAGGTCCGACGCCGATCTCGGCGCTGATCCACGCCGCGACCATGGTCACCGCGGGCATATTCATGGTGGCGCGCATGTCGCCGCTGTTCGAGCTGTCGGACACGGCTCTCTCGGTGGTGCTGATCATCGGCGCGACCACGGCGTTCTTCATGGGGCTTCTCGGCGTCGTGAACAACGACATCAAGCGGGTGATCGCGTATTCGACGCTCTCCCAGCTCGGCTATATGACGGTGGCGCTCGGCGCATCCGCCTACAGCGCCGGCATCTTCCATTTGATGACGCATGCCTTCTTCAAGGCGCTGTTATTCCTCGCGGCGGGCTCGGTGATCATGGGCATGCACCACGAGCAGGACATGCGCAAGATGGGAGGGCTGCGCAAGTACATGCCGATCACCTACTGGACCTTCTTGATCGGCTCGCTCGCGCTGATCGGCTTTCCGGGCACGGCGGGATTTTTCTCCAAGGACATGCTGATCGATGCCGTGCACGAGTCGCACCGCTTCGGATCGGGATACGCGTACTTCTGCGTGCTGTCGGGCGTTTTCATCACGGCGCTGTACACCTTCCGCGCGTTCTTCATGACGTTCCACGGCGAGCTGCGCTCGGGGCATGAGGCGCATGGGCACGAGGAAGCGCACGGGCACGATGCCAAGGGTCACGAGGCGGCCGCGCACGGCGGGCACGACGCGCACGAGGACCATGGCCACGGCGAGCCCCACGAGAGTCCGGCCGTCGTGACCGTGCCGCTGATCCTGCTCGCGATTCCCTCGGCAATCATCGGCTGGTTCACGGTCGAGCCCATGCTGTTCGGGGGCTATTTCGGCAGCGCGATTCACGTTCTGCCGGCGAACGACGTGCTGGCGCGGCTCGGCGAGGAGTTCCATGGGTCGGGGGCGTTCGTACTGTCGGCGCTGACCTCGATCCCGCTCTGGCTCGCGCTTGCCGGGGTGTACTTCGCGTGGCTGTTCTTCCTCAAGAAGCCCGCGCTGGCGGATTCGGCCGAGCGCTCGTTCAAGTGGCTGCACACCATCCTCATCAACAAGTACGGCTTCGACTGGTTCAACGAGCACGTCATCGCCGCCTTCGCGCGCACGCTCGGAGCGGGATTGTGGAAGGGCGGGGATGAGCTGCTCATCGACGGGGCGGCGGTCAACGGCAGCGCGCGCCTGGTCGGCTGGTTCAGCTCGGTGATGCGCTATGCGCAGTCGGGCTACCTCTATCATTATGCGTTCGCCATGATTCTCGGCCTGGCCTCGCTGCTCCTGTGGCTCATCTGGCGGCCCTGACATGAACGATCATTTGCTTTCGATCCTGATCTGGCTGCCCATCATCGGCGGCTTCGTGGTGCTCGGCCTGGGCAACGATCGCGACCCTGCGGCGAGGTGGGTATCGCTCGTCGTCTCGCTCGCGACGCTGGCGCTCAGCATTCCTCTATACACGTCGTTCAATACGGGCACGGCGGACATGCAGTTCGTCGAACATACGTCCTGGATTCCGTCCATTCACGCCGACTTCAATATCGGCGTCGACGGGATTTCGATGCCGCTCATCCTGCTGACGACGTTCACGACCGTACTGATCGTGATCGCGAGCTGGCAGAACGTCGCCAAGCGCGTCAGCCAGTACTTTGCCGCCTTCCTGATCCTCGAAGGCCTCATGATCGGCGTGTTTGCGGCGCTCGACGCCGCGCTTTTCTACGTGTTCTGGGAGGCCATGCTCCTGCCGATGTTCATCATCATCGGCATCTGGGGCGGCCCGCGGCGCGTCTACGCCACCATCAAGTTCTTCCTGTACACCTTCATCGGCTCGCTGCTCATGCTGGTCGCGCTGATTTACATGTATTTGAAGTCCGGAACGTACGAGATCGCGCTGTTCCAGGGCATGCCCCTCACGCTCAGGGAGCAGACCTTCATTTTCCTGGCGTTCTTCACCGCCTTTGCCGTCAAGGTGCCGATGTGGCCGGTGCACACCTGGTTGCCCGACGCCCACGTCGAGGCGCCGACCGGCGGCTCGGTGGTGCTGGCCGCCATCATGCTGAAGATGGGCGGCTATGGCTTTTTGCGCTTCTCGTTGCCGATCGCGCCCGACGCGAGCCGCGAGCTCGATTGGCTGATCATCGCCTTGTCCCTGATCGCGGTGGTGTATATCGGGTTCGTGGCGCTCGCCCAGCGCGACATGAAGAAGCTGATCGCCTACTCCTCGATCGCACACATGGGTTTCGTCACACTCGGTGCGTTCATCGGATTCCAGATCGTCGCGCACACCGGCAAGACCGGCGGCATCGAGTTCGGACTGGACGGCGCCGTGGTGCAGATGCTGTCGCACGGCCTGGTGTCGGGCGCGATGTTCCTCTGCGTAGGCGTCATGTACGACCGCGTGCACAGCCGTGACATCAGCGCGTACGGCGGCGTGGTGAATACCATGCCGAAGTTCGCCGCGTTCATGGTGCTGTTCGCGCTGGCAAATGCCGGCGTGCCCGGCACCTCGGGCTTCGTCGGCGAATTCCTGGTCATTCTCGCCTCGTTCAAGGCCAACGTCTGGTATGCATTCCTGGCCGGCACGACGCTGATTCTGGGCGCCGCCTATACGTTGTGGCTGGTGAAGCGGGTGATTTTCGGCGACATCGCCAACGATCATGTGCGCGAGCTCACCGATCTCAACGGGCGCGAATTCCTGGTCTTGGGAGCGCTTGCGATTGCCGTGCTTCTGGTCGGCGTGTGGCCGGCGCCTCTACTCGATGCCATGCGCGTTACGACGCAGCACTTGGCGCAGCAGATCCTGGTCTCGAAGATCGTCCCTTAAGCCTCTCGAGTCAGCTATGAACGGTTTCAACGTCGCGGAATTCAATGCAGGCCTGCACTACGCCACCCCGGAGATTTTCCTGGGCCTGGCAGCGTGCGCGATCCTCCTGCTCGACCTGGTGCTGCCCGATTCGCGCCGCTCCTGGACGGGCGTGCTGTCGACCGTCGCGCTGCTGGTGACCGCCGTTCTGTCGGCGATCGAGCCGGTGGGCCAGCGCGTGGTCGCGCTCGGCGGCCTGTTCGAGCTGGATCGGATGGCGCAGGCGTTGAAGGTGGTCACTCTCATCACGGTGGCGGTGGTATTCGTCTATTCCAACGACTATCTGAAGCGCCGGGCGATATTGAAGGGCGAATATTACGTGCTGGGACTGTTCGCCACACTGGGTGCGATGGCGCTGATCTCGGCAGCGAGCTTGATCACCCTGTATCTGGGTCTCGAACTCATGTCGCTGTGCCTGTATGCGATGGTCGCATTCGACCGCGATTCGGGGATCGCCGCGGAATCCGCCATCAAGTATTTCGTGCTCGGATCCATGGCGTCGGGGACTTTGCTCTACGGCATGTCCATCATGTACGGCGTGACCGGCCACCTCGAACTCGCGAGCATCGCAATGGTGGTTCGCTCGGGCTACGGGGCGAACATCGGCCTGCTGTTCGGGATCGCGTTCATCATCGTCGGCATCGGCTTCAAGCTGGGCGCCGTACCGTTTCACATGTGGATACCGGACGTGTACGAGGGGTCGCCGACCTGCGTCACGGTGTTCATCGGCACCGCTTCGAAGCTCGCCGCCTTCGCGCTCGCCATGCGGCTGTTGCCCGAGGCGCTCGGGGCATCGCAGCCGGATTGGAGCCAGATGCTGGTGGTGCTGGCCGTGCTGTCGATGGTGATCGGCACGGTGGTGGCCATTGCGCAGACCAATCTCAAGCGCATGCTCGCGTATTCCACGATCTCGCATGTCGGCTACATACTCCTTGGAATCCTCGCGGGCACCTCGCAGGGCTACCAGGCCGCGATGTTCTACATGATCAGCTATGTGATCGTGGCGAGCGGGGCCTTCGGCATGATCCTGCTGCTGGCGCGTCAAGGGTTCGAGTCCGACAAGCTCGTGGACTTCAAGGGATTGAACGCCCGCAGTCCCTGGTTCGCCGGCATGATGGCCATCCTCATGTTCAGCCTGGCGGGCGTGCCTCCCTTCGTCGGCTTCTGGGCCAAATTGGGTGTGGTGCAGGCAGTCCTCGGCGTGGGCTATACGGGGCTCGCGGTGGTTGCGGTGCTGTTCTCGGTGGTGGGGGCGTTCTTTTACCTGCGCGTCATCAAGCTCATGTACTTCGACGATCCCACCGACAGCACGCAGCTCGGCGGCTCGACGCTGATGCGCACGGTGCTCAGTTTGAATGCGCTGGCGGCGTTCGCATTGGGAGTGGTGCCGGGGAGCTTGATTGCTCTTTGTCAGCATGTGCTGCCTTAAGGGAAGCTCAGGCGATCAAACCCTGTGCGAAATTGGCGAAAATGCGTATACTAGTGGGCTCGACGCGTAGGGTCTCCGGTTATGAGGGGCCTGCCTGATGGTCGAAGCTGGTATTCAACGAAATAAGTTTGAAAATCAGTTGGTTACTCCGGTGCGGGGTGGAGCAGTCTGGCAGCTCGTCGGGCTCATAACCCGAAGGTCGCAGGTTCAAATCCTGCCCCCGCTACCAATTTCATAAAAGCGGTTATTTATCAGCCACTTATCAGTGGCATGATTTTGAACCTACGGTGAGTCGCTTTCGGCTGCGATCGTGGGGTTGCCGCATGCGCGCGATCGTTCGAGAGTACATGTGAACGTGCTCAACGTCGCGTCAGCATCGATCCCGCTGTCGGTTGCATCGCTCAAACGGCTTGGCGATTTTGCGCTCTCGATGACTTGGCCGCTCCGAAGGATGATCCTCGGAATAGCGAACGCTGCATCGGGCGCGCAGGTAGATGCGAGGATCACCGAACCATAAAGCCAAAGTTTGTATCGCTCCATATCTCGCCGCCCCGATCATGGTCTTCGACCGTGAGCGCGTCGGTGCGGCAACCAGCCCGTCGAACTTAAAGCCCTGGGCAGCCGGCCGAGGAACTTCCGCAGTCTTGCCGAAAGAACTCGAGCCGAGGGTTTTTTTGCCGATCTCGAACGTGTGGGCAGTCATGGACCCCGTTCGTACCGTCTCCTTCGATCTTATTTATCACACGACGCGTGCGGGAGCGGGGCGACGCGGTGGCCTGATAACAACAATCCCAGTAAGCTTACGACCAAGAGCAGGGAGCTGTATATGGGACTGGGGATCGCCCGCGTTGCTGCATGGATGGCTTTAGCATGGCTCTGCACTGCCCCCGTTTTCGCTGCCACACCCATTGACGACGTCCGCGTCGACCTCAATCCGTTGATTGACTCAGCCGCTCGTTCCCAGGAGCAGTTCGCCATCAACATTCCGCATGCCGTTTCAACGTCGGCTCAGGGGAGTTGGTCGAAACATGGATCCTCGAGCACGTGGGTGTACAACGTTCGGATCCCGACGGCCATTTCTATGTCTTTCCATGCGGTCGGTGTGATCTTGCCGCCGAGCGCAGTGCTTACGGTCAGCACCGCTCGAACAACCGCGAGGTATGTCGCGCGCGATGTAAGTCGAAGCGGATTGTGGGGACGTCCGCTGCCAGGCGACCTCGTGAATTTCTCGCTCTCCGTCAATTCGGCAGAAGCAAGTCTCGTACGCTTTCAGATTGACAGTCTGCAGGCGGGCTATCGCAGTTTAGGCAACGGAGTTCCCGACCATCCACACTATCTAGAGCTCAAGAGGGCCGCGGCCGCAACGACGGGTTGCACTGAGAACTATGAGTGTCATGTCACGACCGCCAATCAAGGCCCTTCCAACGCGACGGTCGCGCTCATCATAGGCAATCTCTATCAATGCAGCGGAACGCTTCTGAATAACACCGCTGGCAGCGGGGCTCCGTATATATTGACTGCGCGGCATTGCGAAAGCGGTCAACTGGGTGGAGGCAATCCCGACGCCGCAGCTACGGTCAGCGTGTATTGGGACGCGGTGACTCCCTGTGGCTCGCCGCTCGGCTCGCTCTACGACACCACCACGATCAGTCAATCGGGTGCCACGACTGCGCTCGAGCAACAGGACCTCTGGTTAATACAGCTCGACGCGCCGCCGGCGGCGAGCGACGCCTACTATGCCGGCTGGGATGCCAGCGGCACAGCCGTGAATGGCGGTTACACTATTGATTATGCGCTAGGCGAAGATCAGCAATACGTCGAGTGGAGCGGCACGGACGTCCTCGAACAGATTCCCGGCGCGACCTTGAGCATTGCCTACGACTCGACGTTCTGGGGTGTCGTCAACGGCCTCGGAAATATTGGTGCCGGCGGATCGGGTTCCGCACTGTTCAGCGCGAATAACCAGGTGGTCGGCAGTGCGAGCCTGGCGCAACTTATCGCCGGCGAGAACACCGCCGGCATCTGTCCGGTCCAACCACCGCCTACCGCGTCCCCCAGCACTGTGACCGCGCTGTTCACGGCCTTGTCTGGCGCTTGGACCTCGACGGCCGATCACACCAGCTCTACCGGCAGCAAGACACTGAAATCGCTGCTTGATCCTGCTAGTACGGATCAGATGCAGTTGCCGGGCATCGCCACGCAGCCAATCACCCTGACGGCGAGCAGCACGTTCGCTAATACCGGAGACTCGATAACGCTCACGTGGAATGCTGCGGGCGCCACTTCTTGTACTGCTTGGGGCGGCAGCGCAGGTGACGGTTGGGCGGGTACTAAGGCGGCAAGCGGCTCGATGCAGCTCACGGATCTCATCGGTGGCACTGCCACCTACTCGTTGAATTGTTTGATTGGCAAACAACTGGGGGCGGGAAGCGTCGCAATTAGCTGGAATTACGTCGCCCCTTACGTAATCTTTACCGGCGCCTCTCAGTCACCGCTAACGCTCGGCGTCTCCACCCAAATGACTTGGCAGACCAACGTTCAACCGTGCGTGGCGAGCGGCGGCGTGTCGGGCGACGGCTGGTCCGGTGCACAGCCGACCTCCGGTACATTTGTAGCCACGGTGACTAAGGTCGGATTGACGCCATATACGATCACCTGCGGCACAGGTTCCAGGACGGCAACGAGTTCTGTATACGTCTATGGCGTCGAACCGTACATCACGCTCGTCTCGAGCGTGCCGCAGATCATGTCGGGCTCCTCCTTTCAACTCAACTGGTTCGGCTACGGTACGGGGGCGCCATGCATTCCGAGCGGAGGTTCGGCGAGTGACGGCTGGGCGAATCCCAACGCCGGCTTCGACCAAAACGGCAGCACCAACATAACCGAATCGGTTGCGGGCATCTATACCTACACCATCAGCTGCAGCGGGGGAGGAGAGACGGCGACCTCGAGCCAAACGGTCGTAGTGACATCTGGGCCGCCCGCGCTATCGCTCACCGCGTCCGCTCCGGAGCAGCAGATCGGAAGCTCGGCGCTGGATCTGCTCTGGTCCACCAACGTGAGCGATTGCTCGATCAGCTACACGACGACCTCGAGTCAAAGCCAAGTCGTGGTGCTATATGGGGAGGGAGCAACCGGCGCCATAGCGGATTCCGAGTCGTCGCCCGGTGCGGTCACCTATACCTTGCAGTGCCTAACTCAGAGCACAAGTACCACCATTAATTGGGTATCGAACGCGACACCTCCGGCGCTATCGGTCGTCGACACGACCTGGGCGGCGCAGCTCGCTTATCCTCTGTCCTGGAGTTCGAATGCGGGTCCCTGCGTAGGTAGTGGAGGCGCCGCAGGGGATGGCTGGGCGGGCGCCAAGAGCCAGGTCGGCACGCAATCGGTGAGCGAATCGCAGCCCGGCGCATATATGTTCACGCTACAGTGCGGGTCGGGCGCCAGCGCGACCACCTCAAGCGTCATTATTCAGGTGCCCGTGCCGCACATCCAAATGTATTCGATGCCGGGCACCGCGACGGGCACTGGACTACCTGACACAAACATAGTGTGGTCTGCCAGTGTCGGACCATGCAGCTACGTCGACGGTTCGTCGTCTAACACCGGAGGGGTCACAGTCCCGCCGACCGGGTCGGCGACGCCTTCACCGTCGCTTGCCGGCACTTATGTTTTCACCCTGAAATGCGGCACCGGGCCGAACATCTTGTATGCCGCCACGATAGCGGCCGTTTCCGTGAACGCGCCCACCACGCTCAGCGCAAGTGCCACGAACGCGCCGGTCGATGCGCCTATCACGATCACCTGGGGCTCCGCCGGCGATGCGATTTGCTACGCAACCGGCGGCAACGGCAGCGCGCCTTGGATCGGCACCTTGGGTGGAACCGGATCGGGCTCGCTCATCGTGACGTCATCCTATGCAGGGAGCATCACTTACGGCATCAGCTGCGGGAGCGAAACGGCCAGCGTAACCGTCACCTACGTGGCAGTGCCCGCGACATCGGCAAATGCCGTGGCGCCAAGCGTCACGCTGTCGAGCAGCGACTCGAAAGAAACGGCGGGGCAAAGCGTTTCGCTGACATGGAACTCGAAGAACGCGGATGCGTGCTCGGCGACGGGCGGAAGTTCCGGTGATGGGTGGACGGGCTCTCTCGAGCCCGCAGGTTCGATGAATGTGACGGAAAAGAGTGCCGGCACCTTCACCTATTCCATAACGTGCACGGGAGTTCCCCCGGCTGCGACGGCAAGCACGTCAGTGGTCATCGTGAGCGTGACGGCGACAGCACCCGCTACTACTACGTCATCCGGAGGTGGTGGTTCAGTCGATGCGCCGCTCTTATTGCTTCTGGGCATGCTGATCGTCGTGTCACTCGCGCGTGATCGATTTCGACCTGTCAACGCTCAAGGCCAAACATTGCAGGCTCGGCCGTCTGTTAGAAAAGCAGTTCTTCTAGTGCGTCAGCTCACCCGCCGCTGACGAGGCTCGGAAAGGCGCCCCTTAGCGGTCAGTCCGCTTCTAAGTTATCATGTCACTAGAAAGCCACCTAAAGGGATTTAGCGTGAAAACACTGTCGTTCCTTGGATTCCTCGCAGTAGCCTTGACTGCGACTGCGGGTGGCATCCGCATTGGAACATCGTTGATATTCGGCGATGGCTCCCGAATTGTAAGGCGCCAGGAAAGCCGCCGCACAGATCTGTCCCCGGAGCAGTTGCAGGGGTTGGCTTGAAACCCATCGATCCGCATGGCCGGGCATGATTAGCGAGCCCATTCAACTGGAAGTCGATCTTAAGCACAGCGATGGCGCAATCACATCATTGTGCGTCGTATGCGCGGACAGATTGACGCGATCAACAAGTCTCAATCGGTCATCGAATTCGATATCCGCCGCCCGACTTGAAGGGAGTGCTGATTCTTCGGGGAGCGACTGTCCCCGTCGGGGACCCTACACGATGACTTGCATGGCGTGTGACGCCCACTGCGACGCTACGGTGTAGGTATGTTCAGTTCAGACTCGTGCACGTGAGCTAGAAACCTATGTCTCTGCGCCCAATGACTTTTGCGCGGCAGCCGATACTCGCGGCGGACGGCACTGTGTTCGCCTATGAATTGCTCTATCGGGGCATCCGGCTCGCCGCTCAGGATGCCGGGACGACGATGAGCGCTCGGGTTTTGTGCGAAGCGCTTGGGGCAGTTGGATTTCAAAACCTCGCCGGCGCAGCTCGCGTTTTCGTCAATTTCGATCAGGCACTGCTGGAAACCAATATGGCTGGGCTTCTGCCGCCGGGCCAAGGTGTCGTGGAAATCTTGGAAACCGTCGAACCGACGCCGCAGGTATTCAAAACACTGACGGAGTTGCGCCGTCGCGGCATCGGCATTGCGATGGATGACTTCCTGTTTCAACCGAACGCGGTGCCTTTTCTGCCGCATGTCGATTTCGTGAAGATCGACGTGCTCGCGGCCGCCGGGCAGATCGATTCCGTCGCGCATCAACTTGAGCACCTCCATGTCCCGCTCATCGCCGAAAAAGTCGAAACGCACGAACAATTCAAAAGCTGCCGCGAGCTGGGTTTCACCTACTTTCAGGGATATTTCTTTACTCGACCGCAAGAATTGACGGCTCGCAGAATCAGCGCCTCGGAAATCGCCGTGGTGGCGCTGATTGCGGAGCTTCAAAAGCCGCAGACCGAGGCCGCCGAAATCGCAGAGAAGATCGGTGCGGATCTCGCGCTCGTTCACCAGATTCTCAAACTGGCGAACAGCGCTGCGTATCGTCGAACTCGAGCCGTTAGTTCGATCGAGGACGCGGTTATTCTGCTCGGACAGGAGGTCATTCGGCAATGGGCCTCCTTGTTGCTGCTGTCGCGGCTGGGCAATCGAAAGCCGCTTGAACTCCTTGCGGTCGCGTTGATTCGCGGCCGGATGTGCCAGGCATTGGCTGTCACAGACCGTCGATTCGGATCCGGCGAGCTATTGACCGTGGGGTTGCTGTCAGTCCTGGATGCATTGCTCGATCGTCCAATGGATGCCCTGGTGGCTGAATTGCCACTAAGCCAATCGCTGCGCGACGCATTGTGTGGCCACGTGTCTTGCCCCATGAGGGATATCTTGTGCAGAGTGATCGCCTACGAATCCGGCAATTGGTCGGGACTCGGTCCGCTCACTGCAGCGGAGCAGGTGACGCTAACAGATGCCTTCATCGGCGCCGCTCAGTTTGCTCGCGCCGCGCTCGGAGAGGCGGCGCCCCATTAGTGCACGCGACGACTTATGCGGCCATGCTGCTGAGCCGCGACAGCACGAGTTCAACTCGATTCTGATCCGTCAGTAGGCCCGGCAGATGGTTCTCAAGATTCTGCTGTGACATCAGAGTCTTGAACTGTTCGCGAACGAACTTCTGGAGCGCATCCGAGGTCCTCGTCAGTTGGTCGACAATCGAGGGGCGCCCGTCTACCACGCCCGATGCCGCATCGGAGGCTCACTGGCTCGCGGGGCAACTCAGCGCCGAATGCCTGCTTGTTGACGGCGCAGGGCACTATCCACATACCGAGATGCGGGATCGGGTGATCGCCAGACTGCTGTAGTTCATCGGCGGCCTAAACCGACACCAGCCGGTGTGACTCGTCAGCCGATTCGTCAAGAATGCGGCTCGAGGCGATCCCGGGGAGAAGCCGGACCCGTGACGCTCCGCAGCAAACACTCCCGCCTAATTTTTACGGTGCCTCTGGTTGCTGACGCTTGATAGCGTCAGCCTATGCTCGTCGCCTTTCGGACGGATTTTTCGTTTAGCGCGCGCTCGAAGTGTGACTGCGATTTCAACAAAGCATCACCAGACCGCAACACGCGTCTGCATATAATGCCCGCGTACCGCAGCGCGTCACACCAATTCGACAGGGAGACACTACCATGAGAGTTAGTGCGTCGGTTACGCAGGCACTGTGTGGCCTGCAAACGATAGCGTTATCACTGGCCGTGATTCAGATGTCTGTAGGTCCCACGCTGGCAGCCGCGGCGCAGGCTCCCAACGATTTGCCCAGCCCGGGCAGTCTGGGTAATGCGCAGTCACCGATCAAGCACGTCATCGTGATTATCGGCGAGAACCGTAGCTTCGACCACGTGTTCGCCACCTACCAGCCGACAGCCATTAAAGGTCGCCCGCAGGAAGTCCTGAACCTGCTGAGTGAGGGGATCGTCACCCTGAAAGGTACCACTGCGGTCCCCGGCCCCAACTGGTGGCGGGCCGTGCAAAAGCAAGTGGCCTCGCAAGAGTCAGTGTTCCTGCTGAGCCCACCGTCGACGGACTACAAGATCCTGCCCAATCCGCTGGCCGGCGGCCCGTCGGGCCAGTACGCAAACCTGACAGGATTCTGCGCGAGCGCTGCGCAGTGCATCGGACTGGCGGAAGAGGTCGAAACCGGATTGCCCGATGTCTCCTACTACGCATCGCTCGCCTCGGGCGGCACCGGACTGACTTCCGGCACGCCCGACACGCGCATTCAGTGGGACGGCTACAGCGTGCAGGACAACAATCTGCTGCCCGGTCCATTCCAACTGACCAGCGCGACTCTTGCATACACGGCCTACGCAGCGAGCCCCGTGCATCGCTTCTACCAGATGCAGCAGCAGCTCAACTGCCAGCCCCGCGAATGGAACTGGCTCAATCCGTCTGGTTGTGACGGCAAGCTGTTCGCGTGGGTCGAAACCACCTTTGGCGCAGGCTCCAATGGTGATCTGCCGGGTTACACCGGCACGCCGGGTGCCGCGGACTATGTCCAGAAAGGCACTTTCGCCACCAACTACACCACCGGCGAAACCCCGGCCCCGATCACCACCGGCGAGGGTTCCACCGCCCTGGGCTTCTATAACGTCCAGCAGGGTGACGTACCCTACTTCAAGCAGCTGGCGGACAGTTACGCTATGAGCGACAACTTCCATCAGTCATTTCAGGGCGGCACCGGTGCCAACCACATCATGTTGGGCCACGCCGATGCGCTTTACTTCCAGGATCAAAACGGGAACGCGGTCGCCCCGCCCAATCCGGTGAGCAACCCGCAGGGCGCTCTCAGCGAGATCGAGAACCCCAATCCCAATCCTGCTGCAGTTAGCCTCGGCAGCAACAACTGGTACACGCAGGACGGCTATGGCGCCTTGGACAAGGCGGGGAGCGACTACTACGGCGGCGGGACCTACAGCGATTGCTCTGACCCCAATCAGCCCGGCGTCGGACCGGTTCTGGGATACATTCACAGCCTGGGAGTGGCCTCCCGATGCGAAGCGGGCCACTACTACCTGCTGAACAACTACAACCCCGGCTACGAGCCCCAGCTGAGCAACGAAGATGCCAGCACGTTCAACGGCACCTGGCAGGACGCTTACTATCAGGATTACGCCTTGGGCGACGGCGCCACCGCGTTCACCATCCCGCCGAACCGCAATGGCAACGGCAAGGACCCGTCCAAGACGAACAGCATCGGCGACACGCTGAACAACGCGGGCATTTCCTGGAAATATTACGGCGACCAGTTGAACGTGTTCCACACCGATCCCCACGTAACGAACAGTCCCGCCAAAGGCCAGTTACCGGACGAGTACTGCCAGATCTGCAACCCGTTCCAGTACGACCAGTCGATCATGGAAAGTGCGGACGTGAACAAGCACATCCAGGACAGCACCAGCCTGTACGCGGATATCGCGAGCGGTACGAACCTGCCGGCGGTTTCGTTCGTGAAGCCCGGTGGCCTGGTGGACGGCCACCCGGCTTCCTCGAAGCTGGACTTGTTCGAAGGCTTCGTGAAGAAGATCGTGGACGACGTGCAGAGCTCGGCCTATGCCAACAACACCGCCATTTTCATCACCTTCGATGAAGGTGGCGGCTACTACGACTCTGGCTACGTGCAGCCGGTGGACTTCTTCGGCGACGGCACCCGCATTCCCCTGATCGTGGTGGCGCCGACGCAGTACCTGAAGGGCGCAGGCTACATCTCGCACCGGTACGCGGACCATGTTTCAATCCTGAAGTTCATCGAGCGCAACTGGCGGCTGCCGACGGTGACGGCTCGTAGCCGCGACAACCTCCCGAACCCGCGTCACTTACCCGTCACGCGCAACTCTGGGGGCTTCGTGGACACCTCCGGCTATGTGCCATACGTGAACGGCGTGCCCGGAAAGGCGGCGATCGATGACCTCTGGGACCTCTTCAATTTCCCGTCTTCGCGCACGCCCTATTAGCCTTACGCAGTGTTTCATCATCGAGAACTGGGGCCGCCCTAAAGGCGGCCCCGTTCCACGCAGAGGCGCCACGCGAGCAACCGATGGGGTGCGTCAGCACGGTGGCCTGACGGGAGCATCTTCGTGACGCGGCGCGAAAAAGCAGGATTTTGCCGACGGGATTGCTCACTGACATCAATCGGATACATTGGCATGTCCGGATAGGCGAACACCGCCATCGGAGTCTTCCCTCATGCAAAGCCTGGAAGAAGAGCACATTCCCTACCGCGTCGCCGAATGGCTTCCGTCGGACCATGCGCACCTCACGCGCTGGCTCGACGGCATGATCCAAAAGACCGCCGGGCGCTCGCGGGCATTGCATCCCGTGATCGCGGATTTCCAGGACCTCATCGAGTCGGATCCTGAAGTATTCATGCTCTTCAACCAGATGTTCGAGCAGGTCCCGAAGCGGGCGCCCTACCACGAAGACCCGACCGGCAAGCCCCAGGTGCGGGAGTATCGCCAGATGATACGGCTGCTGGACACCATCATGACGCATGCGCCCGAGTACGATCAGACCGGGCTCGTCGGATGTCCGATCAATACCATCTTCGATTGGTCCATGGGCACCGCCGCCGGCATGGCGGCGTTTCTGAATCCGCGAGTGAATGCACAGCTCAAGGCAGTGCTGAACACGTGGGCGCAGTTCCTGCGCTCGAGCGACTCCACTTATGTACTGAACGACGATCCCCGCAAGGGCTGGTTCGGGGCCGATGCCTTGCGCGCCATGCCAAACTTCGAGAGGGAGTTCGTGTGCGATCCGCGCGAGCCGCATTGGGGCTTTCGCTCCTGGGACGACTACTTCACACGCCGCCTGCGCAAAGGTGCCCGCCCCGTCGACGATCCCGGTGATGACCGAGTTCTGGTTAATGCGTGCGAGTCCGCCCCGTATCGCATCGCACGCGACGTGCAGTATCGCGATCGTTTCTGGATCAAGTCACAGCCTTATTCCATCGCTCATATGTTGGCCAATGACACCTTCGCCCCACTGTTTGCGGGTGCGACTGTGTACCAAGCCTACTTGAGTCCGCTGTGCTATCACCGCTGGCACAGTCCGGTGAGCGGAACAGTGAAGAAAGCTTACCTCCTGGAAGGGACCTACTTTGCCGAGGCAGCCTCGCACGGCTTCGACGCGGCCGGACCGAACGACTCCCAGGCCTACATCACCGAGCTCGCGACGCGCGCGGTGATATTCATCGAAGCCGACAATCCGGATGTGGGGCTCATGTGTTTCCTCGCGGTCGGGATGGCCGAGGTATCGACGTGCGAGATGACCGTGTACGTCGGTCAGCACGTGAACAAGGGCGACCCGATCGGTGTGTTCCACTACGGGGGCTCGACGCATTGCCTGATTTTCAGGCCCGGGGTGCGTCTGGAATTCGATCATCACGGCCAAAAGCCGGGGCTGCACGCGAAACCGATTCCGGTGAATGCACGAATCGCACGACTAGTAAAATAGCGGCGCGCCGCCAGCTCAGGCTACCACTCGACGCGGCAAGAGCCGAAGAACGCGTCCGGACCGGCCATACCGTGCCCATCAAGGTTATAAAATCAAAATGCATTCGCCACGGTCCCGCAATCTTCGCATCCTAGAGTGTCCGCTGCCCGCCACGTGTGGGATGTGCGGTATCGGATACGATATCGATGGCAGGAAGGACGGGGCGAATTGACTGAGTGGGCAGGGCTTGCTCGCCGGTCAGTTCGCCCCGGCGCGGATCGGCTCGATAACCCGAAGGTCACCGCAACTTTCAAGATCTCGACTGACGATCAAATCCGATATTCATTCGCTGGTGCATGTCGGGATGAGACCGCAGTCGGTGTTTCCGCAAACAAGCCCAGCGTCCAGCGCTGCCGCCAGCGTCGCGGGGAAGGCGAGATGGAGTGGCGCGCGCGGACTGGTCGTCGTGAGCACGCCTTTGTTCAGCAGCGCAGCGACGATACGCCGGGCCTGTCGTTCGCCGGTGCCGAGCAAGCTTGCGGCGTCATGGCAACGCGACTACACGCCTTCTACCAACGTCACCTGGTAGTCTGCGCCCCGGAACCGCTGTTCCCGCGCCTTGCGATAGGCGGGACTGTCAATACCAGGCCTTGGCTTCGGCTACGATCGGAAAGGCGAAAATATAGCGCTAGTTCCGATGGGTCCTTCGTGGCGGTGCGGGTAAATAGCAATAAGCGATCATGACATAGCTTCTCGCGTTTTGGCCGGATTCGCTTACGGATACAAATCCGATCATCTGGCGATACTGAGTTACTGGAAGGACCCTGCATCAGATGTGGTGCCTGATCTGTCGATCAGCCGGAATCCTACCAGCGTGTGGGCTTGGGGTTGTTATGACAGGCCTTGAGTGGCCATGGCATCAACTTCAAGTCGCGGGTCGACGTCGACGGCGACCCGCGAGCGGCACGGCTGGTGCGGGTGTTGCCGGATTGGCAGAGCGAACCGGCGCCCGTCTACGCGCTTTTCGCCAGCTACCGAATCGACCCCCCGCTACCAATTCACAAAAAAATATAATAAAACAACCGTCGCGGAATGGGCCAAGAGCCACCAGCCGGGGCTCGACCGCATGGCAAATCCCGAGGACGAACCGCTGCAGGAAGCGCGGATCGCTGGCGCACTCGGTATGTGGTTTCCGACCGCCACCGCCACCGCGACCGCGACCGCGACGGCGCGGGTGCGCCATTGGCCCTGAATAACCGGCATACGTTCGTGGGTCACCGGCTCCTCGACCCACAGCAGGTCTGGCGGCGGGGCTTCACAGAAGCGGCGGTGAATCTCGCGATCGCGTCTGCACTGACGGAGTGGCTGCGCCTGCGGAGCGCTCCATCGTCGATCCATTGGTGGACGCCGATATGCGCCATCGCTTCAAGCTATTGCGGAGGATTAGGCGGCGCTTCCGGCCAAGCGGGCCGCCGTGGCCCGCTTCAGTGGAATGACCAGGGTCCCGAATCGGTAAGTTCAGCAGTTTGTATGAAAAGGCTTGGCTGCCTTGCCGACGTTCCAAGACGGTCTACGCGCATAGTGGACGGGTCGTGTCATCGGACGGTTGCATTCATGGCCACCGAGGAAAATGCCCTCGTTTGGCTCTTTGCCACCATGCCCTTGGTCGTTGCCTCAAATGCTTTGAAGTGGTCAGTGGCATGATGCGCCCTCAGCGCTGCCTCATTGTCGTAGACCTCGAAAAAAATCACGTGGTGCGGGTCCTGTTGTGAAATCGCAATGTCCAACTGGTGGCAGCCCGCATCGTTCATCGACGCCACGGCGTTAGTTTTCGCCGCAGCGATGAACTGATTAAAGTCCGCTGGGACGATATCTAGCTCGACCACGTTCACGTAGAGAGGCCCCTGTTGCGCTGCCGCCGACCGCGCAGGCACAGCCGAGATCTGCGCTGCAAGCGCAAGCGCCACCCCGGCGGCGATCAATGATTTCAAAGCGACCCTTGTTTTCAACATAAGGACGTCAACCTCGCGTCTGATTCGAGCCAGTTGTCCAGTACATCCCGCATCGTCCGCGCTTCCAACAATTTTACCTCGTAGCCCCCCTCGCTACCAATTCACATCGTAATTGCCAGTTCCGCCGCGGGTTTTTTTGCTCACATCCTTAAGGCAAAAAGGGACACCCCGTAGGAAAACTGACACTACCGTTGGTTGGGGTATTGATTGGCGTAGTAAGCGGCGGCCCGTTCGATCTCCGCGAGCGTCATGCCGCGCGCGATGTTGCGCATCTGCTCACTGATGTCGTTGTGGCGGGTACCGGAAGCGAAATCCTCGAGCTGAGTGCGCAAATACACTGCCGATTCTCCCTCGAGCCACTCGGTGCCGATTTTGTAGCCGACCGTTCCATGACAGGTTGCGCAGGGAGGAATATTACGCAACGGCGCGCCGCGCACGACGATGGGCGGCGCAGGGCCTGCATCGACCGGATGATAGGGCGGTAAGCGCGGCAGGTAGGAGTAGTAGGCGGCGAGATCGCGCATGTCCTGATCGGTGAGGTCCGTGACCCGCGGACTCATGATGGCACTGGTGCGGGCGCCGCTCTTGTAGTCCTGCAGCTGCTTGTAGATCGCGGGTGCATATTGGCCGGCCAGGTTCGGGGTGTTCGCATTACTCAGCCCGCGGTCGCCGTGACACATCGTACACTGCAGAGCCAGCGTGCCGCCGCGGCCGATGGACACGGCGGTCGACGTTGGCAACATGTCGGCGGAGACGACCACGGCGCTGGTCTTGAAGCCTGGCTCTTCGACGATGGCCGTGGCCGGCCTGTTGCGCACGAGGCCAGCGGAACTGCAGATGGCGTCCCAAACACTGCGGAAGGGCGAGTCAGCTTCAGCGAAGGGCAACCAGACAAATCCCGTGATCACAGACACCAAGGCGATGAGCAGCGTGACCGCGATCGCGGTCGTAATCCAGCGGTTGCGGGTCGAACGGGCGTTTTCCGCGCTCATCGGTTTGCACCTATATGGATGACCGGTACGGAGGTGTCTTGCCGGGACATCAGATGTGCGATGGGAAAGCCATAGTTGATGGCGGTGAGCAGCAGCATGAGGCCCACCCAGAGGCCGTAGCCATTGAGCGCCTCGGGGACTGTTTTCGGCGGGTGTACGGCCACGCTGAACCGATATTCGTCCGGTTTCACCGGGTCTGCCAGGTGACCCCGGATCAGCACGGTGATGAACAAGGCAGCGGACACGACGAGTATGGCTCCACCGATCACCGATGCCACCACCGAGAGCGCGAGGGGCGCCATGGCCGGATCGCTGTAGTCATAAAAGGCCATGCGGCGAGGCATCCCGAGGATCCCCACCCAGTGCCAGGGGAAGGTGAGCACGATCATGCCGATGAACCACGTCCAGAGTTGCGCGCGGATCAACCGCATGTCCGTGAAGGCGCGTTCGGTCAAGTGGGGCCACAGATCGTACGCGATGGCAAAGTACATGATGACGATGGCGCCGCCAAAGATCAGATGAAAGTGGCCGGTGACCCACTGCGTATTGTGAATACTTTGGTCCAGCTGATAGCTCATGTTGATGAGTCCGCCGGCGCCGCCGAAGCCGAGCATGAAGAATGACATGGCGACGGCCAGCATCATCGGATTGTCCCAGGGCAGCGCCTTCAGCCAGCCGAGCATTCCCTTGCCGCCGCGCAGCCGAGCGGCGATCTCCACGGAGGCGCTGATCGTGAATACCGTGAGCAGCGTCGGCAGCGACACCAGTGCGGTGAAGGTCGAATGCACGAATTTGAATCCGGCGCCGACCTGCGGGTCGCCGAAGAGATGATGAACCCCGATGGGCATCGCCACGACGAGGAACAGGGCAAAGGAGAGGCGCGCCATCGAATCGCTGAAGAGCCGGCCGCCGATGGCCCGCGGCACGATCACGTAGTAGGTAATGTAGGTGGGCATCAGCCAGAAATACACGATCGCATGCAGTGTCCAGGAGAAAAACACGCGCCCGAGCCCCGCGTCGACGGTGCGCATGACACCGAGCGAGGCCGGCAGGATCTGGAATAGCAGCTCGAGGGCTGCACCGACCGCCGTCCAGCCCCACAACAAGGATCCGGCGACATTGATGTACATCGGCAGCGGCACGGGAGCGCCGGGATTGGCTCGCTTCCAGGCGTAGACATTCACCGCCATCAATCCGACCCAGATCCAGGAGCCCACGACCACCAGCACCACGCCGATGTAGTAGAACGGGTTGCCGACCATGGGCAGATAAAACGTGTACAGGACGGAGGCGAGCCCCATCGAGACCGGAATCAGGGCCGTGACCGTGCCGACCGCGATCAATGTCCACCCCGCCCACGCCCACTTCAGCCCGATCAGCGGGCGTTTGAGAGAGGCTTCGGTGATCGCGTAGCCAAACCCCATGGCTACCAGGGTCGGGAATACATAGCCCATCGCGGTGCCGTGTGCCGTCACGGAACGGTAGTACCACTCCGGATTGCTGATCCAGGGACGCAAGGGGCTGCGCTCGAGCATCTGCCAGGCGCCCAGCAGGGCCGCAAGGCCGAAGCTACCGAAGGCCAGCCAGAAATGCGCAAGCACGAGTCGTTTATTCTGCAACACAGGTCAGTCTCCGCCGTTGCCGCGCGAGCTTCAGGAACTCTGCCTTCTCGATGATTCGTACGTGGGCCCACATCGCTTCATGCCCCGTGCCGCAGTATTCGTGGCACGGCATCAGGCTATCGGCCGGAGCGGCAAAGCGCGCGCTGATCGTCGACACATAGCCCGGCACGAGCATCAGATTCACGTTCGTGTTCTGGATCAGAAACCCATGAACGACTTCGGCGCTGGCGGCACGGAACGTGACGAGTGTCTTGGTGGGCACCAGGATGCATTGCGGTGTGAAAGAGTATTGTTGGCCGACAAGCCGAACGGTGACAGATCCGTCCGGCTCGACGGCACTGCCGAGATTGCTCTCGATGAATTCGCCGGCGATATGCAGGGTAGTGGGATCCACGGTTTCCACGCGGGCCTGCGGCATCGTGGCCTGATGCACGCCGGCGAAGGTCGCCAGAAACACCAAGATCCCAAGGATGCCCACGCACACCGCGCCCCAGCGGCGCTCTACGGTTGCGGCGGCGTCCTGACGAGGCGCCTCGGATTGATTCGCCGCCGTCATGGCGTCACCGAGCGCGGCATAAAGACCAACAAGTAGAACGCGAGCCACGTGCCCATGACGATCGCTGTAGCAACCGCCACGAGGGCGAGCGCGCCGCGGCCGCCGCGCTGCACGATACGATCGACGGCTTCATCGTCGGACTCGGGCCGCTTGGATTCGGGGTTTGCATTGAGCATGAGTTCAGTCCAGTGGAGCGGAACGGAGTTCGGCGACCTGGTGCGCGGCAATCGCCGTCCCGTGATTGCCCCAGGAGGAGCGAATGTAGGTCACGACCGCGGCCACCTCGTCGTTTGCAAGAGTCTGCGCAAAGGGCGGCATGCCATAGGGCATCGGATTGCCGGGAGTGCCGGGCGGGAAGCCGCCATTCAACACCATGCGGATCGGATTGACCGCGGACTCCATCTGAATGGATTGGTTGTTGGCCAGCGGCGGATAGCGCGGCGGTTCACCAGTGCCCTGGGCGCCGTGACAGTTCGCGCATCTGTTCAAGTAGACCGTTTTACCGAGGCGCATCAGCAGGCTGCTTTCGGCCACCGGCACCGTGGTCACTTCGGGGCCCGGGTTGGTGCGTTGGGCAAGACTCTTCAAGTACACGGACACTGCGCGGATGTCCGCGTCGGTGAGGTACTGCAAGCTGTTGTAGACGACTTCCGACATCGGGCCGTAGACGGCGCCGCGCTGCGAGACGCCTTTGCGCAGATAGTCCGCGATGTCCTCGAGGCTCCAGTTCCCGAGACCGGTCTCCTTGTTGGACGTGAGGGAGGGGGCGTACCAGTTCTGCAGGGGGATCAGTCCGCCTTGAAAAGCTTGGGATTCCGAGCTGCCGCCCAGCATGTTGATCGGCGTGTGGCACATCCCGCAATGTCCGAGTCCCTCCACCAGATAGGCGCCACGGTTCCATTCTTCCGACTTCGTGCTGTCGGGTTGATACGTGCCCTCGGTGAAAAACAACGTTCGCCACCCGAGAATCAGTGAGCGATTGTTGAAGGGGAAGCGCAAGTCCTGCGGCCGGTTCGGCTCCGCTACCGGAGCGACGGAGCGCAGGTACGCGAAGATCGCGTCGGAGTCCGCACGCGTGACTTTCGTGTAGTCGGCAAATGGCATGGCCGGATAGAGGAGGCCATTGTCGGGCATCCGTCCGACATGCATCGTGGCGTAGAAGTCCGCCTCGGACCATTTCCCGATGCCGTCGTTCGGATCGGGCGTAATGTTGGAAGAGTACAGCGTGCCGAACGGTGTCGGCATGGGCCGGTTGCCGGCAAACAATTTACCGTCGCGATTCGTGTGGCAGGCGATGCAATCGCCGGCGTGCGCCAGATACTGCCCCTTGCTGATCAATTCGGCCGTGGAGGATGGCTCTGGGGATGTCGCCTTGGACGTGGCTTGCCCGGATACCTGTGACCCCTGGCCGAGCAGCACCAGGACGCAGAGCGATGGTGCGAGCAGCGGCCGGAATGCGCAGGGAGGTGACATCGGCTCGCACTCCTCACTGGGGCTCACTGCCGCAGGGCAGCGGCGTAGCGAGGCTGCCGTGCGGCAAGGGGGTTGGTTTCAGCGGTGCCGGCAGGCTCGAGAGCCAAGCGGCCAGTGCGGTGACGTCATCTTCCGAAAGACGTCCGGCGACGATCTGCATGCAATCCGGTGACTTGGCTGTGCGAGTCCCGTAGCGCCACCCGCCGAGTTGAGCGCTGATGTACTTGGGTCGCAAGCCGACCAGAGCGGGAATGCCGGGCTCCATGCCGGTGAAGTTCGGGTTGTGACAGCCGGCGCACGGCGGGATGCTGCGCTTCGCATCTCCCTGGGTCGCCAGCTTCTGACCCAGGGCCAGCAAGAGGCTGGTGGTTTTGGTTGCGTGAAATGCGAGGTAGGGTGGGTCTTGACTCGAAAAATAGGCAGCCATCGCCTGCAGGTAAGCATCGTTCTGGTATTCCAAGAGATAGTTCATCGGCGCATAGCTGCGTCGCCGGTCGCGAAACGCCACGAGTTGGTTGTATAGGTAGCCCGCCGGTTTGCCTGCGAGGCGCGGGAAGTAGTCGTCCTGCGTACCCTGACCGCGCGCACCGTGACATGGGGTACAGGCGAGCATGCGCGTCTCAATGTTATCCGGAGCAGGCTTCTCGCCAGGCGCGCCGTACCCATGAAATGGAATCAAGCACGCGAGTAACCCTGCTAGCTGCGGCAGGTGTCGGACCGATGCGCGCCGTGGCACCGGGGCTGCTGGCTGCTTCGCGTTCATGCGACCGCCTCGTGCGATTTCCGGTGCAGCTTTGGTTAATTTTCACCGCCCGAGATCGATCTTGCAAGCTCTTACCGAGATTGGCCAGATCTGGCTGCGGCTGCGCGACGAGGCCGGTTCGACAGACCGGGAACGGCTTTTACCGGCACCGCATATACCCCGAAGAAACGCTGCGTTGGATCGCCTCGCCGTACATTCGTTGCAAACAGTGCCGTTTTGATGATGCGTCGCGGCAAGTCGGTTTCAAAGCTCGGATTGCCTTTCGGCGAGAGCGCCTTGTAAAGACCGGCGCGTGTGATGCCGGTTTCCTTCGCCAGCTTCATCATTCCACGCGCTCGAGCGACAACACCGAGCGTGTGAATCAACATCTGCCGATCCATCGGCTCTTCAGGGAAGGTGGAG
>Ga0187871_10000323_pt1 | contig 46131 bp, 43 predicted proteins | sample June2016WEW_16_1_FD_132988 | JGI IMG/M metagenome (GOLD analysis project Ga0187871, IMG submission 132988) | Peatland microbial communities from SPRUCE experiment site at the Marcell Experimental Forest, Minnesota, USA - June2016WEW_16_10 | ecosystem: Environmental > Terrestrial > Soil >...
CTACAGCAGCGTCATCACGGCGCAGACGACGACCTTGAGCAGCGAGCAGACGGCCCTGACCGTGTTGTCGGATCGTCTGCAGGCGAGCGTCGCGTTGATCGAGGCCTTGGGCGGCGGCTGGAATTCCTCGCAGCTGCGTTAGGTGTGTGCTTGCCCGACGCGCCTCACTTGGGCGACAAATACGCCTTGAGTTGCAAAGTCAGCGGATCGAATACCGCGAGCAGCGGGCGTCCGCGACCGGTAAAAGGAATCGAGTTGGCTTGATCCACAGGCAAGCCGGCGGCTTGCATGCGCTCCTTGAGCCGCCGCTTTTCCGGCGGAAAAAAGTAGCTGACCTTGTCGACTGGTTTCAATTGCGTCCGCAGCGCGGATAGCCCCGCTTGCCACGGCTGGAAGTATCGCGGCATCGATATCACGTCCTCGCCGCCCAGGATCGCCGACTTTACGATCTGGTCGCGTTCGACCATATCCTGCGGCAGCGGCGCCCAAATCCAGCGCGGCAAACTGTACCAGTGCGGCCGCAGCGGCGAATTCTGTTTTTCCGCGAGCGCCACTTCGTCGGCATTGAGGTCATAGGCTTGAACCGCCTGCAGGACCGTCTCCGAAAACGCGTAGTACAACGGCCTGCCGGACCACAATTGTTGGCTGCCATAGCCCATCGCGATCAGCTGGACCGCGACGATTATCGAAACGTCGCGCGCGAGCTCGCGACGCGGCTTGCGCGGGCTCGCGATGAGCAGCGTCAACAGCGGCCCGAGCGCGAGATCGACGCCCATCAAGACGAACACGACGTCTTTGACACCCGAGAGATACCAGCCGGGCCAGTGATACCAACCCAGATAGAGCGTGCCGAGCACGAGCGTGAGCACGGTAGCGCTGCCCAGAAGATGCAATCCGAAGGCCTTTAATCTGAATCGCATGGTTCGTTCCTGAAGAATGGCGGTAACAATTACATAGTAACGGCCGTCGCCGCAGGTTATTTTCTATAAAGTGACAAGCCAGGAAAGAGACGCCGGTCACTACTTTCGTAGCCGGGGTTGCCGATTTGGTGTATTGGAATTAAAGGCGAGGTCATGAGCAATGAATCCGGGGTACGGCGCGACGTCGGCGTCATCGCACTCTTGTTTACCGCCTTGGGCTCGATCATCGGCTCGGGTTGGCTATTTGGTGCATGGCGCGCAGCGCAATTGGCCGGTCCGGGTGCCATCTACGCCTGGCTGATCGGCGCGATTATCATATTGTTCGTCGCCCTGACTTTTGCCGAGCTCGGCGCGATGTTCCCGGAATCCGGCGGGTCGATTCGCTACGGATTTTACTCGCACGGCTCCTTGGTCGGCTTCGTCGCCGGCTGGGCTACGTGGATCGCCGTGGTCTCGGTCATACCCGTGGAAGCCGAGGCATCGGTGCAGTACATGAGTTCCTGGCCTTGGAGCTGGGCGCAAGATCTGTACGTGCACTCGGCCAACGGCCAGGGCGAGCTCACGGTCCCGGGTCTTACCATCGCCGGGGCGCTGGTCGTCGTCTACTTCCTGCTGAACTTCTGGAGCGTCAAGGTTTTTGCGAGCACCAACAGCGCGATCACTTTTTTCAAACTGATCGTTCCGGCCGCGACCGCGATCGCGCTGATGTGCAAGGGCTTCCATTGGGAGAATTTTAGCGTCGGCATACACGGCGGCGGCTACATCGCCAACCCTGCCTCGATCCTCACCGCGGTGGCCACCAGCGGTATCGTATTCAGCTACAACGGCTTTCAGAGTCCCGTCAACCTCGCGGGCGAGGCGCGCAATCCGGGGCGCAGCGTCCCCTTTGCCATTTTCGGTTCCATCGTATTGAGCACCGTCGTTTACCTGCTGCTGCAAATTGCCTTCCTCGGCGCGGTGGCGCCGGAGCACTTGCATGAAGGCTGGGCAGGACTCGAGTTCAGCTCGCCGTTCGCGCAGCTCGCACTTGCGCTGAATCTCAATTGGCTCGCGATTTTGCTCTACGGCGATGCATTCGTGAGCCCCAGCGGCACCGGCACGACTTATACCGCGACGACGGCGCGCATGATCTATGCGATGGAACGCAGCGGCAACCTGCCGCGGATGTTCGGCCGCCTGCATCCGCGCTCCGGCATCCCGCGGCCCGCGATGTGGTTCAACCTCTTGGTCTCGTTCCTGTTTTTATTCTTCTTCCGCGGCTGGGGCAAACTCGCAGCGGTCATTTCCGTGGCGACCATCGTGACCTACCTCGTGGTGCCGATCAGCGTCATGGTATTGCGGCGCACGGCGCCGATGTTGCATCGACCGCTGCGTGTGCGCGGTCTGGGTCTGCTCGCCCCGGCGGCATTCGTGCTCGCGACGCTGATGCTCTATTGGGCCCGCTGGCCGCACACCGGCCAAATCATTCTGCTGCTGATCGTGCCGATACCGGTCTACCTGTATTTTCAAGCCCAGGCCGGCTGGCGGGATTTCGGCAGAAGCCTGCGCGGCGCATGGTGGATGATCGCTTACTTGGCCGTCACCGCGGCACTTTCTTGGGCGGGCAGCAAGGAATTCGACGGCCACGACTATATCGCTTACGGCTGGGACCAGCTGAGCGTCGCCGTTGCCGGCCTATTCTTTTATTTTTGGGGCGTGCGCAGCGGCTGGCCCACGCCGTGGGTCGAAGCGATTCTCAGCAGAGAATCGGCGCAAACGCGTGGGCGTTAGCTAAACATTTGGGCGTTAGCTAAACAACGTTTACAATGACGCGCCCGTATTTAACTGGAAACACACCGAGATCATGATCAAATTTTCCGTCATCGCCGTCCTGCTGTTCACCGCCAGTGCGGCGTTCGCCTATGCTCCGCGCCACACGCAGGGACATCATGCGCACCATCAGCATCACGCGCATCACGCGCATCACGCGCATCACCAGCAACATTATCACCGCACGGCGAAGGGCTAGCCGCGTCGCGGCGCTGCAAGCGCCGCCTCCAGCCCCGCGAGCAGCGGCCCCAGCTTGGGAGGATCCGCCTCGAACGTCGGCTTGACGCCGAATTGCGCGAGCGCGCGCGAGCACACCGGCCCGATCGAAGCGACGACGCAGCGATTGAGCTGCCCGGCAAGAGCGCTTGCGCGCGCCGGTTCGGCCACCGAGAAAAGGTTGTGCACTTGTACGGCGCTCGTAAACACGACCGCATCGACGCGCGCCTGCGCTAGGGCATCGAGCAGGTTCAGCAAGGGCTGCCGGTCCGCAGGCAACGCCCAGCGGTAGGTCGCGATTTCGTGAACCTCGGCGCCGAGCGCCTCGAGCGCGGCGCGAAGCTCACGATTCGGCGCACCGTACTGCTGAATCAGCACGTGCTCGCCGGCCAACGGAATGCCCGCGATGACCTCGAGCACATCGGCCGTCGTGAACGGCGATTTTGCGCGGTGCGTGATGCGTACGCGGCGCGCATTGAGTTCACCCACGGGTTTCGGACCGCGCACCACGACGGTGCTCGCCGCAAGCAACTCGAGTATTTCGGCCGTGAGCCCGAGCTCGTCGGTCGCCTGAAACAGCGCACGCGTACCGACCCCGGTTTGAAAAATCACGATCTTCATCGGCCGCTCGCGCCACCGCTCGAGCAAAGATCGAATCGCCTCGGGATCGAGATCGGGCTCCTCGGCGAGCGCCGGTGCGAGCAGGGGTATGCCGCCGCGGCTCGCGATCAATTGTCCGAGATTCGCGCCGGTGCGAGTCTCCAGAATCGCGACGACTTTGGATTGCATGCGCGCCAGTTTCGCACGTTGGCCCGATTTCGGCAGCATTGCGCTTGACACGCGCGGCAGTCCGCTTGCACCATGCGTCGCGTCAGGTGCCGGATTGTATTTCAGTCCGGTTAAACGGGAAGTGAGGACGCGCGGTGATCGCGCAATTCCCACGCTGCCCCCGCAACGGTGATCGAGCGAAAACACTGTCGGCCGCTGGAATTTCAGCGGCAACCACTGAGCCTTCGGGCTTGGGAAGGTGACGGTGCCGCCATGCAAGACATGGCAGCTCGTAAGCCCGGAGACCGGCCTGGCGACGAACCGTGGTGCGGAGGGCGCCGGGCGGCGCCAGTGCTCTTTGCGCATCGGCGGACGCCCCAACTCCACACGCGGCTTTTTGACCCCCAACGCGACATGCGGGTTTGCATGGCGTGGAGAGTTTTTTATGGCCACCCATATTCGAACCGCGGCGCTCGCCGCCTCCGCAATCCTGGGCGTCGCCGGCGCGCGCGCGCAGGCCGCCGCCGATCCCAACGATCCTCTGAACGCAATCATCGTGACGGCTACTCGCGTTGCGGAGCCGGCGAGCCAAGCCTTGGAGCCCGTGCTGATCATCGATCGCGCGGAGCTCGAGGACTCCGTCGCCGTGGACTTGGGCGACGTCTTGCGTTTTCACGCCGGTCTCGATATCGACCGTTATGGCGGACCCGGCCAGCCGTTATCGCTGTTCATCCGCGGCGCCAACAGCGATCAGTCGATCGTGATGATCGACGGCGTGCGCATCAACTCGGGCACGCAAGCGCTCGCGCCGCTGATGAACCTGTCACCGGAGTTGTTCGAGCGCATCGAGATCGTCGAGGGCCCACGCTCGACGATTTACGGCACGGACGCCATCGGCGGCGTCGTCAACCTGATCACGCGTACGGGCGGTGCGTCAGGCGCCGACGTGATGCTCGAGTACGGCCGCTATGGCACGGGCCAATTCGCCGTCGACGGCAATTATACGGGCGGCGGCTCCGACATTCAGGCTGCATTGACCGGTCAGCAGAGCGCCGGCTATCCGACCTATGTGGCCGACACGCTCGATAGCGGCTACAAGAATCTGTCCGGCACCGTGGCATTCGTGACGCACATCGGCGCCATGGAACTCGGCGCGCGGTACTTCCAAGCGACCGGCGCGACGCAATACGCCAACGCCAACTACAACGCCGACTACACCGCCGTCACGTCATTCACGCCGCTCAACGAGGATTTCACCAACAGCCTGTTCGCCGTGCATGCGAGCGGCGATTTGACGGACTTATGGCATACGCGCCTCACCTGGAGCCGCATCGTCGATGACCTGCGCCAGGAGCAGGACGACCCTGATGCGGCGAGCGCAATCGGGGATTTCGACTATACGTCCCGGCAGACGATCGACTGGCAGAACGACGTCAACACGACCAGCGGGGACCTCAGTCAACTCTTCACATTCGGTGCGATCGTCGCCGACGAACAGACCAACTCACTGAGCTACGGTACCGGTTACTCGATCGACACCCGCACCGAGACCTATTACCTGCAGGACCAGCTGACCGAAGGCCTCAATCGATTGCTGCTCGCAGTCGGTGAGGCGCACCACCCGGCGTTTGGCGATCATACGACCTACAACGCCGAGTACGGCTATTCGATGACGGCGGACACCTTGTTGATCGTGTCCGCGGGAACCGCATTTCGCGCTCCCACCGCGACCGACCGGTTCGGCTACGGCGGCAACCCGTCGCTGCTGCCCGAGAGCTCGCGCAACTTCGAAATCGGCATCAAATCGCGCATCGACGCTCACGAGCAGATCACGTTTGCCGCGTTTCAGAACACGATCAACGACCTCATTGTGTTCGTCAATGACCCCGCCAACCTGCTCTACGGCGGCGAGAATCGGAACGTCGATCGCGCGCGCATTCGCGGACTAGAGGCGAGCTGGGAACTGAACGCCGATCCTTGGGCCGTGCATCTGGCGGGCAGCCTCCAAGACCCGCGTGACCTCGTCGACAACACGCAGCTGCTGCGGCGAACCAAGCACAGCTTCACGCTCAACGCTGCGCGCAAGATCGGACAAGGCGAGATCGGGTTGGATCTGCTGCTGGCGGGTCCGCGGCGCGACGTCGACGTCGTCAGCGACGCGCCGGTCCAAGACGGCGGCTACCTGTTGGCTTCCCTGTTTGGAAAGCTCCACCTGACGCGCGCGTGGTCCCTATCCGTGCGGCTCGATAACGCGCTCAACCGCCGTTACGAGCTCGCCAACGGCTACAACACGGCGGCACGCGCGGCCTCGATCTCTACGCGCTACAGCTTTCGATGAGCACATGTTGACCAGACGGGTGACGGCGCGCAAAATCGCGCGACGTTCAGGAGTCCCTTGGCCAAGCCGCTAATGGATGAAACGGGAAGCCGGTGTAGCCTCTGTTGAGGCCAGTCCGGCGCTGCCCCCGCAACGGTAGGTGAGTTAAGTCAAGTCTTCGTGCCACTGCGCCATTTGAAGCGTGGGAAGGCGACTTGATCGGAATGTCCGCTCACGAGCCCGTATACCGACCTGCGACGTGGCGGCACGTGTTGCGGTGGGCAACGACGGTGCGGAGTAACCGGCACGTGCTGTCGCGACCTCCCGCATCGGACTCCTCTTCACCTCAATCCTGCCAACGAGTCCGGCGTGTGCACGGCGGGTGCACGGAGGGTGGGAAGATGGTTTGCGTTTATCGGTCCGCGCCGGCGCTAGCGCTCGCACTCGGGCTCGCATGGACTCTCGGCGCGCTGCCCGCAGGGGCCGGCGCCCTCAGCGTGCAACGCGACGACTTGCAACGCGACGTGACGTTCGCGCACGAGCCCCGGCGCATCATCACGCTATTGCCCTCATTGACCGAAACCGTCTGCGCACTCGGCGCTTGCGATCGGCTGGTCGCGACGGACCGCTATTCTGAGTGGCCGCAGCAGGTTCGATCACTGCCGAAGGCCGGTGGCCTCGATGACGCCGAAGTGGAGTTGATCGTCGCGCTCAAGCCCGATCTCGTACTGGTCAGCCGCTCGCAGCGCATTACCGACCGGCTCGGCGAACTCGGCATTGCCTCCTTCGCGCTGCAGACGGATCGATATGCCGACATCGCGCACACGGTGACGACGATAGGTGCGATTCTTGGGCGTAGTCGCGAGGCCGCAGAGCTCAACGCATCGATCGCCGCCGGCGTGAATCGGATCGGCGCGCAGGCGCTTCTGCGCCGCCGCGGCGAGGGACCGACCGTGTATTTCGAGGTCGACCGCGCGCCCTACGCCGCCGGCCCCGGATCATTCATCGGTGAACTGCTCGCGCGCCTCGGCGCGCGCAACATCGTCGGCGCGGATCTCGGGGCCTTTCCCAAGCTCAACCCGGAATACGTCGTGCGCTACAACCCCGATGTGATTTTCATATCGGCCATGGACGCGCCGGGCCTCGCGGCGCGTCCGGGATGGGATCAGATCCGTGCGGTCAAAGAACAGCGGCTATGTAGCTTTGCAGCCGACGTCAACGATACGATCGTACGCCCGGGCCCGCGCGTCGCCGACGGCATGCGCGCCATTGACGACTGCCTCGCAAGGGTCGCCCCATGAGTGCACCACCGGCACTCGTCGGCCTCGGGCTTCCGGACCTCGAATCCCGGGTGTCGTCGCGCATGCTGCTGTGGCTCGCCGCTTGCCTTGCGATTACGATGCTGCTGACGGGCGCCAGCCTGATCGTCGGTACCTCGAGTATTGAGACCTCGCTCGGTTGGCTGCTCGCGCCCGATACGCAATCCTCGGTGATCCTGTGGCAGATACGCCTGCCGCGAACCATCGGCGCATGGTTTGCCGGCGCCTTGCTGGGCCTGGCCGGGGCGATCGCTCAGGGCGTGTTTCGCAACCGGCTTGCGGACCCCTATCTTCTCGGTACGGCCTCCGGTGCCGCGCTCGGCGTCACGATCAGCTTGCTGGCGGCGGACGCCTCCATTGCGGGCCTCGAGTGGGCGGGCAAGATCGGTATCACGGGCGCCGCCTGTATCGGCGCCTGTGCCGCGATCGCCTTGACGATCATGTTGTCGCGCGGTGTGCTGCAGACCGCAAGCCTATTGCTTGCCGGCATCGTCGTCGCATTCCTGTTGAGCGCGGTGACCTCGCTGCTGCTGCTGACGAAGCCGGAGATCTGGCGCACGATGCAGGGGTTTCTGCTCGGCAGCACCGGCTACTTGAGCTGGTCGTCGGCGTCGCTGCTCGGCATCGTGTTCTCGATCTGCATCGTGCCGGCGGCCTTGCTCGCGCGCGGCCTCGATGCCTTGAGTCTCGGCGAGGACACCGCACAATCTCTGGGCTTGCCGCTGCCGATGCTGCGCTTGGCGTTGCTCGGCGTCCTTTCACTGGCGACCGCCGCGGCCGTGGGTCAAGTCGGCATCGTCGGATTTGTCGGTCTCGTCGCGCCGCATCTCGTGCGCGAAACGGTATCCGTCAATCATCGTCAGCTGCTGATCGGCGCCCCGCTTTGCGGCGGGGCGTTGTTGCAAGCCGCGGATCTCGTCAGCCGATGGATCATCCGGCCCGCGGAGCTGCCCGTCGGTGCCGTCACGGCCTGCGTCGGCGGCGCTTATCTCGTATTCCTGCTTTGGCGCAGAAGTCGCGATGAGTGAAGCGCGAACTTTGAGCACTGCGCGACTGCCGCAGCCGTCAGCGACAGCGCAATCGCCGGCGCCGCTATCGCCGGCGCCGGCGCTCGCATGCCGCGCGCTCAGCGTCGGCTATGGCGCACACACGGTGCTCGAGGGCGTATCGCTGAACCTCGCGGCCGGCAGTTGGACCGCGATCGTCGGTCCGAACGGATCCGGCAAGTCGACTCTATTGCGCGCGCTCGCGGGACTCTCGCCGCTGCTCGCGGGAACGGTTTCGTTGCAGGGGCGAGACCTGGCGTCGTGGTCGCGGCGCGAGCGTGCCCGCCGGCTCGCGTGGCTCGCGCAGAGCAGCGGGGCCACGGACCTCACGGCGTCCGAAGTCGTCGGGCTAGGCCGCTTCGCCCACAGCGGCTGGCTCGCGCATCGCAAATCGGAAGACGACGCGGCGATGCGCCGCGCGATGCTGGCGACCGGTTCGTTGCCGTGGGCGGCGCGCCGACTCTCGACTCTGTCGGGCGGTGAGCGGCAGCGTGTCTATCTTGCGCGCGTGCTGGCCGTCGAGGCGCCGGTATTGCTGCTCGACGAGCCGACGACGCATCTCGACCCACCGCATCAGGAAGATATTGCGAGACTGTTGCGCTCACAGGCGCACGGCTGCGGCGTTTGTGTACTCAGCGCGATCCATGATTTGTCCTTGGCACTGACGGCCGACCGGCTCATCGTGCTTGGGTTCGACGGCCTCATCGGCCACGGCACCATACGCGAGGCCTTGGACGGCGATTGGTTATCCACGGCTTTCCGCACCCGCGTGAATATCGTCGAGCATGCGGGTGTGTACTTGTGGCGGCCGGCGCTCGAGATGCCCTCGCGTGATTGAAACGCCGGCGCGCCGATGAGCGCCAATGCCCGCGCCGTCATGGTTTGCGGCACGACCAGCGGCGCCGGCAAGAGCTTCCTCGCGACCGCGCTGGCGCGTTGGTATGCCCGACGCGGCTTCAAGGTCGCGCCCTTCAAGGCGCAGAACATGAGCAATAATGCGCGCGTCGTCGCCGGCGGTGAAATGGGCAGCGCCCAGTACTTTCAAGCGCTCGCGGCGCGCTGTATTCCGGACGTCCGCATGAACCCGGTGTTGCTGAAGCCGGAGGCGGATACGCACAGCCAGGTCATCCTGCTCGGTGAGCGGCGCGACGACTTGTCGCGCATGGAATGGCGCGCGCGCTCGGCGCAGCTGTGGCCGACGATCCAATCCTGTCTCGATGACTTGCGCGCTGGCCACGACGTGCTCGTCATCGAAGGCGCGGGCTCCCCGGCCGAAATCAACCTGCAGGCCACCGATGTCGTCAACATGCGCGTCGCCGAAGCGGCGGAGGCGGCGACGCTGATCGTCAGCGACATCGACCGGGGCGGCGCGTTCGCGCATCTGTTCGGCACCCATCAGCTGCTGCCGCCGGCACACCGCGCGTTGGTCAGCGGCTTCGTTCTCAATAAATTTCGCGGCGATGCCGCCCTGCTCGCGCCGGCGCCCGAGATGCTGCAAGCCCTGACCGGGATTCCGACCTTGGCGGTGCTGCCGCTATGGCGCGAACACGGACTGCCCGAAGAGGACGGCGTATTCGATGCGAGGCGCTCGGGCGCGGGCTTGTCGATCGTCATCGTCGCCTATCCGCGGATCAGTAATCTCGATGAATTCGCGGCGCTTAGACGCGTGCCGGGTGTTTCACTGAGCTGGGCAAGGCAGGCGCAAACGATCGCTGGCGCGGACTTGCTGATCCTGCCGGGATCGAAGCATGTCGCGGGCGACCTGGCCTGGCTGCGAGCCACCGGGCTCGACGCCGCGATCGCCGCGCACGTGCGCGCCGACAAGCCGACGCTCGCGATTTGCGGCGGCCTGCAGATGCTGGGAGCTGAACTCAAGGACCCGGATGGCGTCGAGCGCGAGGCGCAGGGGCTTGGTTTGTTGCCTTTCGTCACGGCGTTCCAGCGCCGCAAGCGCTACCGCCACGGGACCTACCGGCTCGACCCGCTGACCGGATATTGGGGACCGCTTGGCGGCCTCGAGTTCGAGGCCTATGAAATCCGCCATGGCGAGACCCACGCGCTCGCCCGCCCGGATGCGCTCGCCCGCCCGGATGCGCGCGGCGCGCTCAACGCGGTGCTGCCCGACGACTGCGGTTGGCAGTTCGGCCAAACGCTCGCGCTCTACGTGCACGGCCTCTTCGAAAGTCCGGCTGCCATGCGCGCGCTGTTTGGGCATCGAACCCCGACTTTGGACGACACGCTCGACGGGTTGGCCGACTTCATCGATCTGCATTTCGCGGCGGGCGCGCTCATGCGCCTCGTCGATCGCCAGTAACCAGGGCCGTCGGTGCTACACTCTCGCGCTTATGAGTAATCGCAAACCCTTGACGCTGCACCGCCTACGCGAGATGCATGCGAGCGGCGAGAAAATCGCGATGTTGACCTGCTATGACGCGGCGTTTGCGCGCGTCCTCGATGCAGCCGGCGTCGATGTGCTGCTCGTCGGTGATTCCTTAGGAATGGTGTTGCAAGGCCATGCGACCACCGCATCGGTCTCGATGGACGAGATGGCCTATCACACGAGCTGCGTCGCGCGCGCCAACCGCACGGCCTGGATCATTGCCGACATGCCGTTCGGCAGCTATCAGGAATCGACCGACCTGGCGATACGCAATGCGGTACGGCTGATACAGGCCGGCGCGCAAATGGTCAAGCTCGAAGGCGGCGGCTGGACGGCCCCGATCGTCGCACAGCTCGTCGAGCGCGGCATCCCGGTCTGTGCGCACCTGGGATTCACGCCGCAGTCCGTACATGCGCTGGGCGGCTATCGTGTGCAGGGCCGCGATGCGCGGTCGGCAGGCGCGCTGCGCACGCAGGCGATCGAACTCACCGGGGCGGGCGCGGCATTCCTCGTGCTCGAAATGGTCCCGGCAAACCTCGCGCGCGAGCTGACCCAGGAATCGTCGATACCGGTGATCGGCATCGGCGCCGGCGCCGGATGCAGCGGCCAGGTGCTGGTTCTGCACGACATGCTCGGCTTGCATCCCGAAACCGCGCCGCGCTTCGTGCGCAATTTTCTGACCGGCGGCGCGACGATCGAGGGAGCAGTCGGTCAGTACGTCAAGGACGTCAAGGAAGGCCGGTTTCCCGACGACACGCTGCACAGCTTCTGAACGGGAATCGGCGTGCGAGTCATTCAGACGATTTCTGATTTGCGCGCCGCCCTGCCGGCGAATCGAACCGTCGGCCTCGTGCCGACCATGGGCAATTTGCACGATGGGCATCTATCGCTCGTGCGCCTCGCGCATCGGCACGCCGGCCTGGTGGTGGCCAGCATTTTCGTCAACCCGCTGCAATTTGCGCCGAACGAGGATTTTGCGATGTACCCGCGAACGCTGGAGCGCGATTGCGAACTGCTCGCCGGCGCCGGATGCGACATCGTATTTGCGCCGGACCCGCAGCAAATCTACCCGCAAGCGCAGGTTTACATGGTACAGCCGCCCGCGGCCTTGGCCGACATCCTCGAAGGAAGCGTTCGACCCGGGTTCTTCACGGGCGTTTGCACGGTCGTGCTCAAACTATTCAACATCGTGCGGCCGAACGTCGCCGTGTTCGGTAAGAAAGACTATCAACAGCTGCTCGTCATCGCCGAGATGGTGCGGCAATTGAATTTGCCCGTCGACATACAGGCTGCGGAAACCGTGCGCGAGGCGAGCGGACTCGCACTGTCGTCGCGCAATGGGTATTTGGACGATCAACAGCGCATCGAGGCCGCGCAGCTGCACGCTGCGCTTCTCAACGCAAGCCGGGAAGCACGCTTAGGAAGCAGCGACTGGCCGCAAATCGAGCGTGCCGCCTTCGATTACTTGATCGAGCGCGGCTGGCAGCCGGACTACATCGCGATTCGCCGCCGTGCCGATCTGCGTGTTCCGCCGCAGGCCGATCCGCGCGCTGCGCCGGCACTGCAATCATTGGTGCTATTGGGCGCGGCCCGGTTGGGCGATACGCGGCTCATCGATAATCTCGAACTGTGACGTCAGCCCGGCGCTGCCGTCATACGCTACCAGGCCCGGACGCGCCCCGTATCGACGTGTACGAAATCCGAGCTCGAGTAGAAACCCACGCCGCCACGCGCGAGCGCGCGCGCGTGTTCGCTTAAAATGCGAGTCGAATATCCGCTGAGCCGAATATCGATTGCCTTGCCGAGCAGATGTTGGCTGTGCTCCGCGACACCGCTGGAGTTTCGGTGCAGCATCGCGTTCGTCGCCGGCGATCGGTAGCCGGAGATGACTTCGAAGGGCGCGTCATGATCGGCACGCACCTGTAGATCGAAGAGAATATCCAGCAGCGCCGGATCGATCACGTGGCTATCGCCGGTACGAAAATCGCGCAACAGATGATTGACGGCGCTCAAACTCGCGGCGTCATAGGCGCTGCCGTCGAAATAGGCGGCCGTCAGCGTCTCCCCGGTATGGGTGTGCACGAAGCGCAAACTACGCGGCCCCGCGGCACTCGCCGCGAGCGCATCGGCATTCCCGTTCAGGGAGCCGTTCGCATCGACCGACATGTTCGCGAACGCCGGCAGGCCCGCGAGGGCACCGCATACGGCGCTCGCACGCAACAAGAATAGGCGCCGGCTTAGCTGCGGTTCAGCATGTTTATGCGTAGCGATGATGTTCTCCAAACCAGAAAAGAATTTTATCCTAGCGAATCGTGGCTGCGCTGTTAACTGGCGCAAGGTGCAACAAGGCTTCGAGTTTACTATCGTGGCCGTAAATATCGTCGAAAAACAAGACAGGACCGGCCTCGCTTGCCATGGCCGTGATATAGAAAATCATCACGGGTATCGGTTCCCGCAGTGCAACGCGCGCATTATTAGCCTCCGAATTGTGCATTGCCGCATCAATTTGATCCGCGTCCCAAGCCTGCGCCGCGTTGCGCAGCACATGAACCGCTAATGCCACAGGGTCGCTGACGCGAATACATCCGTGGCTAAATGCGCGCCGCGAGGCCGCGAATAACTTATGCGCCGGCGTCGAATGCAGATAAACATTATGCGCATTCGGAAATAAAAATTTAATCAATCCTAACGCGTTGTCATCACCCGGCTGTTGACGCAACCGCACCGTCCCCGCCGCAAGCGCGGCCAACCCCTCCGCATTGGATGTGACGATGTTTGCATCATCACCTTCGCCATCGACGATCTCGAGATGATTGCGCTGCGCATAATCCGCGTGCGCCTGCATCTTCGGCAGCATCTCACGCAACATGATCGTCCTGGGTATATCCCAATATGGGCGGAAAACGACATATTTCAAGTCGCCGATGAAGATCGGCGTCTGTTTATCGCGGTAGGCCTGGCCGACGATCACGGGCATTTGCAAAATGCTGGCGGCGCGATCGTCCATGGTATTGAACGCGAATAATTTGAATTCGGGAATATTGACGATGATCGGCGGCGCGCGAAACGCCGGCAGCCAACGCCATCTTTCGAGCGTCAGCTCAATCTGCCGCACCCGCCGCGCAATCGGCGTCGTCAACGCGGCGAATGTCGCCGCATTGAGCACTCCATCGACTTTCAGACCATGCCGGGCTTGAAAACGCTGGAGCGCCTCGCACAGCGCGGGATCCAAGGTTTGATCGTCGCCGACTCGATCGCCGGCAACTGCGGCTCGATCGCCGGCAACCGCGGCCCGCTCGCCGGCAGCGACGAGGTCGCCCTCCGCCGCCAACAGCTTGCGCAGCGCCGCGGCTCCTGCATATGGATCACCCGCGCGCAGCGCTTTGCGCCCGAGGCCCGGCAATTGGGTCAGCGTTGGATCGGCTGCGAGGCCGCGGTAGCGCGACAGCGCCCGCTTCAGCAGCGCGTAATGAAGAAAGCGCGGCTCTGCCGCCGTGACGGTGCCGGCCACATCGGCCGTGGATGCGAGCGCTGCAACCGTCGCCGCCACATCCAAATCCGTACGCGGTTCGGGGAGTTCGAAACCTGCGCTGCGAGGATCGATTCGGCCATAATGCAAATGCGTGATCAGCCGAACCGCGGCGCGCGTCATCACGAAATCGTATTGCGACCAATCCGCGTCGGGCGTCTCGGCGCTCCACCCACCTGCGCGAGCGGTAATGAGATCCATTCCGTAGTCGCCGGGGCGCAGTCCGTAGGAATCCACCGTGCGCAATAGATCGCCGAGATCACCCGCTTGCTTGGTCGGCTGCGCGTGCATGCTCCACAATAGGCGTGAGTTCGAGTGCGCGTAAACGGACTGGACCAGGGCTGCCTCGTCGGGGGCGGCGTGCGCGGCTCCCGAAAGCGTCAAAACGAGTGCGATAAATTTATGCATGGGTGGATCATGCATAAAATGTGCCTCGCACGCCAACGCTGCGTTAGCCGATGCGCGGCCGAGCATTGCGCATTGGCTCGCGAATACGATCGCCAAAGCTTCATCATCCGGACTTTTGACGAATTGCGCAAACGCGGTACCATGTTCGTGCATACAAAACCCGCCGGAGAAGCGAATGAATGCTCTTCAACGTATCGTTTGCACTTGGTGTGGGGCGCAAAGCCCGCAGGAGGCCGCAACGTGCATCGCTTGTGGCGCGCCGCTGGATATAAAGAACGCCGTCAGCGATTCCGGCTGGCGCGCGGCACCCCGCTTGCGCGATATGACCGAACTGCGCTTCGGCAACAGTACGTGCCAGCTCGAAGGTGAGATCGTTCCGGTCGCCGAGATCACGTTAGGCGGCAACGATGCGGTTTTCTTCGAACATCACGTCATGCTCTGGAAGGATCAGCATGTCGCAATGGGCGTACTGCCTTTGCAAGGCGGCATGAAACGCGCGCTCGCCGGGATGCCGTTCATCATCTCGACCGCCTCGGGTCAGGGCCGGATCGCATTTTCGCGCGATGCCGCGGGGGAACTCGTGGTCTTGCCGCTGCATCCGGGCATGGAGCTCGATGTGCGCGAACATGCGTTTCTGCTCTCCTCGCACTCGATTGAATTCTCCTATACACGCATACAGGGTTTGCGCAATATCCTGTTCGGTGGACAGGGCATGTTCATGGATCGCTTCGTGACGCGCGACGCGCCCGGCCTTCTCATTCTTCACGGCTACGGCAACGTCTTCGAAAGAAGGCTCGCTCCGGGCGAAAGCATCCTGCTCGAGCCCGGCGCGTTTCTGTATAAGGCGGCCAGCGTCACGATGAACGTCGAAACCCAGAAATTGACGACGGGCTTGTTCGGCGGCGTCGGCATGAATCTCGCGCGCATGACCGGCCCGGGCCGCCTCGGCATCCAATCCATGTATCACCACCACAATACGGAATGATCCCAATGGGTGATTCAACGCTCTATACCTGCCCGTGGTGCAAGCGCTCGTCCGACGCGAGTTCGACGAGCTGTCCGTCATGCGGCGCGCCCGTGGATGTGCGCAAGGCGGTCACCAAGTCCGGCTGGACCGAGCAGCCGCCGATCAAGGACATGGCCAAGATTCAGTTCGGACAATCGTTCTGCCAGATCGAAGGAACGCTGGTACCGGTGGCCGACTTCAAGTTGGCCGCCGGCGATGGCGTTTATTTCGCGCACCATTTGATGCTCTGGAAAGACGATCAAGCGCAGATCAGCGCGATGAAGCTCAAGGGCGGCTGGAATCGCGTGCTCGCCGGGATGCCGCTCGTGATGACGCAGGCCATGGGCCCCGGGAGAATCGCGTTTTCGAAGGATCATCCCGGTGAATTGGTCGCAATCCCGCTCGATCGGGGCCAATCGATCGACGTGCGCGAGCACGTGTTCATGATCGCGACGCATTCGATTTCTTATGATTGGTTCACCAGCGGCATTTGGTATCGAACCCGCGAAGAGAATAATCGCGAAACGCACTATCCGGTCGGCATGTTCATGGACCGTTTCACCGCCGGCGAGAAGGCCGGGCTATTGCTGCTGCACGGCACGGGCAATGTCTACGTGCGCGAACTGCAAGCGGGAGAACACATCCTAATCCAGCCTTCGTCGCTGTTGTTCAAAGAACCGACCGTGCGCATGAATCTGCATTTCGAATATCCCGCCTCCGTTTGGACGCGTCCGGGAACATGGATCGTGACCTCGCGCAGCTGGGGAAACCGCTACTTGTGGCTGCGCCTCGCCGGCCCGGGCAAGATCGGCGTGCAATCCCACTTCGCGCCCATCGAAGATCCCGGTCACCGAATGGATAGTTTCGAACCGAACGCCACCGAAGTTCAGTGGTAATCGCCGGTTGGCAGACTTTCTCAGAAATTCTTCGACAAGCTCAGGCGCAGCGAAACGGGTTCGAGCGGATGGACATGGACATCCGCAACGCCGGCCGCCGGTTCCCCTTGGAGACGATCCACGTACCAGTACTCCATCGCGTCGGCCTTTTTGTTGAGTAGATTGTAGATTCCGAGCGTGGCGCCCCAGCCGCCGTCGAACGCGTAGCGCACATCGCCGCTCCATTCACCATAGCCGGAGCCATTGACCTGTCCCGCACGCGTAGGTGCGTCGGCACACGATGTCGCGCCCGGGAAATCCTTCACGGCGGCGGAATTGACGCAGGGTCCTGAGGACAGCGGAAAAGCGCTGAGATAGCGATACGCGAGGCCCCCGCTCCAGCGGCCGAGATTCTTCACGTAGACGTTGAACGATCCGGTCGCGAACGGCGCATTCGGCATGTATTCGCCGAGATGCCCCGTGCCATCGTCGAACGGCGTTTTGAAGCGCGCGTGGTCCTGCGACAGGCTGCCGTAGAACTCCAGCCAACGCAGCGCCTGGTAGGTGACGTTGATTTCGTAGCCGATTCTGCGGCTCGCGGGACCCGCAATATCTTGCCCGATATCCGGGTTATAAGTGGTCTCCGATTGCGCATCGAGATTGAACACGGCGAAGGTCAGCGCAACTTTGCGGTCGATGAGTTCCTGACGCAGCCCCACCTCCTCGCCCGTCTGACTGGCGATCAAGGGAGCGCCCGGCACTCCGGTGATTTTGGCCCGATTGACGCCGCGGATATCGTCGCTGTGAAAGCCGCGCCCGGCGCTGATGTAAAGCTCGCTCATCGCCGCAGGCCGAAAGATCAGGCTGCCCTTGGGCTCGAACAACGCGGCATTGTCCGAGCCGTAGTTCGTTCCCGCATCGCTGCCATATTGATAATCCTCGCGCAATCCGAACACGGTTCGAAACCAGTCATTCCAACGCGTCGTCGCCTGAATGTATGCCGCGTTGCTGGCGAGGCGTATTTGATCGTGCTCGCTGAAGTTCAAGGGATCGTCGGCGGCCGGTATCGGCTCGGCATCCTTGGTCGGGATCCGCGATACCTCGAGAAAATCGTACCGTACCTGCATGCCGGCGAGCAGATCGTGTTCCAAGCCGAACAATTCCGCCGCGTGTTCATAATGCATCTCGGCGCCGACGGTCGAACGATCTTCTTGCTGTTGTTCCTGGTCGCCATTCGCCGGGTCGACGAGGAAATGCGTGAAGTCGTTGATCAGCGTCAAGTGGTTGCTGAAAACATATGCACCCGCGGTGAACTGACCACCGCCCACGGTCGCAAAGTACCGCCACGAAAGATTGGCGCGCTGCGCCGCGCCTTGGTCGCTCGGATCGAGTTCGCCGAAGCGACTAATGAGACCCTCGGTGATCGCGCGCTCGGGCTGATCGGTTTGGTTGTTCCAGAGGTCGTGATAAAAGGACGCGGTCAGCGTATAGCCGTTCCATTCGTCGCCTTCGCTATAGCGCAGCAGCGTGTTGATCTTGCGCTGATCGCCGGGCGTGACCCAGGGTCCGTCGTAGTGCTGCAATTCCAGCGCGCCGAGCAGGCGGCCATCGGCCAGCGCGCTCGAGCCCGCACTGAACAGACGCTCGAATCCCCAGCTCCCGCCGGTCACGGACGCTTGATCCACAATGCTGTCGACGTAACCCACATGCACCGAGCCGACCGAAGAGAAATCGCCTTCGTCCGCATAATAGGTGCCCTTCGTGTAGTGAATATCGGTCGCGAGTTCCGGAATCAGGAAGTTCAAATCGGAATAGCCTTGGCCATGCGCATGGCTGGGCTCGTTGACCGGCATCTCATCGACAAAAACAGCGAGGTCCGTGCCGTGATCCAAATTGTAGCCGCGCATCAGATACTGATTGGCTTTGCCTTCACCGCTGTGCGACGTGGCGGCAAGCCCCGGAACCGTCTCGAGCAATTGACCGGGCCGATAGGCGGGGGCGAGTGCGAGTTCGTCGTTGACGACGATGCCTTCGCTCGCCGTCGCGGCGGAGCCAATCAATCCCAGCCGTTCCGCGGTCACGGTAATCTCGGGCAGGTCGACGTCGACAGCATCGGATACCACCGCGACGCGGGCCGCAGACGACGCTTCGTCGGCGAGCGCCGGCAAAGCCGAGCACAACATTACTGCGCCGACCAAGCTCTTGCATGCGAGCAAGGCACGTTCATTCATGAGTGAATGTCAATAGATCACGCCGCCGAGCGATTTAATAGCCGTACAAACGCGTAGCGAATCCCACGGGGATACGTACGGTAAAAGGTGAGTCCCTTTGTGGATACTAAGGCTTACCCCCTGGACCACCGCGGCTTCGCGATCGGGGAAATCCCTAGGGCTCTTCCCGGGCAATAGATGCATGAACGATCAATTAGCGCGCTGGAACCGGCCTGGTAAACTAATGAGCATCAAGATTTGTTGGCCCGGGCCGATGCTTAACGCATGGCCCTAGACGCATTCTTTAGGCAACGATTGCGTTCGTCCATGGCCACTCCGGGACGCACGAAAAAAAAAGCGGATGCTCACCCCTGGCTACCCGCGGTCTTCGGTGGTCTGGTCGCCTGGGGCACGGCGATCGCCGGCATTGGAGTCGTCGACCTCATCGTGCGCCAAATCCTGCTCGAGGATCTGCGCGCCAATCTTGCGCGAACGGCGTCCTATACCGCCGCCCTCATAGACGCCGAGGGACTCGCACAGTTCAATCGCCCGGAGCAGGACGGTTCGCCCGAATACAACCGCGCCGCAAAGCCGCTGCAAGAGCTGCTCAAGAACAATCCGGATATTCGCTTTGCGTATGTCGGCGCTACCGATGGGCGCTCGATGCATTTCATTCTCGATGGAACTGCAATCGGCGGGCGAGACGCGTCAGGCAAGTTGCTGCACTCTGCGCCGATGGAAGCGGACGACCCGACGGCCGGTGAACAGGAGGTCTTTCGCACGCGACGCTTGACCGTGGAGACAGAGCCGACCGCGACGGACTGGGGCATGGGTATCCGCGCGCAGGCGCCCATCGCCGACGGCAACCGCTCCATGGTCGACTTTGTCGGCATCACGATGAGTGCCGACCGGTATGGCCAGCTCATCCGCCGCGTCGATATCTCGGCGGCACTGGGCATCGCACTCGCCGGATTCATCGCATTTCTGCATGGTCTCGCGATCTGGCGAGTACAACGGGCGAGACAAAAGGCCATCGCCGCCGAAATGCTGACCCAGGCGAATTTGAATCGCGCCTATGAACTGGCGAACCTCGGATCGTGGCGAGCGGATATACGGTCGCGTGCGGGATCCATGTCGGAGGGAATGGGGCAATTGATCGGCACCGCCGGCGACCGCGGGGCGCCGCTCGATACCTACCTTGCCGCGACTCATCCTGAAGACCGCGCGTTCGTCGAGGCTTTGTTCGCGGATGTCTGCCGTACCGGCAGCTCGCAAACCGTCGATCATCGATTCTACGTCGACGGCAGCATCAAACACGTGCGTGCCACGGTCAGCGCGTTTCGCGACGCGCTGAGCTCGAGCGACAGCGGCGTGCGCGACATGGGTGGCGTAGGCGGCGAGATTCAAGGCATTGTGCTCGATTTGACCGACGTCAAATCGGTTGCGCTGCAAACTCTCGAGGCAAAGGAAGCTGCGGAGTCGGCTAATCGCGCCAAGAGCGAATTCCTCGCCAATATGAGCCACGAGATTCGTACGCCGCTCAACGGCGTCATCGGCATGACCGGGCTCGTACTCGATACGCCATTGCGAGCCGACCAACGCGAGTATCTTGAAATCGTGCGCTGGAGCGGAGAGTCGCTGCTCTCCGTGATAAACGACATTCTCGACTTCTCGAAGATCGAAGCCGGACGCGTGACGCTCGAATCGATCGAGTTCGACCTGATGGCTGTGCTTGAACAATCGGCGGAATCGGTCGCGCAGCGTGCCGCCGAGAAGGGCATCGAGATGCTGATCGACATCGATCCCGCGATGCCGCACTGGGTGCGCGGCGACCCGGGCCGATTTCGACAAGTGATCCTCAATCTCTTGAGCAACGCCGTCAAATTCACGGAAAACGGTGAAATCCATTTGGTCGCGAGCCTACGCGGCTTCGCCGATGCGCTCGCGCACATTCGTGTTGAGATCTCCGACACCGGAATGGGCCTAACGCAAGAACAGCGTGCGAGGCTCTTCACGCCGTTCGTTCAGGGCGATACCTCCACCACACGCCGCTTCGGCGGAACCGGACTTGGACTGTCGATATGCCGGCGACTCGTCGAGTTAATGGGCGGCAGCATCGGCGTCGAGAGCACACCGGGATCGGGTTCCTGCTTTTGGTTCGAACTGACCCTTGCGGTCGCCGATTCCCATGGCCACCAGCCGCAACATCCGGACCTCTCGGGTTGCGAAGTTCTACTCGTTGAAGATCACGTGGTCAGTCGCCAAATTATCACCAGGCAATTGGCATCAGTCCATTGCACCGTAACGAGTGCGCCGACGGCAGCTGCAGGCGAATGGACCTGGCACGCGCTGATTGCAAGCGGACGCACGCCGCACATCGTTCTTCTGGATCATGACCTACCCGATCACTCGGGGCTATGGCTCGCCGAACGCATTCGCAACAGCCCCGCCGGCGCGCAAATCTCGATTTTTCTGCTGGCATCACTCGGCCACGTCGCAGTTGGGACGGGCGGCGAACAATTCATCGACCGTGTTCTCACGAAACCCGTGAAGCAGACCGCGCTCATTCAATGCATCCAGGAAGCCGGCGGAGCGGCCCGGCCAGCGAGTCATCGACCATCGACGACGCGCAGTGCGCTGAAGGGATGCAGGGTCCTGCTGGCAGAAGACAACCCCGTCAATCAAATGCTCGCTCGCAAACTGATTGAGAAAATGGGCGCCATCGTGACGATCGCGGACTCGGGTGCCGCGGCACTCGAACAGTTGGCTGCGCGCCGATTCGACATCATTCTCATGGACTGCCAAATGCCGATCCTCGACGGCTACGAGGCAACTCGGCAGATCCGCGCGGGCGCCGCGGGCGCGGCGGCCAGCTCGATACCGATCGTCGCACTGACCGCCCATGCATTGAGCGGCGATCGTGAGCGCTGCCTCGAGGCCGGAATGGACGACTACCTGGCAAAGCCGATCAACGCGGCCGCACTGCAATCCCTGCTCGAGCGGCTGCTTGGCGAGACTGCGGACGCGGCAGATCGGATCCGTCAACACCGCTCGGATTCCTAGCCGCGCAGCCAGGCTTGAGACCGAGTCGGCGCGCGCCGTACCCGCTTTTCACGGCAACCCTCACTTCGCGGCCAAGCGAACCGCGCCATCGAGCCGAATGGTCTCGCCATTGAGCATTTCGTTCTCGATGATGTGCTGTGCCAGCGCGGCGAACTCTTGCGGTCTGCCGAGTCTTGGTGGGAAAGGGGTCGATTTTCCTAGCGATTCCTGCACCTCGGCCGGCATCGACTCCATCATCGGCGTGAGGAATAAACCCGGCGCGATCGTGACGACTCGAATGCCGCTGCGGGCGAGTTCACGCGCAATCGGCAAGGTCATGCCGACGATGCCCGCCTTGGACGCCGCATAAGCGGCCTGTCCGATCTGGCCCTCATAGGCCGCAATCGACGCCGTATTGACGATGACGCCGCGCTCGCCGGATGCGTTCGGCGTCTGCTGTGCCATGGCGGCCGCGACCAGACGGATCATGTTGAACGTGCCGATGAGATTGATTTGAATGCAGCGAGAAAAACTTTCGAGACGGTGCGGGCCCAGTTTACCCACGACGCGTTCGGCCGGTGCGACCCCCGCGCAGTTGATGAGCCCGTCAACGCGTCCGAACAATTCAATCGCCCGAATGACGGACCTCTGCGCATCGGCTTCGCTGGTCACGTCGGTCGGATTGAAGGCGGCACCAGCGCCCAACTGCTTCGCAAGCGCTTCGCCGCGATCGCGAGCGACATCTGCAATGAGCACTCGAGCGCCGCCGAGATGCAGACGCCGCACGCTGGCCTCGCCTAGGCCGGAACTGCCGCCCGTGACGATAAACACTGAATCTTTTATTTGCATTGCAGCCCACTCTTTTACTTGGGTTGAAGTTCAAAGAGACTGGTGCCGGTCAGTTCGAGTACTTGCTTTCCCGATTGATTCCAAAGCTCCCAACGCGAGCGCAGGATGCCGGTTCCTCCGGATGGGGATATGCGCGATTCCAGTACCTCGATGCGCAGCGTCAGCGCATCGCCGGGCCGGATCGGCTCCAGCCACTTGATATTCTCGGTCCCGGGCGAACCGAAGGACTCGGAGTCGTGCAGCACGGCGCTTACCGCCAGTTCCATGGCGATCGCACAACCGTGCCAACCGCTCGCGATCAGTCCGCGCCATCGCCCCTTGGCGGCGCGATCCGGATCGGTGTGAAACCACTGCGGATCATAGCGCTTGGCAAAATCAATAATTTCAGCGGCCGTTACGCTACGAGGACCGGCCTGTATCAATCTGCCTGGAGACAGTTCAGCAAATCGCATCAATGAGTTTCCGCGTGATACCGCCCGCCGCGACGATGACCGCTTAAGTTTCATCGTCTATCAAGAGATTGTCCACTTCCTCGGCCGCGACCCCTCCGATGCGCCCCACCGACCTCGCGAAAGTCTGCTAACGCACAGACAACGTGCGCCGCAGCGCGCATCGTCGCCCCACCCTAAGACCATCACGATGGAGTAATCACGATGAATTCACTGCAGCAAAAGCCTCGCCGCTTACGGGCAGGCGTCGCTCTCGGCTTTGCCGGGACCTTCCTTATCGCGGCCTGTGCGTCTGCGCCATCCGCTCCTACCGCAGCGCTGGACGCCGCGCATCTCGCGATCTCGAATGCCGAACGTGCGGACGCCGGGCAATATGCCTCGGCGGAGCTCGCCGAGTCGCGCCTGAAGCTCGAATCGGCGAACACCGAAGTCACCGATAAGCACATGACGAGCGCGGAGCGCTTGGCCAACGAATCACGTACCGAAGCGGAGCTCGCCTTGGCAAGGACTGAGGCGACCAAGGCAAAGGCTGTCAATGCGGAAATGCAACGCGGCACCGGCAATCTCATCGACGAAATGCAGCGCAACGCAGGAGAACAGAAATGAACACTAGTCACGAGTCCCAGACCCGCGGCCGCAGCTTGATCGCCATTGCCGTGGCATCGATCCTGCTGGCCGCCTGCGCCGCCGCACCGGTCAGGCCGTCCGGAGCCGAAGAGGCTCGCGCCAAGCTCACGCAACTGCAGTCCGACCCGAACCTCGCGAGCAAGGCTCCGGCCGCGATCGCGGAGGCCGAGCGTGCAGTGCAAGCAGCCGAACAGCCGCAGACCGATCAGAGTCTCGGCCAATATCGGGTTTACATTGCCGACCGTAAGGTCGACATTGCCCGCGCGCAGGCACAAACCCGCTATTTCGAAGACCAACGGACGACACTCGAAGCCCAGCGACAAAGCGCACGCCTCGATGCCCGCACGCGTGAAGCCGACGTGGCAACGAACCGAATGGAGCGGGCGCAGGCGGACGATGCCACGCAGCGCTTGATCGCCTCGCAGGCCCAAATTCAGGCCGACGCAGCGCAGGCTCAAGCCAATCAAGCACGCAGCGACGCCGATTCCGCCAACATGGCGGCGGTGATCTCCGCGCAACAGTCCGCACAGCAGTCCGCGGAGCTGCAGCATCAGATCGATACGCTCAATGCGCGCGTGACCGATCGAGGTCTCGTGTTGACGCTCGGCGACGTGTTGTTCACGACGGGCAGGTCCGATCTATTGACCGGGGCCACCGTACATCTTGACAAGCTCGTCGCGTTTCTCAACCGCTATCCGGACCGGGAGGTCATGATCGAGGGCTATACCGACAGCGTCGGCAGCCAAGACTATAACCAAGGCTTGTCGGAGCGGCGCGCTGAATCGGTGCGCCATTATCTGACCGGACAGGGCATCGATTCCGGCCGCCTCACGGCATCGGGCAAGGGCGAAAGCAATCCGGTCGCCGGAAATGATTCCGCAACCGGGCGACAGCAAAATCGCCGCGTCGAAGTCATCATCAGCAACCCGACGATCGCCTCGCGGTAGACGGTACCGTGACGCACAGCAAAGTCATTCGTTTCGGCGCGATCACCGTTGCTCTGTCCGCACTCATGCTCGTCATGAGTCCGGCGGGGCCGGTGCGCGCCGCGGATGCCGGTAACCCGCGAATCGCCGGGAGCCCGATCTCCCTGCGTTCCGCGGGTCCGCTCCAACGGCCCATCCAAGCGCTGCACGATCGACTGAAGATCACTCCGGCTCAAGAGCCACTATGGGCCAACGTCGCCGAACTCGTGCGAGTTAACGACGAGGCCATCGATGCACTCAGCCGCCAGCGCGAGAGCCGCGCGTCGCGGATGACGGCGGTCGACGACCTGCGTTCATTCGTGGCCATCGCCGCGGCACATGCTGCCGCGACCAAGGCCTTCCTACCGGCGTTCGCCGCTCTCTACGACGTAATGCCCACGGACCAGCAAGTCAATGCCGATCGCGTGTTTCGAACTGCGGTCCCCACGGGCCATTCGGGCATTCCCACGCCCCGCTGAGAATCGGCCGACCGCGTCGACAAAAAAGAACGCCTTAAACGCGGCGACCCTGGATGACTCGCAGCACGATGACGATGATCGCCAACACCAAAAGGATGTGGATGAAGCCGCCCATCGTGTAGGACGTAACGAGCCCCAGCAGCCACAGTACAAGTAAGATTACAGCAATGGTCTCTAGCATGATGTGTTCCTTCTAAAATGAATCGAGAATGCATGCGGATCGGCGCAGATCCTTGGCGCCATGTCCGCATGCATCAGCGACCGATCCCGTTATTGTTGGGACTGCATGGTGTATGAGAATTTCTGTCCGGCCAGCGTCGCGTTGTACATCAGGCCACCCTTGGCGATCGTAAAGACCGCCATGCCGCGATTGAACTCGCTGGCGGTTGCGGCAGCCCGTTTGCCGGCGCTCGCGCCCGCATCGGCCCCCGTCGTGCCGACACTGACGTCGGCTGCCGCCGTAATGGCGACCGCACCGACATCGGCGCTGAATTCGAAATTGCCTTCCGTAAACGCATCCATTGCGTGTTTGTCCTGGAAGAAAATGATTTCGCTATACGCCTCGCCGCCGGCCTGCCAGCCGACGCTGAGCTGGGTCATCGTGACCCGCCCGATGCGCATGCCGTTGGCATAGACATGGCCGCTCCCGTGCGCCGCACCAATTCCGAGCCCGCCCTTTCCGATCGTCGGAAACACCGCATATCCGTAGCTCTTTTGGAAGAACGCGGAACTCTGATCGGAGTCCCGGAACAGATTCGCCGTATCGCCGTCTCGGCTCGCCTGCGCAACACTGAACGGGATCCCGAGTGTTGCCGCCAACACCGCAATTCGTAACATTTTGTTCATCATGATTTCCTTAAATGAGTGTTTACGGACCATCGGAGTCCTGAGTGCTCAGCATGCGCGCAGTGCGCCCTACGGGTCTGTTCGCGAGCGTACCAATCGATTTAGGCGCCCAAATGACAGATTTCGATCTATGTTCGATAGGAGACATAGGCTCCTGGCTAGTACGGTATAATGGATTCCGTCGCCCCCTTATCTAAAAGGCACTACAGCAATGGCCGCCACCGAAATGCACTCGGGACGTACCAATCAACTTCTGGCGGCGCTGACTCCCCCTGAGCGAGAGCGCATTTTTCCGCACCTGCACATGGTCGAGATGCCGCTGGGCAAGGTGCTCTACGAATCCGGCGACACCTTGCGCCATGTCTATTTCCCGATCGACTGCATCGTCTCGCTGTTGTACGTGCTGGAGAACGGCGCCTCAGCGGAAATCTCTGTGGTCGGAAATGAGGGCCTCATCGGTATCGCTCTGTTCATGGGCGGCGAGACCACGCCGAGCCGCGCGATCGTGCAGAGCGCCGGCAATGCCTACCGGCTCGCCGGCCAGCTGCTCAAGGACGAATTCCACAAGGACGGCGACCTGCAGCTGCTGCTGCTGCGCTATACCCAATCCTTGATCACACAAATGGCGCAAACCGCGGTTTGCAATCGGCACCACACGCTCGATCAGCAATTGTGTCGCTGGCTGCTGCTGTCGCTCGATCGCCTGTCCTCGACCCAGCTGACGATGACGCAAGAGCTCATTGCCAATATGCTGGGCGTGCGTCGCGAGGGCGTGACCGCGGCCGCCGGCAAGCTGCAGAAGCTCGGCGTGATCAGTTATCACCGCGGCCAAATCACCGTGCTGGACCGCCCCAAGCTCGAATCGCTGTGCTGCGAGTGCTACGCGGTCGTCAAGAAGGAAACCGACCGGCTGCTGCATACACGACCGCATTGATTCCGCGCACGGTGCACGCCACCCAGGGCGCTCTGGAGCACCGCAACCCTATGTGCGCTGTCAGACGGTCGCCTCGACGCCGCGCGCCCATGCTTGCGATGCATTACCAGCATCTGTATTGCGGCGGAGTCCATTTTGGCCGGGATCGAGAATCATTTGATCGAACTCTTGCCGCGCGTCGACCGGCGCAAGTTGTTGGCTGTCTGCAAACCCGTGTCGCTGATCATCGCGGAAACCTTGGCGACGGCGGGCACGCCGACACGAAACGTCTATTTTCCCGTCCGTGGCTTTATTTCGCTGGTGACGGTCGCCGACGGCAAGCCGGTGCTCGAAGTCGGCATGGTGGGCCGCGAAGGAATGCTGGGTGTGCAGATTGCGCTCGGCGTGCCGACCGTACCCTTGCATGCATTGGTGCAAGGCGCGGGCGATGCCTGGTGCGTCAGCGCTGCGGCGTTTCGAATCGAGCTCGACCGCAGCCCCGCATTACGGCGCATCGTCGACCGGTATCTTTACGTTCTGATCGCCCAATTCGCATCGTCTGCGGCCTGCATACGGTATCACCGCATCGACCAGCGACTCGCGCGGTGGTTGCTGATGACACGCGATCGCGCGCATGCCGACCGGTTCCGTGTGACGCACGAATTCTTGGCTTACATGCTGGGTGTACGCCGGGTCGGCATAACGGCCGCGGCCGGCGCGCTGCAGCGGCGCGGATTGATCGAATATTACCGTGGCGATGTGACCGTGCTCGACCCGGTCAGGCTCAAATCATCGGCTTGCAGCTGTTATGCCGCGAATTGCCGGTCGTACGACCAGCTGATGGCGAGACACTGAACATGCCGACGACCGTCGCGTATCGCACGATCGGTATCGAGTTCCATCCGTTCTTATATGCGCTGATCGGAGACGACAAAAACGGGGTGCCGCTCAGCATGCTATCGGCACTGGCTCGGCAGGATATCGACCCTTGGGAACAGGCTGCCGAGTGGAGTCGCTTGCCGCGGAACGCGGCGGCGCGCGAACTGACCACCTTGCTCTCGGCATTGCCGGAGGGGCCCTGCACGCGGCCGGCGCCGGACGCCATTGCGGCTCGCCTAATTGCGCTGTTGCCGGCCGAGAACGAGTTTGCCGGCGACGCGAACGCGCCCGGCGACGCCACGACAGCGCTGCCGCAGCTCCTCGTCAGCAAGAACATACGCTGGATTTTCATCTACGCGCTGTTTTTGCTTCTCGGGCAATGGATTTTCGCCGATTTCGAGGAATCCACGCAGGCGGAAAAAACGCAGACGCAATACTCCGGCAGCGCCTCCACGCCGAGTTCTGCACCGCGACCGGAACACTGAGGACGCTCCACGCAAGCCCGGCTTCTAATGCTTCGGAGAGCGCTTTTGCCGATTCGCGATTGATGCCCGCGCATCGATTGTCGTCGAGCACGCCGCCGATAATTGCTGCATCTGATGCTTGACGACCGCGTAGCATTCGCAGACGCGGTTGACGAGCCCGGCTCGATCGATGACCGAAATGTGTCCCCGCCGGTAGCGAATGACACCGGCGCGCTGCAAATCACCGGCGACCTCGGTGACGCTCTCGCGACGTACGCCCAGGACTCCGGCAATCATTTCCTGGGTGACCACGATCTCGCCCGAGGGGATGCGATCCAGCGTCATCAGCAGCCAGCGGCAGATCTGTTGCTCGACCGAATGATGCCGGTTACAGGCCGCGGTCTGCGTCATCTGCGCGATCAGCGCCTGCGTATATCGCAACAAGAGTATTTGCACCGCAGCGCTGCGCGAGAATTCCTGCTTGAGCAGCGCCGCATCGAGGCTGTAGCCGTGCCCCGCGATCTGAACCGCAGCGGAACTCGGGGTCGTCTCCCCGCCCATGAACAGCGAAATACCGACAATGCCCTCGAAGCCGACGCCGGCACTTTCGGCAGATGCGCCGGACTCGAGCACGTAATGCAGGGAGACGACCGCAGTCGTGGGAAAATAGACGCGCCGCAACGTCGAGCCGGGTTCATAGAGCATCTCGCCCAGCGGCATCGCGAGGCGGCTCAGATGCGGTGCAATCCGCTCGAAATCCGCGGCCGGGAGCGCCGCCAACAGGGAATTTTGCTTGGCGAGGTTTGCGGGCGCGATGGCGAGTATGGTTGCCATCGGACTAGAGAATCCCCGTCAATTCCACCCCAACACCGCGATAGCCGATGAATCGGCAGGATCCATCGAACATCGGTTGACCGCTGACTTGAAATCGTTGCTTTGTGCCGCTCGGGTCAATGCGGCTATAGACGAAGTCCAGAAATGGTTCGCGCGCCGCGATCTTCGCGCGCAAGATCTCTCTCTCCGATTCATTCCAGCCGGCTGCTGCATCGTCGATCGGAGCGGCGGAATCCTGGCCGTCGCCGAATGCGTCGACGCGTATCCCGAGCATTTCGAGAACCGGCCCGGAAACCCGCGTGAATTTCCCCTTGACGTCTTGCTCCCAATACCAATCGGATGCGAGTTCGGTGAGGCTGCGGTAGCGCGCTTCGCTTTCGCGCAACTCCGCGGTACGCTGCTGAACGGTTTTTTCCAACAGGCTGTTGTATTCGTCGAGTTGCTTGTAGAGGAGGCGGACCTCCAGCATATTGCGGATGCGTGTCTTTACCTCCACCAAATCGAACGGCTTGCTGATGAAGTCTCGAACCCCGGCTCGCAGGGCACGCAGCTTATGTCCCGGTTGCGCCGTCAGCACGAGGACCGGGAGGTAGGCATCGGCATCATTGGTCTTCAGCGCTTCGATGACTTCGAATCCATCCATGCCCGGCATTTGCAGATCCAGGAGTATCAGGTCGTAGGCATGTTCGCGATGCAGGGCACAGACTTGCTGAGGATTCATCGTCGATGTCACGCGCGCATAGTGCGCATCACCCAGTAGTTGTTCCAGTAAGCTAACGTTGGCCTCTTGATCGTCGACGATCAAAATGCTGGCATTCAAGATATCCGAGTTGGAAATCAAGATATTCTCTCCGGCGTTGGCGGATGTTCGGACAAGGCACTTGCACTCTCGAAAGCGGCGTCCAGAGTTTCGAGGAACTCGGCCACCTTGATCGGTTTGGTCAAATAACGAAAGAATCCGGCGTCCAGTCCCTTGGCGATATCACGGGATCCGGCATTCGCGCTGAGCGCGATGATCGGAATGTGTGCAGTATCCGGATCGAGCGTCAATATGCGCAGCGCCTCGACTCCGTTGATGCCCGGCAGATTGATGTCCATGAGTATCACGTCCGGACGCGAGGCGCGCGCCATCGCGACTCCACTGTCGCCGTCTTTGGCGCTGAGCAAACAAACATCCGGCCGGCGCGCGATCAGATCCTTGATCAACAGCAGATTGGCCGGATTGTCCTCGACATACAGCAGCGTGCGCAGCCGCATGTCCGCGGCACCCGGCACCCGCGCGGCGGAAACCGCCTCGGCGTCGGCGACTCGGTGATTTCTCGCGGTCGTCAGGGTCAACTCGATCCAGAATACGCTTCCGACACCGACATTGCTCTCGACGCCGATCACGCCGCCCATCAGTTCGACCAGACGCTTGCTGACCACGAGCCCTATGCCGGTGCCTTCCCCGGCATGCGCTTCCTGGCCCAGGCGATTGAACGGCTGAAACAGCTGCTCGAGTTGATGTGGCGTTAATCCCTCGCCGGTGTCGGTGATCGAAATGCGCATTCGCCCGGACGGCGTTGCCGCGCAGTCTACGGCAACGGCGCCGCCGTAACGGTTGTACTTGATCGCATTGGAGAGCAGATTGATCAAAACCTGCTTGATTCTGGTCCGATCAGCGGTCACGAGAAAGGACATGTCGAGACGCGGAAAGCTCAACTGGATGCCGCGCTTGTGTGCCTGCGGCTCGATCATCGTCCGGCTCTCGTGCAACACTTCAGCCAGCAATATCGGTTCGAGCGACAACGATAGCTTTCCCGATTCGATCAGGGTCAGATCGAGAATTTCGTTGATGAGATCGAGCAGATACCATCCCGCCTTGAGTATCTGTGCGACGCTGCGCTGTTGCGACGCCGTCGGCCCCGGCGTGCCGGACTCGATGAGTTGAGCAAACCCGAGAATGGCGTTCAGCGGAGTTCGCAGCTCGTGGCTCATGCTCGAGAGGAACTCGGATTTCGCCAAGTTCGCCTGATCGGCCGCCGCCATCGCATCCTTCAGTTCATGCTCCGCGCGCTTGCGTGCCGAGTTGTTACTGCCGATCAACAAATAGCCGATGATCTCACCATAGTCATCGCACAGCGCCGTGATGGAGACAATCGCGGGAAACCGTGTGCCGTCGGCCGTGATATAAGTCAGCTCGTAAACGTCTTCGATTCCGCGCGATGCTTTGAACGCGAGCGCCTCGAATCCCGGCGCGATGGTGACGCCGAATTCGCGGCTCAGGCTCTGCGCGCGCGCAAGTACTTCCGCGGGATCGTGGAGATCGGTCGGATTGACCTTGTTGACGACCTGCTCGGCCGGAAACCCGAGCATGCGTTCCGCGCCGACATTGAACAACTGGATCACACCGCGCGTATCGGTCGCGATGATCGAGAAATTCGCGCTGCTGAGAATCGCGTTTTGCAACGCTCTCGTCTTGAGCAAATTGGCCTCCGCCGGCTCAGCAGCGAATGGGCCGCCGCCCCGGTCCTTATCGATGAGTGCCGCGACTTCCGCCCGAACCATGCGGTATCGACGGCACTGAACGGGATTGGGGCGCGCTTCGATAGGAGTGCGAAGCCGACGGCGCCGCGCGGTGATCACCGCCGCGGCCTGGTCCGACGCGATAGCCGCCACCCCAGCCGCCGTAATCGTAGCCAAATGGCTCGATGTAGCCCGGGCTATAGCCGACTCCCACGTCTCCGCTATAGCCAACCCCGCCCACGCAGGCACCCAGCACCGCGGCGAACATGAGTCCGGCGCCCGCGAGCGCCAATCGGCGAGTCGTGACGCTCATTTCATTTGCTCCTTGCTATCGGTATCGTTCCATTCCATGACTCCGAATGGTGCTCCCGCAGGATCGGCGATCACCGCGAGCTTTCCGCCATGGCGATCGATTCGCGGCGGCACGAGTACACTGCCGCCCAATGCGACGGCTTTGGTTGCCGCATCGCCGGCATCCACGACGCGCACGAAGTTGAGCCAATGAGGATGGCGATGTGCCGAGTCACCGGGCAGGGCATTGACGCTCGCCCGCGCGTAGTCATCCGTCGAAAGAATGACATGCTCCAAGCCGTCGTCGCTTTCGAGTTCGAACACATCATAGCCGAAGACCGACTGGTAGAACGCAGCTTCCGCGTCCAGATTGCGCGTCAACAGCGAACTCCAGATCCAAGCGCCCGGCGCGGAAAGGTAGTCGGGGGCGTCCCCGCTAAAAGAGGCGATGACCGCGAAAGCGGCTCCCTGCGGATCGGCCAAGATCGCTTGCCGTCCGCGGGCATTGTAGGTCCGCGGCTCGCGTAACACCGTGCCGCCTGACCCGAGCACCGCGCGTTTCGCGGCGTCGACATCTTGAACCGCAAGAAACGTAATCCACGAGGGCTGGCGCTTCTCTCCGCCCTTCATGGCATGTTGCACCAGGCCTGCAACGGGCTCGCCGTCGAGAAGCGCGAGTGCGAAATGGGTGTCACCGGAACTCAGGTCCCGAAAGGTCCAACCGAACATTCCCGCGTAGAATCGCTCCGCTCCGGCGATATCCGGGGTCACGAGTTCGGCCCAGATCATCTTACCGACGTGATGCTCCGTGCTGGGCCGGCTTGCGATGGGCGGCGGGTCAAAACCGGCCGCCAGCGCGGCGCCGCAGCAGGCCCCGCAGAGCGCCAGCGCGAGCGCGGCCTTCTGGGCGAGAAATCGTACTTGATTGATTGACTTATTCATTATTTAGCCTCGTTCCTTCCTTCGGGCGCACAGTAATCCATGCCGCCGCCGCGCTCTGTACGGTGGCGCACCCAGCAACCCCCAATTTTATTGGCTGCAGTGTTCGGTATCGAACAGTCGCGTGGAATCGATCTGATTTAAGTTCCGCGAACACCCGAACGGAGATCGCCCTTGAACATGACACTCAGCCTCGCCCCGATCGTCGCCCTCATCGCAGGCGTCTTGATACTCGTCGTACCGCGCCTGTTGAATTACATCGTCGCGATTTACTTGATCATCACCGGATTGATCGGTCTGTTCGGCACCGGGAACTTTCACATTCATTAGCACCGCTCGATCGAGCGACGGGCTGCTGTCGCACCTCGGCGTCGCGGCTGCGCGGCCCGCACAAGGAAACGTGCGGCTTCTCAGCCGCACGTATCGCCGCAATGATTTCCGTGAAGTCTCGTCTAGCGCCAATCGTGATGATGGTAGTAACCACCGCCGCCGCCGCCGCCTCGAAACCCGAAGCCGACACATCCACTCAATAAGCTACCGAGTATCAACACTACCACTGCAAATTTACGCATCACAAATCTCCTGTAACTGATAATCGCGGGGCCGACTTACGGGGTCGACGGATGCGCGTAATCCCATTCGAGAAAACGAGCCGTCTGCGAGTCGGTGCGATCCGGCAGACAACAGCGCGACGACGCGATCTTGTCCCCTCGAATCTCTTTAATACCCCAAAGAATGATGCGTTCGACACCGGCCTTCTGGATCGTGGCGCTGCGGGCTTCAAAGCGCGTGACGAGCACGTCTCCCGCGACAAACGTATTGAGCGGTGTGACACGACGAGTCGAGTCCTTGACATAGCGCTCAAAATCTTTCTGAATCGCCGCCTTGCCCACGCAAGGGGACTTCGCGCAGTATCCACTTTCGGTATCGATGACCGCATCGTCGGTGAATAAAGCAACGGCCCCGGCCACATCGCTGCGGGCAAGCGCGTCCATCAGTTTCTGCTGTACGTCGACGGGACCCGCCTGCGCGGCGAGTCCGCCGGCCGCAGCGGCCAGGAACACGAATGCGGCAGCCCGCTTGGCATTAAGAAAAGCGAAACACTTTGGCATGACGCGCATCTCCAATCCGTGAGGGAACATTTTTCGATCGGGCGCAGCGTACCGGCGCGGACATTCCCGGTCCGTTCGCCATCGCACATAACGTGGCAGGCCGGTATTGCTGCCGTGCATGTCGCCAACGCGTGAGCAACATCACAGGCGAGATTGCGGTTCCGCGCGATCATTCGATGCGCCGACGGGTCGACTGAGGAAATCCCCTTGCATCCACGCAACTGGCTCTTGATCGCCCTGATGTGTTTGTCCAGCGCTACCGTACGCGCCGAGGATGCGATTGCCACGCCGCACGTCAAAAAGAGCCAAGCCGCACTGCTGACCGAAACGCTTTCCATTCTCAATCTCTCGAGCCCGGTCGCGGATCTGAAGAAAAGTTTGGAGCGAAACGACCTGCGCTTCGTCGGCATCAATCGCTATACCTGCATGGCTCCGGGAATCGGCGGCACCGATACCGAATTGCCGCAGCAATACGGACTGCGGTGTCTGTTTGGGACCAGCGACTTCATTGAGAGCCGCGAACACGCGGTCTTGATCGACGCCGCGAGAAGGTATGCGGAACGCTACAACGCGGAGTTAGCGCGCGTCATTCACCGCGGTTCGGCGTTCTGAGGACGGCCGCGAGCGCATTCGATCAGCGCAGCTGACTATCCTTGCTGCCGCGCCGGTTGTACCCGCTGAATTTGGCAATATCGAGATCGTGTTCGTTCTGGCAAGAAACACAGAGTCGCACGCCGGGAATCGCGATTCTGCGTGCCTCCGGTATCTCGACATCACATTCCGCGCAGTGAGATAACGACGCGCCTTGAGGCAACTGACTGCGAACGCGGCTGATGGCATCCTTCACCGTTGCGTCAATCTGGTCCTGCACCGCGCCGTCACCGGCCCAACCCGTCGCCATTGTTCCGCCCTCTTGCGTGCTCGCCGGGAATTATCTCGCATCCGCACCCGAAGCGCCGAAATTACGCCGCAATTTTCAGTATTTTGAGCTTGTCCGCCTCGCCGGCAATTCGAGGTCCAACCGAATAATTGCATGATAACTACTTGAAAAATATGATGATGCGGCGTCATATTCGCGGGAAGTCCACGCGGCCGCCCGACGACGCCTGGCGGAATTGGCGCTACGATGCGCTGTTGTTGCGTGCTCGTTCGCGCGCCGGGGCGCGAGGCAACGGACGCCGCTTGCGTACTTCGGTTTGCCGGAATATTGAGGCGCACCCCTGGCCTCCATGGGAGCCCATTGAAACTCGCCCTGCCCGACCGCGAATTTGGCGGCTACATTTTCGATTGCGATGGAACGCTGGCCGACAGCATGCCGCTGCATTACCGCGCCTGGAAAAGACTCGTCGAGGAGCACGGGCTTGAGTTCCCCGAAGACTTGTTCTACCGCTTGGGCGGCAAACCAACCGAACAGATCCTAGAACAGCTGCGCGATGAGCATGGGTTGAGAGTTGCCGATGTGCGGCAGGCGGCCGAGCGCAAGGAAGAGTATTACCTGGAAATGATAGACGAGGTGAAGCCGATCGAGGCCGTGGTTGGGATCGCGCGGCGCTGGTACGGCATCAAGCCGCTGGCGGTCGCATCCGGAGGATTCCGTCGTTACGTCGAGCGCACGCTCGACGCCATTGGAATCCGGCCGCTGTTCAACACCGTCGTCTGCGTCGAGGATTACGCGCGCGGCAAACCCTTCCCGGATCCGTTTCTCGAGGCGGCGCGACGCTTGAACATTTCCCCGCAGGAGTGCGTGGTCTTCGAAGACAGTAAATTGGGCCTGCAAGCGGCGGCAGCGGCCGGAATGCAATCGGTGTTCGTGCCCCGAGGCACATGATGCCAAAGCCTCATGTCTTGCCGAGCATGGAGTACAAATCGATCTGCCGGCTATCGCCAATGACGCGCTCGAAATCGAGGCCTAGCGTGTCGAGGACGGGCTCCGCGACCGGCTTCACCTGTTTGAGCACATAGTGTTCGCGATCCAACGGGTGCTGAATGTTATCGATCGGCTCGGGGCCCGCGGTGGTGATGACGTAGCTGACCAGCCGCACCATAGGCAGCGTGGATTTCCGGGCGGCCACGACATGCGGCGGGGTCGTGGCCGTGTAGTCGTCGGCACCTTTGCGCAAATTCTTCCGATACACCAGCGCCTCATCGAGATCGCCTTGCCTGACGCGTCTCACGACCTCGGCGAGGTACACGTCGACGGCTTGATCGGCAAACAGCCGTGAATAGAGTTCGCGTTGCACCTGCTTGGCGAGCGCCGTCCAGTCCCGGCGCACGACCTCCATGCCGATGAATTCGATATTGTCCGCGTCCCCGTCATGGCGGAGGCCGACATATCGCTTGCTCGCACCGCGCGTGCCGTGGCGTGAGCGCGGCAGAAACAGTTTCAAGTACAGTTTTTCGAATTTGAGTTCCAGGCGACTCGGTACGCTCCACCGCTCGGCGATGTAGCGGGCAAGCTCGCCATTCAATACAAGCGCGAGCTGCCGGCCCCGTTCGCGTGTTGGATCCGCATCGATGCCGTGCGAATCCACGAACAAACTATCCGTGTCGCCATAGAGCACGGTGAAACCCGCGGCTTCGAACCACCGTTTCGACCACAGCAGGATTTCGCGTCCCATGCCCGTGATCGAGTTGGCTAATGCCGGGTTGTAGAACCGGCAGGCGGATGTGCCAAGGACGCCGTAGAAGGAATTCATCAGAATCTTGATCGCGTTCGACGCCACGTCATCGGCGATCTTCTTCGCCGCCTCGCGCCGCGGAAACAGTTCATCGAGCATTCGAGGCAGGATCGCGGCTTCGCGCCGATAAGCACCGGCCGGCGTTCTGATCAGATCGGCGCCCGGCGCCGGATCGGCCACATAGGACAGCGGATCGATGTTGAACGTGCGGATGATGCTCGGATACAGGCTCTTGAAGTCGAACACCCAGACATTGCGGTGCAGGCCCGCCACCGACTCCAGGACATGGCCGCCTTGCTGAGCGGCGTGTACGTTGGAGTCCCCGGAACGCCCGGTGGGCGCGACAATACCGAGTTTCTGAAGTTCGCACAGATAGAGAAAATCGAATGACGCGATGCTGGCCGCCACGCGATCCGGCGTCATACCGGCAAGCTGACTGCGCGCGAAGGCCAGCCGAACCACATTGAGTTTCTGCACAATCTCGAACGCGAGCCTGGCGTCCGTGCGCGCATAGAGCGCGAACGCCGCGAGGTCATGACGGTAGTTGTGGGTGATCTCCGCAATTCGATCACGCACGTCGCCGGCGATGGCCTTGCCTTCGCCGAGAATTTCCCGCGCCACGGCATCGAGCGAGTAATCGTCCATGCGGATGAACGCGCCACGCAGCAGATCGATGCCGTCGAGAACCAGACGTCCCGGAACGCTGGCTTGGCCGCTGCCGAAATAGCCGTCGGCTTTGCGGGATGCGAACCGCACCCGCGTCGCGTCCCAACGGAAGCGGATGGCGCGCACGCCCGGCTATGCGTTGCAATACCGTGAGATCGAAGTCGATGATGTTCCATCCCGTCAACACGTCTGGATCGAAGCGCCGCACAGATTCGCAAAATGCATCCAACGCCGAGAACTCATCGACGCACCGAGTCGCGTTCTGCGGCATCGAGCGAGCGCTGCCGTCTACGATCAGCACCTCGTCGATGCCGGGCGCATACAGCGAAATCGCCAGCAGCCTTTCGGCCTTGCCGTGGGTCTCGATATCGAACGACAGCACGCGCGGTTCGACTCTTACATCGGCGGGCCGCAGCGACGGATTGTCGAATACCCACGTGACGCCGGCTCCGGCGACGGCGTCGCCCTCGATCTCACAGCCTCCTTTGATGCCGCGTTCGATCAAATAGCGCACCGCAAAGCGCAGATCCGCCTCGAACGTATCGATGCCGGCCGCATGCAGGCGGTCCCTGACCCCGGGCACCTCGGGGGGAGCGCCCACTTCCAGACGGCAAACCGGTGCGCCGTCGAACGTGCGCTTGTCGACGTCCATCGGTTCCGGTACGCCGAGCGCGCGAGCGCGCTCTGCATCGGCAGCGCGAATGAAGAAATGCGGCCGTTGCCGGTCATCGCGCACGAGGAACGTGCCCCCCTCCTCCAGCCGCCCATAGAGTTGGACGACGGGAACGCGCTGCCCTTGAGGGAGCGAGACGATGCGATAGCTGGCCTGGAGGATGAAACCGCGGATTCTGGTCACTCGGCTATTTTGCGCCAATGGTGCCGGTTGTGGCAGGCTCGCCCTGAATGGCAAGTTCCAGCAAAGCGTACTCGGAATTGTTCCTGCCGCTCGGCCTCAAGAGTTCGCGCTCGCGGCATCCGTTGCCCGTCAATGACAATCGCGCAATCCAGGCGATTTGGGAAATGGTTTGCAGGATCCCGCGCGGCCAAGTGTCGACTTATGGAGCCGTCGCGCGCGCCGCCGGACTGCCGGGTCGTGCACGCCTGACCGGATTCGCATTGAGAATCGCACCGAAGGACCTGAACCTTCCGTGGCATCGTGTTGTCGGCGCCGGCGGACGCATCGTGTTCCCGAAGTCATCCGTGCAGCATCGGGAACAAGCGAAACTGTTGCGCGCCGAGGGCGTCGTACTGAACGATGGTCGCGTCATGCGCTCCTCGATTGCGGACCTCGAACAGATTTGACGGTGGAAACTACCTAAGCAACGGCGACCGGCCGTGGATAACTACGCATGGCGAAATCCGCTCCGCGGCTGGATTATTCGCGCAGTCGCATGAACATCGCTGAGTCCTTACTCGCAGCCCTGAAAAAACAAGGTGCCCGGGAAATCTTTGGAGTTCCCGGTGATTTTGCGCTGCCTTTTTTCAAGGTGGTCGAGGAATCTGGAATCCTGCCGCTCTACACGCTGAGCCATGAGCCGGCGGTCGGATTTGCCGCCGACGCGGCGGCGCGGGCGACCTGTGGCTTGGGCGCTGCCGCGGTCACCTATGGTGCGGGCGCGCTCAACATGGTCAATCCGATTGCTGCAGCCTACGCGGAGAAATCTCCGGTGGTCGTCATTTCCGGGGCACCCGGAGTCGCCGAGCGGCGTGGTCGATTGCTGCTTCACCATCAAGCCAAGGCATTGGATTCACAGCTGCGCGTCTTCAGCGAAGTGACCTGCGACCAAGTCCAGCTCACCGACGCGGCGCGGGCGCCGCACGATATTGCACGCGTCCTGCAGAGCGCTCGGACTCAATCTCGGCCGGTCTACATCGAATTGCCGCGCGACATGGTCCGCGAATCGTGCATGCCCGTTCCGTCGGCCATCGTGCAAGCGCCGGACCCGGCCGCGGTGGCGGCTTGCGTCGATGAGATACTGCGCAGGTTGCGAAAAGCCAGCTCGGCCGTGCTGATGGTCGGTGTGGAGGTACGCCGCTACGACTTGGAGAGTCGGGTCGCAAAGCTCGCCGCCCTGCTCGGCATACCGGTCGTCACGAGCTTCATGGGCAGAGGACTCTTGGCAAATAATAATTCCCCGGTTCTTGGCACCTACCTGGGAATCGCGGGGACGGCCGAGATCACCGCTCTCGTCGAAAATTCAGATGCGTTGTTCCTCCTGGGCGTGCTGATCTCCGACACCAACTTTGGTGTCTCCGCTCGCCAGATTGATTACCGGCAGAGCATTCACGCACTCGACGGACACGTCACGTTGGGCCACCACATCTACCCCCAGATTCCGCTCGAGGCCCTGGTCGACGGTCTACTGCAGCGTTTCCACGGTGGAGTGGAATCTCGCGCATCTGCGCCGCAGAGCTACCCGAGAGGACTGATTGCTGACGAGAGCCTCATTGGGCCATCCGACATCCCGTGCGCGATCAACGATCTGATGGATGTTGTCGGCCCAATTCCGATCGCCGTCGACGCCGGGGATTGCCTGTTCGCGGCGCTCGAAATTGCGCCGACGAGCTTGGTCGCTCCGGGCTACTACGCGAGCATGGGCTTTGGAGTTCCCGCGGGCCTGGGCATCCAGGCCACGACGGGTCAACGTCCGATCGTGTTAGTGGGAGATGGTGCTTTTCAAATGACCGGCTGGGAACTCGGCAACTGCCAGCGCTACGGTTGGGATCCGATCGTCATCGTTTTCAATAACATGGGCTGGGAAATGTTACGGGTATTCCAGCCTGAATCGAAGTTCAATGATTTGTCCGATTGGCGATTCGCGGAACTTGCTCCCATGTTGGGAGGCGATGGAGTGCGCGTCCATACGCGCGGGATGCTCAAGTCCGCGCTGCATGCCGCCGCGTCCCGCCGCGGCCGGTTCCAGCTCATCGACGCCATGATTCCTCGCGGCGTCGTCTCCAAATCCCTGCAACGCTTTGTCGCCGGTATGCAGCGGCGCGTTGCCGGCCGGTAAACCCCGGCCCCGGCTCCGGCACCGCCATTGGATCTGCGCCACCTCGGCGCCGCATTGGGTCTCACGCTTGCCGACTCAATCGGCCAGCGGTGATGGGCGAATCTGAAAGTGGACGACCAGCGGTTTGCTGCCCTTGCCTCCTTCCTTGTGCCAGGGCGTCCGATCCCCGCTCGTGACCCAGAGGCCGCGTCCTTTCCAGCCGGCGGCCGCATCGTCGATACGGCCATCGAGTCCCTTGGCATAGAAGCCGAGCGGATACGGTATACGCAGCGTGACGAACTTTCCGTCGACCAGCGCGTGCAAGCCGTCAAATAGATTGCCCGTGGCAATCGGCACGTTTGCGCCCAAGCCCAAGGTGTCGTGTTGATCCACCCAGGTGTAATAGCTCGACTCGACGCTCATTTGCGGCACGTTCACGAATCCGGGACCCGGTAAGCGATGGAAACTCCAGCCTTCGGGGCAATGGTCGCCGGTTGCGGTCGGCCCGTTGAGCGGACCCTTGCATTTACGCCGATCGAACTCCCCCAAATGCCCGCTCGCCAAAGACACCCACACGACGCCGTTGCGATCGATGTCTGCGCCGCGCACACCGAAGCCCGGCGCGGGCACATTGAAGATTTCGCTGAGCCGGGTTCGCGGATCGAAGCGAACAATGGCGCCCGGATACTCGAATGCCACCGAACCCCAAACGCTGCCATCGGCAGGATTCGGCATGATCGCGTACAGGCTGACCGCCAGCCGCCGATCTCGCGTTGGGTCCGCGGCTTGCCCGGGTTCGGCCCAGGCATCGAGTTTGCCGTTGGCGTTGGTGTCGAGCACCAAGGGAGCCCACCCCTGCGATGCCGCCGCATCGCCGGTTCGATCAAATTTCTGGGTGTCGAGCCAGCCGATGACCTCGCGACCGCCGCTGGTCCAGAGAGTATCGTTCGCGTCCTCGGCAAATTGCAGATGGTGGGTACTAAAGCAGGTATCGACGAACGTATATTTGCCACTCTTCGGTTCATAGACCGCGAGTTGGCGCCCCGATGTGTCGATCGGAAATTCTTCGGCCGAGGGCTGACTCGAACCCTTCTTGCAAAACGGCGGATCGGCGGAGGCGCGAATTCGCGCGGTGTACCAGACGCGGCCCGAGCGGTCGAGCATCGGGTTATGCGCAGACGCCCGACTATCCCAAATTCGCTGCTCGCCCCAGTAGGGCGAGGGGCTCAGTACCGGGTCGTCGTGGCTCGTCGGCGTATCGGCGTCACGTACCGATGCCTTGAACGTCGTGGCGCGGTTATGCAGCGGATCGAGCACCGGAAAATCGTCGGTACTCAGTTCCGTGGTGCCGTAAATGAGACCGTTGCCGTTGACCGTCGGATTGCGCCGATCGGTGCTCGAGAGGTCGTGCAAATACGCTTTGCCGTCCGACCAGTCACGAACGGTTGCGACGACATTGCGCTCCATGCCGCTGGGACGCGGCGGCGGCACGGCCGGCACTTCGCCGGCCGCGATGCGGTCGGTCCAATCCGCAAAATACGCGATTGGAACGCCGGAGAGCGTGCGCTGCGCGATGTTGATCATTTGGCTGCCGGCCTGTCCGGACTGCAGGCGCCGCAGCCAAGCCTCCTGCGACGACTTGAATGTGCCCAGGGAGCTCGGGATCGTGCGTGTCGCCAAATCCCCCAGCTGATGACAACCGATACAGCCCATATTCTTGATCCACATGAGATAGCCGTTGCGGCCGCCCGGCAGCATTGCCACCTGCGCCTCTTCGGGAATTTTCAGCATCGCGTACCAATAGGCGGCAGGATAGATCTTGGCCGCGGTGGCGGCATCCGCCGCCAGCACGGCCGCAAGGTCGAGACGCTGTCCGGGCGCAGCGTCGACTTTGGGCGAGTCGGCGAGGCCGTAGCCGCGGACCCAGACGCTGTACTTCGCGCGGGGAAGATCCGGAACAAGAAAGCGGCCGGCTTCGTCGGTCACGACGATTTTGGCGAATCGCGTTTGAAAATCCCGCGTTTCGGCGATGACCCAGACGCCGGCCTCCGCACCGTGGGCACTGGTGACGGTGCCGCCGATTTCATCGGCCCCGATGCGCACCTCAGCGCGGGCCGCCCGCGAGCCCGCAATGGCACTCATCAGCAGCGTCGCCGCAATAATGGCTCCGAAGATCCGTACCCGCGGATTCGATACGATCATGGACTGCAGATAATAATCGAGATCGATGTGCATCCATAGACCTTCCGTGGGCAGAATATGCGTGGCCGCAGGCCACTGAGCTGCAGCGATGGGACGACACCGGCACAACAGCCGCATAACAAGGGGAAAATAAATGACGATAGCAACTCGATATCTGACGCGTGATGGATTGAACCGGGCCGCCATTGTCCACGACGCGGCCATCGCGTTTGCCGCCCTCGTCCTGCTGATGATCATCTGGCCGTTCTATTCGGTACCGACCGGGAGCCGCGGCGTCATCACGCAGTTCGGCAAGATCGTCGGCATCGAGCCGGAGGGGTTGGCGGTCCTGCCACCCTGGCAGAAACTCACGCTGTTTTCGATCCGATCGGAGCAAGCGGATATCGACAATGCGGCAGGGGCTACCAGCGATACGCAGCCGGTCACCGTCAGTCTGACGGTTCGCTACAGCATCAGTCCCGACAAAGTCGCCGAGGTATTCGAAAAATACAGCCATACCGGCGATTTGTCGTCGTACGTTCAGACGGCTACGCACGAGATATTCAAGGCGGTGACCGCCAAATACACGGCCCCGGACCTGATTGCGGAGCGGGCCAAGGTGTCCGCGGACATCTATGCCGCGTTATCCGAAAAGCTCGCGATCTACGGCGCGCAGGTCATCAACATCGACATGCGCAATTTTGCATTCCAAGAATCGTACATGCGGGCGATCAACAGCAAGGTCGAGCAGGAACAGCTACGACAGGCAGCCGATAACAAGCTCAAGACGGTCGAGTCCGAACAGAAGCAAAAAGTGGCGATCGCGGAAGCCGAAGCGTCCGCGGTCAGGGCCACGGCCGACGGCAACGCCTACGCCACGTTGAAGAATGCCGAAGCCCAGGCCGAAGCGCTCAAGATTCAAAACGCCGCACTTGGGCAAAGCAACAGCGTATTGGAGCTGCGGCGCATCCAGGTCGAGCAAACAAAGGCCGACAGATGGAATGGCCAGCTGCCCAGCGCGATCTATGCGGGTGCACCGATTCCGTTCATGAACGTCAAATGAGGGGACGATGGTCTCCATCAGGCTATGCACCGCTTGGGTTTGGCCGCGGCCCGCGATACACTGCGCGACAACGCGGGAATCATAAGACGCGAGCGTCTGCTGGTTTGCGGCAGTGAAGTTATGGCCACTCTCAACAACACGCATCAATAGGCAACCATAGGGGCTAAATCATATGCATCCGCTCAACTCCGTTAAGGGTGCCGTCGTTACCGGCTTCGTACTCGCCATCATCATCAGCATCGGGCTCACCTGCTGGAATAGCTTGGGTGTCGCGATCCACCCGGTGCGTATCGATCGATGGCTGCACATCCTCTCCGGCGTCATGTGGATCGGTCTGTTGTATTACTTCAATGTCGTTCAGACGCCGGGCCTTGCGGCCGCCGCCGCCGACAAGGGCGGTCCCGGCGGCGCCGGTGTTTCGAAGTACATCGCGCCGCTGGCGCTGCTATGGTTCCGCTGGGCCGCGGTCGCGACCTGGGTGACGGGAGCGATTTACTTGATTGGCGGATTCGGATCCGATTACTCGTTTGCAATCATGAGAGCGTTCATGCTGCAACCGGGATTTCGAATCATCGGCGTCGGCGCATGGCTCGGCACGATCATGTTGGTCAACGTGTGGGTTTTCATCTGGCCGAACCAAAAGAAAATCCTCGGGATCGTCGCGGCGACGGATGATGAGAAAGCGGCCGCGCGCAAGATTGCGGGCAGGGCCTCGCGCATCAATTTCATCCTGTCGGTGCCCATGCTGATGTGTATGGGCGGTAACGCACACGGATTGCCCTTCTAAGGCAAGGGGCTATCACCAAGCCGATCCGGCGTCACGGCAAAGTTGAACATGTCGAACAGATCGCCGATCGCAGGCGTATTGATCGGCACATACGGGTTCGAGTTCTGCACGATCGGGTTTGGAAAGTTGTCGCGGCTGCGATTGGTGATCGGCTGCAGTCCCCAATTCCTCTCGATGAACTTCAGGATCGAGACGTGATCGCCGTAGACGTGTGAGACCTGTCCGCGCTTGGCGTAGGGCGAGACGACGATTAACGGGACACGCGGACCGTCGCCGAAGAAATCTACGGGCTGCACGTAGCCCGAGTCGTAGTAACCGCCGCCCTCATCTTCCGTGATGATGATGGCCGTATCCATCCAGAGTGCCGCATTCGCCTGAACCAGGTCGACGATTTTCTTGGTGAACCCTTCGAATAGATTGAGCTTCGACGAGGCCGGGTGACCGTCGACGAGGCCGCTCGGCTTGACGAAGGAAACGGACGGGAGCGCGCCGCTCGCGATCTCCTCGTAGAGATCCGAGGTATCCTGGATGTGCGCCGTACGGACCGCGGGGTTGGCCATGATCGACGTGTCGTACTGGAACGGATTGCAAATATTGCAGTACTCGTCGGTGTTCGCACCGATCGCCCGGTAGTTCAGTTGATAGGGGTCGCGGACGTAGTTGTTCCACTGGTCCCCGAAATACTTCCAGGATATGTGGGCATTGATGAGGCTGTCCCCGATGCCGGGCGTCGATGAGGGTGGAATCGTGAACACGGAATTCTTGGGATTGGTATCCGTGTATGCGTTATCGCCGTTGCCGAAATAGCCCGGGTTGTAATTGTTCAACAGATAGTAGTGTCCGGGCTCGCAGCGCGGATCAATCGGCGTCGGCAGGGACCGCAGGAATTGCACGATTGCGCCGACTCCGGGCTGCGCGCTGTCGGCGCATTCGCTGTATGAACCGCCGCCATTGCCGTCTTCGGTGTACCAATTGTTCGTGCCCGCGGCGGGATTCGGGTTCTCGATTTCGTCCAAGATCGCGCCCGCCTTCGTGAGATTGTGGGGCGGCGGTAACGCATGGCCGCGGCCGTCGCTGAACCAAATCGCATCGCCGTGGCCGAGCATGATGTGGTTCGCGCCGGTGCCGCCGCTAACCGACTGGTGAAAGTTGTCGCTGGTGGAATATCTATCCGCGAGGCTCTTGAAATACGGCGCGTCGCCGTTTTGCATGTTGTAGAAACCAAGAGCCGTCGAGCCTTCGCCGGTCGTTACGTAGCCCGGCGCTTGAAACTCGATGTTGAACCCTGCCGGCGGTAGCTGCCCATTGGCGCCCGAGCCTACCGTCACCTCGACCCAGGAAAACAGCGCGGAGTCGCAGCCGGAGGGTCGCTGCGCCGTGGCATGGTCCAGGCCGCAATCCAGCTGCTGCCACATTTGATAAAACCGATGCACGGGGCTCGCGGAATACGAGTCGTAGGTAAAGGTGGTTCCATTCGTCAACTGAAACGGGCCCGGGGGCAAGGCATTCACGTGCGTGATTCGCTGATCCGGCACGCGGGAGATCTGGCCCGTGCCCCCGGAGATCAGATACTGATAATAGTCCGGCGGCAAACCGTTTTCGGACTGCTGCGCCAGTTGCAGACTGTCTTCGCGGATATAGGAGTCCTGCGGACCGCCGGCCAACGGCGCCGGCAACACGCCGCCGGGAAAGCTCGTCTTCGGCGGATTCAACAGAAATGCATCGGGAGCGGCATCAATCGCCGCTTTCTGCTGCGCCTTTTTGAA
>Ga0187871_10000325_pt1 | contig 46118 bp, 33 predicted proteins | sample June2016WEW_16_1_FD_132988 | JGI IMG/M metagenome (GOLD analysis project Ga0187871, IMG submission 132988) | Peatland microbial communities from SPRUCE experiment site at the Marcell Experimental Forest, Minnesota, USA - June2016WEW_16_10 | ecosystem: Environmental > Terrestrial > Soil >...
CTATTCGATTGACACCATCGAAAAGGTGCGCGCCTCGCTCGCCCCCGCCGACGAGCTGTTCTTTTTAATCGGCGCCGACGCCTTCGCCGAAATCCAAACCTGGCATCGCTGGCGCGACGTGGCCCGGCAGGTCGTTTTTCTGGTGATCAGCCGCCCCGGGCATTCCTGCGCCATACCGGAAGAAGTGACGGCGGAGTGGCTTGATTCGCCGCAACTGCATGTTTCATCCTCCGCCATCCGCAAGCAATTCGAGCGCGGCGAACGGGACGCCGAAGTCCGTGGGCCCGTGCTCGATTACATCAGGCAACACGGGCTATATGGGATGGCGAGCCACAAGTAAACCTTTTGAGCCACGGATGAACACAGATGAACGCTGATAAAACCAAGAATCATATTTGTGCTTATCGGTGTTTATCTGTGTTCATCCGTGGCAATATCGGGGCTGCCAGCCTCACCCCACGATTTCCAGGAACGCCCGCGCGGCGTGGCTCAGCGCCCGCCGCGTCGGATACACCAGGCGGATCTTCCGTTCGATATTCATTTCCTTCACCCGCACTTCGCGCAATAGCTTCTGTTCGATTTCCTGTTCCACGCACATGCGCGGCAGAAACGCCACGCCTTGGTTATCCTGCACCATTTTGCGAATGCTCTCGATGGTCGGCATGTCGACATCCATGCGAAGCGGTATCTTGCGCGCCTGAAACTCGTGGATCACCACGTCGCGGTACGGCGACATCACGTTGTGGGCGATGAAATTCTCCTCCGCCAGATCGGCGATGGAGACGCTCTTGCGCCGCGCCAGCCGGTGGCGCGGTGAAACGACGAGGGCGATCGCATCGGTGTAGATCACCTTCGAGCGGATCCGGTCGTCGCCGGGATCGTAGCTGATCACCCCCAGCTCCAGATTGCCGTCGAGCAGTTCGTTGGGGATTTTGCTCCCCATGCTGCGCCGCACCGTCACTTTGATCTTGGGATGCAGCGCGCGGTACCGCTCGATATGACGCAGCAGATACAAGGTAGTGGATTCGTTGGCGCCGACCGTCAGCCGCCCGGCGGAATTGTCGCGCAGCTCGGCCAGCGAATTCTCGAGCTCCCGCTCCAGGCTCTCGAAGCGGCGCGCGAAGTCGAGCGCGCTACGGCCCGCGTCGGTCAACAACAGCTCCTTGCCCGAGCGGTCGATCAGCTTTTCGCCCAGCTCCAGCTCGAGTCTTTGCAATGCCAGCGACACCGCGGGCTGCGTGCGCAGCATCTTCTCCGCCGCGCGCGAGAAGCTCCCCTCGGTCGCCACCATCAAAAAGACCTGCAGCGGGTTGAGTTCCATGGCAAGTTTCAGTATAACATCTGCTAATAGATACCTGTAAGATTATAAATTTGCCAAATCCAGGTCCGGGTGCGCATAATGCGAAGTATCGGTAGACAGCATGAGCGAGCGCGTAATTATTTTCGATACAACGCTGCGTGACGGCGAACAGTCTCCGGGTTGCAGTATGACGGTTCCCGAGAAAGTGCGCATGGCGCGCAAACTGGTGGAACTGGGCGCGGACATTCTGGAGGCCGGCTTCCCGATCGCCTCGGAGGGGGATTTTGAGGCGGTCCAGGCGGTGAGCCGCGAGTTCCCCGAAGCGCGCGTGGCGGGCCTGGCGCGCTGTTGCGCGATGGATGTGGAACGCGCCGCCGAGGCGCTGGAACCTGCGCGCCAGCCCCGCTTGCACACCTTCATCGCCACCAGCGATATCCACCTGAAATACAAATTGCGCAAGACCCGGCAGCAGGTGCTCGAGGACGCCGTGACCGCGGTGGAACTGGCTCGGCGTTATGTGGATGACGTTGAGTTCTCGGCCGAGGATGGCGCCCGCACCGATGTCGAATTCCTGATCGAGATTTCGAAAGCCGTGGTCGCCGCCGGCGCCGGCACCGTCAATATCCCCGACACGGTTGGCTATTCCACTCCCAAGGAATACGGCGAGCTGATCGGGAAAGTGGCCCGCGCGCTGGGCACGAGCGCCATTGTCAGCGTGCATTGCCACGACGACCTGGGGCTGGCCGTGGCCAACTCCCTCACCGCCATCGAGGCGGGCGCGCGCCAGGTGGAATGCACCATCAACGGCATCGGCGAACGCGCCGGGAACTGCTCGCTCGAGGAGGTGGTCATGATTTTGCAGACCCGCTCCGACAGCTATCCTTATCACACCGGCATCCACACCGAGCACTTGTACGCGGCGAGCGAACTGTTGAGCTCGATCATTACTTTCGGCCCGCAGCCGAACAAGGCGATTGTGGGGGCGAACGCCTTCGCGCACGAAGCGGGCATTCACCAGGACGGTTACCTGAAAGAGAAAACGACTTACGAGATTATCGACCCGCGCACGGTGGGCATTCCCGAGGGTAAGCTGGTATTAGGCAAGCACAGCGGGCGCCACGCGCTTCACCAGCGCGCCCGCAGCCTGGGCTACGAGCTGGACCGCGAGCAGCTCGACGCACTGTACCACCGCTTCACGGCGGTGGCGGACCAGCGGAAAAAGGGACTCATGGATAAGGAAATCGAAGCGTTGATTCGGGATTGCCCGCCCGCCAGAACGGCGGCGGCGGGGTAAGAAATGGATTTGCAGGTTCTGGTTTTGCCCGGCGACGGGATCGGCGCGGAAGTCACGCGCGAAGCCGTCCGGGTTCTCGGCTGCGTAGCCGACAAATGGCATCATCACCTCAAACTGACGGAAGGATTGCTGGGCGGCGTCGCGATTCATCGCACCGGCACGCCGTTCCCGGAAGAGACGGCGCGCCTGGCGGCCGAGGCCGATGCCACCCTGATGGGCGCGGTTGGGCTGCCCGAATTCGATAACGCTCCGCCGGAGAAACGGCCGGAGAAAGGGCTGCTGGCAATCCGCCAGGCTTTAGGCGTGTACGCCAACCTGCGTCCGGTGCGCGCCTACGCGTCGCAACTGGATTCTTCGCCCTTGAAGAATCACCTGGTGGAAGGCACCGACATGATCATCGTCCGCGAACTGACGGGCGGGATCTATTACGGAACCCCGCGTGGCATCACCGAAAACGGCGGGGAAACGCGTGCGGTCAATACCATGACTTACACACGCTCGGAAATCGAACGGGTTTCCCGGATGGCCTTCCACCTGGCGCGCGGGCGGCGCAAGAAAGTGACGTCGGTCGATAAGTCGAACGTGCTGGAAAACTCGCAGCTTTGGCGGCGCGTGGTGGTCGAGGTGGCGAAGGAGTATCCCGATGTCGCGCTCGATCATCTGCTGGTGGATAATTGCGCCATGCAACTGATTTTGAATCCGCGGCGGTTCGATATCGTGCTGACCGAAAATATGTTCGGCGACATTCTGAGCGATGAAGGTGCGGTGCTGGCCGGGTCCATCGGCATGTTGCCTTCCGCGTCCATCGGCGGCCGCAAGCCCTCCGGCGCGTGGGTGGGATTGTACGAACCGGTACACGGTTCGGCGCCCGATATCGCCGGCCAGAACAAGGCCAACCCGCTGGGAGCGATCGGCTCGGTTGCGGCGATGCTCGAATACAGCTTTGGATTGAAGGAAGAAGCCGGCGCGGTGGATCGGGCGATTGAAGCCGTCCTCGCGAGCGGCAACGTTACCGCGGATTTGCGACCTTCCGGCACGCCGGCCACCACCGAACAGGTGGGAAATGCCGTGTGCGCCGCGATCGGCTGAGCGCGGGGCTTACCGGCCCCGCCTCAGCCAAATTTGGAGTCGTCTCGTCTAGCGAGATTGACCGCTCCCTACGGTCGCGGCTCCGTTGCGTTCATTTTGCTTTCGGGGCCGGGACCAAAGGCCGCGGTCGGCGGCGAGTAGACCCGTTGGTACCGCTCGGGCCCCTATAATAGGAGAAGAAGATCCGGAGTCGAAGAGCCGAGGAGCATCCCCGGCTGACCACCTGACTCCGGCCCAGTTCACATATGCCTCATACCATCATCGAAAAACTCTGGAACTCGCACCTGGTCGAAGAGCAGCCCGGCGCGCCGGCGCTGCTGTTCATCGACCTGCACCTGGTGCATGAAGTCACCTCGCCGCAGGCGTTTCAGGGCCTGCGCGAGCGCGGTTTAAAGGTCCGGCGCCCCGATCTCACCATTGCCACCGCCGACCACAGCATTCCTACCACGGACCGGTCGCTGCCCATCGTGGATCAGATCGCGGCCAAGCAGCTTGCGCAGCTCGAAGCCAACTGCGCCGAATTCGGCATCCGCTGCCTGGGCGTCCACAGCGACCGGCAGGGCATCGTCCATGTAATCGGCCCCGAGCTGGGCCTCACGCAGCCGGGAATGACGGTGGTCTGCGGCGACAGCCACACCGCTACGCACGGCGCTTTCGGCGCGCTGGCCTTCGGCATCGGCACCAGCGAAGTCGAAAACGTGCTGGCCTCGCAATGTTTGTTACAGCGCAAGTCGAAAACGTTTGAAGTGAGGGTCGAGGGAACGCTGCGCCGCGGCGTCACCGCCAAGGACATCATCCTGGCTCTCATCGCGAAGATCGGCGTGGGCGGCGGCACAGGTTGCGTGTTCGAATTCACCGGCAGCGCCATCCGCGCGCTGGGCATGGAAGAACGCATGACGGTGTGCAACATGTCGATCGAAGGCGGCGCGCGCGCCGGCCTGATCGCGCCGGACTCAACCACGTTCGAATACCTTTGCGGCCGGCCTCACGCTCCGAAGGGCGCGGCGTGGGATGCGGCGATCGAGCGCTGGAGGCAACTGCCGACCGACGCCGGCGCGGTCTACGACCGCCAGGTCACCATCGACGCCGATGCGCTGGAACCGATGATTACTTACGGCACCAACCCCGGCATGGGTGTGTCCATCAACGCGCCGCTGCCCGATCCGGCGGACGTGAGCGATCCGATGGCGCGCGATTCCATCTCGAAGGCGCTGGCTTACATGGGCCTCGAAGGCGGCAAACCGCTCGCCGGCCACGCGATCGACGTGGTCTTCATCGGAAGCTGCACCAATTCCCGCATCTCCGATCTGCGCGCTGCCGCGGCGGTCTTCAAAGGCCGCAAGGTGAATCCCAAGCTGAGAGTGCTGGTGGTGCCCGGCTCGCAGGAGGTCAAACGCCAGGCCATCGCCGAAGGGTTGCCCGACATTTTCCTTGCCGCCGGTTGCGAATGGCGCGACGCGGGTTGCTCGATGTGCATCGCCATGAACGGCGACCAACTGGCGCCCGGCGAATACAGCGTCTCCACCAGCAACCGCAATTTCGAAGGCCGGCAAGGCAAAGGCGGCCGCACATTTCTGGCCAGCCCGCTGACCGCGGCGGCCAGCGCCATCACCGGCGTGGTCACCGACGTGAGGACATTATTATGAAGCCATTCACCAATTTTCGCAGCCGCCTGGTTCCGCTCGCGATTAACAACATCGACACCGACCAGATCATACCGGCGCGCTTCCTGAAGACCACCTCCAAGGAGGGCCTGGACCGCCAGTTGTTCTGCGACTGGCGCTACGATGCGCAGGGAAATCCGCGGCCGGATTTCATTCTCAACCAGCCGCGCGTGGCGGGCGCGCAAGTGCTGCTGGCCGGCGATAATTTCGGCTGCGGCAGCTCGCGCGAGCACGCCCCCTGGGCGCTCACCCAGTTCGGCTTCCGCGCCGTGATCAGCACCTCGTTCGCCGATATCTTCACCGGCAATGCGCTGAAAAACTCGCTGCTGCCGATCGCCGTGCCACCGGACGTGCACGCCGAACTTTTTGCCGCCGTCGCCGCTGACCCCGACGCCACGGTCGAAATCGATCTCGCGGCGCAGACGCTCACGACGCCGGCCGGCCGCGCGGTTCCGTTTCCCATCGACGCTTTCGCCAAACACTGCATGCTCGAAGGCGTGGATGAGCTGGGCTACATCCTCAAGCAGGATGGCGCTATCCGAGCCTACGAAGCGTCCCACCCGGCGCCGATCAACACCGCGGCGTGATGCCTTTCGCCGGGCAGGCTGGCTAGAGATATCCCGGATAGTTTCGGCTTGACCGCTCCCTCCGGTCGCGGCTCCGAAAGCACACGATTGCGATCGGGGCCGCGCACAAGCGCATCGGAGCCGCGACCGAAGGGAGCGGTCAAGCCGAAAGAGAACTCACCGCCACGCGGTCCGCATGATCTTTCTCACCGAACTCCCGCCCAGCCGCGCTATTTCCTGCAACTTTTGGCCGCCTGCCTCATCCGGAATCAAGGAGGCAGAATCGAACGTGAAACGTACAGCGAGCGCCGAATGGCGCGGCGATTTGAAAACCGGCAAGGGCACCGTATCCACCGCCAGCGGAGTGTTGGAGAAATCGCAGTATTCCTTCAGCACGCGCTTTGAAAACGGCAAGGGAACCAATCCCGAGGAGCTTCTGGCGGCGGCCCACGCCGGTTGCTTTACCATGGCGCTTTCCGCGCAGCTAGGCGCGGCGAACCTGGTGGCCGAGAGTTTGGAAACCACCTGCTCCATCAGTTTGGAAAAGGTCGGCGATGGTTTCGCCATCACCGAGAGCCACCTGGAACTGAAGGCGAAAGTGCCCGGCGCCAGCCAGGCCGCCTTCGACCAGGCCGTGGCCAATGCCAAATCCGGCTGCCCGGTTTCCAAGCTCTACAACACGAAGATCACGCTGAACGCAACGCTGGAAGCGTAAGGGATACCGTGGGGCGGACGACCCTCCGCGGCCGCGGGTGGGGGGTCCTGTCTGGGTTGGCAGGCGAAAGCGCCTGCCCCACTTTCCGCGACGGCTGCCGGCGCGCCGCGCCAGCAATCTCCTCCCAATATCCCTCCTCCAAAAACCTCTTGACAGTGTATTAATAAACTAATACACTAGCAAACAAGATGAGTAAGCAGCCCACCGCGGCGCAGGCGCCCTTCGCTTTCCGGCTGGACCTGAAGAGCGGCATGCCGGTCTACCGGCAGTTGATCGACCAGGTGACCGGCGGGATGGCGGCCGGCTCGCTGGCGGCGGGCGACCAGCTTCCCACGGTGCGCCAGGTGGCGGTGGATCTTTCCATCAACCCGAACACGGTGGTGCGCGCTTATCGCGAACTGGAAATCCGCGGGATTCTGGAAACCCAACAAGGGACCGGCACCTTCATCAGCCGCCAAAAGGTGAAGCGCGACGACGCCGAGCGCCAGCGGCAACTTGCCCAACTGGTGGCTGAGTTCGTGGCGCGCGCCGGCGCCGCCGGCTTCACGGTCGACAATCTCTTAGACCAACTGCGCGACGATTCGAACGATGCAACCAAGAGGAGATAACCCCATGACACCGAACATTATGCAGCGGCTCAAGCTCAGCAACGCCGGGGTGGCGCTGTTTGTCATCGCGACTGTCGCTGGAGGCGCGGTCAGCAACGGCACTAAATCGCCGGAGGGTATTGCAGCCGGCGTGCTGCTTGGCCTCTACCTGTTGTTCGCCATCCGGGTCGCCGACCAATGGGAGAAGGTGGCGGTTCTGCGCCTGGGCCGTTACCGCGGGCTGCGCGGGCCCGGCCTGTTCACCATCATTCCGGTGGTCGACAGTCTCAGCCGGTATGTCGACCAGCGCGTCCGTGTGGCGAACGTCACCGCCGAATCCACGCTGACGCGCGACACCGTGCCGGTGAACGTGGACGCGATCATCTTCTGGCTGGTCTGGAACGCCGAGAAATCCATCCTCGAGGTCGAGGATTTCGGCGAAGCCATCCGGCTGAGCGCTCAAACCGCGCTGCGCGAATCGATCGGCCGGCATGAACTGGCGCAGATGATCACCGAGCGCGAGTCGCTGGGCCGCGAGTTGCAGCGGATTCTCGACGAGAAGACCAATCCCTGGGGCATCACCGTGCAGTCGGTCGAGATACGCGATGTGCGGATTCCGCAGGCGCTCGAAGACGCCATGTCGCGGCAGGCTCAGGCGGAGAGAGAGCGGCAGGCCCGCAATATTCTGGGCCAGGCCGAAACCGAAATCGCCGACAAGTTCGCGTTGGCCGCGGCCACTTACCAGGACAATCCCGTGGCCCTGCACCTGCGCGCCATGAACATGCTGTACGAAGCCATCAAGGAGCGCGGCTCCATGGTGATCGTGCCCTCTTCCGCCGTCGAGACGATGGGCCTCGGCGGCATGCTGGCGACAGCCTCTCTAGGCGGCGCCAAAGGACCTTCAGCTTAGGAGGCAGTAACATGAAAGCTCTGACAACGGTCATCGCCACACTGGCAGCCCTGGCCTGCACCGCGATGCTGGCGATCTCGCAGTCTTCTACGACAGTTCACGCGAACTCCCCGTTCACCGGGACCTGGGAAGGAAAGCTGAACGACCTTCCCGCAATCGGTCTCAAGATCGATGACTCCGGCGGGAAGATCGGCGGCACCATTGTGTTCTATTTTCAGGAACGGCCCGACGCCAATAGTCGGTGGCGCGTCACGGCCGAGTATCCCGTGCCGTTGCTGATGCCGCGTGTAGAAGGCAAGACGCTCACCTTTGAAGTCTTGCATCACAAGTGCCACGACTGCGCAGAACTCGGTCCGAACGCCAAGTTCCGCGTCGAGGTTGCCGGCCCGGACGAATTGCGTTTGTGGAAGCTGGACGACCGGCAAACCGGCAAAGACCCGGGTCCTGGAGCGAAACTCACTCGCCAAGCTGGACCCGCGGCCTCAGGCGCGCTTCCGGCGAGCTCTCCGTTCGCCGGGACCTGGGAGGGAAAGCTGAACGGCCCGGGCATCGATCTCAAGATTGGTGAAGCCGGCGGAACGATCAGCGGCACCGTTGTGTTCTATGTTCAGGAACGCGACAACGCCGGTAGTCTGATGCGTGTGACAGCGGAGGATTCCGTGCCGCTGCTGGCGCCGCACATCGAAGCGAAGACGCTTCTGTTTGAGGTTCAGCCGCCATGCCACGCCTGTGCGGAGCCCAGTCCGAACGTCAGATTTCGCATCGAGCTTGCCGGCCCCGACGTGCTGCGTCTTTGGAAGCTGGGCGATCCGCAAACCAGCGAGGATCCGGCCCCCGGAGTGAAGCTCACTCGGCGAATCGAGCCCGCCGCTTTGCGCGACCCGGCCGAACAGCAGGGGCCTTTGGTTTCCGTGGGACTTCGGCTGGCGGTGGATTGGGGTGGCACTCCGGCGTTTTTCCGCGAGTTCCGGCTCACGCTACCATGAAACTATGCGACTGTTCACGTTGACGTTGGCCATTACCTTGGGCGCCACCTTACTGGCCGCCGATGAAGATACACGCAAGACCGATGAGCGGCTGGCGGATGCCGCTTCGCTGTTTACCGAAATCATGACCGCTCCGGACCGCGCGCTTCCGCAGCGCGTGCTCGACAAGGCATCCTGCGTGGTGCTGGTGCCGGGAATGATGAAGGGCGCGTTTATGGTCGGCGGCAAATATGGCAGGGGCTATGCCGTTTGCCGCGCCGCCAATGGCCTGGGCTGGGGACCGCCCGCCGCGATTCGCATCGAAGGCGGCAGCTTCGGCCTGCAGATCGGCTTCTCTTCTTCCGATGTGGTTCTGCTGGTGATGAATGAGCGCGGCATGAAGCGCCTCACCGAGGACAAATTCACCATCGGGGGCGAGGCCACGGCCGCGCTCGGCCCGGTGGGCCGTGACGCCACCGCGCAAACCGACGCCATGATGACCGCCGAGATTCTCTCCTGGTCGCGCTCGAAAGGCGTATTCGCCGGCGCATCGCTGGACGGCGCGACGCTGCGCAACGATCTGGATGAGAACCGCAATATGTACGGCAAACCCTGGACCGGCCGCGAGATTCTCACGAGCGGCGCCACGCCACCGGCCGCGGCGCGCAAATTATTGGACGTGCTGGCCAAGTATTCGCCGAAAAAATCGAGCTGAGAAAGAACCGGCGGCAAAAGACCGCCGGCGTTACCCGGGTGCGGTGTCTTTGCCGCGGGGCTTTCGAACCTCCGCGCATCCGCACAGTACTTGCCAAGTTTTTCCCGGATGCCGTACCCTGGTTGCTGATGCCAATCTACCAGGTGGTCCTGCTCGCCATCGTGCAAGGGCTCACCGAGTTTCTGCCCGTCTCCAGTACGGCGCACCTGTACCTCACCTCCTGGCTTCTCGGCTGGAACACCGAGGGCCTGGACTTCGATATCATGCTGCACATCGGCACGCTGCTCTCCGTGCTGCTGTATTTCTTCAAGGATTGGGTGCAGATCGTCGGACAGGCGTTTGGAATGCGCGCCGGCCATGACGAGCAACTGAAGCACAATCACATGCTGCTCTGGCTGCTGGCGATTGCGGCCATTCCGGTGGGCGTGGCCGGCCTGCTATTCAACAAGCAGGCGGAGGGCGCGTGGCGCAATCCGTTCGTTATCGGCACCATGCTGATCGCCATCGGCGTGCTGATGTGGATCGCGGAAAACGCGGCGCGCCAGCAGCGGGACATGTCGTCGGTGGGCGGACCGGATGCGGTGTCCATTGGACTGGCGCAGGCGCTGGCTGTGGTTCCGGGCGTTTCACGCAGCGGCATCACCATCAGCGCCGGCCTGTTTCGCAATCTCGACCGCCCCACGGCAGCACGCTTTTCCTTCCTGCTTTCCACGCCCGTGATCGGCGCCGCCGCCGCGAAAACTCTCTGGGACATGCACAAAGCGCATCACTTGCATGACCTCATCACCACCAATTTCGTGGTGGGCGTGGCCGTCAGCGCTCTCTCCGGCTGCGCCGTGATTGCCTGGTTTCTGCATTACTTGCGTCGCAGCGGTTTGAAACCGTTCGCCTACTATCGCATTGCTTTTGGCATAATAATAATTGCTCTGGCTTTCATCCGCCGGCCAGCGTGATGAAGCTCTTATCGCCGACCCAGCATAAAAGGCTGAACGAAGCCACCGGTTTCCTGCTCTTGTTTGCGGGACTGGTGACGCTGTTGAGCCTGATTTCGTACCATGTTCAGGATCCTTCCTGGAACACGGCCGCCGCTGCGCGCCCCCTCAACTTAATCGGCTATCCCGGCGCCTACCTGTCCGATTTGTGTCTCCAGGTCTTCGGCGCATCGGCATTCCTGTTTCCGCTGCTGATCTTCGGGCTGGCCTGGAAATGGATCCGCTCCGACGAATTGCACGCCGGCGCGGTGAAAATTGCCGGCGCCCTGCTGCTATCGCTAGCGGCCAGCGCCGCGCTCTCCTTCCTTCCGCTGCGGCTGTTCGGCGGCACCGTGCGTATGGGCGGCACGCTCGGCCTGGCGCTCGCGACCTCCTTGGTGGACGGTTTGAATCTGGCCGGCGCGCTGTTGGTGACAGCCACCGCGCTGGTGATTTCGCTCTACCTGGTATCGAGCTTCGCGCTCGAAACCACCGCCCGGTGGTTTGCCGGTCCGATCGCGATGCTGCGGCGTTTTCGGCTAGCGTGGCGCCTGTGGCTTGAGCACAGGCATGCCCGAGCCATCGAGAAAGCGCGTCTCCGCGCCGAGCGCCGCGCCCTGGCGGCGAAGAATCGGGCGGAAACCGCGCTCGCCAAGAGACCAAGGAAAGAGACGCCGGCCACGGTTGCCGCTCCGCCCATGGCGGCGCAGGCCGACGAGCCTCCTCCCTGGCAAACGAGCGAGACCGCCAGCCTGGATGAGCCGGCCCGAACCGAAGCCGTCGCCGACATTCCCATCTGCCCCATCGAGGACCTCGCACCGGAGCGCGCGCCCGCCCTGATCGCGCCTCCTACCGAGCTTCCGCTCGCGCCGCCGGAGCCGCGCCGCATGATGTACGATCTTCCCTCCACCGAACTGCTCAACGAAGTGCCCGGCCGCAGCGCGTATGACGAGCAGGAACTCAAGGACACCGCCGGCCGCATCAAGGCCAAGTTCGAAGAGTTCAACGTGCTCGGCAACGTGGTGCAGATCAATCCCGGCCCGGTGGTTACCACTTTCGAATTCAAGCCCGAAGCCGGCATCAAATACAGCCGCATCACCACCCTCAGCGAGGATCTGTGCCTCGGCTTGCAGGCCGAATCCATCCTCATCGAGCGCATTCCCGGCAAACCCACCGTCGGCATCGAAGTTCCCAACACCCGCCGCGAGCTGATCGGCCTGCGCCAGATGCTCGAATCCGAGGAGTTCGCGCAGTCGCACTCGCGGCTGACCATTCCGCTCGGTAAGGATATCAACGGCCGCATCCGCGTGGCCGCGCTCGAAAGCATGCCGCACCTGCTGATCGCCGGTTCCACCGGCTCCGGCAAGAGCGTCATGATTAACTCTATGATCATGTCGATCCTCTATAAGGCCACGCCCGACGAGGTGCGGCTGATCATGGTGGATCCCAAACGCGTCGAGCTGGGTATGTACGAGGGCGTTCCGCACCTGCTGACGCCGGTCATCACGGATTCGAAGAAGGCCACCAACGCGCTGCGCAACGCCGTGCTCGAGATGGAGCGCCGACTGCGCCTGCTCGCCGAATACGGCGTTCGCAACATCGAGCAGTTCAACAAGAAGATCCGCAAGCTGCAGGAAGAGCCGCGCGATCTGTTTGGCGAGCCGGATCAAACGCAGGAAGAGTTGCGCCCGCTGCCCTACATCCTCATCCTGATCGATGAGTTGGCGGACTTGATGATGATCGAAGGCCGCAACGTGGAAGAGAGCGTCACGCGCCTGGCGCAGATGGCGCGCGCCGTGGGCATGCACCTGGTGCTGGCCACGCAGCGCCCCAGCGTGGACGTCATCACAGGGCTCATCAAGGCCAACTTCCCCGCCCGCATCAGCTTCCGCGTGGCCACCCGCGTGGATTCCCGCACGGTCCTCGATGTGATGGGCGCCGAACACCTGCTGGGCAAAGGCGACATGCTTTTCCTGCCGCCCGGCTCGTCGCGACTCACCCGCGTGCATGGCGCTTTCGTCACGGAGACCGAAATCAACCGCGTGGTCGATTTCTGGAAGGCGCAGGCCATGCCGGAGTACGACCAATCGTTCCTGATTGCGCCGCCCAACGAGGAAGACCCCGAGGCCGCCGGCGATGGCGCCAGCGAGGACCACGACCCGATGTACGAAGAGGCCGTGCGTCTTGTGCTGCAGATGGGCAAGGCTTCCACTTCCACCTTGCAGCGCCACTTGCGCCTCGGTTATGGCCGCGCCGCCCGCATCCTCGATATGATGCAGCGCGACGGCATCATCGGCCCTCCCGATGGCAGCAAGCCGCGGGAGGTCCTGAAGCCGCCAGATTGGCTGCGGGAGGTCGAGGGCCAGCTACGGTAGGGCACGCTTCAGAGGCTGCTGAGAAAGTCCGAAAAGAACATTCTTGGGCCACGGATGAACACCGATGAACACAGATAAACCAATTCCTTTCAATCTGTGTTCATCTATGTTGATCCGTGGCCATGATGCTTGCTTTTGGTGTTTTTCAGCAACCTCTTCAGCTCGCCAACGCCAAATGGGGCAGGCTTCAACCTGCCAACGCCCGTTTGCGAGCGCAGGTCTCTGCTGCGCACGCAATCGAGAAAGTCCTTCGGGTGGGCGTCGGCGCTGTCACGGCCCTGGAACACGCGATATCCGCGCTGGTCTGGTAGCGCGCTAAGAGGAAAGACAATTAGAGCTACAATCGACGCTTCCGGAGTGGCAAGGAGCAATCGCCATGAGGGAGGATTTCAGCGCGTCACGCTCCAGCCGGTTGAAACGCGTACCGTCCGGTGAACCGTGAAGGGGACCGATCTGACCTATTGGGACGCTGGCATGCACCGCTTCGTGGTGGAACCCGGGAACGGCAACATCATGTTCGGCCCCTCTTCCGCCGGCGTGCGGCGGGAGAAAACGATTGAAGTGGAGGACAAATGAAAATCCAGAATTCTATGATTCTCACAGTACGACTGGTGGTAGCGGCGTTGGCCGCGCTGTTAGTCAGCGGCGACGCACACGCCCAGAGACCGCAGATCATCCTGGACCGGGATGGCGGCACGATCGTCCTGCAGGCCTATGCCCCCAATATCATCCGGGTCAGCCTAAGCCTTCTGAAGGAACCGGCCACGTCCGCGCCGGGCTACGGGTTTGTCGCAAGCCCGTCCGCGGAGGGCTGGAGCCGGCAGCGGGATGCCCAGGGCGACGTGTACCGTTCGCAGCGCCTGGTGGTCACGGTGGCGGCGAATCGCCCGCATAAGCCCTTGGCGACGGAATTGGATATTGCCAAGTTCTTCAACGGCTCCGCACCTCCCGCGCACATCATCATTACCACCCCCGCCGGCAAGAAGTTGGCGGAGATGACGGACTGGTCGATGTCCGTGCCCAATCACAAGGACGGCAACGCCAGCGTATTGAATGACAAGCGTCCTTCGGACCCGCCCTTTTACCAGGTTGGCGCGACCTTCGTTTCGCCCGACGACGAACACTACTACGGCCTGGGTCAGAACCACGAGGGATTTCTCGATCATCGGGGCCGCAGAATCGAATGCTGGCACAATTACACCGCCACGGCTGCCCCCAGCATCTGCGTACCGTTTCTGGTCACTAACAAAGGCTATGGCATTGTCTGGGACAATCCATCCAAGACAGTCATCGAGCCAGGCTTTAACGAGCAGACCCGCTGGACTTCCGAAGTGGGCGACCGGGTATCGTTCTTCGTGATCGCCGGCAACACCACCGACGAAATCTACGCCGGGTATCGGTTGCTTACGGGGACCACGCCGATGTTGCCGAAAGCCGCTTACGGATTTATTCAGTGCAAGCAGCGATACAGTTCGCAGGATGAAGTGCTGGCGGTCGCTAAAGGCTACCGCGACCGGCATCTCCCGCTCGACGTAGTCGTGGTCGACTGGTTCTATTGGACCAAGATGGGCCAAATCGATCTGGACCCCGTGAAGTGGCCCGATCCAGCCGCGATGAACCGGCAGCTCCACGAAATGGGATTGCAGACCATGATCAGCGTGTGGCCGCGCTTCGTCCCCGAAGACCGCTATTACGACCTGTTGCAGAAAAATGGCTGGCTGCTGCACCTTGCCGACGGTACACCCATTAACGGGTTGCCGTACGACCGCGCCGGTTCCGACATCGATACCACCAATCCGGAAGCGGCCCGCTGGTATTGGGAAACCATCCGCGACAACATCTTGAGCAAGGGCTTCGATTCGCTCTGGTCGGATGAAACAGAACCCGATCTGCCCCCCAACGGCGCCTATTTCCACGTCGGACCCGGCACGCGCTACTTCAACATCTATCCGCTGTTTCACACGGCCGCTCTGTACGACGGCTTCCGCCGGGATTTGAAGCGACGCGCGCTGATCCTCTCCCGAGACTCCTACCTTGGCGCACAACGTAATGGCACCATGTTCTGGTCCTCGGATATCTATCCGACCTGGGACACGCTGAAGCGCCAGGTCCCGACCGGGCTCGATTTCACCGCGTCCGGCATGGCGTACTGGAGCAACGACATCGGCGGATGGCAATATCTGCCGGCCGAGCATCATCCCGCACATCCGCCGCTGCTGGATGGCTCCGATGCGCGCGACAATATCGGCGGCTATGAAGACTACCCCGAGCTCTACACGCGCTGGTTCGAGTACGGCTCCTTCCTGCCCATTTTCCGCACTCACGGCAGCCGCTTGTACAACGAGGTCTGGACCTACGGCAAAGCGGCCGAGCCGATTCTGGAGAAGTATCTGAAGCTGCGTTACCAGCTCATGCCCTACATTTATTCGCTGGGCTACCGGACGTACGAATCCGGCGCCCCCTACATGCGAGCTCTGTTCATGGATTTCCCCGACGACCCGAACGTGGCCGGCATGGGCGACGAGTACATGTTCGGCCCGGCGTTTCTGGTGGCGCCAGTCACCGAACAGGGAGCAACCAGCCGTTCGGTCTACCTGCCGGCCGGCGCGGACTGGTACAACTATTGGACGAACCAGCGCATCCGCGGCGGCCAGACGATCCAGGTGAGCGCACCTATCGACACCCTGCCGCTATTCGTTCGAGCCGGCTCCATTGTGCCCCTCGGAGAGCCCGTCGAGAGCACCAGCGAAACGCAGAAGCTGGCCCGCGTGCGGGTGTATGGTGGCGCCGACGGCGACTTCACGCTTTACGACGATGATGGCAAGACCTACGCCTACGAAGGCGGCGATCGAAAAATCACGCACCTGCACTGGAACAACGCAGCCGGCCGACTCAGCCACGAAGGATTCCAGGCGTGGACTGGTCCCGACAGTGGGATTCTGGAGATTATCGGGCGATGAAAAAGTAGCTTGCATTTGAGGAATCACGGGCCCGAATCCTCTCCATTCTGGATCACGCGTTACTGCTGACGAAAATTAAAGTGGACGCTGAGAAGTTCGCCCGCGAGTGCGTCGTCTTAAAATACTGTTTCATCCAGGATACTGCGCACTGCGTGATCCTCCGGATGCCTCCTTCGGTGCGGGGTTGCGCCAACAGCCGTCAGGAGCGATCAGCTCGTCAGCCTCTTTCGGTCCCCAACTGCCGCGTTTGTAGGGGCGAGTCCGGTGGTGCGTCTTAAGGACTGGCTCGACCACCGCCCAGGCGGCCTCGACCGCATCCTCACGTGTGAAGAGCGCTCCATCGCCGGCCATGGCGTCGCCCAAAAGCCGCTCGTAGGGCGCTTCCTCACCCGACTGTTCTTCGAACAGGTAGAGCTCGCGCTGGTCCCCGATGAACTCCTTCCCTGCGAGCTTGACGCGGGCGGCCAAAGCGATGGCCGAGTTGGGGGAAAGCCGGAAGCGCAGGTAGTTGGCCCAGCTTGTCGTTGGCGCCGAGTCGGCGAAAAGTCTCTGCGGAGGCGGCTTCAGCTCCACCAGGACCTCGGTTGCGGTCTCGGCCAAGTACTTGCCGGATCGCAGGTACCATGGCACTCCCTCCCAGCGCCATGACTCGATGAAAAGCCGCAGGGCGCAGAAAGTCTCGACGTCGGAGTTCTTCGCGACACCTGGCTCCTTCCGGTAGCCAGCGTACTGACCGCGCACTAAGTCGTCACGATTCAGGGGGCGCATAGCTCGAAAGACCTTGGCTTTCTCCCTGTGAACGGCTCCAAAGTCCCTATCGGCCGGGGGCTCCATGGCCAGTAGCGCCACGATCTGGAAGAGGTGGTTCTCGATCACGTCGCGTAGGCAGCCGGCGCTCTCGTAAAACGCTCCACGATCCTTCACGCCGAAATCCTCCGACAAAGTTATCTGGACACTGGCCACATAGTTGCGGTTCCAGATCGGCTCCAGGAACGAATTGGCGAAGCGGAAATAGAGGATATTCATGATCGCCTCCTTTCCGAGGAAGTGGTCGATGCGGAAGATCGAGTCTTCCGGGAACACGGCCCGCGCGACTTGGTTGAGTTCCCTGGCCGAAGCAAGATCGCGTCCGAACGGCTTTTCGACAATCACGCGGGCATGCTCGGCCAGGTTCGCCGCACCGAGTTCTTTGATCACCATCTCGAAGAGCGAGGGCGGAATCGCGAGGTAGTGCGCGGGGCGCCGAGCACCATCCAGCGCCCTTTTTATCGCCGCGAACGTGTTCGGGTCCTCATAGTCCCCACTCACATACTGGAACAGGGACAGAAGCTGATGGAGGGCACGCCGGTTATCGACTCCGCCGGATCGCTCGATGCTGTCCGTCACGCGTTTGTGCACACGCTCCAGACTCCACTTGGGGAGGGCGACGCCGATCACCGGGACTTTGAGGGTACCGTGTTTCACCATCGCATATAGCGCCGGGAAGATCATCTTGTGAGCAAGATCGCCCGTCACTCCGAATAGCACCAGCGCGTCCGAATGGGAGTCGGTCATAAGGCATCTCCAATCATGGGTGCGGCCGTTTTCCCGGGCCACTGAGGCGGTAGGCGTCCCAGAGAGTGCCAAGGTAAGTCATTCACTTCGGCTTTTCCTCCCATAGGCGAAAGCCACCAACAAAGGCGTTGCGGTTATCCCCCATGCGAGCATAGGGAGGCAGTTTCTTGATGTTCTTCGCATTTCCTCCGCCCAGCACAACGTATTCGGCGCCTAAAGCGTCCCTGAGCCGCTCCACGATATCGGCCAGATGGCGCCGCCAGTTCTTTTTGCCCGATTGCTTCAAAGCGCGGGCGCCAACGAAGTCCTCATAGGTCCTCCCATGCTTGAAAGGAAGATGCGCCAGTTCCATTGGCTCCAGTATTCCGTCGACGATCAATGCCGACCCGAGCCCGGCGCCTAAGCCCAAAAAGAGCATTCGACCGCCTTGATAGCTTCCCAGCGCCTGCATTGCAGCATCATTGATGACTTTGACTGGACATCCGAACGCTTTTTCGAAGTTAAATCCGACCCAGCCGCCACCGAGGTTGTAGGGCTCGCGGATAGGCCGTCCATGGACTACCGGGCCTGGATAGCCGATCGAGACGTGGTCATATTCCCAATCCTTGGTTACGCGCTTCACATCTCGCGTCATTTGGCGGGCTGTCATCCTGGAGCCGGAAGGTATCTCGCGCTCTTGGGGCTGCCCCGTTGCCAGCAGCTTGACATGCGTTCCACCGACATCGATCACCAGGACCGACTTGAGCTTCTTGGAAGCGTCTCTCATGGCTTCTTCTCGATACAGCTGCCGAAGCCAAATCGCGTCGCGGAGAGTAACTTGTGTGCGAAGTCCTCTTCCCCTCTTGACGCGAACCGCTGATAGAGCGCGGCGGTCAGCACAGGTGCGGGGTTCCTTCGTCGATGTCAGCGGTAATGATCCACCGGCCTTCCCTGGAATCGGCCACCAACCATGCCGTCCGTTGAGGCTCAGTTGTGCCCTCTTCGAGTAACGCGACTCCAGTCGCACTTTCCTTCACCAGGTCCCTCACGTTATCCTGATTCCTGTCAACTCGCCCAACGAGGACCGAATCTCGGACTCAGAGAGTTTGGCAATCATTGAACAATCATACAAGCTGCGAAGCCAAAGATCTGTTACTTTGCGTACGAATGCTGGTGGGCCTAGTCTTGTCCCTGGTCGAAGAACAAATGCAATAGCATAGTAACGATACCTGAAGGGCGACGTGACTGACACAGCCGCCGCCCAAGGAGCAGCCCTTGCCAGAGACCATCCGCACGCTGATCGACCGCCAGAAGACATCCGAGCCTTCCGTTCTGCCGGATGCGCTGAGAGTTGCGTATGGGGGCGATCTGCGGTTCCCGCCGTCGGGCCTCCAACGGCCCTATGTCATCGGCAACTTCGTGAGCACGGTTGACGGCGTAGTCAGCTTCGAAATCGCCGGCAAATCCGGAGGAGGGGATATCAGCGGCTTCGATGGGTCGGACCGTTTCACTATGGGTCTCCTCAGGGCATCGGCAGACGCCGTCATGGTGGGATCCGGTACGCTTCGCCAGACCGCACCGGCGCATCTGTTCGTCGCCGAACGCGTATTCCCGGAAGCCCGCGACCTTTATGCGCGCTACCGGCACGAGGTCTTGCAGAAGCCGGCTCCGCCTCTCCAGGTGGTGGTGAGCGGAAGCGGCAAAGTGGACCTCACAAGAGCCATATTCCAGACACCCGGCATCCGGACATTGATCGTCACCACACAAGCCGGTAGCGGCCTTCTCGCGGCGAGCGGGGCAGGATCGCTGATTTCGACGGAAGTCAGGACGGTCGAAGGTCCCGTTATTGCGCCGGCTGACATTCTCGAACTTCTGCACGCTGAGTTTGGCGTATCGCTGCTTCTACATGAAGGCGGCCCTACGCTTTTCGGCAAGTTCGTGGCGGACGGCTGCATCGACGAACTCTTCCTTACCCTAGCGGCTCAGATGGCGGGCCGAAGCATGCAGTCGCAGCGCCCGGGATTGATTGCCGGAGTGGAGTTTCTCCCTGAAACGGCGCCATGGCTGGAGATCGTCAGCGTGAAGCAGCGGGGCAACCACCTGTACCTGCGGTATCGTGCGGCTCACGGCCGCGATACCGCAGGTTAGGGGACTAGCAGCATCCGGGCGCCCCCGGATAAGCACGGGACCGCCCCTACGGTAGCCGCTTTGCTTTAGCCAACATGATGCGTCCCAAGCCGGAATTCTTTACACTTGCTACACGCTTGATTTTGCTGACGACACCCGTTCGCAGCGCTTCCGCGCGAGTCACTTTGAGCCGCTGTATCCGCGCCTGCCAATTGATCTCATCAGGGCAGTCGAGGAAACGTGCGGATGATCGCTGGCAGCGGCCAGTTCCGGTGTGTATGGGAATCCACGTCGATGTTCCCGTTGACTTCTAATCGCGGGCCGGAGACCGCAGTATTGATCGGCGGGGATGCACTCACCGCGAGGGCCGCAGCATCGTCAGTGACGCAATCTTTCAGGAATTCGTCAATATGCTGTTCCATTTCAGCCGGAAACCGAGGTGCACGCCCCACCAGTTTCTCATCGTACGCCTTGAGCATTACTTCTCTGAACACAGGAAGTGCTGCTCTGGCGCCGGTTTCATCGAGCCCCAGCGAACGGTTGTCGTCAAAGCCTATACGGACAGCGACGGTGATTCCCTCGGGGCCGTAAGTGGAACCCACGAAAAGTGCGTCCCTGTACTGGTTTGTGGTTCCCGTTTTGCCCATCACCGCGATCGGGAACCCGGGGGAGTCAAGTGCGTGAGCCGTACCGGTCGGTATGCGCACCACGCTGCGCAGGCCCTCTTGAATCAGCGAGAGGGCGTCACTATCGACCGCGATCGGAGACGACTCGCGTCCGCTGTCGGCCATTACTTCGTTCGAATTGCGTACGATCTTGCGGATTACATACGGCTGGGTTAGAATGCCGGAGGCGATCGTGCGGTACGCATTGGCCAGTTCCAGCAGAGTCACTTCGGACGCTCCCAAGGCCGTGGTGACATAGGGCCGCAACGGCGTCTGTATCCCCAGACTGCGCGCCGTATCGAGGACGTTGGAGACTCCGATCTGACCTGTAATCCAGATTGCCACTGCGTTCCTGGATTCTGCCAGCGCCATTCGAAGGGGGATCATGCCCTCGAATTCGCCGTCGTAGTTGGAGATCCATTTCACATCCTGCTGCCGGCCATTGGCGACGCTGATGGGTTCGTCCGGCACCACGGTAGCGAGATTGAAGGTACCTTCCTGAAAGGCGGCAAGATAGACAATGGGTTTCATGGCGGACCCAGGTTGGCGCAGGGACTTCGTGACGCGGTTGAGATCGCTATAGGCGCTGGAGCGGGCTTTATAGAACTGCCGGCCGCCTGTCTCGGCGAGGATGCCGGCATCGCGGTTCCTCAGCACCACCACCGCACCCTGGACCAGGCCACGGGCGCCGGCGTGGCGCTGCTCGTACAGCAATAGACCGCGCTCCAGTGCTTCGTTCGCAATTTGCTGCACTCCGGCGTCCACCGTCGAGTAGACCTGAATTCGCCCCTGCCGCAGGTCCTTTACAGTGAGTTCGGACTCCCTGCTTGTGAGTTCGTCAAGGACATTGTCGACGACTGCGGAGGCCTCGATGATCTTCTCCCTGTGCCACGCCACCACCTCAATCGGGCGCTGCTTGGCTCTTCGCGCCAGGTCGAGAGAAATGAAGCCCCTGGCGGCCATGAGCGACAGGGTTTGGTTTCTGCGCTGCAAGACCCTGCCGGTTTCACTGACGTTGGGTGCATAGTAGCGCGCCGACTTAGCAATGCCAGCCAGCAGCGCAGCCTTGTCCGCGTCTTCCAGGGTAAACTTGCTGAGAGGCCGGCCAAAGTAATATTCCGCCCCTCTTGCAAACCCGTACTGACCGTTCCCCATGTAAATCAAGCTGGCGTACCGGGCCAGAATCTCTTCCTTCGCACGGCGCTTGGAGCCGAAGTGATTTTGCATCTGTTCTTCGACCCACAACGAAAGGCGGATTTCCTCCACTTTTCGAGCCAGCATGTTGACCGTGCGCGCGCCGATCACGCCGGACAACAGGCGCGCCAGGAACTGACCGTGGCGGAGTTGGTCGCTGTTCTCCTGAGCTGTCATGGCTTTGAGAAAATAGCCGCGTACGAGCTGTTGGGTTATGGTCGAGCCGCCCTGTGGGAATACCGCCGAGTTGTTAGCCCAGTCGCGCCTGCCCATTTTTGCGAGGCGTCCGACTAGATGACCGAACTTGATTTTGCACAACATGCGAACGAATCCGGAGTAATCCACTCCGGAATGAGAGAAGAAATTCTTATCTTCCGCGGCAAGGATCGCATCGCGAACAATGGGAGGGATTTCCCCATACTGTGTGATCTGGCGGGATTCTGAAGCCATCTCCTTGAGTAGCTGGCCGTTGGCATCGTAAATGCCTCCGACGGTAGGAAACTCAAACCGGATGAATCCTTCCAGATCAGGCAGGTGACTTCGATCAAAATAGACGTGATAGATAACCGCAGCCGCCAGCGCGGCTATGACCACAGCAGTGCCACTGAGAAGGCGAATGAAGCCCTTCGTCCAGTCGAGTCTCCCCAAGCGGGTTCTGCGTAGTCTTCGAACAGCCAAACGGGCGCGCAGCCGCAGACGCTTGAGCCGGATTCGAGCGGAGACCGGCGGGCCCCGACGTGGAGGTGGCTTCGCCGTGCTCATGGGAAGATCGGTTTTGCTCATCGGTTCAGCCTTCCGCGCGCATCCGGCCGGCCTAAAAGGGTTTGTGGTACAGGCCAAGCACAGAACCGGCACACGCAGATCGCCGAGGATTTCTCAATACCCAGTTACGTGGATAGCTGCAAGCCGTACGCCAAACCGCGTTGCGCCCGCACCTGCCGCTTGTTTCCTGCGCCGGTAGTTTCGAATCGGCCGCCAGGACCGCCAATGGTGCGCAGTTCTTGCGCATTCACTGGCAAGAGCTGCACTTGGCTTGAGAATTACTCCATGGCGTGCAGGAGACAAAACAGTTGCGAATCTGGCGAAAGCACGAGCGGCCGGGCAGCCAAATGAGCGGCAGTCAAGTTAGACCGCAAGACGCTCAAGCAACCCCGATCCCGAGTCTTCTCCTACTACGAGCGCTTGCGTCCCAAACCACCAACGCCGCCGCTCGTCGTGACCTGTCCAACTCTGGCCGGATCACGCTGAAATCCGCTTGTTTTCACGCTCGTAGTATTCATGCCCAGATTTGCTAACGACGAACGTTCGGCCTGAAGTGGCCTCGATGAGTCTGTGATCCATCAGTTCTTTCACTGCGCTCGGCTCGACCGGGTTGCTATATGGCATCCTATCTTGTTGATGTTTCTTCAAGCGTCGGGTGACCATCGGCCAAGGTTTGTACTTCGGTTGGGCCACAAGGTACATCTGCAGCTCGACCATATCCTGTAGCGCTTGCTGGCCGGCAACAGTCATCGTGTCCGCGGGCTGGCCCTTACACTCTTTGACCGGAGACTTGCGTTTTTGGAGTGTCGTCAAACAGTTTCCGACATGACCTTCCTGCGGTGGCGTAGGTTGCGTCGGCCCCAGCACCTTACCCATGGTCTGTTTATCTGGCATTTTGGGTGTTCGTGGATCGATAGGTTGTGGATGTTTCTGCAACCAGTCTTCCAGAAGAGAGTTTTGGGTGGGCGTAAACCGCATCGGCTTCCATCCTCTCTGGCAAGAGACATCAGGTACGGACGGTTCGGGAAAGGAAAACAGGTGATTCCACGCCGCTCTTGGTGGGAGATGCCATAACTATGGTAGCACGTTTCGGACGTACTGCTTCGACTTATCTGTAGATGGAGTGGCGTCTGGTATCACCATGATAGCAAAGAGACTAAACAACGTATCGCTCAAGAAGACAGGAGTCGTCGAGAATGACGCCTACCTGACCTACTTAGGCTCCAAGAGTCTTCTATTCAATGCGGCTCAATTGGGCTATGGCTCGTTGAACTAAGCCGGCATCCGATTCTTGACTCATAGTGTCTGTGCTTGGGAGCTGCTCTTAGCCAAGTATTATGCGTCCTGCTTCGCCACCGCAATCGACTCAATCATCAACTAAGTGCAAGCTCCATGGGCGGCAATTTCATGAGGTCCACCATTCCGGTACACGTGCTGGCCTCTATGGTGGACGTAGCGGCCGGACCGAGACGTCCGCTAGCGGAATCGGATGTGACGAACGCGGATGTAGAAGCCGAACGCGATGAGGGCGGGAAACCCGATACCCCACAGTGTGAAGCCGCTGTCAATGATCGAGCGAGGGAATTGCCCCGGCCAGAAGTAATGGAGTATGGCCGCAACTCCCGCCGCCGCCAACCCGAACAGGAACCAGGAGACCAGCAGGATCAGAAGCGGTGCGCGGATCCACAGCGTTTTCAGCCGATGGCTGAACTTCGCCGGGGTGGCAGACGCTAGCGCCGAGTCGGGCCGGTCCGTGCGGATATCTGTAATCGGTACACCAGTACCCTCGATCACTACCTGAGCGAGTGAGGCTGCGCGGAGATAATTGATGTAGCCGCCCGCATCGTACAAGTTGTTGGCCGCAGCCAGCAGCGTCTGGGGCGCCGCATCCCAACCAGGCAGGGGTTGCCGGCCCCAGGATTCGAGCGCCTTTGCGGCCTCGGCGAGCCGGGCGTGCGCGTCCAAACCCGCAATCGATTGCAGACGGATGAGGAGTTGGTGCACCTGGGCATCAATCTGTTCCAGGCCCGCCTCCGTACGCAGCGAGTTGGCGCGGTTCGGATCGAGTTTGACGAACTCTTCCAACTGCTTGAGTGCTCCGGCCAGATCTCCGCGTTGGGCCGCGGACACTGCGCCACCCAGAAGATCCGCCAACATCGATGGCTGCTGCGGCAGGGCCGGCGGATCGAGGATGAGAATCAGGTTACCCGTGTCCGACGGCGAAAGCTGCAGCATCGCCACACTGTCCGTGGCGGCGGCGAGGGTAATTGCGGAATCGGGTGTGGCAACTCGGATGGGAGCGCGCTGTTCCACGCTTCCCGCCGCCGGGAGCGGCACGATCGGTCGCACGTCCATGAACCGATTGGAGCAGGTTGGCACGGCTGGGGCAACCGGCAGGGTGTTCGCGGCCCCCGTCCCGTTCGAGGAGTTGCCCAGGACACGCGGGTCGCGGCCGCTACTTGGCTGGCTGAACGGGTCACCGGGAATCGGACCCACTTCCCTACTGTCCCATCTACTGCGATTCACTCGTCCGACCTGACCTGACCTGCACTCATTTAAGAAACGCGCCGACAAATCGGTGCCCACTAGATGTATAATCCGAGCCTATGGACGTGAGGACGATCTTCCTCAGCTACGCGTGGTCAGATGGGAAATGCCTCGCCCAGAGACTTAGCGCGGACCTGGAGAAGAGGGGATACCAAATCTGGCGCGACCGCGACCGGATACTAGCCGGCGACGAGTTCATGGATAGGATCCGCACGGGCATCCACAATAGCAGGCTCATGATCGCGTTGATGACACCCGGTTCGGTGCGCCTCGCCAGCGATCCCGCCAATCGGACGAAAACGGATAGCGTTTGCCTGAATGAGATTCAAGAAGCCCGCTTCTACGCCAGGATTCCGATCATTCCGGTGAGGGCCATGGAATGCCAACCGCCGTTTGCGATCAATACCCTGGACTACGTCGACCTCACTCGTTTTCAAGAAGACGGCCAAGTGTCTGTCGAGGGGATCAATCGGATTGTAAAGAGCATCGATTCGGTGCTGGCCGGGGAACCGGTACCGACTCGATCCCGCGCGGCAATCCTGGACCTGCTCGACGAGACTTTTGAACGGTTCCTTGGGGAACTACGGGAAGCTTTCTGTGGGCGGGAGTGGGTATTCTATGGAATTAGCGCGTGGTTGAAGGAGGATTTCCCAAAAGTCCTCCGCATCACTGGAGCGCCAGGATCGGGCAAGTCCGCGGTCGCCGCCGAATTAGTGCGCCGAAACAGTAACAGCCAGGTGCTCGCGTATCACGCCTGCAAGGCTGATCGGCCCCCAACGGTCGACCCGGCGACGTTTGTCCGCAGCATCTCGGATATGGTCGCAACTCGAATCGAAGAGTACGGGCGGACACTAGACGATCCGCATATGCGAGATTTGCTCGGCAACGCCGACAAGGATCCCACCGCTGCATTTGAGTTCGCCGTGCTGAAACCTCTGAGGGCAATCGCGAGAGACGGGACTTGTTACGTCCTGGTTGACGCTCTGGATGAGGCTCTGGCATTTTCCGGAGAGACCACTATTCTCCAATTGCTCGCGTCCTCGATAGGCCTTCTACCGCCCTGGTTGCGAGTAGTGGTTACGTGCCGCCCGGGCGAGGCGGATCGACGAATGGACCAGCCGTGGTCGACGAAAATCGAGATCAAAGGCGAGAGGAGCCGTTACGACACACTGGAATACCTGGATTTCCGCCTGAAGGACCCCACGCTCAACAGGAAGCTGGCCGAGGCCGGCAAGACGTCCGAAACGATCCGGAGTTGGGTGCAAAAACTGGATGCGAGCAATGACGAGTCAAACATCCTGTTCGTCAAGCTGCTCTTGAATGAAGTACAAGCGCGGCCGGCGGATCAGTTGAGCGAGAATGAGCTGCCGCGAGAACTGGACTCCCTCTATGAATCATGGTTGAGCCGTTTTTTCCAGGGTCTTGGAAGTGAACAACATGAGGAGGTCCGGCGGGTGCTTGGGATCATCACCGCCGCCGCGGAGTCCCTCACCAGACAACAGGTTGCGCGAGCGGCCCGCATGAACTCGGGCGAACTGCTGGCAACCCTGCTGCGGAATCTGGCCGCCTACCTACCGGAGAACAACGGACGCATTCGGGTATTTCACAAGACTTTCACGGAATGGCTGGTAAAAGAGTCGAATCCGTATGGTGCCGACATTGAGGGCGGCCGCCGGAGTTTGGCGGACATGTGCCGGGAGGAGTATGAAGAAATTGCGGATGTTCCCGCGGGCGTGCCCTTTCCTTCCGGTGACGGCAGTGGCGTCCGCAATTACGCGTTGCGCCATGGAGTGACACACTTACTCGGAGTGGAGGATTACGGGAAAGCGATCGATTTGCTGGCTCTTCTGTTCCAACACGAGGACGAACTGGAGAGAGATGTGGCCTTGTGCATGGGCGAGTGGGCAAAAGAGATTTCGTACAAAATGGGGAATTGCGGTCCGCGCCAAGCTAAAATCGTCGATGCTCTCAAGCTGGCCTCAATCCTCCGCCGGTTTTACGAAATCGAACCGCAATACGGCGGAATTCGGATGCTGCTGGACTACCACGCCGAGAACTGGGAGCAGATTCTGGAATACCTGCTCTCGGACGACGACTACGTAATCCGGTTCACCATTGCCCAAGCCTTGGCCGACAAAGTGAAGAGCAGGACGTCCGCAAAACTTTCCTACATCTTGCAATTAGTGAAACAGATGGACATGAACCGCTGGGAGTTGGGCGGATATGCCTTGGGGCTGGTTTATGCGAAGCAACCCCGGATGATCGATCCGGCAGTGCTCAATGCACTTGCCGCGAGCGAAGTCTACACCGGCCGGTCGATTGTGGGCGACCTGCTTCTCCACCTCGCCTTCGCCGGCGACGACCACAGCCAGCTCGTTACCGAGAGCCAATTCTGGAACGCCATCTGGGACTTCAATAAGCTGGACGTGTGCGACCTGCGGGCTATAGGCTATCTCGTCGGCGACTCCCGTCCGCCGGACGGCCCGAATGACGAAATACGCAATGCCTACCAAGCGTTGCAAGAGGCCGAGGATCTCCGGCAGACATTATTAGCGGATAACAGGATTACGGACGGTATCCGCCTCTTATTCCAGCAGTACCGCGTGCTGGGGATCCACCAGGAACAGATTAGGGGCGCGCAGGAGGAAATGGCGAACTCGCCGGGGCTGCACGCGATCATGCGCCTCCTGTTCGCGCACCCGCTGTGGGATGTTGCGGAGAACGCCGCCTCCGTGCTTTCCGGCATGCCGCGCGAAGTGGCGGCTGCTCACATACGGGAGCTTCTCGCCGACGCGAATTGGAAAGTGCGCTACGGCGCCATCGAAGCGGCGTTCGGCATAAGGTACGTGGATGACTATGAGCTCTTCAAGAAGGCGGTACAGGAGTTCCATAACGATGCAAACTGCCGCGTGCGGGGGTTGTGTGTGGAGAACTTTACCGCTCAAGTCCTAGCCTGTGAGCCAGACGAGCGCCGCCGCTGGTGCGGCGATTTCGCAACCGAGATCAAGACGTGGCTTAGGGACGAAGATTGTTGGGTGCTGGAACATGTGTATCGGCTATTTCGGCAGCTCGACCGGCAGGGGGACGACGATTTCCAGCCGCTGCTGGCCGATGGGGTCTCGCGCCTGTTCGAGGGCACTCCGGAATGGTATCGGCTGGAGCGGGGCGAGTTTCTGCGCTGGATCGAGACGGCCAAGAGGCGCCTAATCGCACCGTCAATCGCCGACTGACTTTATCATTACCAGCGAGCACGGGCGGAAGCCGTGACGCTCAAAGAAGCGATGCGCATCGTGGTTCTTGATGCCGCTTTCCAGAAACATTCGTTGACATCCGGCGGTCCGGACCTCGTTTTCGATCCACTCCAGTACCGCGCCGCCGATTCCGTTGTGCCGCAGCGCCCCGTTCACCACGAGGTCCTCCAAAATGGCGTAGGCGGAGTGAAGTCCGCGGTGAAAACTCACTAGCGCCAGCGCCGCTAATCCCGACGTGATGCTGGCTGTGGCGACACGCAGCCCGGATGCCACGCTTTTGTCGAGGGTGCCTCGAATCTGGTCGACGATCAGATGCGTGAGATCCGGACTCCAATGTTCGGGATCACTGGCGCGCCCCACCTGTAGTTCGCCGTGCGAGATATAGGCGGGGGCGACGTGCTGGACGAAGAAACCTGCCAGGGAATCGGCCTCGGCTGGATCGTTGCACCAAGCAATACTCAATTGGTCGCATATGGACATTCCTGCAATTGTACCTAACCGGGATCAGATTGAGCGTGAAGGAGTGAGGACGACACAGCAGAGCGGCAACACGATCAAACCGGTAACAAGGGGGAGCACCGCCGTCCCACGAAGTGATTGGCGGATCTGGAGCCGATCGAACTGCGCGACTAGCCTGACTCGATGCTGCACCAGACTCCCGTATCCGGACGATGCCGGAATAGCGCTGCAGCTTCGCGCTAGACTAGCACACAGCGCCTATGTCCGAGCCCGGCCGCCGCGCCAAGCCGCTACACGCCAACCGACGCACGCTCTGGATTTGCCGCGCGCCCGAACATTTGGCGAGCGTTTGGCGCCTTTTCGCCTTCCGAAGCCAGCCGGACCCCGATGTTCAGCGGCGTAGGCGGGAACGGCAGGTGCTGGCTGCCGAAAGACTCCGCAAGGATACCGCTGCCAAGATCCCGGCCACGTTTCTCGATTTCGGCGCCGCGGCTGGAGGCCGGCGCCGCGACTGCCCGGCACATCATGATGGAAGCCAGATCGAGGCGCCGCGAGGATTGGATCCGACTGAGACAAGCTATCCGTCAATATCCATCGAGAGAGAGCCATGAGCAGAATTGCCGATCTACTGGATCGCGACCTTTCGAGACCAATCGAGGAGATGGTCAGTCTCAACAACGACGACCAGGATACCGTCTACAGGGAGTTGGCCGAATACGTCGTCACGGATCGAATCAGGACCGAGTACGACCGCCTGTTCTCAGCCATGGCCGCCGCACCAAAGTCGCCCAATGAAGGCGCCGCGGTCTGGATCTCCGGCTTCTTCGGCAGCGGCAAATCCTCCTTCGCGAAGAACCTCGGATATGCGCTGGCTAACCGCACGGTACGCAATACGACCGCCAGTTCTCTTTTCCTGAGGAGGGTGGAATCGGACCGGGTTTCCGAGTGCGTCCAGTTTCTCAATCAGGCGGTCCCGTACGAGGTCTTCATGTTCGACATGCCGGCGGACCTGTCGGCGGCGGCCAACGCAGAAGAGATTGCAGAGATTATGTACCGCGTTTTGCTGCGGGAGCTCGATTACGCCGAGGACTACGAGGTTTCTGAGCTCGAGATCGATCTCGAAGGCCAGGGCAAGCTCGGACCCTTCCAGGATCGCTGCCAACAAGTGTATAAAGAAGCCTGGCGCAGCATCCGAATGGGAAGCCATAGGTTCGAGCGTGCCAGCTCGCTCCTGCACGAGCTTGATCCGGGAAACTATGCTTCCAGCGAGACCTGGCTCGAAATAGTCAAGTCCCGTCCGGAGAGACGGCTGCTGGGGAAGGATCTCGTCGAGCGCTCCTTTGATCTGTGCGCGCGGCGGCGGCCCGGCAGAGCTTTGGCGTTCATCGCCGATGACATAGGGCAATACGTCGCGCGGAGCGGCGGACGCCTGGAGAGCCTGTGCGCCCTGATGGAGCGGTTTGGCGCGGAAAGCCGCAAACGGCTGAAATCCGGCAAGGTCCCTGGCCCCGCGTGGGTCATCGTTACGGCCGAGCAGACGCCGCAAGAGGTCTACAACAGCCTCCCGGCGGACGGCCGTCTCAGCCTGCGTAGAATGCACAACAGTTTCCAGTACCAGATCGACCTGTCAGGGGCGGGTATCCGCGAAGTCGCTACCCGCCGCGTGCTATGCAAGAAGGAGAGCCAAGAGGCTGTCCTTAGGAAGCTGTTCCGGGACCATGGCGCGTCGCTGAATCGGAGTGTCAGGCTGGAGCGGTGCTCCCGCGCCACGGAGTTTGACGAAGATCAGTTTGTCCAGTTTTATCCGTATCTTCCGCATCTGATCGATCTCTCGATTGATATCATGACCGGCATCCGGCAACATCCCAATGCCGCGGAAGATGCAGGCCACGGCAACGGGACTATTGTCAAGCAGTCCTTGGAAATGCTCGTGTCGGATCGGACGAGGGTCGCCGATCAGCCCGTTGGCGTCCTGGTGAGCATCGACAAAATCTACGAACTGGTGGAACGGAATCTTCCGCCGGAGCAGCGGAAGAACATACTTGACATTCGCCGGCGCCTCGACGCCGAAGTAGCTTACCCTGGACTGGCCGGCCTCGTGGCGAAGGCAATCTGCCTCATGGAATTCGCCAAAACGGACCTGCCGCGCACGTCGAATAACATCGCCGCCTTGCTGGTGGGGCAGGTAAGCGAAGCTCCGCCCACACCACAGGTTACCGGGATCCTCGATCTCATGAGAAAGGCACAGTTTGTCCGTGAGACCGAAGACGGCTGGACGCTCTATGACTTCGATGAGCTGCGCCGCGCGGCCGAGACCATGGAGGAACTCAGAAACGCTGTGGGGGCCATTAATCCCCGGCTTCCCGGCTGGCGCAACGGTTTGATCCAGATTGTTAAGAGGTCACTGGCTCGCGTGTTGGCTTGGTATACGCGGCCCTTGATTGAATTGAACGCATCGGTAAGTCGTTCGCTCGAGAAAATGGTCTGGACTCTCGACCGCCATTCGACAAACATGGCTACCCTGGATCGCGTTCCCATGGACATGGTTGCTCTTGAAGGACGCTTGGCCCAGTCAGAGAAGAGGAACCGAGCCCTGGCGGAGTCCGTCGAGCGATTGAACGAACGGGTCAAGACGTTAGCCGGCCTGGAGCAGAAAGCTCCTACGGGCGGGATGGCAACAGACTGCCAGGATCGGGCCAATGAGAATTCCCAATTGCGCGTCCATACGGAGCCGGGAATGTACAAGACAGCTTATGTCATCGGACTGTTCGGCACCGGGCGTGGATACATCACTGAACTGATCCAGCGAAACCTCGGAGAGAGAGCGCGGTATTTCAGGGACACGCTCGGCTTCCACCCGGGACCGACACCCATGATTTACAGCGGCCATGTCACAATGAAGCACATTTCCCGCGCTCAGGAGCCGCCAGCGGTAATGAATCGAATACTGGAGGCGGTCAGATCCGGATTCGCCGATGTGATTTTTACCTATCGTCATCCCCTCGATTCGTGCCTGACAAATTGGATCTGGTGGCGGACATACCTTCGGGACAACAGGCCGATCTCCGGCATCTCTCAGCTATTCAGACACACAAACGATATCTGTAGCAAGCTGGAGGAGGAGTTTTGTGACTTCAAGGCCTTTGCGGAAGGTGACCTTGAGTTTCTCGCAGGCGTACCAGGTCCGCGATTTCTGTCCTTTCCGGAATTCGTCGAGGAAACCGAGCTTCATCTCCAATCCGCGACGCTCGCGCTGCGCTTAGAAGACTTCATGATCGATCCACTCAAGGGGTTCTCCAAAATGGCTGAGATCCTTGCGGTCGACCTGGATTTGAGCCATTTGTCTCTGACCCCGCCAAGAACCAAACCGTATGGGTACTTAGCCGTCAAAGACAAGGTTCCTCGATTCCGAGACTTTATCGACGGGCTGGATGAGGAGACCAAAGGACGGATTCGGAGAATCGGCTATAGTGTGACGGATTAAGACCAGCGTTGGGCGGGTTAATCGAGTATCGGCACCACGCTGGCGTCCGGAGTGCTTACGCGCGCCGCGCCGCCCAAGCGCGGGTCACATAGGTCGTCTCGATCGCCGTCAGGTTCGCAATGCGCTCCTCGGCGAAACCCAGGAACTGCCGAAAGAGTTCCGGACCCAATTGAACCTGCAAGTCGTTCACGGAACGCCACGCGCCGATGTACTGTTCAGGCGTCTGGAGCAGGGAATGCCTGCCTTCGAGGTACAGCACCTCTGCGAATTGCGGCTTGCCGCCCAGCATCTCTGTCAGGCGCTCGGTGATGCCGGAACGGCCGGACGAGACGCGCCGTATGTCAGGCTTGAGCCGCGCGATCTGCGCCTCGATTTCGACCAGCAGAGGGTTTGTTTCGATAAGGCGCGGATTCCACAGGGCGACGAACGCGCCGCCAGGCCGCAGGATGCGGTGAAACTCGTCGCACGCTTTGTCGAAATCGGCCCAGTGGAGTGACGAGGCCATGCTGACCAGATCTGCGGAGCTGTCGGGCAATCCAGTGGCTTCCGCCGAACCTTTGCGCCAGACCACGCCAGTCGCGCGCGACGTCTGAATGCCTTGTTCGCGCATGTCATCGTTCGGTTCCACTGCGACCACCGAATGCAGGCCATGGGACGCGAGGATGCGCGTCCAAATGCCGGTGCCGGCGCCTATGTCGGCGGCATCGACACTGGCCGCATCGCGTCCCACATAAGCGAGGATCGCCGTCGCCACCTGCGTCGCATAGCCGGGCCGGAACCTGGCGTATTCGCCGGCCAAGCCTGTGTAGTCTCCGTGTTTCATCGAAAGTCGCCGCTCACATCCGGGCTCGCTCGCTCTTAGCTTAGGGCAGGGTGTCCTCGAGCAGGATTTCCCCTGCATCTATCATTTTCTGGTACAGCGTCACGTCTTGCGGGTTGTCAATCTCGCCCCATTGACCGTCGGTGGCGAAAGTGTCAATGCGGAGTTCTTTTCCCGATAGCAGCCGGCGCAACAAACCGGTCACATCGAGGCGATTCGCAATCGCCTCGTCGAGTGTACCGAGCAGCGCCTCAATCGCGCTCCACGCCGGTGGCGTGAATTTCAAAAGGCCCATATACTGACCCTCGATAGCTTCTATGCGCGTCGTCTTGCCGCCTATCTCGAGCAACTGTCCCGCGGCATCGATCCGGAAAGTCTCGGCGTCGTCCAGAGGATCGGCGAACCGCCGGGCCCACAAGCGACGCCAGCCCCGGTCGTAACTGACTACCAACTGGCCCGAAGTGGCGGCCAGGCCGCGCACTAACTCGCCGCGGTAAAAGATGTCGGCATAGCTGACTATGACCGGCCCGGACCGCAACCAGGCAGCGGCCGAGACGAGGGACATCACCATATTGGTTTCGGCCCACCTGTGGTTGCTGAAATAGGTGAGGCCCGGAAAGTCGATCATCTCGGCCCGATAGCCGCGGACGACTCCGATTTCGTCGATTCCGCCGCGCCGGAGCGCCGCGACTTGGCGCTCGATCAGCGGCTTGCCTGCGAGTTCGACCAGGCATTTCGGGCGCTCGTCGCCGAGATCGCCCATGCGCCTGCCGCGGCCAGCGGCGAGAATAACCGCGCGCATCATTCGGCACCGAAGACACGGCGGAACAAGGCCAGGTCGGCAGGCGAAAACGGGTCAAACCGCTCGGGGTGCCACATAATTCCCGTTATTGGCAGGCCCGAATGCCGGATCGCCTTGACGACGCCATCGGCGGCGACCGCCCAGACGTCGAGCGGGGGCCGCGAGTCGAAGGCGGCAAAATTATGGTAGCTGTTGACCTCTCTTGGCTCGCCTTCGATTCGGATGACCTGGCGTTGCGCCACATGGCCTTCGACGCGGCGCAACCCAATGGCGTAGCGCTGTTGAATCACCTGCATGCCGCGACAGACGCCCACCACCGGCAGCCCGCGCCGCTCCGTGAAATCGAGCAAGGCATTCTCGACGGCATCGCGCTCCGGAGCATCCCCGCCCAACGCCGCGAGGTCGTTGCCGCCGGTAAACACCACTCCCGCGGTTCCTTCGCACAGGGCAAGCGCAGCTTCGGCGACGTTAGGGAGCAACACGGGAACGAGGCCGCAGGCCAAGAGAAACCTCGTCCAAGCCTGGTCCAGGCAATCACGACGCTCGCCATGACACGGATCGACCGAAACCCGCTGGGTGATGGCAACCGCTTTCATGCGATGAGAGAGACCTTCTGGTTGGCGCAATCGAGCCACACTTTGCGCGCCGTTTGCCATTGCCGGAACAGGGTTTCGCCAGCGCCGATCACGGCGGGCATGCCGAGCTCGGCGGCGCGGATCGCCATGTGCGAATTGGCGCCGCCGAACTGGGTGACGAATCCGCTGATCTCGCGCGTGAAGATCCAGTCGAAGCCGGGGTCCGCGCTAGGCACGAAGAGAATCCGTCCGGCAAAGGTGTCCGGTGGGTCGCCAACCGAGGCGACCGATGCGGTGACGCTTTTTCGCGTAATGAAGTTAGGCTGGCTCGGGGGAACGTGAAACGCAAAGACTTCGGCGGGCGAAGCGATCATTGGCGGTAGCACCAGGCTTCGCGTCAGCGCGTAATGCTCCCGGCCATGCGCGGCACTCTCCAGTAAAGCCTCGCGTACCGAACCGCTCTCGCTGTAGAGCGTGCGGATGGCTTCGTAATTCAGAAACGCACAATCTTCCGCCGAAAGACCATGCTCCTCGCCTAGCTGTCTGATCAGCGACAAAGCGTCGCTGAGGCTTCGCGTGAAGACGAACTTCGCGTATTCGCGGCCTTCAACGCCGGCCTTGATGAACTCGATCAAACTCAGGACGTCAATCTCCAGCTCATGTTCCTTGAGCAGTTGCTCAATCGAGCGCAACTGCTCGATGGAGAGCGCGAAGCGCGGCGTCGGGGAAGCCTTAGGCCGGGCACCCGACCAGTCGAAGTACAGGTCGGGCGCCTCGTCGTACCGCGGCGACAAAATGTCGTAGGTTCCCGGCCGGAGGTGACCGTAGCGCGCGAGGAAATCCTCCCTCGGAAGTTGTGCGAAGTCTTGCCCGATTCGCGATCCGACCGTATCGACACTCGCCATGAATGTCGCGGCCTCTTCGGCCGTGAAAACGCCCACTTCGACGAAGGACTGGATCAACTGAACCGCGATGAAGCCCGCCCGTGCGAGACCGGCGAACGGGAGCGTGCCATATCGCTTGCAATCTTCGATCAACCAGTAAATGCGGCTGATCTTGTCGATCTTCGCGTTGTGGATCGTCTGAAACCGCCGGGTTAGCAGGTCGACCTTAGCGCGATCTTGCCGCCAGAGCGCGGTCTCGCCATGGATGATGCGATTGGTGAGACGCCTTAAGGCGCCAGAAAGTGTGGCAATATCTTCCGGAGAGAATCCGTGGCCGGCGAGCCTGCCCAGCCGCTTCGGCAAGTCGAGTGTGTAGCAAGAGAAGATGATTTCAAATTCGACTTTGTCGTGAAGGTGCGGCTCCGAGAGCAGGCGATCGATGTAGTAGTTTACGAGGCGCCCGGCGAGGCTGTCGGGAACGTCGCGCGGCACGAACGAGTTGAAGCTGACCCGCACGTCGATGTACGGCAGGCCGTGAAAGTTGACCAGCAGCGGAAAACTGCGAAGATTCTGGTACCCGTAGTTGTCCCGCTGATAGGCCCAGATCGCGTCGGTAATGAGCTCCCGATACAGCGACAACGAGAGGGGCCGGGGCCGCAGGCCGATGATCTCCGCCGGGTTCCAGTCCGGCATTACGCCGAATATCGCCCGGTCGCCGTGCAGGTAAGGATGGGGGCGGCTGAGCAGTCCGACCTTGCGCGCTATACCGTCGAGCGCGGCCTCGACCTTCGCATCCGCTGCCCGCTCCTGCCGGTCGACGGTGAGCGGCCGCACTTGCAGAAGGTAAAGCAGCCTGTCCTCGCCGAAGGCGAATTCCACGTCAAGGGCATCGCACGCCAAAAGCGCTTCGAGCTCCCTGACGAGAGCGATGACCGGAGCCAGCGTCGCCGGGCAGGCGTCCGGCCGCGACTTCAGACAATAAAAAGTCTCGAGATTCTCGCCGACGCCGGCGGTCACGCGCTCGGTCAGTCCGGAGCAGTCGTCATAATTGACAATGAAATAAGGGCCGCCGCTGGGATTGCGCGAGAAGGCCACGCCGGACATCGCGACATGATCCAGCATGGGCTGCACGAAGATCTGATCATCGGCGCGTCCGTAGTCCCCGAACGAGTCAATCACACGTTCGATCGCTTGGGCGATCGCCGCGCTACCGGCGATGCCGAGTACGGAGTCGTACCTTCCAGCCTGAGAACACCGCTCGGGGCCGTCCTCGCCGCGGGCACTGCTGCGCACGATGACGCGGCCAGAACCCCACGGCGCGGCGGTTACGGCTGCGAGCACTCGATCGGCGTCCGAGCGCCAATCGCCAGCCGAAAAGCGGATCTGTGGCAGCACGCGTGCATTGCGCAGCACCGGCGCCAGCACCTCCAATGTCTCCGCCTTCGTTTTGAAGTCGACCAAGTGCGCCGGCTTCCTGGCACTCACCGGATCCCGCCTGGCGCTGAGCGCCACGATGCGGTCGACCGCCGTAGCGGCATCGAGCGCCCCATGATTTTCGAGGACCAGGTCCGGCGACTCAGGAGCCTCGGCCGCCACGTCAAGGCCGACCACGTTGCGCGCTTCGCCGCGCCGCGCCCCCGAGTAAAGCCCCTTGGCATCCCGGCGCCTTAGTTCGTCGATCGGGACCCGAAGGTAGATCTCGCAATACCCAGGGATGTTAGCGCGGTTCCAACGCTGCACCTCGTGAAACAGCGAGATAGTGGCGCATACGACGTCGGCGCCCTGCTCGGCCAGCAACCGGCACAGCCGCGCGTTCCGCATCGCCGACCGCCGCCGGTCACCTGCGTTGTGGCCAAGATCTTCGGCGATCGCAGTGCGCAGCGCGTCGCCATCGAGGAAGATCACCCGGCGGCCGGCGGCACGCAGCCGGTTGCTCAATTCTCCCCCCAAGGTGGTCTTGCCCGCGCCGGATAAGCCGGTTATCCAGTAGACGCGTCCCGGTAAAGCCTCATGTGCGGCTTCAGCCTGGCGGCTCTCCTTTTTCATGCCTGGCAGCATATGAAGTCCCTATGTTACAGATTGTCATGGCAGGGTGGAAAGTTCCGATTTCAGAATCGTATCAGATCGCACCGGCGCTCCCTCTACAGGCATTGTCTTGCCCGCCGCTCCTGAAAGCTAGGGATAAGTACGAACGATACGCCATGGCGGCGCAGTTGCGTTGGGGCGGTCAGTCTGGTCCGCCGATCTACATTGGAATCGCGCGATCGGGGCGGCTGGCTCAACTCCCGTCGCCCGAATATGGACCTCGGCAACAGCCTGTCCGCCACTCAGGGCTTCGCGACCGAATACGGAATTCGTTCCCTCCGGAGCCCTTTAAATGGGACCGAGAATAGAAGCGTTTCGGAAGCGCCCCAGCTTGTTCCGTCGGGGAAGGATGCGGATCTTGACTGGAACCAGTCGCCCGATCGCGTGGAGATCATGCGGCCTTCGAGTAATCCCAATGCGGGCCTGCGGCTGAGGAGGAATACGCTCGCAATCTGCCCCGCTCCGCTCGCTTCACTCACAGAGGTACTACATTCGCTGTCGAGCTGTTGAGAGTTGACGTACAGTTGATGTACCGTCTGCCTTCGCGAACTGTCGCTCTTAACCGGAACCTGCTGCCAGTACCATGCGGGAGATGACGCTCCCGAGGGATCTGAATTCTGGCTGCCCATGATATCGTGCCCGCTGAAAATCCCGAACAGGTTTGACCAGGCATTCACTCCCAAGTTGCTCCACGCTTCCGAAGAGGAATTAGAGTATGGGGCGTCGGCCATTGAGTATGCGTCGGGCCCGTAGGAATCGGTTCTCTGGTACTGCGTTCCATTCGTGGTAAGCCACGCATGAGTCGTGATATAGCATTCGCAGTCCGAATTCGCCAGCATCACGTCATGGGCCCAGGACCACACGGCGTCACCGGGAAAGAAATCCAATGCAAGAATGAGCAGCTTTATGCCGGATATGACAAACTTTACCGCCGTATTGGCTCCGGTGGCATCATAAGATCCAACCCAGTAGCCGGCGTCGTCCCCGCCAAGACTCATGCCGGAGCCGTAAACCGAAGAGCGTTGCGTGGCCGAGAAATAGCCGGTTACGAACTGGTCTCCCAGGGCGCTGCGGGAAGAGGGGCGGCCCGAATAATCGTGATTCCCTGGAGGTGTAATGAACGCGATGCCATTCGCGTCAAGAATCGACCAGGCCGCCTGCGCGTTGACATACTCATTGGCGCCGCCCGTGGAATTCACGCAATCGCCGACGCCCACCACAGCCTTGACGTTCGCGCCGAAGGACGGTCCGCTGGAGGTCAACGCTATGTTCTTGTTGGCGACGATCCAATTCATGAGCGCGGCGTAGTACCCGCCGAATTTGTCCGGGCACGATTCGGCCAGGAACTGAGGATCGGGAATGATGGCGATGGTAAAATCGCCGCCCGCAGCCGTGACTGAAGCTGTATTGATGAGGCGCGAAGCGGCCGCACCGGCGAAGCCGCCGAGAATAGATCTCCCGAACCTCCGCCTGGAGATGTCGGTCAAAGGCCTCCTCGGCGTCAGTCCCCCGTGCTGGATTACCTGGTCCAATTTCACCACTTGTTACGTTGCGCTACGTCGTCCAAATTCTCAACGACTCAATTGTACATTTTATCACATAAGGGACGTTTCTCCGATCCGCCTTTTGGCGGTGTCGGTTTGCGCCAGCGTGCCAGAATTGATATATAAACACAACACAATCAATTAGTTAACGTAATCCATGCAGAAGGTCCGGTCCCGCCAGTGCGGCGTAACATTCTTTACCTTTTGTCCAAGGATTGCCCCACAAATCGCGGGAGAAGTGTAGCGTTTTCCCGCATGCCGTACATCCAAGTATCCAGAATATGAAACGACTCGCTTGGAGCCCTTTGCTCCTGTTCATGGTGGCTACCTGGCCCGCCGCCGCGCAAAGCTGGGATACCAGCGGAAATGGACTGTTGAATGGCACGTACTACTTCCGCCAGGTCGTGTGGCTCGGTGGGTATAACTCGGCCAATGATCTTCAGGAAGCCATCGCGGTTTACGGCAACATCGTTTTCGGTGGTAATGGAACCTATACTCTCGCCGCAAAGGCCGCCGATGCAGCCGAAAACACGGTCACATCGATTGCTGGCAGCGGCACCTACGCCATCGCCGCCAGCGGCTACGGTTATATGTCCACACCGCTCCAGATCGTCAACTCCCAATTCGCGGGAGATGAGATCAATTTGCTGGTGTCGCCATCCAAAGTCGCGGTAGGGAGCACGACCGATAACAACACCGGTTATAACGACCTGTTTCTTGCAGCGCCGGCGCCCACATCGGCGCCTTCGTTGCAAGGCACATTTTCCGTTATCGGTGTAGGCATTCCCGCGCTGACCCTGGACTTGATCCACACGCGCGCTTACTCATTCACTATGACGGGCACCAGCAGCACAGTCACCACCACGGCCCTCACCGGGGCCTTCGGGTTAAACATCGCAGCGATGACGCAGCCCGCTTTCTCCGGCGTGAAGTACTCTGTCAGCGCCGGCGCTGCGGCTGTGACATTCGGTAACGAGCCGACGGCCGCTAATCTCGATAGCAACCTGATGTCCGGCACCAAATACTTCTATTTCTCGCCCGATGGTAATTTCTTTTTCGGCGGCGATCCCGAGGATACCGACTTCATCGTCGGCGTGCGCCAGGGCTCCAGCGGTTCCTTCGCTGCGCAAATTCCGTACTACACAGGCGGTTTCTTTCAGGACGATTCCCAGTTCGGCAGTTGCGGCTGTGCCTGGCTCAACAGCACCTACGGCGGATATGACGTCCTCACAGATGCGAACAACGGGGAGATTCTGGCGCATCAGCGGGATAACGCGGTGGGCCCACCACGCGGCAGCTTCCTCAACGATTACACTTACTCCGATCTGCTAAACGTGTCGGGCGGCACGTATACCGACTTCGCCAACCAGTACTTCTTCGGCCCGGGTGGCACTTTCGCGATCGGTTTTGCGAATGCGAGCTCCGGATTCCTCGGCATCGAGGTCCTGATGGAGGGGCCGTCCTACACGTCGGCTCCCACTTCCGCGCCCTATATCTATCCGACCGGCATCGTGAACGCAGCCTCTTCGGTCCCCTTCACCGCGCAGTTCGTGCCCGGAGAATTCATCTCGATTTTCGGGGCCAACCTGGCAACCACAACTGCGACAGACCCCACTCTGCCCGCCGGCCTGGGTGGCGTCGAAGTGCTGGTGAATGGATCTCCGGCGGCCGTCCGTTACGTCAGCCCCGGCCAGGTCAACGCAGTGATCCCGCTAGGTATCGACACGGGCGTCGCCTCGATTCAGGTGGTCAACAGCTTGGGAACATCGAACACGGTAAGTAACTACGTGGGGGAGACCCAACCCGGCATATTCAACAGTGCAACTTCCGCACCAGCCGTTTTCCACGGCAACAATGCGATCGTCAGCGCTTCGAACCCAGCCGTGGCCGGCGAGGAATTGGCGGTTTATCTGACGGGCCTTGGCACGCTCGACTCCTCGGGCAACGCCACCAACCTCCGCTACATGTCAGTCGATTTCTCCGGCGTGACCGGCGCCATTGACTACGCTGGCATCGAGCCGGGAACTCCACTCGCGGTCGGGGCCGGATACCAGATGAACGTGACCGTGCCGGGCGGAACGAGGTCCGGGCTGCTTTATCTGGATATCGGAGGACTGAACAGCTACAACGGCGAAGCGCTCATTTGCGTTATCAGTTGTGCCGACTCGCCGCTTCAAAGCAACGTCCGCAGCCGGAGAGATAAAACTACTCGGTCCGCCGTGCGGCCTCGCTTCCCCGATTCGCCCAGGGTCGTCTTTCCGCGGCGCCCGGAAACAGACCGTTGAGGTCTTGCGGCTGGCACGCGCCGGGCCTCAGTGCGTCATAGCATAAGTGATGTAGTTGAGCACGATGCGAAAGGCGAGTCCCGAGAACTTCTCCGGATAATCGCCGGCGTCGGCCCACTCCCACGCGTCGCCCAGGTGCATGTTGAAACAGATGGCGACGACGATGCGTCCGTCCTTGTCGCGAATCGCGCGCCAGCCGGGGATATAGCCGTCCTTCTCATAGGTGCGGCCGGTGGCCACAAATTGCTCGCCCGGGATCTGGAACTTTTCGCGGATGTCATAGAGATCGTGGAAGATGGCGTCGTCGTCCGGGATGTCCTCGACGGCGGCGCCGGGCAGCACCATACTCATGCCGCTCATGAAGCGGTTCCAATCGCCTTGGCCGTGGAAGTGATCGACCATGAGAAATCCGCCGCGGGCGATGAAGTTGCGGAGCCGCTGTGCTTCGGCGTCGGTGAAGGCCCAATTGGAGACGTTGACGGCGTAGATCCACGGGTAGTCCCACATGTGGTCGTCATCGATATCGACGACGTTGAGGGGAGAGGGCGAATCGATACGGGTGAGACGCCGGAGGGCGACCAGGCAATCGTGGTCGGCGCGCGGGAAGTCCTGCGCCCATCCACCGCCGAATCGGCGATATCCGTAGCCGCCGCCATAGCCGGCGTTGTAGCGAAGGCGGCTGAAGAAGAATTCCGAAGGGACGGGGCGGTCGGACTGGTCGTAGAGCTGAAGACCGGCGGACGGCGCTCCGCCGAACCGTTGCCAGCCAGAGAGTTCGACAGCGGCCATTAACAGCAGGCCGATCGCAAGCAGGATCCCCATCAGTTTCATGGTCCGTAGCGGCCTTTGATATCCTGAAGCGTATCACGAACGGCCCGCGGGACGAAGGTCCCGGCGAACCCTTTTCGATGCCGAGCCCACCCCTCATGGATCGCCGCGATTTCCTGACACTGGCCGGAGCGGCGGTAGCCACCGGACCACTGGTGGGGCGGCAGATGCAAATGCCGGCGCCTATGACGCCGGCGGCTTCGGGCGCCAAAGAGATTTCCGGGACGGTATTCAACCTCGAGATCGCGCCGGTGACGGTGGAACTTGCGCCCAACCGGATCGTGAGTACGATCGGGTACAACGGCATGTCGCCGGGGCCGCTGCTGCGGATGAAGGAAGGCGTGCCGGTAACCGTCAACGTAGTCAACCGGACCGATACGCCCGAGTATGTCCATTTTCACGGGCTGCTGATTCCCTCCGAGGTGGACGGCTCCGAAGAGGAAGGTACGCCGCCCGTGCCGCCGCACGGTAGCCGCAGCTACCAATTCACGCCGGCGCCGGCGGGCACGCGCTGGTATCATACGCACGCCATGTCGATGGACGATCTGCACCGGGGGACATACACCGGACAGTTCGGGTTTCTGGTCGTCGAAGGCGGTGACAACCCCGGCAACTACGACCGGGAGCATTACCTGGCGCTGCGCGACTGGGAGCCGTACTTCACGTCACAGTACATGGATACCGACGATCTCGACCCCACGGGGCCGAAGCCGGAGAAGCCCGCGGTGCTGGATACGCGGCCGCCCGGGCTCGAGGTGGCGGCCGATCTGTATTCGATCAACGACAAAGCGCTGGGGGCGGGCGAACCGATCCGGGTACGGGCGGGCGAGCGCGTCATGTTCCATTTTCTGAACGCGAGCGCGATCGAGATTCGGCATCTGGCGCTCGCCGGGCATAGGTTCAATATCGTGGCGCTCGATGGCAATCCGGCGCCGCGAAGCGCTCCGGTGGACGTGTTGATGCTGGGGCCGGGCGAGCGCATCGACGCCTGGGTGGCGATGAATCAGCCGGGCGTGTGGGTGATGGGAGCGCCCGAGGATATGGTGCGCGATGGCGGGCTCGGCGTGGTGATCGAGTACGCCAACCAGCGGCGGAGCCCGCAATGGATGCCGCCACCGCAATCGGGATGGGATTACACGATGTTCGGCAAGGCGGCATCGGGAGCGGCGCCGACCCAGCGGCTGGAGATGATTTTCGAGAAGGTGCCGCGCGGGGCGGGGAAGTTCAACCTGTTCACCGTGAATGGCACGCCTTACCCGCACGAACAGGAGTTTCTGTTGAAGCAGGGCGAGCGCTACCGGCTGACGTTCCGCAACCGGACGGACGATTCGCATCCGCTGCACCTGCATCGGCATCAGCTCGAGATTGCCGAGATCTACGGAAGGGCTACGGCGGGCATCATCAAGGACACGGTGGTGGCACCCTCGTATGGCAGGGTGAGCGTCGACTTCACCGCCAACCAACCAGGGCCAACGCTGTTTCATTGCCATATCCAGCACCATATGGACTACGGGTTCAAGGCGCTGCTGAAGTACGCCTGAGGCGGAACCCTCGCTGCGCGTGTCGCGCGACGCATCCGAGGTGCGCGGAATCGAGCGCGCGATTGCCCGCGCGTGCGCCGCGGAGGCAGTTGATGCCCGCGGTTCCGTTGAGGAGCCACCACCTGCCAGCCACCCTGACGGGATCGGATATGCTACTTTTTCGGTTCAAAGCGCAGCGCCGCTGAGTTGATGCAATAGCGCTGGCCGGTGGGCGCGGGACCGTCGGGAAACAGGTGGCCCAAGTGTGCGTCGCACTTGCCGCACAGCACTTCGGTGCGTTCCATGAACATGCTTTGATCCGTTTCGGTGTTGACGTTCGCCTCCGCCGCTGGAGCGGAAAAACTCGGCCATCCCGTGCCCGAATCGAACTTGTCGTTGGAAAGGAACAGATCCGTTCCGCAGCACGCGCAACGGTAAATGCCCGCCTCGTGGCTGTTCCAATAGCGGCCCGTAAACGCGCGTTCGGTTCCTTTCTTGCGCGCGACCGCATACTCTTCCGGTGTCAGCTCACGCTGCCATTCGGCGTCGGACTTGACGATCTTTTGCACGCGGATAGTCTCCCTCCTTCTTCCATTATCGGATAACACCACCAGCGCGATCCAGTCACCCGCGCCGCCCTGCCGCGGATCCGGCAGCCGATGCTCGCTTCGCCGCGAAATCGCGACAAGGCCGGCGAAGGCGAAGGGCATGATCAGGAAAACGCGGCGCGGTACGCGGTCTGGCGGATGCTGCTGGAACGCCTCCATCTGTCCTGATTATTCCACGAAGCGAACTGCGGCGGTCTGGACCAGTCCAGAGAGCAGTTCGTGGTATGTTGCGGCGCTTGGGGAATCGTGCTAAATCAGTGTCAAGCGTAGAACCCGATCGGATGAGTTTTCCCGGCTGAGGGGATCGCCTGGTTGGCCCGAATCCGCATCCCGCTGTTCATCGAAGAAAAAACGGAAGGACGGGCCTCCGCCGAGAACCGGCCGTTCGCCGGCCCGCCGTGAGCACAGACTGATTATGATTCCTAAATCGAAGCGAGTGGCGGTCCAAGCCGTGGCGCTCTTGTTCACGGCGTCGTCGGCGTTTGCCCAGTCCCCCGAGATGCGCCCGCCCGGGCGCCATGCGTGGGCGGACGCCAGCCTGTCCCCGGATGCGCGTGCCGACCTGGTGATCGAGCAGATGACGCTCGACGAGAAGATCCAGCTTGTGCACGGCATGGGCTGGGAATCGATCTTCGATCCTCCGCAAGCCGGACCCGGAGTGAGGGCGCTGCAGCCGTGGGCGTTCATTCCCGGCATTCCGCGCCTGGGCGTGCCGGACCTGCAAATCTCCGACTCTGTGCTGGGCGTCACCGGGAGCGGTGGCAAGAGCCGCTACGCCACGGCGTTTCCATCGGCGGAGGCTGAGGCTTCCTCCTGGGACTTAGCGCTGGCGGCTGAGACGGGCTCGACCATCGCGGCCGAAATGCGTGCGCACGGCCTCAACATGTCGCTCGGCTCCGGCGTCAATCTGACCCGCGAGCCGCGCACGGGCCGGACCTTCGAGTACAAGGGCGAAGATCCGATCCTGGTGGGATTGATGGTGCGCGAGGAGTTGAAGGCGGCCCGGGCGCAGGGCCTGATCGTAGGCATCAAGCACTACGCGGTGAACGACCAGGACGGTGGGCGCATGTTCGTGAACTCCGTGCTGGATGAGCGCTCGATGCGCGAGAGCGACCTATTGCCGTTCGAAATCGCACTTCGCAACTCGGATATCGGAGCCGTGATGTGCTCCTACAACAAGATCAATGGCATTTATGCGTGCGAGAACCGGCACCTGCTGAGCGATCTGCTCAAAAAGGAGTTCGGCTTCAAGGGATTCGTGATCTCCGACTGGGGCGCCACCCACAGCACGGTGCCGGCGGCACTGGCCGGACTTGACATGGAGATGCCCGGCGACGATTTCTTTGGCACACCGCTCCAGTACGCGGTGGAGCGTGGAGACGTTCCGCTGGCGCGGCTGAACGACATGGTGCATCGCATTCTGCGAACGGCGTTCGCCTCCGGCGTGGTGGACAGCCCGCCTCAGCCGTACGTGGTGGATGTCTTCCGCGGTTTTGCGGCCGCGCAGAAGGTGGAAGAGAAGGGCGCGGTGCTGCTGAAGAATGCCGATCGCCAACTGCCGCTGAAGGCCTCGACGATTCGGTCGATCGCGGTGATCGGCGGGCACGCCGACGCGGGCGTGTTGTCCGGCGGCGGTTCGAGCCAGGTCTCACCCGCCGGGGACAATCCGGTTCCGTCTCCGCCCATCGCGGAGCCCAACATCCTGGGGGCGGCTCCGACGGTCTATCATCGTTCGGTTCCGCTCCAGGGGATTGCGGCAAAAGTGCCGGGTGCCAGCGTGAAGTTCGATGCCGGCATCGACATCGCGAGCGCGGTGGCGCTGGCAAGGGAATCGCAACTGGCCATCGTCTTCGCCGTTCAGAACGCGTCCGAAGGAGAGGACCTGCCGGATCTCTCGTTGTCTGACAATCAGGACGCGCTGATCGAAGCGGTGGCCACGGCCAACCCGCACACGATTGTTGTGCTGGAAACGGGCGGCCCGGTCACGATGCCCTGGATCGGCAAGGTGAGCGCCGTGCTGGAGGCCTGGTTTCC
>Ga0187871_10000329_pt1 | contig 45773 bp, 38 predicted proteins | sample June2016WEW_16_1_FD_132988 | JGI IMG/M metagenome (GOLD analysis project Ga0187871, IMG submission 132988) | Peatland microbial communities from SPRUCE experiment site at the Marcell Experimental Forest, Minnesota, USA - June2016WEW_16_10 | ecosystem: Environmental > Terrestrial > Soil >...
CAAGGCGTCCTGCACAACCCCAAGAGCGACCGCCGCACTACGGAAGGCATCTTCCACATTGTGGAAGGCGGCCTCCCCATACCCGCGGACAAACTGGCCGTTCCCAAGGCGGCGTTCGCCAGGCTTCTGGCCGAGGCTCTCCGCCCGCCGCCGGAAACCGCGGCGCTGCCGTTCACCGCCGATCAGGACGATCGCGCCCGCCTGTTCGTGTCTCTGCTGCTGCGGCCCATGGTCTGCCCGGCTACTGGAACGGACCCCGCCAAGACCATGGAAATCCGGTTCTTCGCGCCGGGTAATCTGGTGAGCAACCTGGATTTCGTGGAGATGATCTTCGGCAACGGTGGCGACCCGTATCTCCCGGAAAACGACGCCGCGCTGGATGTGCTGCACTGGACCGGGCACACCGGCTGCGTCATACTCGCGCCGCATATCGTGGGCATGCCGAAGAAGGAACTGGGGCTGCCGCATTTCGATCAGGCCACCGAGCGCCAACGGCGCGATGGCATGTGCTGGCGCGACCAAGGGGAACTGTATAACAACGGCGGCGCATTCAAGCTCGTCTGCCGCGACCGGCGCGGCGTCATCGTCACGCTGATTGCCGACAACTATTACGGCTACTGCAAGAAAGAGGTGAAGAGCCAGATCAGTTTCGCCGCGAACCTCTTCGGGCTGTGCGAAGAAGAACACGCCGGCGGGGCCATCGCCTTTCCGGCTTACGTCTTGGGCCAGGATTTCCGCGCCGAGCGGTCCCGCACCATCAAGCGAACCCGCTATGAAGATGCCATGCGGCTGCTGGGCGACCGCGTGGAGTGCCGGCCCGAGGGCTATGCGGTGGACCGCAACTATCCGAACATTTTCTACGTTCCGGAAGATGCGGAGTTTCACTTGGGCAGCGGCTGGGTGAAGTGGCCGCTGGAAAGTGGAACGGGCGGACTGACGCTGCTCCCGGACCGCATCTATGTGGGGCCGTCCGGCTACCAGGTGCGGCTCGAGAAACAGCACGGCGGATCGGCGTGGCGGCTGGTAGGCTCGGTCGCGCATGGCACGCTCTGTCACAAACCATGCACCGTCTCCGGCGGCGGCAAGTCGGAAATCTCCAAGTCGATATCGAACGTCCTGTTGCAGGGCCCGGTGTTTCTGAGAGATTACTACCACGACATGGATCGGGTGGCCGAGCTCCTGGCGCGGGATTTCGCGCCGGTCTACAAGCAGCCGGACGAGCGCGCCAGCCGGCCGATCCTGAGTCCGGAGCGCTCGCTCGGGTCGGTGATCAAGCTGCTTACCGTTTCGCCCGATTACACCGAGGAGTACAACGATTGGCTGCGCAACCTGCCGCAAACCATCCGCCAGCTCGTCTTCGCCGTGAAGCGGTATTACCGGCCGGAATGGGGCGAGAACTGGCGCACGCATTTCACCGTCGACCGGATCAACGGCTTTCTCGGGCATGAGCTGAAATACGACAACCAAAAGCTGGTCGGCAATTACCTGCGCGTGGGTTTGGACCCGCAAGGCTCCTGGCGGATTTACAAGCTGCGGCCCGATTTTCATCCCGCCGAAAAGGTGCAGGTGGAAGACGATATCACCGCGTCGGTGGTGGTCCCACGGCACACCCTGCGGGATTTCGACGCCAAGTATCCCAACCGCAGCGCCAAGCTGGTGGCGAACTGCGAGGCCTTTCTGTTCCAGCGCCCGGACGATGCCATTCATCGCGGCTTCGACGCGCAGGCGGAGGCCGACATTGCCACGCCGGGAACCTTTCTCTCGAACTTCGAGCCGCTCACCGTGCCACTGGCTAAGTCGATGGTGGATCATGTGGTCGAGTTCGACCAATACACGGAACCCATGCAGGCTTTGTTGCGGGGCTTCGTGAGCGAATCGAAAGTGACTTACGCCGTCTCCTCGGCGTATCCGCGCATGGTGGACGGCCGTCCTTCGAAGAATCCGCGCTATCTGCAGCGGCGGCCGGATTTGGTGGACCCGCTGGGGCCGTATCTGGCCGAAGTGTGCGCGCGCCTGGATCGCGGCATTCCCGCGGATCAGCCGGTGCGTTTCCCGGTGCATGCGGTGCTCGCCGGACGCCGCGGCAATCCCGCCGATGACAAAATCGGCCTGCCGCCCCTGGCCGTCTACAATCCGATTCACTACCAGGAATTGCCGGAGCTGTTCATGGATTTCATTTGCAGCCTGACCGGCAAGTCTCCTTCGACTACCGGATTCGGCAGCGAGGGCGCGCTTACCAAAGGCCCGTTCAATGCCGTGTCGCCGATCGTGGACCTGAACAACGCGCTGGTGGCGGCCGTGCTTACCGAGTACGCCGGCTTCACCACCGCGGCCGGCTACGTCGGTCCGCATTACCGTGTGGATCACGACATCAGCATGCTGGCGCCGGAGGTGTGGTGCCGCGTGCGGGTGCCGGAGCGGGATCCGCGCTTCCTCATCGAAAATGGCTTCCTGGAGAAGATCGCGGACTTCGAATGGAACGGACGCACCGTGCTGGCCAGCCGTCTGGGCTACCGCATTACGTCCTTGTTCGCGGAGCGTTTCCTGGGACGGATTTTCGAGACGCCCGATTCCGTCTTCCCCGAAGAGATGCTGCGGCCGGAGAAACAGGACACCGGCGCGTTCGCCGCGGGCGTGGATGCCATCGTGGCCGCGCAGCAACGTGTGGCCCAAAATTACTTTTACGACGGGAGCGTAGAGGCCGCCTGCCCGCCGCTGCAGGCGCTGCTGCACATCATGGCGCACGGGGCGTGGGAAGGGCAAGACGTGGGCGACCCGCGGGTGCGCGCCATGTTCACGCGGGAATCCGTGCTGGCGAGCGATTGGTACAAGGCGCGTTTGCAGGCCAAACAGGAGCGCGACATCGCTCTGTGGGGCCGCCACACCGCCGCCTTGGAGGCGTTTGCGGGCGGGCCGGGATCCCGGCAATTCGATGTGCGCGACCGGCTCGCCGAGGCCCGCGTGCAGATGGCGCGCGTCGGTTCCGTGGCGTACCTGGCGGAGTTGGTGGGCACGATCGGCGCCGATCCGTTTACGGATCGCTAGAATTGGAGGGCGGGCAATTCTGCCCGCCGCCTCGTGGCGCACGCCCCCGGCGTGCCGTGTCGGCACTTTTGCCGACACAGGCGAGCGAAGCTCGCCTCCACAGGCTAAAGCCTATGCCACCAAGCCTGCAAAAAGCCAGCCAGAACTTCGAGGCAGGCGGCCTACGAGGCCGCCGCAGGCTGTGAGCCTAGGCTGTGAGCCTGCCCCACAAAAAAGGCCAAAGTCCAGAGGCGAGCTTCGCTCGCCTGTGTCGGCAAAAGTGCCGACACGGCACGCCGGGGGCGTGCGCCACGAGGACTACTCAACTGAAATGGCCAATCGGCTTCCTCAACGCTCACGACCAAACACTTTCCGAACACGTCGAGCGCTTCCTTGATCCGGGGCAGTTTGGTCCGGTGCCGGGGATCGAGCATCCGCCGCACCTCCTTCTCGTCGCATCCCAGTTTTCGCGCCAACTGCACATTGGTCGTTCCGTTCCGGCCTCGTATATTCGGACCCCAACCACTTGTGATAGGCTAGCCAGAGGTGGCATGACACGCGACGTACGGACGGGAGGTGGCGCGTGATTTTCCTGTACGGGGCTCTTGCGCTGCTGGCCGCTTTCACAGCCCTGTTCTCGGTCTTGGTGGTGAAAGTCGGGCAGGCCAGGCGCGCGTCCAAGAAACCCAACTGTTATTACTGTGGCAGCCAGGCCCTGCATGTCTCTTCTCCCAGCGGCCTGTCCGATAGGTTGCTGACCTACTGGAATTGCGTGCCGTACCGCTGTGAAGTCTGCTTTCACCGCCATTACCGGTTGGCGGGTGAGCCCGCCAAAGACGAGTGAACGAATCCCGCCGACGTCTTATCGTCCTCCACTAACTCATATTCGCCGGTCTTCCATTCCGGCATGCTGGCCGCCAACTTCACGGTGCGCAGCGCGTCGTTGCCCGCCACGACCAAGACCATGTGAGCCTGGTCCAGTGGGTTCTTCCCCGCCCATAGCAGCGCATCGCGCTCGGATGCATGCGTGCCGCCGTCGAGCCGGAACACGTTTTCGCGGTAGTCGAGACCCAGGCGATCGCTCCACGCGGCCAGCGCCGAATTTGCCTCCGGGCGCCCGACGAAGATCACATCGCGTTGCCGCAGTTCCGCGTCGGTCGCTTCGAAATCCTTACGGATCGGAACAGCGCTTTCATAACGATTCAGAAACCGCTTCTGCAGTTGCTCGGCCGCGTATCGGTTGGCGCCCGCTTCGCGCACGGTGCCGTAAACCAGAATCGCCGAGTGCAGCCGGTGCTCGATATCGGTCGTCAAATACGCGGGTCCCTCGCCCGCGTCCACGGCATCTGTCGCGCTGGCCTGGTCCAGGAACGACTGCGCGGTCACCGTCTTAGTGGTATTCGCGGCGAAGTAATCGCGCATCAGCTTCAGAAAGGCGTCGTCGCCCATACGGCGGCGCAGCGCATCCAGGAATAACGCGCCTTTCGCCGCTTCAATCGACTCGCGCTCCTCCGGCTGGGCCGCGATCTGCAATCGCCGGTAAGCCGCGCGCCGCGCATTAATCTCGCGTTCCGGGTCGTCGGATCCGAGGTCGTGATAATATTCCGCCGCGCCCGCCGCCAACCAAACATCCGCGTCGCTCGCCGGCAGAATCCAGCCCTTCCACAGTCGATCCGTGTCGAACGCCTTCTGGCGCTTGACGTCCTCCGGCTTGCTTTTCGCGGCCGGCTGGGCAATGCGCGCCTTCTCGTTAGCCTCAATCGCGGCGCGTAATCCTTCCGCGGCTTCGCCGCGGAACAGACGATAGCCGGACGGGAACAGTCCGTCATTCTTGGCGTAGCTATGCCGGTTCCCCGTAGCCTCCCATTCGCGCTGGTTGGGTTTGCCGATCGCCGCCCAAACCATCAGGTTCCGCGCCATGTCCGCGGTGGCGATCTTCGCATCCATGGTCGAGGCGCTCACCAGCGGCGCCGTGCGGAACGCCAGGAATCCGAACTGTTCGTCGATCTGTCCGCGATACTTCTGGTAAAGATCCTGCCACGCCACATCGCGCGTCTCCGGGGAATAGGGCACGTACTCCGGCTCGCCCCGCGGGTCGGGAACGTACTCCAGCCGGACTTGCAGATCCTTGGCGTTGTTGTCGCCCCAATAAAAGCCTTCCGTTCCGCCGAACCACTCATTCTTCGAGCTGCGCCACAGCTTCGTGCGCGCGGTGCCCAGTTCGTACATGGCGATCTCGTTGTTCTTGCCGTCGCCGATCAGCCATTCGTTGGTGTAAAGGCCGTTATTGCGCGTCCCCAGCCGCTCCACCACTTCATCCACGTTGCCGCCGTATTGAATCGCCTGACGCGCGCGAAAAGCCACCGGCGTGCCTTGGATGTTGAAGGGCGACTGGCGGATCGTAGTCTCCGTGAGGACCATGCCGGCGTCGTTCTGATACCAATCGGTGCCGCTCTCGATGCCGCCCGGATAACTCTGCATGATGACCCGGTGGCCGTTCGCCGGCTTAATGTCCAACATCACATTGGTTTGCTCAGCCAGCGTAAGCGGCCACCATGTGACATGCCCGATCACCATCTTGCCGTCCCGCGTGGCCGCGCCCGTGGCGGCGAACGCGCTGCAATGATCCATCACTGAGTCGCGCTGGCGGCCCGCGTAGGACGGCGCGTCCAGGTGCAGACCTTCCAGTCCCGTGGGAGTCATGGGCATCGCGCCGCGCAATTCGCCGAGTTCCACCGTGGTATTGGCCACCACGATATCCACCAGGTCGATCGGCCGCCCCAGCCACTTCGCGCCGGCCGCGGAAGCGCCATCGGCGATGCCTTTCATTTCTTCCAGGGTTTCCTTGTCGAAACCGCGCAGGAAAAGCGCGTTGACCGTGGTGCGAAGCTGTCCCCAACTTGGCGCGTCGGCGCTGGCCCCGAGATCCGCGGCGCAGCGCTCCAGATACTCCGGGATCTCGCGCGCCATCAAGAAGCCGTGCTGGTAGCCGCGTTCGTAAGGCTGGCCTTCGATATGCAGATAGATCCAGCCGGCGGAAGGATACCGGTACGCGGGACCGAACGTGCGCACCGTGGCGGCGGGCGGGTCGTTGGCGGCGGATGCTTCATCCAGCGTGACGCCCGCGAACCACGCCTTGCCCGTAAACGCGCCGCCATTACCCACCGTCAGCAGAATGCGATCCTCCGCGCGGCTGGCGACGAAGCGCAGCGCCAGGTGCGTCCACTGCCGGGTGCCGCCCAGCGATACGGAATGCACGTCGAAGGGCATGGAGGCCATGGTAAGCGCGGCGCCGATGGCGATGGGAGAGCGGTCCAGGTCGCGGACCTGTACATCCTCGGTGCGCACCCAGCCACTCAGCTCGTAGCTCTGGCCAATGCGCAGGGAAACCGTCGCGGAGCGTACACAGGCGTCCGCGGAACTGCCTGGCTCGACGCGCAGCGACCGGCTGTTTTCGTGGGATACGGAGGCGTCCACGGTTAGCGACCCGCGCTCCGCCGTCCAACCACCGGCGCCACGCTCGATCGTGGGTCGAAACGGTGTGCCGCCGTGCAGCGCGGCGGGAAGCAAGCTTGCAGCCAGCAGAAAAGACGATATACGGATCACAGACAGATTCCCTTAATCTTTTATACACCTTGCGGCACCTGCTATACTGCGTTTCTTGTCCTCTGTCGTACCAGCCTTTGGCCCAGCGGGTGCTTCGCGCACGGACCTGGAACGTACTTGGAGCGGCTACGTGCGGGGTATCGCGGCCGGCGACCAGGGCGCTCTGGCGTCATTGTACGACGCCACCAGCCGCCTGATCTACGGAATGGCTTTGCGTATTTTGAGCAATCCCGCCGACGCCGAAGAGGTCACCTTGGACATCTATACGCAGGTCTGGCGCGGCGCCGCGAGTTTCGACGAGCGGCGCGGTTCGGTGGTCGCGTGGCTGATGGCCATGGCGCGCAGCCGCGCGATCGATCGGTTGCGCTCACGCGCCCTTCGCAGCCGGCGCGAAGAGCCGTTGGCGGATTTGTACACTCCAGTGGCCACGCAGGCGCCCGTTCCACCGGGCGTCGGCCAGGAGGTGCAAGCCGCGCTGCGGAGTCTGGCGCCGGAACAGCGCGAGGCCATCGACCTGGCCTACTGGTACGGCTACAGCCATTCCGAACTGGCCGCGCGGCTGGGCCAACCGTTGGGCACCGTCAAAACCCGCATCCGAATGGGTATGATGAAATTACGCTCGCAGCTTGGGGGCCTGCCATGATCGAACATCCAACCGCCAACGACGAGATTCGCCATCTAGCCAGCCTGTTCGCCGCGGGCGCGCTGCCTCCCGGCGAAGAGGCGGAGTTCCAGGAACACGTCGCAAGCTGCGGTGTCTGCGCCGAAGAAGCACGCCCGTTTCGCGAAGCCGCGGGCTGGATGCCGTTCGCCTACGAAGGCACGGATGCCCCGCCGCATTTGCGCGAAAAGCTGCTGGCCCGCATTCAACAGTCCGCGCCGCCACCCGGCTTCCGGATCGTGCGCGCGGCCGAGGGAGACTGGCGGACCCTGCTTCCCGGCATCACCGCCAAGCGCCTTTATGAAGAGTCTACGGCCGGCAATTTGGCCCTGCTGGTGCGCATGGAACCGGGCGCCAAATATCCGCCCCACTCGCATGCCGCCGTGGAACATTGCTACGTCCTGCGGGGCGATCTGCATTTCGGGGATCTGGTGCTGCATCCCGGCGACTACCAGTGTGCCATGGCCTCCACGGAGCATCGCGACAGCCACACGGTGGAAGGCTGCCTTTTGTTGATCGTCGCTTCCCAACAGAACGCCATGCTGCCATGGACCCGTTGACTTTCCTCTGCCTGGCCAGCTACGAAAAGGGTCACGACTTCCTGCGCGAAGCCAAGCGGCAGGGCGCGCGCGTCTTCCTGATCACCTCGCTCAGCCTGCAGAACAAAGCGCAGTGGCCGCGCGAATGTATCGACGACATCTTCTATATGCCGGACCAGGACAAGACCTGGAATCGCAACGATACTTTGCTGGCCATCAGCCATCTGGCGCGCACCGAGGTCATCGACCGGGTCGTCGCGCTGGACGATTTCGACCTGGAAATGGCCGCCGCGCTGCGCGAGCACCTGCGCATCCCAGGCATGGGCGAGACCACCACGCGCTACTTTCGCGATAAGCTGGCCATGCGTATGAAGGCTATCGAGGCCGGCCTGAACGTGCCCGAGTTCGTGCATCTGCTCAACGACGCGAAAGTGCGTGAGTTTACCGAACGCGTGCCGCCGCCTTGGGTGCTGAAGCCGCGCCTGATGGCCGGCGCCATTGGCATCCAGGTGGTGCACTCGCTGGACGATCTGCGGGCCGCCGGCCGATTGCTCGGCGATCAGCGGTCGTTTTATCTGGTGGAGCGGTATATTTCGGGCGATGTCTGCCACGTCGACTCCATCGTTTACGAGAACCGGATTCTCTTCGCCGTGGCCAGCCAGTACGGCTATCCGCCGCTGGATGTTTCGCACCGCGGCGGCATCTTCACCACGCGTCTGCTGGAACGCGGCTCCGCCGATGCGGAGGCGCTGCTGGCCGACAATCGACGCGTGCTGGCGGCCATGGGGCTGCTGCGCGGCGTCTCCCACACCGAATTCATCAGGGGCGACGACGGCGTTTTGTATTTTCTGGAAACCTCGGCGCGCGTGGGCGGCGCACATATCGCGGAGCTGGTGGAAGCGGCCACGGGCCTGAATCTGTGGGGCGAGTGGGCCAAGATTGAAATCGCCGGCGGCAAACTGCCCTATGCGCCGCCGCCCCCGGCCAACGATTACGCCGCGCTGCTGGTGTCGCTGGCCAAGCAGGAGCATCCCGATACTGCCGCCTATAACGATCCGGAGATCGTGTGGCGCATGCAACTGCCGCATCACGTCGGGATGATTGTGAAGTCGCCGCGCCGCGAACGCGTGGCCGAATTGCTGGACCGGTATGTCGAGCGGGTCAAACGCGACTTCGCCACGGTCGCGCCGCCGCGCGACAAGCCCACGAACTGAGAACAGGAGCCACAGGCCATGTTCGCCACACCCGCCGCCGTCCGTACGAAGTTGTCGGGCTCGCAATGGGCCGTGCTGCTGCTCCTGGTTCTCTCTATCTTTATTAACTACATCGACCGCAGCAATCTCTCGATCGCCGTCGCTCTGCCGCCTCCCAAAGGCCTGAGCCTCGACCCGGTGCGGCAAGGCTACCTGCTCTCCGCATTCTTCGCGACCTATGCCTTGTTCCAGTTGCTGGGCATCGTGGGATTCGTGCTGGACCGCGTGGATGTGAGTTGGGTTTACGCCATCGCATTTTTGGTCTGGTCCGCGGCTACCGCGGTCACCGGCTTGGCCAGCGGTTTCGCCGTTCTGTTCACGTTGCGATTGCTGCTCGGTGTGGGTGAATCCGCCGCGTACCCGTGCTACTCGAAAATCTTCGCGGTGCATTTTCCCGAGCACCATCGGGGCCTCGCCAATGGCCTGATCGACGCCGGCTCGAAATTCGGCCCGGCCCTGGGCATGCTCGTGGGCGGCCTGCTCATGGCCCGTTTCGGATGGCGGCCCTTCTTCGTGGTCCTGGGCGCTGCCAGCCTGATCTGGCTCCTCCCTTGGTTGAAGTGGATGCCGCGCGGAAAAGGCATCGTCACCCACCACGCGCATACGCCGGGAGTCTGGCGGATCCTCGAACAGCGCTCCGCCTGGGGATCCTTCGGCGGATTGTTTTGCGGCAACTATTATTGGTATTTTCTGCTCACTTGGCTACCCACCTACATGGTGAAGGAACGTAACTTCTCCAAAGAGCATATGGCCAACATGAGCGCGCTGGCGTTTCTGGCCATCGGACTTTCCTCGGCGCTCTGCGGCTGGCTCTCCGACCACTGGATCGCCGCGGGCGCCACTCCCACGCGGGTGCGCAAGACCTTCACCGTCGGCGGTCTGACTTTGTCCACTATCATCCTGCCGGTGGCCATCGTGGACAGCAAAGACGTCTCCATGGCCCTGTTGTTCCTCGCCTGCATCTTCTTCGGGATGTGGAGTTCCAATCACTGGGCGCTGATCCAGACATTGGCCGGGCCGCCCGCCGCGGGTAAATGGACCGCCGTGCAGAACGGTATCGGCAACCTGGCGGGCGTGGCGGCGCCGGCGCTGACGGGTTTGGTGGTAAAGCACACCGGCCAGTTTTTCTGGGCCTTCGCGCTGGCTACGGGCTTCGCGCTGGCGGGCGCGTTTTTCTATATGTTCGTGATCGGGCGCATCCAGCAGGTGGATTGGGCCAGACCTTAATGCAACAATGTGAAACCGGCGGCGCCCTTCAAACCGCGGTCGAATGTGACGCAGTCTTCACACCCCGCCACCCGGCAGATCTCACCGATCACGTAGTCCGCAAAGTCGCCTCTACCATCCCGGAAGGCATCCAGGCTGCTGCGAACTAGCAGGTCACTCTCGTGTTGGAACTGCTTCGTCCGCAGAATGAGTTCAAGAGCGCGGATAATTTCCGCTTTGGCGTGGCCATAGGTCCGGGTCAAGACCCAGACCGCTTCGCACAGGACGAGGGCGGAGACATACAGAGGATCACCCGTCTGGCGCGACTGTTCCACGAGTCTGACGGCCAACGCCGTCTGCCGTACGTCGTCCGCCACTAGATACCGGACGAGGACGTTTGTGTCCAGTCCCCTCATGTTCCCGAATAGCCGCGAGCAATGGCTTCATTCATCTCCTCCACGGTGGCTGGAGTCTTTCGTGTACCTCGAAGGATGCCTTTGAGCTCCCGAATGTCCACGTCCTTGGCTCGCATGATGATTTGCCCCTGCCGGTCGACTTGGAACTCCACTCGATCGCCGGGCTCAAGCCGCAAACGATCGCGAATCTGCTTCGGGATAGTGATCTGTCCCTTGCTGGTTACGGTGCTGGCGACTATGGTGTCCATACTCCTTACATTATGGAAAATTCCTTACCCCGATGTAAGGTCGGGGCCGGCTCCGCCGCCGTGTCACAATAAAACCTAGTGGTTCTGGTTCAAAGCGTATCCAAGCTCTACAAGCTCTACCGCATCGGCATGGATGTCTACGGCACCAACACGCGCATCGAGAAAACGCACCTGGGCAGTTCGGGATGTGGAGCTCAAATCACTGGGCGCTGATCCAGACGCTGGCCGGTCCGCCCGCCGCCGGTAAATGGACCGCCGTGCAGAACGGATTCGGCAACCTGGCGGGAGTGGCGGCGCCCGCGCTGACGGGCTTGGTGGTAGCGCGCACAGGCCAGTTTTTCTGGGCCTTCGCGGTGGCGACGGGCTTCGCGCTGGCGGGCGCTTTTTTCTATATGTTCGTGATCGGGCGCATCGACCAGGTGGGTTGGAGGCTGCGCTAGTTCGGGCCCCTCACGTTCCGGAGTAGGCGCCAGCGATGGCCTCGTTCATCTCTTCGATAGACACGGGAGTCTTTCGCCTGCTTCCGATGATGCCCCGGAGTTCGCGCATGTCGATCTTGCGAAGGCGCATGATAACCCGCCCCAGCCCTTCGATTTGAAACTCGACTTTACGGCCCGGCCGAAGCCGTCAGTGGTCGCGGACCTCTTTGGGGATGGTGATCCGTCCCTGGGTGGTCATGGTTGCCGCCGCTACGCGCTGCGCGGTCTGATGCGGCGTCCTCGAATGTCACGACAATGCGCTTGCCCAATGCGGCCAATGCGGCCTGAATCTTCTGCTGTTTGGTAACGTGCTTCGGGTTCAACATGCGACGGACCACCGTCTCGCTCACACCCAGGCGCTTGGCAAGCTCGGTGTTTGGCATACGGCGTTCACGCATGGCAAGATATAACGCCAGTTTTGGCGCGAGATAGAGCGGAACGCCGATAAGATGCTGCCCTCGTTTCGCTTTGGATGGTGCGGGAATCTCGTCGCCACGGGCGATGCGGCCGGCAACGGCCTCAGCCAGGCAGTCCGCCGCCTGCGCCAGCGTATCCTCAAGGTCGTCTCCACCGGTGAGCGCCTCGGGCAGATCGGGGAACCGCACGTGAAATCCCTTGCCGTTGCGCTCGGGCAAGAAGGTCGCGGGATAACTTGCGCTAAACATTAGAGGTCCGCCTTTCGGATCCCCAACTGCTGGCATATGTCGGCCAGCAGACCGGGGCCAAGTTCTTTTTTGAGATCCTTCACAATCGTGTGTCGCTCGCCAGGATAGAGGGTGCCGTGGCTCCCGGCGCCACGCTCGGGGTTCCAGCGGTAAGCCAGTTTCTTCCGCTGCGCGATAACCTTCACCTTGCGCAGGAACTCGCTGCCCTTCACCTTCCGATTATCGAACAGTTCTGTTCGATAATCAAGGATGCGGAGGGGGCAGCAAGCCCTCACGATTGATTTAAGAATGGTCCAAGGGGCGCCTGCGTGGACACCGTCGTTGCGGGAATCGTCACGGAGACCGTCTTAGCGCCGATCCTGAGTTACCTCATCAGCCTGGCGGCAAACTTCCGGACCGACGCCATCTTCGCTCGCCGCGAAAAGCGGCTGCAGGTGCAACTCGAACGGGAAGAGGACTTGCGGAAAGCCCGCGCCTACGTCGGGCAGTCGTCGAGGCGCTGGGGATAATGGGCGACAAGGAAGCCGCGCCAAAGCTCACAGGCGCGCTCGACGACCCCGATCCAGAGGTCCGAACGGCGACCGTCGAAAGTATCGAGAGGCTGGGCGACGGTGACGCAGTTCTGCCGCTCAAGGCCGCGCTGGACGACGCAGATGGCGAGACCCGCCAAGCCGCCGTCAAGGCGTTGGTGAAGATACGAGACAGAGCGGTGGAGAAGACACTCCTATCACGCGATCTTGACGAGGCAGATCCCTGGATCGACCCCAACGACTCGATCACTGAGGCGCGCATTGAGGAAGCCGCGGCCTGCCTCGGATTGACACGCGACAAGGTGTACTCTCTCTACGCGTCAATCGCAGCCGATTTCCACCTGCAATTCGAATGAGTGTGGCCCAGCATTCAGTACCGCGGGGCTAAGCTCGTGTCACAATAGAACCTAGTGGTTCTGGTTCAGAACGTATCCAAGCTCTACAAGCTCTACCGCCGTCCCGCCGACCGCTTGCGCGAGGCGCTGCCCTTCGTCAAGCGCAGGTTTCACACCGACTTTTGGGCGCTGCGCGATATCGGCTTCCAGGTCGAAAAAGGCGAGACGCTGGCGCTGGTTGGGCCGAACGGGTCCGGCAAGAGTACGCTGCTACAAATCGTGGCCGGCATCCTGCCGCCCACGCGCGGGCGGGTGGTGACGCGCGGGCGCATCGCCGCATTGCTCGAGTTGGGCGCGGGTTTCAACCCCGAATTCAGCGGCCGTGAAAATGTGTTCCTGAACGGCGAAATCATGGGCCTGAGCCGCGCCGAAATCGAACGCGCCATGCCTTCCATCGAGGCTTTCGCCGAAATCGGCGAGTTCATCGCGCGGCCCGTAAAAGAGTATTCCAGCGGCATGTATGTGCGGCTGGCCTTCGCTACCGCCATCCATGTGGACCCCGAAATCCTGATCGTCGACGAGGCCCTGGCGGTGGGCGACGCGGTCTTCGCCAACCGCTGCGTCCGCAAGTTCGAGGAGCTCCGCGAACGCAAAATCACGGTGCTGTTCGTCTCGCACGACCTGGGCCTGGTAAAGCAGCTTTCCGATCGCGCCATCCTGCTGCTCAACGGCCGCATGGAGGCACAAGGCTCGCCCAGCGACGTCATCAACCGCTACATCGGGTTAGTGCTCGAAAAGCAGCAGGCCACCCAGGAGAAGCGGCACCGCTTCGAGGCCAGCTTCCGCCACGGCGACGGCGTCAGCGAAATCCTGGGCGTGGATTTGCTGAACGCCGCCGGCCAAGCCGTGACTTCGGTAGCGGGCGGCGAGACAGTCACCGTGCGTGTGCGCAGCCGCTTTCATCATCCGGCTTGCGATCCCATGGTCGGCATCCTCGTCCGAAACCGCATCGGCATGGATGTCTACGGGACCAATACGCGCATCGAGAAAAAGCACCTGGGCAGCTACATGCCGGGCGATGAACTGGAGGTGGATTTCCAATTCGCGTGCTGGCTTACGCCGCAGCCCTACACGCTGACTGTGGCCACCCAAAGCCCCGACGGGTCCAGCCACGACTGGCTGGACGACGTGATCCCGTTCGATGTGGTGGATACGCGCGTGGCAGCGGGCGTGGCGAATCTAAGGGCGGAGATCGCATGGCGCGCGTCACGGTGAAGGTGCATCCGCGGGCCCGGCGGACGCGCATCGCCGGCCGCATCGGGGACGCGTGGAAGCTCGATCTGGCCGCCCCACCCGTGGATGGCAAGGCCAACGACGCGTGCGTGCGCTTCTTCGCCGGCCTGGCCGGTGTGCCGCAATCGCGCGTGCGGATCGTGTTAGGCTTGTCAAACCGGACCAAAGTAATCGAGATAGACGGACCTTCCCAACAGATGTTGGAGACCAAAATGGAGGGCGGGCTTTAGCCGGCGCGGGGCTTAAGCCCCGCTCTTCGAAAATCCCATGATCTACGCCGTAGTCTTATCCATTATCGTCGCCGTACTGCTAGGCACCGCCGTCGTTCGCTCGCTTGCCGTCAAGAACCAGGCCGATTTCCTGTTGGCCGGCCGCAAACTCACCTGGCCGGTGCTGGTGTTCACGCTGCTCTCTTCATGGATCGGCGCGGGCAGCCTGTTCGCGGGCGGCGAGAACGCTTACAAGAACGGCTTCTCGGCGCTCTGGCAACCGGCCGGCGGCTGGATCGGACTGGTCCTGATCGCGGTCATCGCCGGGCGTGCGCGGCGCTTCGCGCAGTTCACCGTGCCGGATCTTCTCGAAACGCGCTACAACACCGCCGCGCGCGTGCTGGCCACCATCGCCATCGTGATTTCGTATACCGTGATCACCAGCTATCAGTTCAAGGGCGGCGGCGACATCCTGCACCTGATCTTCCCCTCGCTCGATCAGAAGACCGGCATGAATATCATCGCGGCGTTCGTGATCACATTCACGGCGTTGGCGGGCATGGCTTCGGTCGCATACCTGGATCTGATTATCGGCCTGCTAGTCACGGTCATCATGCTGATCTCGCTGCCGCTTCTGCTGACGCGTACAGGCGGCTGGGAGGCCGTCCACGCGGCGCTGCCCGCCGATCACTTCACGGTATTCGGGCCGCTTGGCTGGGTGCACTGTCTCGGATATCTGCTGCCGACCCTTTTGCTGCTGCTTGGCAATCAGGGCATGTACCAGAAGTTCTTCTCCGCCCGCTCGGAACGCGACGCGCGCCTGGCGGTCTTCGGATGGATCGCCGGCACGCTGGTGCTGGAAACCGTAATCATCACCATCGCCGTGCTGGGCAGCGCCACGCTGAAGACCGAACACCCGCGCGAGATTATCCCGCTGACGGCGCGCATGCGGTTGCCGGAATTGGTGGGCGCCATCCTGCTTGGGGGCGTCTTCGCCAAAGTCATTTCGACCGCCAACAACTACCTGTTCTCGCCGGCCAGCAACCTGATTCACGACGTCTACAAGCGCTTCATCGATCCGCAGGCCAGTGAACGGCGCACGTTGATCGTATCGCGCGGGCTGGTGATCGCGCTGGGCGCGTTCGCGCTATTGCAGGCCGCTTATTTCGAGTCGGTGCTGAAGGCCGCGCTTTACGCCTACACGGTCTACGGCGCGGCCGTCACGCCCTCGGTAATGGCGGTATTCTTTTGGAAGAGGGCCAATAAGGCGGGCGCCATCAGCTCCATCGTTTTGGGAACCGTCATCACCGTGGCTTGGCAAATTCTGGACATACAATGGCTGGACGCCGTCTATCCCGCGCTGGGCGTTTCCGTGCTGGCGCTGGTGGTGGTCAGCCTGGCGACGGCGCCGCCCACACGCGCCAATCTGGAGCCTTTTGAAAAATGAACCTCGCGGCCATTCAGGAAGAACTGCAAAAACAGAAGCTGGACGGGTGGTTGTTCTTCGACCATCATAAGCGCGATCCGCTGGCGTATCGCGTGCTTGGCTTTCAGCCCGCGTCGCACGTCACGCGGCGCTGGTATTACTGGATTCCGGCGGCGGGCGAGCCGCGCGGTCTGGTCCATCGCATCGAATCCGGCCGATTGGATTCGCTGCCCGGCGACAAGGTGCGTTACGCAAGCTGGAGCGAGCAGACCGGCGGCTTGCGCGCGCTCGTGGGCGATGCGCGCCGCGTCGCCATGCAATATTCGCCGATGTGCGCCATCCCTTATGTGGCCATGGTGGACGCCGGCACCGTGGAACTGGTGCGCAGCCTGGGCGTGGACGTAGTAAGCTCTGCGGAACTGATCCAGCACTTCGAAGCGCGCTGGTCGGCGGAGGCGCTCGAATCGCACCTGGAAGCCGGCCGCCGCGTGGATCGCGTGCGCGCACAGGCGTTCGAAATGGTCCGCCAGATCACCCGCGGCGGCGGCGCGGTGCAGGAATTCGCGGTGGCCCAGTTCGTGCGCGACGGGTTCGCCAAGGCCGGCCTGTTCGCGGAGGATGGACCCATCGTGGGCGTCAACGCCAACGCCGCCAATCCGCATTATGAGCCGTCCGCCGAGATCACGGCCGAGATTCGCTCGGGCGACCTGGTGCTGCTCGACATGTGGGCCAAACTCAACCAGCCCGGCGCGGTGTACTACGACATCACCTGGACCGGATTCTGCGGCGATCGTCCCACCGCCGAAATGCTGAACGTGTACGGCGTGGTGAGCGGCGCCCGCGACGCGGCCATCGCGCGGGTGCGGGACACGGTGGCGGCGGGCCGGGAACTGCGCGGCTTCGAAGTGGACGACGCGGCGCGCGGATACATCGCCAGCCGCGGGTACGGCGACTATTTCGTGCACCGCACCGGTCATTCGATCGGCGAGGAAGTGCACGGCAACGGCGCCAATATGGACGATCTGGAAACGCACGACGAGCGGCGGGTGGTGCCGTGGACGTGTTTTTCCATCGAGCCGGGCGTTTATTTGAAAGACTTCGGGATCCGCTCGGAGGTGAATATGTTTATTGGCGAGACAGAGGCAATCGTCACCGGCGAGATGCAGAAGGAGTTGGTTATTCTGTAACGGCGCGTGCTCGCCACCCGCATTCGAGAACTCTGGAACGGTGTCATTACTGAGTGGAGAAAAATCCAGCTCTGCCGGTGTTTTGCAACAGATGAGGTTCCGATAGACCGGTAGCGAAAGACCTGCTTGGGGCAAAGGGGAAGCTCACCCTCCATCGCCGCCGGCCCACCAGTTACCGGATACGCGCGATTCCAAGCTGATCGCAAATTTTGCGCGCCAGCCCCATGAAGGGGACCAACCGGCGGTTGTCGATCTCTCCGTGCCGCGGCACGGGGACGTTCTTGCCGTTGGCTGGATTGGTGTAGATACTGTGGCGTCCGCCCTCTCGTGCCAGATATCAGCCGTGGCGCGCCAAGTGATCGATTAGCTCGTGTCTCTTCACACTCGGGAAGCGCCTACGTGCACCGACAGCGGCACGAGTTCGATCAGGTCGGCATCGGCCGCGGATGGGTCCGGGTTCGGGGCCGGCAACGGCTTGCCCTCCTCCAACAGTAATTCCGCAAGATCCTCCATTGCGCTGGCGATCATCAGCCGGGCGTCCGGCAAGTCGAAGCCTTGACTGACAGCCCCGGGGAAGTCGAGGGCCTCTGCAACCACCATCTCACCCGGCGCGTGCGGAAAGTGGAAAGCCACTTGATAGCGGAGCATACGTCCTTAGTACCGCAAGCTCCTGCAGGCTTAGGTTAGCTGGCGTTGGGGGAACCGGCGTCGTACGGGGAGAAAGCGCTCCCGACGCCCGTTCGCGGAGGACGGGCCGATCGCGGGCTTCAACGCCAACGCCGCCAATCCGCATTGTGAGCCGTCCGCCGAGATTACGGCCGAGATTCGCTCGGGCGACCTAGTACATCGTACAGATAGTACCTTATAGAATACTGGCAGTTCGGCTGCACCGTGGGGCGGCCAATCTTGGCCGCAGCCGCCTTTCAGGCGGCTCCTGCTTTCACGGCGCGCCTCGTCGTTCACTTGTCAGCCGGCGCGGATATGGCGCTTTGGCCGCAACATCGATCCATTGGAACGAAGAGGCCGTGATATTTGGCCGTGAGGCTGCGCCAGCCAGTTTCCCCGCCTTCGAGTGGCCAGCCGCAATATGCAGCGGGAAGCACCCTGCTCACCGGACCCGCGCGACGCCAAGCTGATCGCAAATCCGGCGCGCCAGGTGGCAGCCGTGGTGCGCTTAGAGTGATCGATAATCTGGTAGTGGGTCTTTACTGCCAGGTAGTGGGTCTATTTGAATACCCACTACCGATAATCTCGTGCCTCTTCACACCCGGGAAGCGCCTACGTGCATCGACAGGGGCGCCAGTTCGATCAGGTCGGCATCGGTAGGATGCGCCCGGGTTCGGCGTGGGCAAAGGCTCCAACAGTAATTCCGCAAGATCCTCCGTTGCGCTGGCGATCGTCATCCGGGCATCCGGCAAGTCAAAACCTTGACTCACGGCTCCAGGGAAGTCCATACCTCGGCAACCACCATTCACCCTGCACACGCGGAAAGTGGAAAGCCACCTGGTATCGGAGCATCCGTCCACGATACCGCAGGCTCGGTATTCACCGGCATGGCGCGTTTTTGATCGTGAGTGCTTCGCCGGCCATGGGAGCCGGCCTGGCGACTAGGAGAAAGCAGCTTCCGGCGGTTTCTGTCGGCGCGGAGGACGGATCCACTGTGGGCGTCTAGGCCAACGCCGCCGACCCGCATTAACGAACCGTCCGCCGAGATTGCCTCCGAGATTCGCTCGGCCGGCCTAGGATTCGACCGCTTCCCAATCCCCGGCAAACTGCGCACTTCGATCCGCCAACTCGCTGGGGCGGGGCGAATCAACGTCGCAAAGCTCGAATGCCAGAAATGCGGCTACGGCGCCGCCCGCCAACGCCCACGACAGCGGGAAACCCGTATGCTCGAATCGCCAGAGAAGCTCCGTGTTGCCGGCCCACGCAAAAGCCAGACAGGCCAGTGCCATGGCCACCCCGATCCAATAAAAACCCGCAGCCCAATCCCGCTGTGAAGTAGACATCATCCACCCTCCTTAACGGTCCCGAGACCGTTATTCGACAGTATACATGAAATTTTTATGCAACGTAAATAAGTTATAAAGGGGACGACTGCGCTCCGAAGACCCTCCCGATCCGCTGAAGTGTTGAAAGTTTCCCCTGAGACCGTGATGCACGATTGGAAGTTGGCCAAGGCGTGGCTGCTGCGGGAGCTGGGAGGCAGTGCCGGCGTGCAGACTGGCGTGTCTTAGCGTGTCATAGCGATGGATCCTGAACGTTGGAAGCGGATAGCGCGCTTGCATCGTGCGGCCCTGGAGCGTGAAGAAAGCCAGCGCGCCGCCTTCCTCCAGGAGGCGTGTGGCGGAGACGAAGAACTGCGCCGCGAAGTGGAATCCCTGCTGGGCTACGAGAAGCCCGGCGAGGCTTCATGGAATCCCCCGCGCTGGAAGCGGCCGCCAAGCTGCTGGCTCGCGAAAAAGATCGGCAGATGTTGGTGGCATACGTCAGGAATGGCGATATCTGGGTCCAGCAGGTGGAAGGCAGCGGCTTGGCGCGGATCACGGACGACCCCGCGGGCGCTTCCGACCCGGCGTTTTCTCCGGACGGGACGCAGATCGCCTTTCGCTCGGAGCGCGACGCCGGAGGTATCTATATCGCGCCCGCTCTCGGCGGCGAGGCCCGCGAATTCGCCATGCAGGGCCGCCGCCCGCGTTTTGCCGGATGGCCGGTGGTTGCTGTATTGGATTGGTCCGCACGATGGAAACGATTACCGCTTCCATGAGAGCGTGCGCGTGTTCATTCAGCCCATCGCGGGCGGCACGGCTACGCAGATCGGCGCCGGCTGCCGGTTGGTGGACTCAACGCCGGTCTGGTCGCCCGACGGAAGACGGATTCTGTTTGTCGGGGCATGCCGCAATAATGTGCTCGGCGCCTGGGTTTCCACTCTCGACGGAAAGGAGTTGAAGCCCAATCGCAACCTTCCTCTGGGTGCTATCGACCAGTGGACCGCCGAACCTCCACGTCTGCTCATGCGGGCGACGGAATTCCCTGGTATTGCCATCCAGGCTGGCGTTGACGCGAAGGACATCACGGCCGTGCCGGTTTCCGCCGACGGAACCAAGGTGACCGGGCCCTCCCAGAGACTCACGTCGTTAACCGACAACATCACCCGCGTGTCCGCCGCTTTGAACGGGCGCATAGCGCTCTCCGTGGATGCAAATACGGCCCATATCTGGGGCCTCCCGATCGACGGAGGGGGGCACGCGACTGGAGAACCAAGACAGCTCACTGACGGCCCCGCGGGCGAGGGCGGGCCTGTATTGTCGCGAGACGGAGAGAAACTGGCTTACCTTTCGCGGCGAGCGAATGACGTCAGGCTTTTTTGCAAAGATCTCGCGAATGGCCGCGAAAGGGACCTTTCGACGGATGGATACAGTTATCGCAGCGTGGTTTTCAAGCCCGATGGCACTGGGATTATGTGCGTGCAGTACAAGCCGGGGTCGCCCGGTTTTGTTTACTACGTGCCGCTTTCCGGCGGTCTCCCGAAGAAGGTCTGGGATATCTCAAGGAACGGTGGCCCGGCAGCCTGGTCCCCCGATGGTAAGACTCTGTTGTCGGCGCTTTCACAGGAAGCGAGCACGCCCCGGAGAGGCGCGGCCGGGCTGCTGGACCTTGACTCCATGTCGGCGACGGTGTTCCTCGAAGATCCCGAACTCGACCTTTGGCAAGGAAAGTTCTCGCACGACGGGCGCTGGGTGACGTTCAACGCAACCACGAAGGATTTGACGTCGTCGCGCATTTATGTTGTGCCGGTCCGCAAGGCGCTTATGCCGCGGAGGGAATGGATTGCCATCACCAATGGCGCATGGGACGACAAGCCGCGATTTTCCTCAGACGACAAGCTGATCTTCTTCGTATCGGGCCATGAGGCGCCTCGCCGCCTCTGGGCGCAACGGCTCAGATCGGACATGCGCCCGGACGGCAAACCCGTCGCCGTATATCCCTTGGGATAGAGCCCGCGCGCCCTCTTCATATCTACTGACGACATAAGCGTTGGACCGCAGCGCATCGTATTCACGCAAGTCGAGCGGACTGGCAACATCTGGTTGCTGGAGCCGGCGAAAAGGGATGCGCACTAATGCAGGCACTGGAAACAGATCGAGGAGCTGTACCAAGCCGCCCCTGGCTCAACCGGGAGCCCGGGGCGGACCTGGTGGCACTTTACGATGCGCTCCAGATCCTATCCGCCATGGATCCCAGAAGAGGCCGGGTGGTGGAACTGCGCTTCTTCGGCGGACTGAGCTTGGAGGAAAGGGCTGAAGTGCTGAAGGTTTCGGCCGAAACCGTGATGCACGATTGGAAGTTGGCCAAGGCGTGGCTGCTGCGGGAGCTGGGAGGCAGCGCCGCCGTGCAGACTGGCGTGTCTTAGCAATGGAACCTGAACGTTGGGAGCGGGTGGCGCGGTTGCATCGCGCGGTCCTGCAGCGTGAAGAAGGCCAGCGCGCGGCATTCCTCCGGGAGGCGTGCGCCGGGGACGAGGAACTGCGCCGCGAAGTGGAATCCCTGCTGGCCTACGAGAAGCCCGGCGCAGGCTTCATGGAATCTCCCGCGTTGGAGGCAGCCGCCAAGCTGCTGGCTGGCGAAAAAGACCGGCAGATGCTGGGCAGAACCCTTTCCCGCTACCACATCGTCGAGAAACTCGGCGCGGGCGGTATGGGTGTGGTATACAAGGCCCAGGACACCAAGCTCCGTCGCTTTGTGGCCCTGAAGTTCCTGCCGCAGGCGGTAGCGGAACAGCCGCAGGCCTTAGAGCGCTTCAAGCGGGAAGCGCACGCCGCTTCCGCCCTCAATCATCCCAACATCTGCGTGATTTACGACACCGAGATGTTTGAGGATCGGCCCTTCATCGTTATGGAGTTCATGGAAGGGCGCACGCTGAATCGGCGTATCGCGGGGAAGCCGCTCCGGATCGCGGATCTGATCGAACTCTCTATCCAGATCGCCGATGCCTTAGAAGCGGCGCACTCCAAGGGCATCGTTCACCGCGATATCAAGCCGGCGAACATTTTGGTAACGGACCGCGGCCAAGCCAAGATTCTGGATTTCGGGCTGGCCAAGTTGTCCGGAGAACTGCACCCGATGGAACGCGCTGGACGCGCCGGACGCTCCAATCTGCCGACGGGAAGCTTGCAAGAACACCTGACCGCTCCCGGTGCGGCGATGGGCACCGCGGCGTATATCTCGCCGGAGCAGGCGCGCGGGGAAGAGCTGGACGCCCGCACGGACCTGTTCAGCTTCGGCGCCGTGCTCTATGAGATGGCCACGGGTCAGATGGCGTTTTCGGGCGCCACCAATGCCACGATTTACGACGCCATACTGAACCGCGCGCCCATTCCGCCGACGCAACTAAATTCACAGTTGCCGCCAAAGCTGGAAGAGATCATCCACAAGGCTCTCGAAAAGGACCGCGATGTCCGCTACCAGCATGCTTCGGAAATGCGCGCGGTCTTGCGGCGTCTGAAACGCGATACGGAATCGGGCCGGGCTTCCGCGCCAGCGTCGCCGCGTGTCCCGGTGCAGCCCCCGCGTAAGAGTTCACTGTGGCCGGTTGCCTGGGCCGGACTCGTGGTCGCGATTATGGCGGCTTTATTCTGGCTTACTCGCCCGCTGCCGCCGCCGCGAATCACCGGCACAGTCCAGATGACCAACGACGGCCGGGGAAACGGTGCGCCCATACTCACCGACGGCACACGGTTGCTCTTCAACCTCGCGTTCGACGAGCCGCGTCAGGTCTCGTTGAGAGGTGGTGAATCCGTTCCTTTCTCTTTGCCGATGCAGGGCGGCTGGCTGGCGGACATTTCCCCGGACCGCACAGAATGCCTCATGTACCGGCCTCTTTTATCGGCACGTGGGGAATTTTACGATACGGATGAGGGCCTTGAAAGACACGAGCTTTGGGTGGCGCCGCTGCTGGGCGGCTCTCTGCGGCGCCTGGGCGATCTTATTGCGACCTCAAGGCATACTCTTATAAACGGCAACGGATTTTCCGTACCGCGGCGCCGCGGGGACATTTGGGATAGGCACCAAAGCGCAGCGGCATGGTCCCCGGACGGTCAACAATTGGTTTATGCCCGGGGCGGCGAGCTGCATCTGGCGCGTAACGATGGGACAGGGGACCGCAAGCTGGCCACGGTCGCGGGCTATCCGTTCTTCGTTCGTTGGTCGCCCGATGACCACGTTCTGCGTCTCTCGGTGTCCACCGGCTCGGATACGGCATCGTCCTTGTGGGAAGTGACCGTCGACAATGGGCACGTGCGTTCGCTGCTACCGGGCTGGAATCCATCGTGGTACACCTGCTGCGGCAACTGGACGCCGGATGGTAAGTACTTCGTGTTCCAGTCAAGGTCGAATATCTGGGCGCTTCGCGAGAAGGCTGGCTTCCTCCAACGGGCCCGCCGGGAGCCCATCCAATTGACCGCCGGGCCGATGGCGATGTACTGGCCGCTGCCCAGCCCGGACGGCAAGCGCTTGTTCATCGCGGGCTACCAGCCCCGCAACGAATTCCTTCGCTACGATGTGCAGTCGCGCCAATATAGCCCCGTACTCGCCGGTGTGTCGGGGGACTATCTCGAATTCTCGAAAGATGGAAAATCGGTAACCTACGTTTCCGTCCCTGGAGGTTCGCTTGTTAGAGCCGCCGCGGATGGGAGCCAGCGCCTGCAGCTCACCCAACCTCCCCTGCGAGTTCAATTGCCTCACTGGTCTCCCGACGGGAGGCAGATTGCCTTCGCGGGAGGACCGGCGGGGACGCCTGACCGGATCTACGTGGTGTCCTCCGGCGGCGGCCCGCCCCGGCAGGTGACTACGGGCGAGAGCGGAAAACGCGGCGACGGGGACCCGTCCTGGTCGCCGGACGGGGCCTCAATTGCCTTCGGCGCCCTTGACGGTGACCCGGCCGCTGGGGAATCCATCCATATCGTAGACCTGAAAACGAGCCACATCTCGGCGCTGCCGGGATCGGAGGGGATGTGGTCCCCCCGCTGGTCGCCCGACGGACGTTTCATCGCCGGTCTTTCGGGGTCTCGGCGTAATCAGCTCATGTTGTACGATGTCCCGGAGCGGAAGCAGACCCTGCTTGTCGATCGATTGAACTCATGTCCAAGCTGGTCCGGGGACGGCGAATTCCTCTACTTTTTGTCTTTTGAATCCCATTATTGGGTTTGGCGGATGCGGATGCGTGACCGAAAAATGGAGCGGGTCACGAACCTGACCAAAATCCTGGTAGCCGGCTGGGGCTGGTACGTGGCCGGCCCGAACAATTCATTCATCACCGCGCGGGACGCCGGAACCGACGAGATCTATGCGCTCGATTGGGAAGCTCCCTGAGCTTGGCGTGTCTTAGCGTGTCATAGCGATGCGGCCGTGGGCGTGAAGCAAGCCAGCGTGCCGCCTTCCTCCAGGAGGCGTGTGCCGGAGACGAAGAACTGCGCCGCGAAGTGGAATCCCTGCTGGCCTACGAGAAGCCCGGCGAGGGCTTCATGGAATCCCCGGCGGTGGAGGCAGCCGCCAAGTTGCCGGCTCGGGAAGAAGATCGGCAGATGCTGGGCAAAACGATTTCCCGTTACCGGGTTGTCGAGAATTCGGCGTGGGCACGGTCTTCACACCCGCTCCGATATGGGGCTTAATGCGTGCGAGAAGCTCACGGTGCATACTGATCTTTCAGTTCCGGCCGGTAAACGCGGCGCATCCGGAAATTATATCCTTCCAGCCATCCTGGCCGCGCGCTGTTACACCGGCAGCACCGAGATCGTCGCGCTGCGGCATTCTTATCATGGGCGCTCGGCCATGACCATGGCACTTACCGGGCAGGCCGCCCGGCGCGTCGGCGGCGCGGTCCAGCCGGGCATCGTGCACGCGCACAACGCCTATTGTTACCGCTGCCCGTTCGGACTGACTTATCCTTCCTGCGACGTCCGCTGCGCGCGCGACGTGGAAGAAGTGATCCGCACAGAGGCCGCCGCATCGCCTTGGTCATCGGTTCTATGTCCCGGCCGACGACACCGGCAAAACCGGCGTTGAAACGATCGGCCAGCATCCGGGCACGCCAAAGGAACAGTAGAATATGGGCATGAGAGCACTACAGGCGGTCTCCTGGCCGTCGACGAGTTCCTGCGCCTTCCGGATCCAACGGAGGCTGCAGAACCGGTACCATGACCGCAAGCTTCGCGCCGCTCCGCCGATATGTCAAGCCGCACTCGACGGCAGGATGACCTTGAAACTGTCCCTGCTATCATAAATACAGCGGATGAGGACCTCCAAACAGCCCGCCGCCGCTCCCCCGATGAGCCGGGTTGTCCGCGGCGGCTTCCCGGACCGCCAATTCGACGTCGATTTCTGGCAGCAACAGGGTGACGAAGCGATCTTCGAAGCCGCATGGGAGATGGTTGGACCGGCCGAAGAATTCCAAGGTTCAAACGTGGAGCTGAAGCCCGGCTTTAAGGATCTGTTGCGGTTGTTCAACCAGCGTCAAGTCCGGTACCTCGTGGTCGGCGGCTATGCCGTCATGAAGTATACGGAGCCGTTCTATACGAAGGACATGGGCATCTGGGTTGACTCCGTGGCGGAGAACGCCAAACGGGCTTATCGCGCGCTGGTGGAGTTCGGCGCTCCCATGGCCGACCTGACCGCCGGCGATTTGGCCCAACCCCACATCGTCTTCCAGTTCGGCATGGCTCCCGCCCGCGTGGATATAATGACCACCATCGATGCAGTGACATTCCCTGAAGCCTGGAACAATCGGGTTGAGACGCATTTGAGCGGCATTCCTATTTCCATCATTTCCCTTCAGGATTTGATCCGCAACAAAGAGGCTGCCAGCCGGGACAGCGACCGGCTTCATCTGAAGCGTCTCCGGGAGTATGGACAAACGTGAGTCACCGCTAAGCAAGCGGCCGCTCATAATCGTCCTTCTGCTTGTCCAGTCCCGTCGATCACACACTTCCACAAAATCGACCGCACCTCAATGCCCCAACACCCTCAACAACCTACCGCCGGTCCGCCGCTGCCCAGCGCCCCCGCCAGCCATTCCGAACAAACCCCCGTGCTACAGTGAAACCGGGAAACCGGATTCGGGACCGCGACCCAGTCGCGCCCGTCGCAAACCGTTGCGCGGGACAACCCGTCTCGGGGCGCTTCATGCGGATACTGGGTTTGCCATGTTTTTGGAAGTCTAGGTAAACAAACCACTTATTGGCTTAGTTCGTACCGAAAATGAGTTATCGCACCTTTGTTTATCAGTCTTTGCGTGCAAGGCGGGCGCAGCCGGTCAGCCAAAATAACGCACCACGCATGCGCCATATCGCGGTGAGCCGGCCCACTAATTTTGCTAAACTGATACCTCGCTGCACCCGGGTTGCACCATGGACGCCAACGAAATCCTGCTCGCGAGCCAGGAATACCTCTTCCCGGCCGTCTTCCATTACTACCGCGAGCCCCTGGTCGTCGCGCGCGCCAAAAACCAATTCGTCTACGATGCCGCCGGCCGCGCCTATCTGGATTTCTTCGGCGGCATCCTCACCATTAGCGTCGGCCACTCGAACGACAAAGTGAACGCCGCCATTCACGCTCAGGTGGACACCCTGCAGCACGTCTCCACCGTCTTCGTCACCGAACCGCAGGCCGCGCTGGCGAAGAAGATCGCATCGCTTACCCCCGGCGGCCGCCTCACCAAATCCTTCTTCACCAACAGCGGCACCGAAGCCAACGAGACCGCCATCATGGCCGCGCGCTGTTACACCGGCAGTACCGAAATCGTCGCGCTGCGGCATTCCTATCATGGGCGCTCAGCCATGACCATGGCACTTACCGGACAGGCCGCCTGGCGCGTCGGCGGCGCGCTCCAGCCGGGCATCGTGCACGCGCACAACGCCTATTGTTACCGCTGCCCGTTCGGACTGACTTATCCTTCCTGCGACGTCCGCTGCGCGCGCGACGTGGAAGATGTGATCCGTACGTCAACTTCAGGCCGCATCGCGGGCTTCATCGCCGAGCCTATCCAGGGCGTCGGCGGATTCATCACGCCGCCCAAGGAGTACTTCGGCATCGTCGCGTCGATCGTCCGCCAGGCGGGCGGCATCTTCATCAGCGACGAGGTGCAGACGGCCTGGGGCCGCACCGGCGGTAAGTGGTTCGGCATCGAACACTACGGAGTCACTCCCGATGTCATCACCAGCGCCAAGGGATTGGGCAATGGCACTCCTATCGGAGTAACTGTGGCAACGCCGGAAGTGGCCGCCAGCGTCCGCGGACTGACTATCTCCACCTTCGGCGGTAACCCGGTGGCTGCCACGGCGGCCAAAGCCGTGCTGGATTTGATCGTTGAGGAAAACCTGCTGACTAACGCCGCCGAAACCGGCGCGTACCTGCGCCATAAGCTGGAAGAACTGCGCGAAAAACACCCTATCGTCGGCGATGTGCGCGGCATGGGCCTGATGCAGGCGCTGGAGCTGGTGGAGGACGGCCAGACCAAAGCGCCCGCCGTCCGCGCCACCGCGGAGTTGATGGAAGCCGCGCGCCGCAATGGCCTGCTGATCGGCAAGGGCGGCACATATGGGAATTGCATCCGGATTTCGCCGCCGCTGAACGTCGCCAGGTCCGATGTGGATGAGTTCGCGCGGCTACTGGATCGGTCGCTGGAGGAATGCGTCAATGGGACAGGAAGCTAACTGCGAGGCCCGCTTCGACGGCAAAATGTCGGTGGGCAAGGCGCTGCTCGAAACCGATGAGTTGATCTTCCGCGGCGACTTCCGGTTGAAGATCCCGCTGAAGAGTATTCAGTCGTTGGATGTGGCCGATGGCGTGCTGAGCGTCACTTCGCCCGAGGGTACGGCGCAATTCACCCTCGGCGCGCAGGCCGGCAAATGGGCGCACAAGATCCGCAATCCGCGCACGCTGGCCGATAAGCTGGATATCGAGCCGGGTATTCGCGTCTCCTTGCTTGGCGTCAGCGTGGAAATGGAGGGACGCACCAGGGATATCACCAGAGGCACTGCCGCCAAAGACTCCGACTTGATTTTTTTCGCGGCAGAGAAGGACAAAGACCTGGCAAAGCTCCGCTCACTCCAAAAGTCGCTGAAGCCGAGAGGTGCAATCTGGGTAATCTATCCAAAGGGTCAAAAGGAAATCACCGAAGTTGGCGTTATCCAAGCGGGCCGCCAAGCCGGTCTGGTGGATATAAAGGTTGCCCGTTTCTCGGAAACTCATACCGCCCTGAAATTTACTTTTCCAGCCCGGCCAGCTCCTTCTTACACTGCTCCGCCCCGGGAGCCAACTTACAAGCAGCGCGTAAGTGCTCCAAAGCGTCGTGCATAAGTCCTAGCTTTTTATCGGCAACGCCTAACTCAAACTGGGCCATATAATCGTCCGGCGCGGCGGTCACCACTTGTTCGAAACACTCGCGAGCCTTGCCGTATAACTTTTGTTCCACATAAGTCCCGCCTAAGTCCCGCCGCGCTAAAGTGTTCTTAGGGTCGCGGGCCAGTATCTGTCGAAACGTAGACGCCGCCTCTTCCAGCCGCCGGTCATACAAAAAACCCTGCGCCTTCTCGTAGAGCCGGTATTCCGCCAGCCGGTCCTTGGGGTCCGGCATCGCGCCGCCTGCCGGGCCGTGCGTTCCCCCGGACAGATATCCCAGCGAGGCCAGCAGCGCCCGAGTCCGCGGCGAAATGCTCGCGGGCGAGGCGGGCTGTTTCGCAGCGTGACTGAGCGCTAGCTTCCGTAGGTCGCTTTTAAGTGCCTGCGCGCGCGCCGCATCCTTGCTATACAGATTGACCTGCTCCCGCGGATCCGCCGTTAGGTTATACAGTTCCGGATGAGGCGCATCGATATACTTATACGCGCCCTCTCGCAAACTGCGCAGCGGCGCCCAGCCGAAGCCGTCGTGCGCGTAGAGAGTCTCGCTGTAGACACCCTGTGCAACGCCCGCGGCCAGCAAACTGCGCCCTTCGAATGACGCCGGCGCGGCTATGTGCAGAAAGTCCAGCACCGTCGGCGCCACGTCGATTAACCCGCCGGGCCGCTCCTCGCGCGCCGGATGGCTCGGCGCCCCATCCGGCCAATGGACAATCAGCGGCACCCGCAGTGTGCTTTCGTAGATGAAGTAGCCGTGGCTGTCTTCGCCATGCTCGCCCAGGCTCTCGCCGTGGTCGGACAGCAGAACCACCAACGATCGCTGCCACCAGCCCGTCTGGATGAGGGCTTGCTGAAACGCGCCCAGCAAGCCGTCGGCGTACGCCAGCTCCGCATCGTACCCCGCGCGTATGTAAGGCTTGTGCAGATCGAATAAGTGCGCGAAGACGAACACCGGCGCGCCCCGGTTGGCCGCCAGCCAGCCGCGCGCCGCGCGCATAACCAACGCCCCGTCGCGCCGGTCCCTGCCCGCGAACTCGCGCCGGTTCACGCCGCCGAAGAACATCGAGCCCGATATCGGCGAGAATGCCTCGAAATGAAACGGACTGTCATATGTGTCGAAGCCCTGGTCAAGACCCAGTTCCTTCTCCAGAAATACGCTCCCAATGAATGCCGCCGTCTTATAGCCATGCGACCGCAGCACGGATGCCAGAGTCACCACGCCCGGAGCCACGGGTTCGGCATTCTCTTCCACCTGGTTCTCAAACGGATAAGTGGACGTGAACAGCGAAGTATGTGAAGGAAGCGTCAGCGGAACCTGCGCTTCGATGTTACTGAAGAGGGTACCCTGTTGGGCAAACGAATCGATGTTGGGAGTCCGGATGCGCCGGTATCCGTACGAGCTTAAATGGTCCGCACGCAGTGTATCGATCGAAATCAGGATGACCGAAGCCGGCTCCGCCGCCAGGCACAGTCCGGCGCCCATACCGAGCAACGCGGAACACCACCACCAGCCACCAGCCACTAGCCACCAGCCACGGCGCGCTACGCGCCTCACGACTTCGGAATCGTCTTCCCCGGATCCACAAACGGCATCGGTACCACCACCGCGCGCGCCGCGCCAGCCGGCGTCTCAACTTCCAGCTTCGTTCCCAGTGCCGCGTGCGCCACCGGTACCATAGCGTAACCGATGTTCTCCTTCAGCCGCGGCGAATAGATAGCCGAAGTCACTTGCCCCACGGTTTCGCCTCCCGCCCGCAACGGCCAGCGAGTCATGTTGAACTCGATCGGCGCGCCCTCCATCTCGATCCCCACCAAACGCCGCTTCACGCCCTCCGCGCGCACACGCTGTAATGCCTCCCGGCCCAGAAACTCCGCCTCTTTATCGATATCCACTAATCGGTCCAGACCCACCTCGTACGGATTGGTATCCAGCGTGATATCCGTTCCATGGTTCAATATGCCGCCTTCGATGCGCCGGATATCGCTCGGGCCCGTCGGCCGGATATTGAAGGGACGCCCCGCCTCCATGATCCGTTCCCACAACTCGTCGCCGCGGCGGCCATCCCGCAGATAGATTTCGTAACCTACTTCACTGGTCCATCCCGTCCGTGTCACGATCACCGGAATGCCGTCCAGATCCGTTTCCAGGAAGTAGTAATAGCGCAGGTCGAGCGCTTTGTCGCCGCACAGCGCCTGCACCACCTGCTTGGATTTCGGCCCCTGTATCTGCACCGGCGAGACATCCGGCTCGCGGATGGTCACGTTCATACCCGAGTGCGCCGCCAGCCCCTTGGCGTAGAGCAGCAGGTCGCTATCGGCGCCCGCCAGCCAGAAATGCTGTTCGCCCAACCGCAGCAGCACCGGATCGTTGACGATGCCGCCATCCTCGGTGGTAATCAACACGTACTTGCCCTGCCCCACGCGGCACTTGCTCAGGTCGCGCGGCGTCAGCAGGCTGGTGAACCGGAAGGCGTCCGGGCCGGTGATCTCGGTGTTCCGCTCCACCGATACATCCCACAACGTCACCTCGTTCAGCAGGTGCCAGTACTCGTTCACCGGATCGTCGTAGTAGCTGGGCAGGAACATGTGGTTGTAAACGGTGTAGGCGCGGCAACCGTAGCGTAGTGTGGCTTCGAAAAAGGGCGAGCGCCGCAAGCGGGCGCCGCGCTGGATCAGGCGCATGTCGAAGGTTTCTGACATAGTGGGTCAAGCCAGTATACCAGTGGGACGGGCCCCCTGGCAGGCGGGCGGCGCAATCTGTCGATGTGGATTTGTAATGCCTATGCCGCTGCCGAAATTACGCTCGCGGAAGGGCTGCGCATGGCGCTGCCCCACGCCGGCTGAGAGTTCCTCATTGGCATGCATTGAACCGGAAACTGCCGATCCGCGTGCTCCAGTCGAAGCCCGTCTGAGTCGTTTTTACATATTCCGCGGTGAACCAAAAGACGCAATCGTCCGACGGATCCAAGCTCATATCCGCGTGCGCGCCCCAATCGGACGTGTTCGCCTGTGCGCCGGTACCCTCGATCAGGAACTCCGGCGCCGACATGGTCCCCAGCGGATCGCTCGCCAGACGTCCGGCGATTTCAACGCTCGGATACAGGTTGGGGCTGGACGCGTTGAACCCCAATGCGATGTCACCGTCTTTGTCCTGCGCCAGGCTGCCAATCCAATAACTGATGGCCGGATCCGAGACGGTGGCGTACTGCGCCAGCGCCGGGTCGGTCGCGGGATTGACGATGTCGAACCAGACCACGCCGGCCAACGCCGGTGCGGACGACAGCACTACACTCTCCGTCGCCACCAAATGTTCGACTTGGTTCACATTGCGCCAGGCCAGGCGATACATCAACTGGTCCGGGTACGCCACCAGCGTGGTCCCGTTCGCCGCGGCGGGCTGCGGAATCAGCCCCTTGTTCCATTGCGGCGGATTCAGCGAGCAAACGATACCTGGACCGCTGAAATCCAGCGTGGCCGTCTGCGTGAAGGTCGAACTGGCGGTGCTCTCGAAATCCACATGGAATTGCCACAGACTCAGGTAGTTCGACGCGCCGAGTTCCATATAGAAATCCGGTTCTCCCGCGGCGGGCGGCGCCGTGCCGTCGAAATCGGATGGCAGAAAATTGGTGCGCGCCGACGGCCGAAAGCTCACCGGCGTCTGCGCTTTCTGGCCCAGCAGCATGTGCGCGCGGTCGTATGCCACCACCATGGGCGCCGGCGCTTTTCCACTTCGGGGAAGATTAAAGGACGCATAATACGCGTCCGTCCAAACAGCCAGCCGTGGCGTGTTCGGCTTTAGCCCCGTGGCGAAGGGGAACTTGTAGTAATGGAATGGCCCCGTGGCATCCGTGGTGGTGGATATGGCGAAGCAGTAGTAGGCGGGGTTGGAAAGCGCCAGTTGCGCGAATACCCATTGGCCGCCCGTTCCGGCCGTCTTGTCGTACTCCACCATCGGATCGCCGTTGTTCATGGTCGCGCACGGTCCGGCCTGCTTCCACGCCTTCCAAAGCGTGTTGCCGGGCTGCGGGGGCTGGATTTGCTTGCCGGTGGCTTTGTCGTAGATCGCGAACTCGTTGTTCACCCACTGTACGAATTGCGTGGCGCCGGCCTTGCCGGTAGTGTTCGGAGGCGCCACGTTGTCGGCCGCGATGCCGTCGAAGTTCTGCAGCACCGTGATGGGCGGTTGCGCCGCCGCGGTGGCCGCCAGCCACATCGTCGCGCCGATGGCTGCCTCGAATACTCTCGTTCGCATATGGTCTCCTGTAGTGGGATAGACGCGGGGCTGTCCTACACTCGCTTCCGCGCCGCCCGCGCGATGGTCAAAAACCCGCGCGCCTGCGCCTCCCGTTCCAGCTTGCGCAGCCGTCCCAGCCCCGCCGACTCCCGCCCGGCCGCTAACTCGATCTCTCCCATCGCCAGTTGTGCTTCGAACCCTAACCCCGCAAAGCCATACCGGCTACCCTCGGCGGCCACCGCCTCCAGCGCTTTAATGGCGGCCGCCGAGTCCCCCAGGCCGCCGCTTGCCGCGCGCACACGCGCTGCCGCGATGGCGAATTCCAGCCGCCGCGCGCGGCTCTGGCTCGCGGCCGCTAACGGCGCGCCCTGCTCCACTTCCCGCCGCGCTTCCTCCCGCTTGCCCTGCGCCAGCAGCGCGCGCGCCAGTAGCGTGCGCGCCGTAAGCTCCGCACCCACGCGCTTCTGGCTGTGGAGCGCCGCCAGACACTCGCCGATCCGCGCCTCGGCTGAGGCCGCTTGGCCGGATTCCAGATCCAGCTCCGCCATCCGCACCCGCAGCGGCGTCGCATAAAACTCCCCCATCTCCCGCCACGCCTGCAAAGACTCCGCATACCGCGCGCGGGCCCCGTCCGCATCGCCGGCCGCCAGCCGAACCCGCCCCAACCATGCCAGCGCGTTGGCCGTCTCCCCCTTGTTGCCGTTGCGCCGGTCTACCATCAGCGCCTCTTCCAGCCTCTGCGCGGCCTCCGGCAAGTCGCCTTGCTGGTACAGCGTCTCGCCCAGATTCCCTAGCGCGTTGGCCACTCCGTTGGCATTCGACATCTCGCGAAACTCGGCCAGCGCGTGGTCATAGGTCTTGCGCGCCTGCGCCAGATCGCCTTCCGTCAACCAGGTGAAGCCGATGTTGGCCCGCGCGTCGGCCGCGTCCGGACGGCTCTTGATCTGTTGCGCCGTGCGCAGCGCCTCTTCGTACTTCTCCCGTGCGCCCGCCAGGTCGTCTTTCGCCCACCGCTCGCCCGCCAAGCCATTCAAATCCCACAGCGCGCCGCCCTGATTGCCGATATCGCGCTGGATGGAGAGCGCCGTCTGGTACATCCGTTGCGCCCCGTCGTGGTCGCCCGCGCCCGCCAGCGCGGCCGCCTGATACCCTGTGGCCGAGGCGACGCCCGCCCGGTCTCCGGCCCGCGCATACAACCGGCTGGCCGTCGCGCAGGATGTTTCGGCCGGCGCCACGCTGCCCAGCGCTTCCAGTTCCCGGCACTCCAGCAGGCGCGCGTCGGCCACCAGCATCCACTCGTCCCGTTGCTCCGCTTTGGCCGCCGACCGCGCCGCCGCCGCTTGCGCCTGGCGGAAATCGCCCGTCTGGTTGGCCGCCAGCGACAGGGCGTAATCGATGGCCGCGTCGTCGCGCACTGCCGCCGGTTTCGCGCGCAGCGTCTCCACCGTCGCCAAAGCTTCCGTTCCGCGGCCCGCCTTTACCTGCGCCGCCGCGCAGCGCAAACCATAGTCCGGATCGTCCGGGAACAGGTTGCCAAGCTGCCGGTAAATAACGGCCGCCTTGTCCCACTGCCCGGCGCTCTCGTCGAAGCGCGCCTCGATGGATAGCCGTTGCTCGCGCGGCAGCCCCTTCGCCAGATCCAGGGCGCGGCCGGCTTCCAGCCGGGCCATTTCTCCGTAACCCAGCGCCGACCAGGCCGCCGCCAGCGCCGCGTGCGCCGGCGCATATTCCGGCGCCGTAGCCACCGCCCGGTTCAATAGTTCGAGCGCGCCCTTGGCATCGAACTGCCGCAAGCGCGCCAGCCCCTCCGCGTAAAGACGGGATGCGTCGGAGGTGGGTGGCGCCGCCGCTTGAAATTCCGCCCGGTCTTGGCCGCTGGCCGCGAATCCCAACTTGGCGCGCAGGTCCAACCCGGCGTGCGCCACCATATCGGGCAGATCCGCCTCGGAACCCGACTCCGTGGAGGCCCACAGCGTCTCGCCGTCGCGCGTGTCTTCCAGGCGCAGGTCCAGGCGCAAGCGTCCGCCGCCCTCCGCACCGGCGTCGAAATACGAGCCTGTCAGCACGTAATCCGCGCGCAGACTATTGCGGATGCGCCCGAGCGTGGGCGCCGAGAAGCTGCCGGTATCGGGAAGTCTCAGGTCGATGCTGGCGCGCGCCACGTTCTCGCCCGGCACGGTCCGCAACCGGCCAGCGGCGGCCAATTCCGAGGCAAACATCTCCTCCAATGCGGTCGAGACCCAGGCCCGGTCGCTCTTGGTGGCCAGATTCCGGAAGCCCATCACGGCCACCGCCGGGCGCACCCGAATGCCCGCGTTCGCCGGCGATCCCAGCCGCCCCAGCAGCAAGTACGCGCCGGCCGCCACCGCTAGCAGGGCCGCGGCCAGTGCGCCCCGTGCCGCGAAGCGCCGCAGCCAACCTTGCACACCGGTTTGCACACCGGAGTGCGCAGCGGGCGGAACGGCCGGCGCATCCGGCGCCGCCATGTCTTTGACGGAGGGTTCCACCGGAGCGATAAACCGGTATCCCCGCTTCGGCAGCGTCTCGATGAACCGGGGCTCGTTCGCATCGTCGTGGAGCGCCTGCCGCAGCTTCCGCACGGCGATATTTACGCTGTTGTCGAAATCGACGAACGTATCTCCGGACCACAGCTTCCGCCGTAGGTCCTCCCGCGTTACGACTTCGCCGGGCCGTTCCAAGAGCGCTGCCAGAACCTGGAAGGGCTGCACTTGCAGTTTAAGCTTGCGGCCATCCCCGCTCAACTCGCCGGTTTGCCGGTCGAGCTGGTATGGTCCAAAACGAAGCACACTGGCCCGCGGCACGCCCGCGTGCGTAGTGGTCGGCTCCACGGATCTATCCAGCATCCCTTTCGTCGCCTAGTCTAGCATCGCTGTCCGCGCATGTAAATCGGTGACAATCGGTCTGTAAAGCGTTACATCTCCGGTACAGGGGCGGTACAGGTGGCTGGACAATTCCGCCCGCGCGGGCTCCGGTGATTGGGCTTCTTGGTGGGGCGGGCGGTTTCGCCTGCCACGGGGCCTTCCGCCCCGCGCCTTGAGTTTCTACATTCTGTCAGCCGTAGTGGGGCCGGCTCGCTCTTGGTGGGACAGGCTTTAGCCTGTCGGCCGCGGGGCCTTCAGCCCCGCGCGCGCTCTCTTTATTCAATCTTGTTCGCCGGACCCATACCCGGCTTCTTCTTCGTCTTCGCCCCCAGCGCGATCGCAATTGCAGCCTGCCGGTCGCCGCTGGTCCAGGCTTTCTGAATCTCCTGTTCGTTCATGCCCGCCAGCCGTCCCACCAGGATAAACGGCGGGAGCGCGTATTCCAAGTTTTTCCATTGCGCCATTTCCACCACGGAATCGAGCGCCCGTTCGCGGATTTGTGCCAGCGCGGCGGTGTCTTGCTCGGTGAGGGTGACTAGCGCGTTGGCCGCGCGGGTCCGGTCGCTAAGCACGATGGAATTCAGCATCTCTACGACCCATGTGGCCGACACGCGGATGCCCAGGCGCGGCTGCAGGCGTGCCAGCACGGCGATGGCGTTCAGCGCGCGCAAGGCGTTGGCGCGCACGGCTTCGTCCGGATCCTGCATGGCGTTTTCGAGGTCGTCCACTACATCCTTCTTATCCGGCGCGTAGCCGATGAGCGTCGCGGCCATGGCGCGGTGGTCGTCGTCGTCGGAATCGTGCAGCACATCGCGCACCAGTTGCAGGTGCGCGCCGGCGAAATCCGCGAACTGAAACTGCAGCAGGCGCGCATGCGGATCGGCCATCAGCGAGTGGCCACCGGTGAGGTCTTCGGCGGTGCTGCCGCGATGGGCCGCATCGCGCACGGCATCCAGAAACTGTTGGTATATCTCCACCACGTCGCCGGGCAGAACGGCATCGCCGGCCGGCCGGCTATGGAACGCCAGATGCGGCGCGCCCTTCTCCTCGATGCCGATAAACAGGGTGGTCTTGCCGCCTTCGCAGCACGCCGCTTCCACGTGCGCCAGCACCACGCCGGAAACCGCCTCCAAGGCGTCTTCCAGGTCGCCCTTCGAGGGCGGCAGAGGATCGCCCGGCTTCAGGTTCAGCGTGTGCAGCAGCTTTTGTTCCGATAGCTTATGCAGGCCGTAGAATTCGATGTCGCCGACGCGCGGCGCTTCGGCCCAGAGCAGGGCGGCGGTGAGCAGGGAGAGGCAGATGAACTTCACAAGCTTATTCTGACGCAGTATGTGGCCGCCGCGGGTACATCCCGCGGCGCACGCCTCCACAGGCTAAAGCCTATGCCCCCAAAAAAGCCTGCCAGAGCTTCGAGGCAGGCGGCCTACGAGGCCGCCGCAGGCTGCGAGCCTGCCCCACCGAAAAGGCCAATCTCGATCGGCGCGCGCAGCTCGCTTCCTCAAGGCACGGTGGTGTTATTCAAAACCGTAATGCTCTGGAATTGGTTGGCGACCACCATGCCAGGCTTGCCATCCGCAGTCAGGGCCGCCACCGCCAGAGAACGAGGCTCGCCGCCCACGGCGAAGTTCATCGCGGGCTGAAACGTGGCGTCTCCATTTCCTAGCGCGACCGAAACGGTGTCCGAGTTTCCTTCGAGCATCGCCAGGTCCAGGTTTCCATCTTGGTTGAAGTCACCGAAGGCCACCGCCACCACATTCAGATTTTCCGTCAGGCTGGTGAAATGCTCGAAAGTGCCGTCTCCATTGCCCAGCAGAACCGAAAGGGGCGTGGTGCTCGCCGCCACGACAATATCCTGGTTGCCGTCGCCGTTGATGTCGCCCACGGCCAACGAATAAGTGACACCGCCGGCCGGATAATTCACGGGTCGCCGAAACGTGCCGTCGCCGACGCCCAGCAGGATAGAGACTTCCTCGTCCGAAGTGAGTGCCAGGTCGATCGCGCCATCCCGGTTGAAGTCTCCCAGGGCGATGGCGCCCCACACGGCGTAGTTCATAGCAGGCTGAAAACTGCCATCGCCGTTGCCCAGGAAGATGGAAAGGGCCGTACCATGCGAAACGGCCAGATCGAGCTTTCCATCGCGATTGAAATCCGCGGCCACGAATGCCACGTCGCCGGCTCCGACCGGAAAAGTCTGCGCCGCCTGGAAGGTGCCATCCCCATTTCCCAACAGGATGGAAACCGTGGCCGGCACGCCAATGCCGCCAGGACTGCCCACGGCCAGGTCCAGCTTTCCATCTCCGTTGAAGTCGCCGACGATCACCGCCGCTGGGTTGGCGCCCGCGGCGAAGTCGACTGGTTTCCCGAAAGATCCGTCGCCATTGCCCAACAGCACGGAGACGGTCAGCGTATTGGCCACCGCCAGATCGAGTTTTCCGTCGCCATTGAAATCGCCGGTGGCCACCGCCCACGGCGCATTCGGCACGGTATTTGTCACGGCCTGCTGGAATGTCCCATGACTGCTGCCCAACGTAATCAGGATGGAACTTTGGCCGGCCGGGGCCAGGTCCAGCTTTCCGTCGCCGTTGAAATCCGCGGCCACTACCATGGAATAATCGTCCGGCTCGACGTAATTCCCCGTATGCTGAAAGGCGCCGTGGCCGTTACCGGTCAGAAGCCAACCCGTGTTGGCGGCCAAGTCGAGCGCGCCATCGCCATTGAAGTCTCCCACCGCCAACCATGCGACTCCTTCGTCAGCTTGGTAGTTAGTGGCTGCCTGAAAGGTTCCATCGCCATTGCCCAGCATCACGGCCGCTGCGTGGCTGGAGCTATCGGCAGCGGCCAGGTCGAGGGTTCCGTCGCCATTGAAATCGGCTGCCACAATCGATCGATAGCTGCCGCTGCCATACGTCACCGCCGGCTGGAATTCGCCGCCACCGGCGCCCAATAGGACCGACACGGAGCCATGGATCTGGTCCTCGGGATGGCCGATGTTGGCCACCGCCAGGTCGGGCCGGCCGTCGCCATTGAAATCGCCGACAGCGATGGCTCCCGGCGAAGGTCCTACGGCAAAAGAGGTGGGCGGACCGAACGCGCCAAAGCCGTTGTTCAACAGGATCGCGACGGCGTTGTTCTCGCCGTTGGCAACGGCCAGATCCGGCTTGCCGTCGCCATTGAAATCCCCCACGGCCACGAAGGAAGCGCCGCCTCCGATGGGGTACTCGACCGCGGGCTGAAACGTGCCGTCTCCGTTGCCCAGCAAAATGGCGACGTTGACGCCGTTGGCGACCGCCAGATCCATCCTGCCGTCTCCATTGAAATCCGCGGCGGCTAGCGCCTTGACCTGGCCTTGGCCGAGGGCGTTGTTGCCAGTGGTTCGGAAGCTTCCATCCCCGTTGCCGAGAAGAACGGAAACATAGGCAGGGGTGCGGGCATAGGGTTGGCCGGTCACCGCCAAATCGGGCTTCCCATCGCCGTTGAAGTCGGCTACGGCGATGGGAGCTCCGTTGAAATAAACTCGCGGCACGCTAAAGGAAACGCCTTGCGCGGCGCAAACCGTTACGCATCCGAAAAGCAACGCCAGACCTTGCTTGTGAGCTACCAAGGGACCCTCCTAGCGGGACTCAGCCGGAACTGACGCTAGTATAGACCGGAATTGCCGGTTGGCGCCCTGAGAATGGAAATGCGGTACTATCGCCGCCCGTTGGGGTACTGGCGGCGCTGGACGCCGGAACGCCCACGGATTCATGGGAAGCCGCGCAGCCGGCAGCGCCTTCCCCTTGCCAACGACCCAAATTCCCCCCACAATGAATCGTGTACCTTTCTTTGAATTCAGTTTTGATCGGCGGGCGTGTGCCGTGGCCCGAATTTGCCCGCCTCGCCGCCAAAGTCGGCTACCCTGGCGTGGATGTCGACCTCACCGCCGCCATGAAAGCCGGTCTCGCCGCCACCGACAACCTGTTGGACGACCTCAAGCTTAAGCCGGCCGCCGTTAACCTTCCCGTCGAATTCCGCAAGGACGACGCGGCCTTCCGCAAAGACCTCGAGAAGCTGGGCGACGCGGCGTCCTTTTCCGCGGCCATCGGCTGCCCGCGCATGATCACCTGGATCATGCCGTCCAGCCCAACCCCCAAAGCCGAACTGCGTGCGCTGTATCTGAAGCGCTTCACCGCCTGCGCCGACGTGCTGGCGCGTTCGCACGTCCGGCTGGGGCTCGAATTCCTGGGACCCCTGCACCTGCGCACGGCGGAGCCACACGAGTTCATCTGGCGCATGCCCGAAATGCTGGCGTTCGCCCGGCAATGCGGTTCCAATGTCGGTCTGCTTTTGGACGTTTGGCACTGGCACCACGCCGGCGCGACCACGGCCGACATCGTCAAAGCGGGCAAGGACGGCATTGTCCACGTACACTTCAGCGATGCCCCGAAGCTGCCGCCCGAACAGATTCGCGACAACCAGCGGCTGATGCCCGGCGAGGGCGTCATCAACTTGAATGCATTCCTGATGGCGCTCCATGAAATCGGTTACCAGGACGCTCTCAGCGTGGAAGTCTTCGGCCGCGGCAAGGACATGACGCCCGAAGCTGCCGCGCGGATGGGTCTGGAAACCTCGCTTACCGCGATGAGGAAAGCCGGCGTTGCTTAACAAGCCGCTTGAGAATCTGCTGACCGAACAGGTCAACCCCGCCTCCGATCGAATCGACGCACTGCCTACTGCGCGCGTTCTCGAGATTATCAACGCCGAGGATCGCCACGTGGCGGACGCAGTCGCGCGCGAAATTCCAGCCATTACGCGCGCCGTCGACGCGATCGCCGCCGCCATCGAGCGCGGCGGACGCTTGTTCTACATCGGCGCCGGCACCAGCGGCCGGTTGGGCGTGCTGGATGCCGCCGAATGTCCGCCCACTTTCAGCGCCGATCCCGACGTGGTGCAAGGCATCATGGCCGGCGGCGAGCAGGCGCTGGCCCGCGCAACGGAAACCACCGAGGACGATCCGGCAATCGGCGCGCGCGACCTGCGCGGACGCGGCTTCACCGCGCGCGATGTGTTGGTGGGGATCGCCGCCAGCGGCCGCACCCCGTATGTGCTGGGCGCAATCGCCGAAGCCCGCAGCCTGGGAGCCATCACGGCAGGCATAAGCTGCACGCCCGATTCGGAACTGGCGCGCGCCGTGGATATCGCCATCACGCCCCTGACCGGGGCCGAGATCGTGGCCGGGTCGACCCGCATGAAAGCCGGCACCGCCACCAAGCTGGTGCTGAACATGCTCACCACCGCGGCCTTCATCCGCCTGGGATATGTGTATGGCAACCTGATGGTGAATGTGCAGCCCAGGAACACCAAGCTGCGCGACCGCGCAATACGCATCGTCGCCCAAGCCGCGGAAGTAACCTACGACGTAGCCAGAGACCTGCTGACAGCCGCCGGAGACAAGGTGGCCACGGCGATAGTCATGGCCAAAACAGGCGTGGACCGTGAAGCCTCCGAGCAACGCCTGGCTGCGGCTAACGGCCGCATCTCAACTGCGATTGGAACCACGGATGGACACAGATAAACACAGATAAAACGGAACCAAACCCAACCTGGGGATCTGTCCTTTCTTATCTGTGTGCATCTGTGTGCATCCGTGGTTCCAAGGTTTTGGTTACAATTGTGGTTCCCCATGCCCAACGACCCTGCGGCCATAGAAGTCCGCGACCTGGTGAAGCGCTACGCGAAGTCCAACGTCAACGCCGTCGATGGCGTCACCTTCAGCGTCCGCCCGGGCGAGATCTTTGGCCTGCTGGGACCTAACGGCGCCGGCAAAACCACCACCATCGGCGTGCTCATCACCAGCGTGCTGCCTACCTCCGGTTCCGCCGCCATCATGGGCCTCGACGTCGCCGCCGACCCCATCGGCATCAAGCAGCGCATCGCCGTGGTCCCCCAGCAAAGCAACCTGGACCGCAGCCTGCGCGTGCGCGAAATTCTCACCTTTCACGCCGCCTATCACGGCGTGCCGCACCGCGAGCGCGAGCGGCGCGCCGACGCTTTGCTCGACGAATTGGGCCTGGGCGAACGCAAGAACGACCGCGTGGCGCGCTACTCCGGCGGCATGTCGCAGCGGCTGATGATCGCGCGCGCGCTCATGCACGCGCCCGACGTGCTCTTTCTCGATGAGCCCACCAATAATTTGGACCCGCAGTCCCGCCTGTTCCTCTGGGACCGCATTCGTGCACTCAATGCCCAAGGCCTTACCATCCTGCTCACCACGCACGATATGAGCGAGGCCGACCAGCTTTGCGGCCGCATCGCCGTCATGGACAAAGGCCGCATCCTGGTGAACGACACGTCCGCCGAATTGAAGAAGCTCATCCCCGGCGGCAACTCCGTCGAACTGCGCGTAAGCCTGCCTGCGCCCGATGCCGGCGCACAGGTCCTGGCAGCCCTGCGCGCACTCGCGGGCGTGACCAAAGTCGACGAACTGGACGCCGGTGCGCAGCCGGCGCCCGACGAAGAGATGGACGTGGTCACCTACCGGCTCTACGCCGAAAAGGCGCCCGCGCTGGTCGGCCCCGCCACGCAGGCGTTACTGCTGGCCGGTGCGCAGGTGCGCGACCTGCACGTCAAGCAACCCAGCCTGGAAGACGTTTTCATCTATTTGACAGGGAGGCATCTGCGCTAATGACACCCGCACGCCATACCAATCGTCTGTGGCTCGCCGCCAACGCTTTCGGCGCAACCTTGCGCCGCGACTTAGCCGTAACACGCCGCGAGCTGCCCCAATTCCTCGTTCAGGCCTTGATCCAGCCGATGTTCTTCCTGCTGATCTTTTGCAAGATCCTGCCCAGCATAGGACTTGCCTCTGGAAACTTCGCCGCCCTGCTGCTGCCCGGCATCGTGGGACTCACCGAGCTGATGGCCGCCATCCAAGGCATCACTCTGCCGCTGGTGCTCGACCTCGGATTCGCGCGCGAAATCGACGACCGTCTGCTGGCGCCCATGCCGGTCTGGCTGGTGGCCGCCGAGAAGGTGCTGTTCGCCGCGCTGCGCGGCATGGTCGCCGGCGCCGTGATTTTTCCCGCGGCCTGGTGGGTGCTGGGCAGCCGCTACGCCGTGCGCGGCGATCGCATCGGCGTGTTGATCTGCATGATCGTGCTGGCCGCTTTCGCCGGATCGGGCATCGGCTTGGTCATCGGCACCGTCGTGAAGCCCGAGCAAATCAGCCTGATGTTTTCCGTGATCCTGACGCCGCTGCTGTTCACCGGCTGCACTTACTACCCGTGGAGCGCGCTGCGCACCATTCGCTGGTTCCAGGTGATCACGCTGTTCAACCCGCTGACCTATGCCGCCGAAGGGCTGCGCTACGCCATGGTGCCGGAGATGCACGGCCATGCCATGCCTACTTTGCCCATGCCTTGGGTGCTCGCGGCGCTGGCCGCTACCATGGCCCTGTGCTTCGGCTTCGGCGCGCGTACGTTCCGCTCGCGCGTGGTGAGCTGATCTCGTGGGGCCGGCTCGCACGGTCGAAAACCCACTGCGAGCCGCGGGGAAGGGGGCGGGTCTGGAGACCCGCCGCAGGCGTAGACGCCTGCCCCACAGGGTTTTCATCACTATTCGTGGGCCTCAGACCCATCCTGACAGGCCTGGATAGCCGCCTCCGGCTGCGAGCCCTGCTGCCTCATTGCGGTTCTCCTTAAATCGGGTTGTCCGTAACCTATAGCACAGCATATAGATAAAATCCTTGACGAAACACTATATGTTGGGCCATTATTACGGATGCGCGACAAATAATAGGAGGGAAGCCCCATGGGACAGCTTACCGTAGACCTGAGTGCCACAATGGAAGTGTTGAAAACAAAAGAACAACGGCTCAACCGCACGGGGGTTGCCTTCCCCCGCTACTTTACGGCTCGCCAGGAGGCCGGCAAAACGCCTTACGACGAAGTCCAATGGGAGACCCGCACGGCCTCCATTGGCAACGATAAGGGCGCCGTCATCTTCGAGCAGCGGGATATCGAAGTCCCCGTGGATTGGTCCCAAACGGCCACCAACATTGTCGCCAGCAAGTATTTCCATGGCAAGCTGGGCTCGCCGGAGCGCGAAACCAGCGTCGCGCAACTTGTGCAGCGGGTGGTCGACACTATCGCCGGCTGGGGCCACCAGGACGGCTATTTCTCGACCGAACAAGACAACCAGAACTTCCGCGACGAACTGGCTCACCTGATGCTGACCCAGAAGGCCTGCTTCAACTCGCCCGTGTGGTTCAACGTGGGCGTGAAGGAAGCGCGCGGCTACGGCTGGGTCTACGATCAGGCGGCCGGCGCCATCGCCAAGCTGGAAACGGGCGCCACGCGCCCGCAATGCTCGGCCTGCTTCATCGTATCGGTGAAGGATTCGCTCGAATCCATCCTGGACCTGGCCAAAACCGAGGGCATGCTGTTCAAGTGGGGCTCCGGCACCGGCAGCAACCTGTCGTCGTTGCGCGAAGAGGACGCCATCCTTTCGGGCGGCGGGCGCGCATCGGGGCCGCTGTCGTTCATGAAGGGCTTCGACGCGTTCGCCGGCGTGATCAAATCCGGCGGCAAGACGCGGCGGGCGGCCAAGATGGTGATTTTGAATTGCGATCATCCCGATATCGAAAAATTCGTGTGGTGCAAGGCCAAAGAAGAGAAGAAAGCCCACACGCTGGTGGAAGCGGGCTACGATTCCTCTCTCGACGGCGAGGCCTATAGTTCCATCTTCTTCCAGAACGCCAACAATTCCGTGCGCGTGACCGAGGAATTCATGGAAGCCGTTACCCAGGACCGCGACTGGTGGACCAAATCCGTGGTCGGCGGCCAGCCCGTGAAACGCCTGAAGGCGCGCGACCTGATGCATCAGATCGCCGAAGCCACGCATCAGTGCGGCGATCCCGGCATGCAGTTCGACACCACCGTGAACCGCTGGCATCCGTGCAAGAACACGGCGCGCATCAACGCTTCGAACCCCTGCTCGGAATACATGTTCCTGGACGATTCGGCGTGCAACCTGTCGTCGCTGAACCTGATGAAGTTCGTGGGCCCGGGCGGCCAGTTCGACGTGGAAGCTTTCCGCCACGCCGTGGACACCATGATCATGGCCCAGGAAATCATCGTGGATAACGCCAGCTATCCCACCGAGAAGATCGCCGGCAACTCGCACAACTACCGGCCGCTGGGGCTGGGCTTTGCCAACCTGGGCGCGCTGCTGATGTCGTTCGGCATTCCGTACGATAGCGATCAGGGCCGCGACTATGCCGGCGCCATCACGGCTGTGATGTGCGGGCAAGCGTACCTGACCAGCTCCCGGATCGCGGAATCGACCGGTCCGTTCCCCGGCTACGCGCGCAATGCGGAGCCGTTCCTGGAAGTTATCCGGATGCATCGCGACGCCGCGCATCGGCTGCACGGCCACCAGATTCCGCAGGACCTTTATCAGGGCGCGTCGGAATGCTGGGACGCGGCGCTCGAGATGGGCCGCCGCAACGGGTATCGCAATGCGCAGGTGACCGTGATCGCGCCCACAGGCACCATCGGCTTCATGATGGATTGCGACACCACCGGCATCGAGCCGGATCTGGCGCTGGTGAAGTACAAGAAGCTGGTGGGCGGCGGTGTGATCAAGATCGTCAACAATACCGTGCCGCAAGCGCTGATCAAACTGGGCTACACGCCCGCGCAGGCGGAACAGATCGTCAGCCACATCGATGGCACCGGCACCATCGAAGGCGCGCCGCACCTGAAGCCCGAGCACCTGGCCTGTTTCGATTGCAGCTTCCGGCCGGCCAATGGTTCGCGGTCGATTCACTACATGGGCCATTTGAAGATGATGGGCGCGGTGCAGCCGTTTATTTCGGGCGCGATTTCAAAGACCATCAACATGCCGGAAGAAGCCACGGTGGACGAGGTGATGAACGCCTACATTGAGAGCTGGAAACTGGGGTTGAAGGCGGTGGCGATTTATCGCGACAATTCCAAGCGCGTCCAGCCGCTCAGCTCCGGCACGGGCGGCAAGGCCGAGAAGGCGGCCGCGACAAATAATGCCGCTGCGGCAGCGCCCGCCCAGCAGGTGGTGGAGAAGGTGGTCTACCGGCCCGTGCGGCGCAAGCTGCCCGACACGCGGATCGCTGTCACTCATAAGTTCTCGATCGGAGGCCACGAAGGCTACATCACGGTGGGCATGTACGAAG
>Ga0187871_10000334_pt1 | contig 45431 bp, 28 predicted proteins | sample June2016WEW_16_1_FD_132988 | JGI IMG/M metagenome (GOLD analysis project Ga0187871, IMG submission 132988) | Peatland microbial communities from SPRUCE experiment site at the Marcell Experimental Forest, Minnesota, USA - June2016WEW_16_10 | ecosystem: Environmental > Terrestrial > Soil >...
CGGAGCCACCGCCGTAAACGAATTTCGCGTCTCGTATTTCCGCGAAGGCCAGCTTAAATTCAACTCGCCGACGGTAACGAACTTGGTCACCAGCTCGTGCGGTACCGGCGCGGCTGCGGCCTTCTGCTTCACCGGCACCTCCGACACGCCGCTGGTCAGCGATGGCGGCACGGCTCTGGGCAACAATCCCGACTACGGCATCCATCCCAACCTGGGCGCTTCCGTCGAGGGCGTGCCCTTTATTCAGGTCAACGGCGGCTTCACCATCGGCAACAACTTCGAAGGCCAATTGCCCCAGATCGGCAACACCATTCAGTTCAGCGACAACTACAGCAAGATCCTGGGAAATCACAGCCTCAAGTTTGGCGTCGATACGCGTTATCAACGATTCGACCAGTTGTTGTACTTCGACGTGAACGGCGAATACGTCTTCAACTCGGGAGGCGCGAACGATCTCGGCTATTCCGATCAGTATGCGGACTACCTGTTGGGATTGCCCAATTCCTACACCCAAGGTTCCGCGCAGCATGAGCTGATTCGTTCCACATCGGTCTACCTTTTCGCCCAGGACAGCTGGAAGCTCAGGCCCAACCTCACCGTCAATTACGGCGTTCGCTGGGAAATGAACACTCCTCTCACCGATATCGGACAAAAGGTCCAGACCTTCCGCCCCGGTGAAAATTCAGCGATCTACCCGTGCCAGCTATCGCCGGCGAGCGTCACGAATTTCCAAACGAACTTCGGCATCGCCAATCCGACGTGCGCCAACACCGGAGTTACTCCCACCGGCCTCGTCGTTCCCGGCGACCAGGGCGTGCCCGGCGGCCTTACCAACACCTACTACAAAGGATTCGCACCGCGCCTCGGCCTGAATTGGAGCCCGAGCGCCAAAGACGGCCTGCTCGAAAAGCTAACCGGCGGACCCGGCAAGATGAGCATCAGCATGGGTTACGGCATTTTCTACAACCCGATTGAACAACTGGTTCTGGAACAGTTCAGCGCCGAGCCTCCGTTTGGCGGCAGCAGCAGCGTCACTAATCCTTTGTTTCAGACTCCTTTCGTCCAACAGGACGGAACCGTCCTTCCCAATCCCTACAACGGAATTTTGGATCCGCCCCGAGGTCAACCAGTCGACTGGTCCACCTTCCGTCCCATCGTTCTTTTCGGCGAATTTCCGGCGAACCTGCGTCTGCAGTATTCCGACCAGTACAACCTCACCATCAAGCGCGAGCTTCCTGGAGAAATGCTTTTCCAGATCGGCTACGTAGGATCGCAGGGACATCGATTGCTTGCCAGCTATGAGATCAACCCGGGCAACCCGCAGACTTGCAACACCATCGCCACAATTGCCACGGCGAATCCTGGCAACGTACTCAGTGGGCCTGGCGGAACCTCGACGAGTTGCAGCAGCTTCGGCGAAGACAGTGAGTACTTCATCGCTCCCGGAACAGTAATTCCGGCTGGTGGGCTGCAACTGCCGTACGGTCCCACCGGACCGACAACGGTAGCCGCGGGCACGGTTGTTGGTCCAAGCGGGATCACGCTGGTGGGGTTACGACCCTATTCGTCGCCCAGCTGCAATCCCATGACCGGCGCCGGCTGCCCTGTTGATGGCACACCTGTTTTTTCAGGGATCTTTACGGAGAACACTGTAGCTCGGTCGAACTATAACTCGCTGCAGGTCATGTTCGAGAAAAAGTTCTCGCACGGGTTGCAATTCCAGGCCTCGTATACACTCAGCAAGTCCCTCGACAACGCTTCCAGCTTTGAAAGCGCTCTGAATCCACTCAATTTCAACGCTACCTACGGTCCCTCTGCCTTTGACGCGCGCAACCGCTTCGTTTTCAATTATGTCTGGGACCTTCCAGTCCGCAAGTACGAAGGACTCCGAGGCAAGTTGCTGGACGGGTGGGAGGTTTCCGGCATCATTACGTTCCAAGACGGCTTTCCTATCCGCATCACATCGCAGGATGACGTCGAAGAATTGGATTCCACGTTCCTGTTCGAAGCGCCGGGTGAACCCAACTTGACCGCTCCCTTCAAGACCACGAATCCACGAGACACGGTGTGCGCCGCGGGAACCGGGTCTCTCTCCGGAACGGGTACTCCGTGCCAGGCCGTGAACGGGTACGTGTTCGATCCCAACCTTTTCACCAACAACACCGTGGCTCCGGGCACGATTGGAAATGCACCGCGCTCGATCTGCTGCGCGCCCGGAATCGACGAGTGGGACATGAGTTTCAACAAGCAGACGCAACTCGGAGAAAAGGTGCAAATGGAGTTTCGCGCTGATATCTTCAATATCTGGAATCATGCGCAGTTCTACAGCGTGGACGGAGACATTTCGGATCTCGGCGGCACGTTCGGGCAGCCGTTGCACATCCGGGATCCTCGCCTGGTTCAGCTCGCGCTGAAGTTCCGGTTCTAGACCGAAACGGAGAAACAAGCGAATCGCAAGGCGCGGCTGCCAAGGGCCGCGCCTTCGCGCGAAAACGCAAGTTCGAGGAATTTTTCCGAGAAACGATACTGACCGCAGGGAACAGACCTGCAACCACGGAGTTCACATGTACGACGCTCTACAAAAGGAAATCGCCACCTACGAGAAGAAAACGCCCAAGTCCGCCGAAGCCCACAAGCGCGCCTTGCAACGTATCCCCCTCGGAGTCGCCAGCAACTATCGCTATTACGAACCGTATCCGATTTTCGTAAAAGACGGCAAAGGCAGCAAGATTCACGACCTCGACGGCAACGAATATATCGACCACAACCTTTGTTTTGGCGCGCTCATGGCCGGCCACTGTCATCCTGCGGTGGTAAAAGCCGTCGAGCAAAAATTGCACGAAGGCTACACCTTCGGCATGCCCCACGATCAGGAATGGGAGCTCGCCGAAGAAATTTGCAAGCGCTATCCCGTCGAGATGGTGCGTTTCGGTTCCAGCGGCACCGAAGTCACCATGCACGCCTGCCGCATCGCCCGCGCCGCCACCGGGCGCGACAAAATTCTCAAGTTCGAAGGCGCATATCACGGCCTGCACGACACCGCTCTCGTCAGTGTCAAGCCCAAGGCCGAAGACTACGGCGATCCCGACGCGCCCACCTCCGTCCCGGGTGGCGGTGGCATCCCCAAATCCGCGGTGGCTAACGTCGTGGTCGCCAGCTTCAACAATCTCGGCAGCGTGGAGCGCCGCTTCCGCGAAAATCCCGGTCAAATCGCGGCCATTATTCTCGAGCCCATCCTCATGAACGTCGGCTTGTGCATGCCGCAGCCTGGTTTCTTGCAGGGACTCCGCGACATCGCCACGAAAAACGGCGCCTTGCTCATCTTCGACGAGGTAAAGACCGGAGCGAAACTTGGTTGGGGCGGAGCCAGCGAATACTTTGGCGTAAAACCCGACATGATTTGCCTGGCGAAATCCATCGGCGGCGGCTTGTCGCTCGGTGCGTTTGGATCGAGCCGCGCAGTCATGGAACTCATCGCGCAGCACAAAGTCTTTCACGGCGGCACCTACAACACCAACCGCGTCGCCATGGCCGCGGGCCTTGCCACTTTCCGAGAGGTCCTCACGCGTGAGAATTACGCGCACACCGACAAGCTGAGCAAGACGCTCACCGAGGGCTATCGCAAGATCGTCGCCAAGGTCGGCTTGCAAGCCTATGTCGTGAGCGCCGGCGTAAACGGCGCGCTGATGCTCTATCCCAATGAAATCCAGAACTATCGCGACTGGACCACCATCGACGTCGATCTCTGGCGCCACTATTGGTTCGCCATGGTCAATCGCGGTGTTCTCCCGCAACCCTATTGGTGGGACGAGCAGTGGACGATCTCGGTCCAGCACACCGAAGCCGACATCGACAAGCATCTGTCTGTCTTCGATGAAATCGCCCCAGCCCTGGCCAAAGCCCAATCGGAGCGCGGCGCCGCCATGGTCGGCAGCGCCGGCCACTAGCGCAAGCTTGTGGGGGCACAGCACTGCCGTGCCCTAGTTTGCCCGGGCCGATGAAGTCGCCCTGGTGCTCTCCAGCCGTCGCTTCGGCGCCCTTCAGTCGTGAGGAGAAACGTGTCGAACGAGGTCATCGCCTCTCCAATCGCAAATGGCGTCCAAGACGCGCCCCATTTGCGCCGCGTCCTGGGCCGCTGGGACCTCGTTCTCCTCTTCGTCGTCGCGGTCTTCAATCTCAACGTCGTCCCCTCGATCGCCGCCAACGGCGGTGTAACCATCTGGCTCTGGATCATCTCCCTGATTCTCTTCTTCTGGCCGCAAGGCATCGCCGTAATCGAATTGGCCCATCGTTACCCGGGTGAAGGCGGCGTTTACCTGTGGGCGAAAGAAGTCTTCGGCGACTTTCACGGTTTCCTTTCCGGCTGGTGCTACTGGACCAACAACATGATGTACGTCCCGACGATCATGCTGTACTTCGTCGGAGTCTCCGTGTTCGCTCTCGGTTCGCGGCACCAATCGCTGGCGGACAACAAGATATTCACTCTGAGTGCCTCGCTTATTCTGCTGGCCATCCTCGTCATGCTCAACGTCGTAGGTCTTGGCGTGGGAAAATGGATCAACAATATCGGCGCCATCGGAACGGGGATCGCAGCCGCGGTCCTGATCGGATTGGGAGCGATTGTCTGGCTCCGTTTCGGCACCACGGTCACCTGGGCGGACTTCCAGATTCCCGCCAATCCGCGCTTCGTCCTCAATTCCTTCGGCGTGATCTGCTTCGGGCTCGTGGGACTCGAGCTTGCCTCGGTGATGGGTGATGAAATTGAGAATCCAGCGCGGATACTGCCCGGAGCGGTCGCCTGGGGCGGCGTTTTGTCCGGCGCGTTGTACATCGGCGCGACATTGACCCTGCTGATCGCCGTCAGCAAGCAGGACATCAGCGTGTTGCAGGGCATCGTTCAAGCCGTGAGTCACATGGCCGCCAAAGTCAACGCCGGCTGGATTATCGCCCCGTTCGCATTCATGCTGAGCATCTCGATCGCCGGCATCGGATCGGCGTGGCTGGCGGGATCGGCGCGTATTCCGTTTGTTGCCGGCCTCGATTCCTACATGCCGTCGTGGCTTGGCAAAGTCCATCCAAAGTACGGGACGCCGTACGCGGCATTGATTGTGCATGCCACCGTGTCGCTGATTTTGGTCGTCGTGAATTTCACGTTTACTGGCGCCGGTGTGCAGGAGACCTTTCAAAAATTGCTGTCCTTGGCGGTCGTCCTCCAATTGGTGCCCTTCCTTTATATGTTCGGCGCGCTGTTGAAGATCGCCGCAGGCGAATCGTTCGTTAAGGGCCACTACGGCAAGCCAACGCTTTTCTTTGCCGGCGCCAGCGGCTTGGTGACAACGATTCTGGGCATCGCGCTAGCGTTTTTTCCGGCGCAACAGATTACGTCGATCACGTCGTACGAAGTATGGATGTTCGGCGGAACGCTGCTGTTCATCGGCCTCGCCGCTTTTTTCTTTTTCGTGTACGGCCGCCGCAAAGCGACCCGCAGGCTGGCAGCAATAGCCCCGGCAGGCTAACATTTTGTAGGGACACAGGACGGCTGTGCCCCAAGCGCCCAGGCTGCAAACAACCGGGGCAAGGGGTTTCGCTTTCGGAGGGATGACATGTCGGGTGGAGTTAAAGCGGACGTGCAAACGTATAAGAACTACGTGAACGGCAAGTGGGTCGCCGCCGCGTCCGGCGAAACCTTCCCTGTCTACGATCCCTCGACCGAAGAAGTCATCGCGCACGTCGCCGCCGCAAGCGCCAGCGACGTGGACGCCGCCGTCAAAGGCGCGCGCGAGGCCTTCGACAATGGCCCCTGGCGCCAGACCACCGCCCAGGATCGCGGCCGCATCCTTTTCAAGCTGGCCGAAAACGTCCGCCAGAACACCGCGCAACTCGCCGACATCGAATGCCGCAACACGGGCAAACCGATCGTTGAGGCCGAATACGACATCGCGGACGTCGCCACCTGCTTCGAGTATTACGGCGGCCTGGCGACGAAGGTTATGGGCCACGTTAATCCGGTCCCGGCGAATGCGCTGAGCTTCACGCTGCGCGAACCGGTTGGTGTAGCCGCTCAAATCATTCCGTGGAATTACCCGCTGCTGATGGCTGCCTGGAAGCTCGCGCCGGCGATCGCCGCCGGTTGCACTTGCATCCTCAAACCGGCAGAACAGACTCCACTCACGGCGCTCGAGTTCGCCAACTGGTTTGAAGAAGTCGGCCTTCCGCCCGGCGTCGTGAACATCATCAATGGCTTCGGCGAAACGGCTGGTGCAGCGCTGGTGGCTCACCCGGGAGTAGATAAGGTCGCATTCACCGGCAGCGCGGCCGTCGGAAAAATCATCGTCAAAAGCGCGGCCGACACGCTCAAGCGCGTCACGCTCGAACTCGGCGGTAAATCGCCCAACATTTTCTTCGCCGAAGCGGACTGGGAAGCCGCCGTGGACGGCGCCCTCTTCGGCGTCTTTATCAACCAGGGTGAAGTTTGCTCGGCGGGCAGCCGCATCCTGGTCGAGAAAAAGATCTACTCGAAATTTGTCGAATCCATGACCGAAAAGGCCAAGCGCATCACCCTTGGCGCGCCGCTTGCGCGCGAAACGAAGATGGGCCCGCTCGTCAGCAAAGAACAATACGACCGTGTCAGCTCCTATCTGGAAATCGGAAAGAAAGAAGCCAAGGTCGCCATCGGAGGAGGCCGTCCGAAGGGATTCGGCAAGGGCTACTATCTCGAGCCGACGATCTTCTATGACGTCGACAATAATGCGCGCATCGCTCGGGAAGAAATTTTCGGCCCGGTCGCCTCGGTGATTCCCTTCGATGGCGAAGCGGACGCCATCCGCATCGCGAACGACACGCCCTACGGCCTTGCCGCCGCGGTTTGGACGCGCGACATTTACAAGGCGTTTCGCGTCGTAAAATCTCTGCGGGCCGGAATCGTGTGGGTCAATCACATGCAACCAACGTACGTGGAAGCGCCCTGGGGCGGTTACAAGCAGTCCGGATTTGGGCGCGAGCTTGGCCCTTGGGGATTGGAAGAATATCTGGAAACCAAGCAAGTTTTTGTCAATCTCGATGAAACTCCAATTGGGTGGTACTGAAAAATGACAACAATTCAAATACGCACGGAAATTCCCGGGCCACGGTCGCGAGCTCTGATGGCGCGCCGCGAAGCCGCGGTGCCTCGCGCACCGTACAATACGGTGCCGATCTTCGCGGCGAGCGCGGAAGGCGCCACGATCGAGGACGTCGACGGCAACCGCTATCTCGATTTCGCGGGAGGCATCGGCTGCCTGAATATCGGGCACCAAGCCCCGCGTGTCTTGTCGGCGATCCAGCAACAGTTGGAGAAGCACCTGCATCTGTGCTTTGCGGTCACGCCCTATGAGAGCTACATCGCCGTCGCCGAGAAACTGAATGCGCTCGCGCCGGGCAAATTTGCGAAGAAGACCATTCTGCTGAACACCGGCGCCGAAGCGGTCGAGAACGCCGTCAAGATCGCCCGCGCCTACACCAAGCGTCCCGCGATTATCTGCTTCGAGGACGCGTTTCACGGCCGGACGATGATGGCCATGTCGCTGACCAGCAAGGCGCATCCCTACAAAGCCGGCTTCGAGCCTTTTGCCAGCGACGTGTATCGCATTCCCTTCGCGTATCCGTACCGCAGCGAGAGCGGCGCGACCGCGGAAACGTTCGCGCACCATCTTGAAAACGCATTCAGGCGTTCCGTGGCCGCCGAGTCCGTCGCCGCCGTAATCGCCGAGCCGGTTCTCGGCGAGGGCGGCTTCATCATTCCGCCGCGTGACTACTTCAAAGCGATTCACGCGATCTGCCGCAAAAACGGAATCCTGTTCATCGCCGATGAAGTGCAATCGGGTTTTGCGCGCACCGGCAAATGGTTTGCGTCCGATCATTTCGGCGTCGAGCCCGATTTGATCACGATGGCGAAATCGCTGGGCGGCGGAATGCCCATGGCGGCGGTGACGGGCCGCGCGGAAATCATGGATGCGCCCGGAATTGGCGGGCTGGGTGGCACGTTTTGTGGGCATCCCTTGGCTTGCGCCGCGGCGCTCGCGGCGATCGAGACCATCGAAAAGGATGGCTTGCTGGCGCGGTCATTTGCCGTCGGCAAACACTTCGAGACGCGAGCCCGCGCATGGCAGAAAAAATGGCCACTGGTCGGCGACGTTCGCGGCCTTGGCGGCATGTGCGCGATCGAACTGGTACGCAACGCGGAAACGCGCGAGCCTGCCGACACCGAGACGAAGAAAATCGCCGAGTACTGCTACAAGCACGGCCTGATCACCATCACCGCAGGGACGTTCAATAACGTCATCCGTATCCTGGTGCCGCTGGTCGTCACCGACGAACAACTCGACGAAGGCTTCAACGTTATTGAAGCGGCGCTGGCTTCTGTTTCGGAGCAGAAACAATCTGCCATGTCCCATGCGTGAGGCTTCGGTTCCTGTTGAACCCGAACTCCTTTCGCAAGCATCTGAATGCTTGTTGTCCCCGAGCCTGAGCCGGAAAGTGACACTTCTATGAGCACAACCATTGCAAACACGACAGCTACAAACACGACCGCGCGCGACGTAGGCTTCTTGCTCGACGGCAAATGGCACACCGACGGCGAACCCATCCAGATTCTTTCGCCGGGCACTGGACAACTGGTCGGAACGACTTACCGGGCTTCGACGAGGCAAACGGAAGCCGCCACTGCCGCCGCGGTCCGCGCGTTTGAGATAACGCGCAAGCTCGGCGGATACGAACGCGCCCGCATTCTGCGCGCCATCGCGTCCGGAATTGAAAAGCACCGCGACGAACTGGTGCGGATCGTGGCGCTGGAAGCGGGCAAGCCGGTCAAGGCTGCGCGCGTTGAGGTCGATCGCGCGGTTCTTACCTTCACGGTAGCCGCGGAAGAAGCGCTGCGCCTTGGCGGCGAATACCTGCCGCTGGATTGGCAGGCGTCAACAGCGGGCCGCTGGGCCATCGTGCGGCGATTCGCGCTGGGTCCCATCGCCGCCATCACTCCTTTCAACTTTCCGATGAACCTGGTCGCGCACAAGCTGGCTCCGGCGATTGCGGCGGGCTGCACCATCATCCAGAAGCCGGCGCCGCAGACTCCCTTTACCTCACTGCGGCTGGCGCAGATCATCGAGGAAGCGGGTTGGCCCGCGGGCGCCCTGAACGTGCTGCCGTTGTCGAATGAAGACGCGGCGCTGCTTGTTTCGGACGATCGCATCAAGCTCCTCACGTTCACCGGAAGCACCGCCGTCGGCTGGGCACTGAAGCAAAAAGCCGGCAAGAAGCGCGTGGTGCTGGAACTCGGCGGCAATGCGGGCGTGGTCGTTTGCGCCGACGCGAATCTTGAATATGCCGCGGACCGTTGCGTCGCCGGAGGTTTTGGCTATGCGGGGCAAACCTGCATTGGCGTTCAGCGCATCCTGGTGGAGCAGAGCGTCTACGACGAATTCGTCGCCGCGCTGGTTTCCCGCGTCCAGAAATTGAAGATCGGCGACGTGCTGGACGAAACGACCGACATCGGTCCGCTAATCAACGAAGCCGCCGTGCGCCGCAACATCGAGTGGATCGAAGAAGCGGTTCGGGGCGGGGCGCAGCTTCTTTGCGGAGGCCAGCGCACCGGATCGACAGTTACACCCGCGGTCCTCACCAATACCAAGCCCGACATGCGCGTGAACTGCATGGAGATCTTCGGCCCGGTGGTGACCGTGGAGAAGTTTACCGATTACGGCGAAGCACTCGCTTCGGTCAATCGTTCCGAATTCGGTCTGCAGGCCGGCGTCTTCACCCGGGATTTCCTGCGCATCACGCAGGCGTTCGAGACACTGGAGGTCGGCGGCCTGATGATTGGTGAGGTGCCGACATTCCGGATCGAACACATGCCGTACGGGGGAGTGAAGGATTCCGGCCTGGGCCGGGAAGGTCTACGCTACGCCATCGAAGAAATGACCGAACCGCGCCTTCTTGCCATCAACCCGGCAGGGCTTTAAGGCTACTACGACCTAGGCGGCTCCCGGATGCCTGCGATTTGCGGTGCTTTCCTAAGGCACGCGTTTAGAACCGGCGTTACCACCCTCCGAAAGTGGTATTCCGAATCCGCTCGTAAGTGGTACTCAAGAACTATCCCATCTCGTGATGTGTTCCCGGATTTGGTCCCCCATAGTGCGCGTAGAAGGGGATCCTTTATGTCGGCAAAAGTTGCGGATGTCTTGTGGGAGATGCTTGCGAAGGCCGGAGTCAAACGGTGCTACGGCATCGTTGGAGACGCTCTGAATCCGGTCATCGATGGACTGCGCCGCAACGGCAAGATTGAGTTTATCCACGTTCGCCACGAAGAGTACGGTGTTTTTGCCGCAGTCGCAGAGGCCTACCTAACGGGCAATCCAGTCGCGGTGTGTGGGACTGCCGGCCCCGGTGTCGTCCATCTATTCAACGGGTTGATGGACGCGCGGAAGGAGGGAGCTTCCATAATCGCCATCGCGGGGGATGTGGAGTCGAGCCTGATAGACACATCCGCGCTCGAAGAACTCAATCCATACAAGTTTTTCGAAGCCGCATCCCTCTATACGGCGCGACTTGTTAACCCCGAGCAGGCCCGTTCCGTTATCAACACGGCAATTCTCACGGCGGTCCTAGAAAAAGGCCCGACTGTGATTTCCATACCGGGGGACGTCGCCTCAGCGGATGCGCCGAACCAATCGACGCACTTCACGGTCGCGTCCCTGCCCGTTTTGCGGCCTTCCGACGGCGATCTCAACAAACTTGTGAAGATGATCGACGATGCGAAAACGGTGGCGATCTTCGGGGGCGATGGCTGCAGAGAAGGCCGCGACGAGGTAGTGGAACTGGCGCGCAGACTGAAAGCTCCTGTCGGTTATTCGCTTCGCGGCAAGCAGTGGCTGGAACACGACAATCCCAATGCCGTCGGCATGACCGGGTTACTGGGTTACGGCGGAGCCTATAGCGCCATTCATGAGGCCGAACTCCTGCTTCTGCTCGGCACGGATTTTCCTTTTTCGGAGTTCCTGCCAGGCGAGAGCGTGAAAAAGGTACAGATCGACAAGAACCCCAAACACATCGGGCGCCGCACGCCGGTTGATCTGGGGCTTGTCGGCGACATCAAGACGACGCTCACCGCGTTGCTGGAGACTGTGAGTGAAAAGACCGGCAGCCACTTTCTAGATAGACAGCTTGCGCACACGAACTCCTTTCACGATCTTTTACAGCACTACGTCGACAAAGGACCGGGGATCAAGCCCATACGCCCGGAATTTTTGGCCGCGACGCTAAGCGAACTCGCTTCCGACGACGCGATGTTTTTCGCCGACACGGGCACGGCTTGCATCTGGCTCTCAAGGCACATCACCGGCGCCCGAAATCGCAGGCTTTTCGGCTCGTTTTCCTGGGCATCCATGGCTAATGCTGCGCCTAATGCCTTCGGCGCGCAGTTGGCATACCCGGGACGCCAGACGATTGCACTGTGTGGCGACGGGGGTTTCGCCATGCTTGGATTGGGTGACCTGCTAACGCTGGTAGAACGAAAAGCTCCGGTGGTTCAGATCATTCTCAACAATGAATCCCTCGACTTCGTTAATATCGAACAGCAAGAGGCCGGGATGCTCCCGTTTGGCGTGGAATTCAAGAACCCCAATTTCGCCAGGGTCGCCGAGGCCATGGGCGCGAAGGGAATCCGCATCGAGGAACCCGGCGACGTTCGAGAAGGGCTTGCGGAGGCACTTGCGTACAAGGACGGTCCCGTGGTGGTCGACGCTGTAGTCGATCCTTTCGCCCTGTCCATGCCGTCGCATTCTCCTTTCCACACGGTTAAGGGTTTCACCCTGAGCCTTGCCAAACAGGTACTGAGCGGAAGGATGGACGCGGTCATTCAAACCATCGAACGGAATGTCAGGCTCGTTTGAAGAGACCCGGGGAGCGGCAATTTCCATAGGCATGCGCCGAGTTGCCACGCGTATCGAAGTATGGTCATGCAAGACGCAAAAGGGGTGTATCGATCATGGCTGCTGCTGCACCGGCTCCAAGTCCCGCCGCTCCGACTGAACGCGCGCAACCCCAGCCGAAAGCCCGATGGCCTTGGCTGAAGTATGCGACTCCCATCCTGGTTGTGTTGCTCGCCGCTGTTGTGGTGATTACCCTTACGAGAGATTGGAATGCATGGGAAGGCGGCAGAATCGAACAGGTCACGGACGACGCCATCGTCCGTGGCGATCTTACTCCACTCAGCACAAAGGTGCCCGGAATTGTCCGGAGCGTAAGAGTTTCCGACTTTCAGGCGGTGCGCAATGGGGATCTACTCGTCGAACTTCAGGATGACGACTACCTAGCACAACTGGCGCAAGCAAGCGCGGCGGTAGAAGCCGCCAAAGCCGCCATCGTGAACAACCGGAGACAACAGGAGTTACAAGATTCGAAAATTCAGAAGGCGCTGGCCGGAATCGATTTGGCGAAAGCGCAAATTGCCGCGGCCGAAGCGGGCATAAATGCAACACAAGCGGACGTTGTCCGCACGCGCGCCGAGCGTACGCGCCAAGAAGCGCTCCTCGCAACTCAAGCCGCAACGAAACAACACGTTGAGGGGGCTGTTGCGGATGAACAGCGGTTCGCGGCACAAGCGGCCAGCCGCGAGGCAGATTTGGAAGAGGCGAAAACCTCGTTGCGCAGCAACGAGATCGCCGTTGAGGCGGAGCGACGGTCGAAGGCCGTTCTCGAAGCACAAGATCAGCAACTCTTGGCCGATCTTCACGCCAAAAACGCGGCGCTCACGGTGGCGGAAGTGAATTCGAACTATACGAAAATTCGCGCGCCAGCCGACGGGACTGTGGGAGAGAGACAAGTGCGGCCCGGGCAGCTCGTTTCTCCGGGAACCCAGATTCTTACCTTCGTCGCACAGACCAAGTGGGTTCAAGCCAATTATCGCGAGACGCAGCTCACCCACATGAAGATTGGCGATCCGGCCGAAATCCGGATCGACGAATATCCGGGACAAACCATCAAGGGCAAAGTACTGGAGATCGCGCCCGCCAGCGGCTCACAGTTCGCTCTGCTCCCGCCCGACAACGCCACCGGAAATTACACCAAAGTTGTGCAGAGAATCCCGGTGAAAATCGCACTCGATGATGCCACGCTCGCAGCGCAGTTGCGCCCCGGTCTTTCTGCGACCGCCACCGTACGAACGACGCACTGACCGGAGCGCATGATGGCTTCCCTGGCCGCAGCATTACATCCACCGACAAAGCAACAAATCGCCAACGCCATTGCCGGTGCGTTGCCATCAGAACTTTCGCAGAGTCCACTGCTTGGGATTTTGGGCGTCGTCATGGGTGCCGGGATTGTCACTCTGGCCGGCCGCCTGCTCACTCTGGGTACCGCCGACCTCAAGGGAAGCCTGGGCATCGGCTACGACGACGGAGCGTGGCTCGGCACTGCCTTCAACGTTGCACTCATGTTTATCGGGCCGTTCACCGTCTACCTCGGCGGGTTGCTGGGAGCGCGCCGTGTGCTCCTGATCGCAGCGAGTTGTTTCACGCTTATCTGTCTGCTGCTGCCGCTGATCCATAGTTACAGCTTGCTTCTTACGGCGCTGGTACTTTCGGGACTGACCTCCGGCACGTTCTATCCACTTACGCTCACCTTCGCGCTGCGAAATATTCCATTGAGGTTTCTTCCGTTTACCTTGGCACTGTATGCCGCATTTGTGGACGGAGCCGTTAACCTTGCGCCTTCGATGTACGGCTGGTTCCGGGAAGATCTTTCATTTCACTGGATGTTCTGGATTTTCGCTGTACTCACGCCGATCATGCTCGCGTGCATCTACTACGGAATCCCCGCGCCTCCACGAGGCAAGACGCACTCAGCTGCGCCAAGCTTCGCGGGGTTCCTTTATGCGAGTGCCGGATTTGCGTTGTTATTTGCCGCGCTCGACCAGGGGCAGAGACTCGACTGGTGGCGCTCCGGGCTCTTCCAAGGATTGTTTTTTGGCGCGGTGATTTTCTTGACCGGCTCACTCATTCGGCGTCTGCGAAGCCCGAATCCCCTGGTCGACCTGCCCTACCTGCGGCAGTGGAACACCGTGATTCTGGGCGTTGGCCTGATGGTTTTCCGTTTCTGCCTCCTCGCCACGATTATCTTGATTCCCCAGTCTCTCGCGGTTCACGGTTTTGAAGCAGAGCAGATCGGTCCGGCCGTTGTCTGGAGCGCGGCACCCCTGCTTGTGCTCGCGTTTATAGCCGCGCTGCTGCTTCTGAACGGCTTCGACCCGCGTCTCCTGATGGCGGCTGGCTTCGCCTGTATGGCCGCTGCGTCGATTCTAAACGCCGAGTACACCAGCGTGTGGTCTGCATCGAACTACTTCCGTTCGGAACTGCTCATGGGGGTGGGGCAATCGTTTGCGTTCATAGGATTGGTCGCCGCAATCGTTCTGCAAGCCATATTCTCCGGCGGACTCTCGAAACCACAAGCGGCGCTGACGTTCTCCGCGTTCTTCCACGTCATCCGCCTGCTGGGCGGGCAAATCGGAGTGGCGCTGATGACGCACTACATCGCCGTGCGGGAGGAATTGCACTCCAACCTGCTGGGACTCCACGTTGAACAAGGCAACTGGCTCGACGACGCCTCCATTAGGCAGCTTACCGCCGGAGTCTACGGCAAATCCTCCGGCTTGCCCACGGCGACGGCAAGGGCGGTCTCGCTAGTCGGTTCGCGCCTTCGACTGCAAGCGTACACGTTGACCTCCATCGACGGGTTTCATCTGGTGGCCTGGGCTTGTGTTGCCGCTCTTCTTCTTATCGCGTTGCTCCGGGAATCTCCTCTGAACTATGGTGAACTCGCTTTCTCGGGCGGAGAGGTCTCCGCGATTCAGGGGACAAAATGACAAACAGACGCATTGCTCTTCTTTGGACACTCCTGTCGGTTGTTCCCTCCTCGGTCGCCGCACAGGAAACGAAACTGCCCGAGACCCGCCGGATCACCCTGGACGAGGCCGTGCAGCTCGCGCTGAAGCACAATCACGTTGTTCGCATCGCTGGGTACAAGGTCGACGAGAAGGAACACTCCAGGGAGATCGCGCGAAGCGCCTATTTTCCGATCCTGCGCAATGACAGCAACGTCGCGCATCTGACCGACACGCAATTCATCGGCATTCCGGAAGGAAGCCTTGGGGCGGTTGGCGGGATCGCAATCCCCGAGCGCTCTATAGTCTTGGGCCAGGGCGGGCAGACACTCGTGAGCAGTGGCACGTCGCTCACGCAGCCGCTCGGTGAACTATGGAAGATCAGATCAGCGAACGACGCCGCTTCGGCGGATTTGAAGGCGGCGCGCAGCCAAGCGCAGCAGACGGAAAACAAGATAGTGCTCCAAGTTCACCAGCTTTACTACCGGATTCTGATCGTCCAGGCGCATCGGGAGGCGGCGCAGGCCAAGATTCAGGCTAGCGAGGATCTACAGAACGAGCGCATGCAGCAGGTGAAATATGGCAGCACGCTCGAAGAAGAAGCTATCGAGAGTCGGGCACAGTCTCTGGAGTCGAAACAGGATCTTCTGACCACGGAATTGCAACTGTCTGACCTTACTCTGCAACTCGACGATGCGATTGGGCTGCCTCTTAACACGCCGCTGGTGCTCGATGCCGCTGTCAGGCAAGTCGGGGATAGCTGCGGGCGCGAAGAATGCCTTCGCATCGCGCTTGAATCACATCCGGAAATCGCGGAAGCGCGCGCGGAAGTCGAAGAAGCCTCGGCCGCGGTGCGTATCGCCAAACGCCAGTATTTGCCGGATGTCGATGTGTTCGCTCGCTACAGCTACCAAGACAACTTGCCGTTTCTTGCTCGAAATTTCGGAACGTTCGGCGTTCACTTTGGCTACGATCTCTTTGACGGAGGGAGGAGGAACGCAGCCATAGGCCAGCGCAAGGCACAGCTGGCGCAGGCGGAGGAAAATCTGGCTCGCGTCAAAGAAGAGGTCGAGCTTCGCGTACAAACCGTGTTCAACAAGCTTGAACGCACCCGCCAAATGATGAAAGTGTCCGAGGAGCTTCTGACGCTGCGCACGGAATCGCGCCGTGTTTCCACGCAGCAATTCCAGGAAGGCACCGTTCTCCGGTCGCAGCTCGACACTGCCGCCGCGCACGAACTGGAGGCCAGGACCCTGCTCCTGCAGTCTCAATTGGACTACATTCAGGCGCGCGACGAAATGACGGAGGCGATGGGCAGTACACCTGAATAGACTGATGAAAGTTTTTCCGCACATCGGTCGCATCGGTAATGAGAGCCAGGGGGAGAAATCTTAGTGAGACCCGGTCGAGACGAAACTGCGAAGTACTACGAACTCACAACCGTGCAGTGATTTTGGGGCATTTGAATCCTCCACCTAATTCGCTCAAATGGATATAAAATCAGGGCGTTAGCTTGCGTGGGGCCCGTAGCTCAGCGGTTAGAGCAGCGGACTCATAATCCGTTGGTCCTAGGTTCAAATCCTAGCGGGCCCACCACCATCTTTTCGAACTTTTAACAGTTCAGCGGACGTTGCTCCCGCGCGTTTGCTCGATGGCTGCGGCGTCGAAATCGTTTGCGTCGCGTCAGAAACTCGGGTGCTGGGCCAATCTCCAGGACCACATCAGGAACGAGGTCGATGTGAGGTCGATCGCCGGTTCGGTCGTGCTGTAAGACTGCATATTGTCCTGATAGACCGCTGTTTGCGAGGCGTTAAACGCGCCATCGTTCCCGTTAAATTTTTTGAAGGTGTCTACGCCGTTTGCCGGGCAGAGAATCATGCCGGTGACGACGCCTGAAGTGGCAGCACTGGCTGGACCCTCGGAAGCCGCGCCCCAAAGTACCGGCGTGCCGCCGGAAGTTCCATCCAGCGCGCCTGCCAGGTTCGCGACCTGATGCTGGATACAATTCGGGAACGTGATCCCGTCGCCCACGATAAACGATGAACCCCAGGCATTCGTGCCCAAGATGTTGGCCAGCCATCTCTGCGAATAGGTGTCGTAGCCCTTGTTCTGCGTCAAATAATGCGCCTCACTTGCCATCACCGACAGGCCGGCGCCGTGGGAAGTGAGGTCGCCGGAATTCCATTCGTACCCCAAGCCCCAGGGATCCGTGCCGGCTTGGGCGATCGCATCCGACACTTGCTGGAGGAATTGCTGGCGAATACTCGACTGCGAAACCGCCAAGCCATCGGGATTCCCTGCCATTTCAAGAGCTCGATACAGTTCGAAGTGTGCCAGGCCGCTCACGTCGTACAGGTTCAGCGTGTCGGTGAACCCCGCATCGTAAACATTCGTGACGTAGTTCCTAGCAAACTGGGCCGCTTGCCGCAGGTAGTCCATCGGATTCGTGTGCGGCAGTCCGGCCGGCAAGTTTTCGGCACCCCTGGCACACTGCAGCGCGAAGTACAGCTCGGTTGCGCCGAGTTCCATATCGTCTTCCCAGACATCTTCCGGGTAGCCGTCAAAGGGAGAAATGGTCAGCAGGCAGTTCGCGCACGAGCCCGAACCTACCGTAGGCGCAGGATCCGGATATGAGGTATCGGCGAGCGCGAAAATATCCTCCGCATTCTTGATGCACCTACTCGCCAGCGCAGGATTCGTGTTGTGGTTGAGCTGGTAGCACAGCGCAAAGTCCGCCGCTAAGCGGCCCGCCAAATTCGGGCTAATGGCCGAGCCTGCAGGGGCTGCGAGGTACACCGGACGATCGCAGATGAAAAACGTGGTGAACGGATCGCAAGGTTGCGGGTCTCCGGATTGTTCGAAATTGTCGGCTGCTTGCGGCAGGGTCCAGATGTCGTACTCGCTGATCAAGCAGTAAGGTGTGACATACGTTCCGCCACAGTTTCCCGTGGCCGAACTAGGGTCTCCCTCGCCGTAGTAATCCCAATCCTGCGAGTTATCCACTTGGTAGTACAGCGTTTGCGTCTGGTCATTCCACATCTTCATTAGCCAGTTGACCCCAAACGCCGCTTCCTTTGTGAAGTCCGAGGATACCGGGGCGCCCGGCCCGCTGTTGCTGGCGAAAGAAACAGAGCCCGGCGGAGTGGGAGGATTCACCTGAGCGTACGCGCCCATCTGGTTCGGAAAGTCGCGAATGCCTATCTGCATCAGTGCCGCGGTGTAGCTGGTGGTTTCGACGTATTTCTCGTAGTCGCCAGCGTCCCACCATCCGCCGGATGCATCGATGTTCGGAAGCTTGGCGGACACCAAGGGCAGTGCAGGGGGAACGTTGTCGTTAAAGTCGTTGGTGTCGAGTGGGGGCGTTTCGTAAACGTGTGCGTTGGCGTCCTTCAGGTGCCCGGGTTCGGTGCGCAGCGCGTTGGGCACAAAGTTCGCTCCGTCGCGCTCAGTTTCGTAGAAAAATAGCGTGTTCAGGAGCAAGCCGGAATAGAGCGCCTCCGGGCAATCCACGGCGAAGCGCGGCGATGAGGCCGCGACCGGCCCGGAAACCGAAATGGTGTAGAGGTCGCCTCCTGGAACCGCGAAGTCGAGCGCGTAGACGTCATACACTTCTGTCTTGCTGTGGCTCCACGTACCCAGCAACGCGCCGACCGGTGCGGAATACGCGGTGGCGCCTTTCGAGTTGAGCACCTTAAAGCTCGCTCCGCTTTCCGCAGTCGTGGACATCAGGTACGCGCGAAATGGCGTAGCACCCGTTTCGTAGCCGGCTTGACTTACGCGCACGTAAGCTGACTGCGCTCGCGCGGCCGGAGTGCCCGCAAGCAACGCGAGTACGAAACCGGCAACGGAAAGGAGTCGAAGGGCGTTGAGGCGGGAGTGGGAAGAGAACATGGCTTCCTCCTTGGCCGCGGGGATTTGGCCGTATTAAATGCGTTTAATACCGGGAAATTCTGCTCCTGTGCTTTTAGAGTGTCAAGGGAAGACTCGAGAATCTCACCCCATCGAACAACTTGGCCGTGACGGCAAAAGGGCCATTCCCGACGTCGCCCGCGTAGCTTTCAGAGCGGGGCTTGATCCCCGGACACGTTGGGCGGAATCCTTCGTGCTTTGCACTTGTTCTGTATATCGGTGGCTCTGAAGAAGTGGCAAAATGCAGTGGCTGGGATCGTCCTACTAGAGTCTCCGACCATGCGCCTCTTCCCCGACGAGCGGCACAACGCGAATGCCTTGTGCAGTCGGATTTCCGACGACCGGAGTGAAAGACGAAGAACACGTTTGCGAAATTGTGGCCCTCCTTGCGATTTTATCTGGAAGAGAATTGCCCCGATCATTCTCGGCTTTCTGCTGGGTGGTTGCCGGCTGTGGCAAGCCAAGTCGGAACCTTCGATCGAATTCAGCAGGGTCCCGCCGGCGGCGGAGGGTGGTCCAGACAAGCTGGACGTTATCCAAGGGCGGGTGATTGGCGCGCGTCCTGGGCAGGAGATCGTCTTGTATGTTAAGAGCGGAACCTGGTGGGTTCAGCCAACGGTCGGCGAGCCCTTCACAGAGATTCGCTCGGACGCTACGTGGATCAATTCGACGCATCTTGGAACGCAGTATGCTGCCTTGCTCGTCGAGCCAGAATTTCATCCCACAACTCGGTTGAAAGAACTGCCGGCTATAGGCGGTGGCGTGGCCGCTGTAGCGCTTGCCGAAGGCGTACAATCTGGAACCGCCGTTTCGAAGAGTCTGCAATTTAGCGGATACGATTGGAGAATTCGGAATGCTCCTAGCGACCGCGGCGGCCTGAACAATTACGATGCGGACAACGCCTGGACCGATTCGCGTGGAGCGCTGCATCTCCGTATAGCCAAGACTTCCGGCCAATGGACGTGCGCGGAAGTCACCCTGACGCGCAGTCTAGGGTACGGATCGTATTCCTTCATCGTGCAGGACACTTCGAGCCTCGAGCCCGCAGCCGTTTTTAGCATGTTTACGTGGGACTACGGCGGTAAGGAGCAGAACAATCGCGAAATGGATATCGAGGTCTCTCGCTGGGGCGATCCGGCAAGCAAGAACGCGCAATATGTGGTCCAACCTTTTTATATCCCCACAAACGTCGCGCGGTTTACGGTGCCTTCGGGAGTACTGACGCATTCCTTCCGCTGGGAACCGGGACGAGCGTCGTTTCGGACTGTCCCAGGGGCCGGCAGAACTGCGGCGACACAGGCTGTCGCCGAACACGTTTTCACGTCGGGAGTCCCATCCCCGGGTATTGAGTGTGTCCGTATCAATCTATATATCTTCCAGGGGACTAAAAACGCGCTGCAACACGGAGCCGAGGTTGTCATCGATAAATTCGAATACCTTCCGTGAGCGGAAGACCGGACGCCGCTGGTTCTATGAGTGGATCTTGACGGTCCTGGTCGTCGTGTGTTTCGTGAACACCGCAGATGCGTTGGACGCAAATGAAGCCATATCCCAGTACCTGCGCGACCAGTGGGGTGCCGAAGAGGGTTTTCCAGGCGGAACGGTTTACGCCATCGCCCAGACCCCGGACGGATACCTCTGGATAGGCACGGAAAATGGCCTCGTTCGCTTCGACGGCGTTAACTTCGTTCTATTTCGCAACGCAGCAACTTTTCCGGCAGGGCCTGTTTTGGGACTAGCGGTAGATAGCGAAGGAAATTTATGGATCCGCCAGGAGGGTCCGAAGTTGCTGCGCTATCACGACGGCGTATTTCGGGATGTCCTAACAAGTTTGGAGCAGAGAGAAGCCAGTGTGACGGCTATGAGTCGAGGGGAAAACGGGCAAATCCTCTTTACAACGCTCGTGAATGGCACTTTCCGATACCACGCGGGAACATTCGTCCCGCTCGCATCCGTGGCTGAGCTACCTAAACTTATTATTTCCCTAGCCGAAACGGCCGACGGCACGATCTGGTTGGGCTCCAAAGATTCGGGGCTGTTCTACTTGAGCGCAAGTCGAGTCTATGGGACCGCGAATGGATCGATAGACAGAAAGATTAACGCTATTCTCCCGGCGGCTAACCACGAGTTGTGGATCGGTACGGACGACGGCGTTGTGCGTTGGAACGGCAGCGAATTCTCCCGGCCCGATGTTTCCCGTACGCTCGACCATGTACAGGTCCTAGTGATGGTTAGGGACCGCGAATCGAACATTTGGGTGGGGACATCCACGGGTCTCTCACGGCTCAACGCCAGAGGCGTTTCTTCCCTGGAGCAAAGCGACCGGTGGATAACTGGGCCAGTAACGGCTCTGCTTGAAGATCGCGACGGAAATCTCTGGGTCGGAACTACGCAAGGTATCGGGCGTCTTCGCAACAGCATGTTCACGACCTATTTCGGAGCGGGAGCGCTGCCGTCGCAAAACAACGGACCGATCTTCGCCGACTCGGATAACCGCACGTGGTACGCTCCTTTGGATGGTGGACTGTACTGGCTAAAGGAAGGGCGCGTTGGCCGCGTGACAAATGCCGGGTTGCTTCAAGATGTGGTCTATTCGATATCGGGAGGCAAGCGCGAGTTGTGGATCGGCCGACAAAAGGGCGGTCTGACCCATCTGCGCTACGAAGGAAGTTCGTTCACCGGTGAGACTTACACCCACGTAGACGGGCTGGCCCAGAACAGCGTTTATGCAGTTCATCAGAATCGGGATGGCACTGTATGGGCGGGCACCCTTAGCGCTGGCGTCAGCAATTTCCGGAGCGGAAAGTTCACCATGTACACCACCGCGGATGGGTTGGCGTCGAATACGATTGCCTCGATCACCGAGGCTTCCGATGGAACGATGTGGTTTGGGACACCCAACGGTTTAAACGCCTTCTCGAAAGGGAAATGGCGAACCTATACCAGTGAAGACGGCCTGCCGCCAGGGACTGTGAATTGTCTGTTACAAGACTCGGCTGGCGTGCTGTGGATCGGAACCGAAAATGGGCTGGCCTTCAACACGTCGGACAGCTTCCAGATCCCTCGCGAAGTGCCAGAGTCCCTGCACGAGCAAATTTTTGGAATCGAGGAGGACAAGACCGGCTCGCTGTGGATAGCAACCTCGAATCACGTGCTGAGGGTCGATCGAGAAAAACTGCTAAGTCTTACCGTTACGGACGCGGACGTGAGGGAATACGGCCCGGCGGACGGACTGCGTGGCGTAGAGGGTGTCAAACGGTATGAATCGGTGGTCAAGGACTCGCTCGGACGGATTTGGTTTTCGACGAACCGCGGTATTTCCTTCATCAGTCCAACGTCGATGATGGAGTCCGCCCCTGCACTGGTTCATGTCGAGGGAATTTCGGCGGATGGCCGGCAATTCAATTTGGGAGACGTCGTTCGCATTCCCGCTCCTCATCAGAGGATCGTGCTCAGCTATTCAGGCCTGAGTCTCTCGGTTCCTGGGCGGGTCAGGTTTAAGTACAAACTGGACGGCTTCGATCCCGACTGGAGCGAGCCCACCGCCGCCCGCGAGGCAAGTTATACCAACCTCGCTTCAGGTTCGTATCGATTCCACGTGGTCGCCAGCAACAGCGACGGTATTTGGAATGGTTCGGAATCTACTCTTCTATTTGAAATCGATCCCGTGTTCTGGCAATCCTGGTGGTTCCGGCTCTCCAGCATTTTGATCGTTGCACTTGCGATTCTGATGTTCTTTCGGCTGCGCGTGTTGGGACTGACAAAGCAAATGAATATGCGCTTTGAAGAACGCCTCGCGGAACGCACCCGCATAGCGCAGGAACTGCACGACACCCTGTTGCAGGGCTTTCTGAGCGCCTCCATGCAGTTGCATGTCGCGAATGATATTCTGCCCGTGGATTCGCCCGCGAAACCTTTTGTCGGGCGGATTCTCGAACTGATGGGTCGCGTTATCGATGAGGGCCGGAATGCCGTCCGCGGACTCCGTCTGCCCAAGAGCGAGGATCTCGAACAGGCGTTTTCGCGGATTCCCCAAGAGATCGCGGTCGGAGAAGGAACCGATTATCGCGTCTTCGCGGAAGGAGAAGCGCGCCCGTTACGCCCTGCGGTCCGCGAGGAAATATACCGGATCGGTCGCGAAGCAGTGGTAAACGCGCTCCGCCACTCGCGGGGAAGCAAGGTCGAAGTCGAACTCGAATATTCGCCGGGTTACTTGCGACTTCTCGTACGTGATAATGGCACCGGCATCGACCCTGAGGTGGTCGGTGCCGGACGCGAGGGGCACTGGGGGTTATCGGGCATGCGCGAGCGTGCCGATCGAATTGGCGCTAGACTCCGAGTCTTGAGCGGTGCGTCCGTGGGGACGGAGATTGAATTGTCCGTTCCTGATCACATCGTCTTTGAGTTCCCGCCTTCAGACGCCAGATGGGGATGGCTCTCGAAGCTAAAGCTTCGAATGCTGTGGGGAAACCAACCGAAGGCGGAAAGCGAGAGACAAAATGAGCGAGCAAGCGCCCATTCGCATTCTCAGCGTCGATGATCATCCTTTACTACGCGAGGGACTCGCTGCGGTCATTGACAACCAGCCGGACATGCAGGTTATCGCCCAGGCGGCGAACGCGAAAGATGCCGTCGAGCAATACCGCAAACACAAGCCCGACGTTACGCTTATGGACCTTCGACTTCCGGACCAAAGCGGAATCGATACGCTGACCGCGATTCGAGCGGAATTCCCCGATGCGCGTGTCATCATGCTGACAACATTCGAAGGCGATGTGGAAATAAAGCGTGCTTTGGAGGCCGGCGCCCGAGGCTACCTGCTTAAAAGCATGCCCCCCAAAGAATTGGTTGAGGTTATTCGTCAAGTGCATGTAGGCAAAAAGAGGGTCCCTCCCCAATTGGCCGCTCAACTCGCTGAGCATATGAGCGACGAAGGCCTCACCGATAGGGAGGTCGAGGTTCTCGGCCAAATCGCCGGCGGAAATCGGAATCGGGATATCGCCGAACGCCTCTTCATTTCTGAGGAGACCGTGAAGGTCCACATCAAACACATCATGGAGAAGCTCGGCGCAAGCGATCGCACCCAGGCGGTTGCTATCGGCGTACGCCGCGGAATTATCCAGCTTTAAGAGCCACATTTCAGCCCAAAACCGATACCCCGAAAGTGGCACGAAAAGATAACGGAATGTTGGGTTTCGCCACCAGCTAGTCTCGCGGTATCTTCGTTGGATAGGTCTAAGGGCTCTCCAGGGAGACTTCGCTGCAAAGGCTATTTTCCACGTTTCCTGGCGGCTGGCCGGGAGCAGCGCTGCTGTTGCTGCGAGTAACGATTGGTGTCGAAGCGATGGTGCAGGGAGTTTTCTATTTGTCCCATGGCAGCACCTGGACTTTGGGGGCTCTGTTTTCCTGCCTGCTGCTGGCGACCGGTGGTGTGTGCCTCGTCATCGGATTCCTGACTCCCGTTGCTTGCATTTTGGCTGCGATCGCCACCATCGGTAACGCGATTTCTTTGCTTTCGCCGCCGGCCGGGAACCTCTTTGACAGCAAGTTAGTGTCTTTCGAGATGATTGTGATCGCTGCTGCAATCGCCTTGTTGGGCCCGGGGGCCTTCTCACTGGATGCGCGTCTCTTCGGGCGACGCGAGATTGTAATTCCCCCGTTGCATCGTGGACCTGAGTCCTGATTCTTGTTGGGGCTACGTTTGCCGCTTGCCGCGCAATTCCTTGTATAATTCCTTCTGTTCGCGTCGACTTGTCAATATCTCGAAAGTGGTATTCCCAACCAGCCTTGGAGTGGTAGCCAAAAAACATTCTATTGCGTGATGTTTTCTTCGCCACCGCCCTGCAGAATCGCTTCCAGGTTGGCAATGGATTCGGCACCGTTCGAAATCTAGGCGCTGCAACCTGGAGGGTTAGTCGTGGCAAGCATCTCCTGTTCTTTAGCATCCGCAAACGATCAGTTCATGGGCGGTCAAGAAGCATCCGAGGCGCACCTGGTGTCCGAAGCAAAGAAAGGGCATCAAGGCGCCCTTGGAGAGCTTTGCGAGCGACACTTCCAGAAATTATTTCGTACTGCCCTTCGCATTACCAGAAATCGCGAAGATGCCGAAGACGCGCTTCAAGACTCTTTCTTGAGCGCCTTCGTTCACATACGAAAGTTCGATGGTAGGTCTAGCTTTTACACTTGGCTCACGCGCATTGCCATCAATTCCGCGCTGATGAAGCTTCGAAAGAACCGCGCCTGTCGCGAAATTTCTATCGACGAGCCCATAGATATCGGCGAAGAGCAGGTGCACTGCGAACCTGCCGACAGCTCTCCAGACCCCGAAGCACGTTGCGGGCAGCACGAACGTGCAAAGATGATCACCGGCGCTGTGCGCCTCTTGCGTCCGGCCATCCGGCAAGCGGTGGAAATTCGACATTTGCAGGAGTTTTCCATCAAGGAGACAGCACAGGCTTTGGGAATCTCTGTGGAAGCGACCAAAGGTCGTTTGTTTCATGCCAGGGTTGCGCTACGTAAAGCGTCGCGGCGGAGCGGCATAGGGCAACTTCGCGGCCGCCGGCAGAACGAGCTTTTCTGGACGCGGCATGAGGCGCAGCGCCAAGCGTCGGCCTGATGGGCAAGTACACCAGTCCAAAGGTGATCTGAGGTTATTTGCGAGTGGGCAGCGTGATCGTTGACTTCGCGGCCGACCTCGAACTTCCGGGCATCAACAAGTCTGACGAGAGAGAGCTTGGGAAAAGGAGAACAGGATGATCCTAAGTGCATTTACTCTCTTTCATGTCTTGTTGAGCTTGGCGGGAATCGTCTCAGGATTCGTTGTGGCGTTCGGTCTGCTCACAGCAAAATGGTTCGAAGAGTGGACGGCCGTCTTTCTGTGGACAACTGTGGCCACCAGCGCGACTGGGTTCCTCTTCCCGTTCCATCGCTTTCTGGCGTCCCATGCTCTCGGCATCCTTTCGTTCATCGTTCTGGCGGTGGCGCTCTACGCGCGCTATACACGCCAGCGCGTTGGTGCGTGGCGCCGCACGTACGGGGTTACCGCGATAATCGTCCTCTACCTGAATGTCTTCGTCTTGGTCGCGCAGCTCTTCAGGAAGGTGCCGGTTCTCGAGGCGTTAGCGCCAACGCAGTCGGAACCGTTTAAGATGACACAACTCGTCGTCTTGGCGACCTTCGTCGGGCTCGGGGCTTTCGCGACGCTCCGGTTCCGCGACGAACAACTCCGCACGACCTAAGGAGATATCTCCTCCTCGTCACCCCGGGGTGAGGCGCAGTGCGACCAGTTGAGAAGTGGACTCTATAGCGTTAAAGTACATTTCTCTTACGACACAGCAGACGGCTCTCTAGCTGTATCCAAGAGTTCCGATGCCGGGAGGTTGCGCCATCCGGATTCGAAAGTGAGAGCCTCAAATCCAACGGCTTGACTGGCCGGACAGGTTTCACCCAATGGTTTTGAAGGCCTACACAAATCTGAGCGCTGACACAGTGGATGCGGAAATCCGAACAGATTGATCTTTAGCAGGGGCTTGCTGCCGGGGGGAACATGAACACACTTTCAAAATACAAATTCTGGATTGGCGGAGCATTTTGCTTGCTCGTCATCGGTTTGGTTATTGGAGCCGTACGTCCAAAGCGCGTATCGGGAGCGCAACCGAGCGCTTCGCCGGACGTAGAGGTCGTGCAGGTGGAGCAAAAGGAGGTTCCGATTTATGGCGAGTGGATCGGCACGCTCGACGGATTCTCCAACGCCGACGTCAGAGGACAAGTCACGGGCTACCTGATGCGGCAGGGCTACCAGGAAGGAGCTTTCGTCAAGAAAGGTCAATTGCTCTTCGAGATTGATCCGCGTCCATTTCAAGCGGCGCTTGACCAGGCACTGGGACAGCTGGCACAGGCGAAGGCTGCGCTTGCCAACGCCCAGGCCGTGCAAGGCCGGACCGAACTCGACGTAAAGCGTTACACCCCGCTTGCGAAAGAGCAAGCCGCCAGCCAGCAGGATCTCGACAACTCCGTCCAGAACAACTTGGCAGCCGTGGCAACCGTGGCCACCGCCGAAGCTCAAATCAAGACGAGCGAAGCTGCTGTCGAAACGGCTAAGATCAACCTGGATTTCACGCGCCTTATCGCGCCCATCGACGGCATTGCCGGGCAGGCTCAGCTTCAAGTAGGCGCCCTGATTAGTCCGGGCAGCGGACCGGTGACCTCGGTGTCCACCGTCGACCCCATCAAAGTTTATTTCACCGTCGGCGAGCCGCAGTACCTCGCGTGGAGAAAACGGTACCCGACAGAGACCTCGCGGCAGGCGGCGGACAAGAATTTGCGCCTGGTGCTCATTTTGGCCGACGGCTCAACCTACGACCACACGGGCACATTCTACTTTGCGGACCGCCAGGTCAATGAAGGTACTGGAGCAATTCGTATCGCTGGATTATTTCCCAATCCCGGGAATGTTCTGCGCCCTGGAGGTTACGGCAAAGTTCGCGCGGTCATCCGAGTCGAGCCGGACGCCTTGCTTGTGCCTCAGCGCGCGGTCACCGAACTGCAAGGCGGCTATCAAGTCGCAGTGGTGGACGACCAAGACAAAGTGAGTATTCGGTCAGTCAAGGTCGGCGATCGTGTCGGCGCAGATTGGGTCATTGCGCAAGGACTAAAGCCAGGCGAACACGTGGTTGCTGAAGGCGTGCAGAAGGTCCGCCCGGGGATGCAGGTGAAGCCAAAGCCATTCGCCGCGGGAACTCAGGGAAGGTAATCCGATGTCAAAATTCTTTATCAATCGTCCTATCGTCGCCATGGTGATTTCGATTGTCATGGTCATTGTTGGTTCGATTACAATCCTGAGCTTGCCGGTCGCGCAGTTTCCCAACATCGCTCCGCCGGAGATTCAAATCCTGGCGACCTACGTCGGCGCGGACGCCCAAACCCTGGAACAAGCCGTTGCGACGCCCATTGAGCAGCAAATGAGCGGCGTAGACAACATGAATTACATGTATTCGCTGAATGCCACCGGCAACTCGACCACCAGCCTGATCGTGGACTTCGACGCCAAAACCGATCCGAACACGGATTACATTCTGGCGCAAAGCCGTGAAACGTTGGCTGCTTCCCAGCTTCCCGTGGACGTCAACAATTACGGGGTCACCGTCCGAAAGTCGGTAACTGCTCCTCTCACCTTGATCGCGGTGTACTCGCCGCATGGAACGTACGACGCCAACTTCTTGGCGAATTATGCCTACATCAATCTTGTGGATCCGATCCTCCGTTCGCCGGGCATCGGCAACGTTCAGGTCTTTGGCTCCGGCCAATACGCGATGCGTTTGTGGGTGAAGCCCGACCAGTTGGCCAAGCTGGGCGTCACCGTCCCGGAAATCGTCAGCGCCATTCAAGCGCAAAACACCGTTAACCCGGCGGGGAAGGCGGGCGGCGAACCCGCGCCCAAGGGTCAGGAATTTACCTACTCGGTTCTAGCGCAAGGCCGCTTGGTGTCCACGGAAGAATTCGGCCAGATCGTCGTCCGCGAGACTCCCGACGGAGGCACCGTACGGGTTCGCGATGTCGCTCGCATCGAGTTGGGTTCGCAGGACTATAGCGTCGCTGGACGCTTCAATGGAAAGCCGAGCGCCGTTATTGCCACTTACCAACTGCCGGGGTCGAACGCGGTGGATGCGGCCGCCGGCGTCAATAAGCTCATGGCGAAGATGAAGGAACGCTTCCCGGAAGACTTGGATTATGTCGTTGCTCTCGACACCACGCGCTCGGTCACCGAAGGAATGAAGGAAATCGTCGTAACGCTGGTAATCGCCCTAGGGCTGGTGATCCTGGTGGTCTACATTTTCTTGCAAGGCTGGCGCGCCACGCTGATTCCGCTCCTGGCCGTACCCGTCTCGCTGGTGGGGACGTTCATACTTTTCCCGGTCTTCGGTTTCTCCATCAACACGCTTTCTCTTTTCGGCCTGGTGCTCGCGATCGGTCTCGTGGTGGACGACGCCATCGTTGTGGTTGAAGGTGTTGAGCGCCACATCGAGGAGGGCGTGACGCCGAAGGACGCCGCCTTGAAAGCCATGGAAGAACTTTCTGGCCCCGTTGTGGGCATCGCTCTGGTCCTCTCCGCCGTCTTCGTGCCAACTGCCTTCATTCCTGGAATCACCGGCAAGCTTTACCAGCAATTTGCCGTCACCATCGCGATTTCCGTGCTGCTTTCCGCATTCAATGCGCTCACCCTCAGCCCCGCGCTCGCCGCCCTGCTGCTCAAGCCGAAGACACCGAGCCGGGGATTGCTGCAACGATTCTTCGATTGGTTCAATCGCGTGTTCGAGCGTGCCACTGACGGCTACGTAAGTTGGAGCGCGGTCCTGGTTCGCAAGACCGTCGTCGTGGTCGCCTTGCTTATTCTCTTTTGCGTCGGAGGTGGTTTTTTTGCCAGCCGAATCCCGTCGAGCTTCCTTCCAGACGAAGATCAGGGCTACGCCTACGTCAATGTGCAACTACCGAACGGAGCTTCACTGGAACGCACTACCGCCGTTACCGCCGATGTGGAAAAAATCCTGATCAATACTCCGGGAGTCCAGCACGTTACCACCTTTGTGGGCTTCAGTTTGCTGAGTTTCGTTCGCACCAGCTATAACTCCACGTTCTTCGTGACCTTCAAGCCCTGGGATGAACGCAAGACGCGAGCCGAGCAATTTCAATCGCTCAAGGCTCATCTGAACCAGCAGTTGAGCAGGCTGCCCACCGCAGTTGCCTTCGGATTTTCCCCGCCGGCCATTCCCGGTGTGGGCACTGCGGGTGGGTTCACCTTCATGCTCGAAGACCGCTCGGGCGGCGATATTCAGTTCCTCTCCAAGAACCTAAGCACTTTTCTTGAAGCCGCCCGCAAGCGCCCGGAAATCGCCAGCCTCAGCACTACATTTTTGGCCAGCGTCCCGCAGGAGTTTGTCGACGTGGACCGCGACAAAGTGCTGAAACAAGGTGTGGCCCTCAACGATGTCTATCGCACCATTCAGGCCTTCATGGGGGGCTATTTCATCAACTATTTCAATCGCTTCGGCCGTCAGTGGCAGGTTTATATCGAAGCGGAAAACGGAGACCGCGCCAATCCCGAAAACGTTGGGCAGTTCTATGTCCGCAACAACAAAGGAGACAACGTCCCCCTTTCCACCCTGACCACCATCAAGCCGCGCCTCGGCCCGGAATTTACGTTGCGCTTCAACGAATACCGCTCCGCGCAGATCAATGGGAGCGCCGCGCCGGGCTTCAGCGCCGATCAGGCCACCGCCGCCCTCGAGGACGTCTTTAAGCAGACCATGCCGCGAGAGATGGGTTTCGACTATTCGGGTATGTCCTTCCAGGAACAGAAAGCGCGCGAAGGTGTGCCCGCCCCGGTGATCTTTGGACTGTCGTTGCTCTTCGTCTTTCTGATTCTCGCGGCGCTCTATGAAAGCTGGACGCTGCCTTTCAGCGTTCTCTTGAGCACGCCAGTGGCGGTCTTTGGAGCTTTTGGAATTCTTTTATTGCGCCGCTTCTTGCTGGGAATTTTTCTCCCGCCCTATATGGTCCAGATCGAAACGGATGTCTATTCGCAAATTGGGCTGGTTATGCTTATCGGCTTAGCCGCCAAAAATGCGATCTTGATCGTCGAGTTCGCCAAGGACGAGTTCGAAAAGGGAAAGCCTCTGGCGGACGCCGCGCTCGAAGGAGCCCGGCTTCGCCTGCGGCCGATTTTGATGACCTCTTTTGCATTCATTCTCGGCTGCGTGCCGCTGTGGACGGCGAGTGGCGCCGGGGCAGTTGCCCGCCAAATTATGGGCACTACGGTAATCGGCGGGATGCTGGCCGCCAGCTTGATCGGCATCTTCTTCGTGCCCGGTATCTTCTACCTCGTGGAGAAATGGTCGGGCGCCAGGAACGAGCCTGCCTCGGGAACTTTACCGGCACAGCCCGCCCCAGCGCCGGCGGACTGACATGCACGAATCCGAGAGAGGGGTGCCACGCGGACCCCGCGTGTGCAAAAGACGAACAGCGAGGCAATCTATGAGAAAACCAGCGCCATTCCCGCTCGCCATCATGGTTTCAAGTTTAGTCGCTGCGTGCGCCGTCGGCCCGAACTACCATCGACCGGCGGTTCCAACTCCCACGGCCTACCGTGATCTCGGCGACAACTCACAGGTCCCCGCTCAAACGGCATCCTATGCCGATCTTTCTTGGTGGCAGGTCTTCCAGGACCCGCAATTACAAGAGCTGATCCGCATCGCCTTGAAGCAAAACTATGACTTGCTGCGGGCCACCGAGCGCATCAACGCCGCGCGCGCCCAGGTCACCGTAACGCGTTCCAGTCTATTTCCCCAGGTCCAAGGTGACGGCGCTTTCCAAGGCGGAAAAGAAGGTACTTTCCAAACCAAGTACAATTTTCTGGGTCTGACCGCCGACGCAGCGTTCCAGTTGGACTTCTTCGGCAGGCTGCGACGTGCGACCGAGGCTGCGCGCGCCCAACTCCTGGCGACCCAGGATGCCCAGCAGACGGTCATATTAACGGTCGTGAGCGATGTGGCCAGCGACTATTTCGCGCTCCTGCAACTCGACCTTCAACTCCAAATCACCCGTGACACCGTCAAGACCCAGGAAGACTCGGTGAAGCTCAACAATCTTCGCGTCCAGCACGGAGTGGCGACAAAGCTCGACGTTTTACAGGCTCAGCAAGTTCTCGATTCAGCGAATGCTGCCGTTCCAGACTTGGAGCGGCAAATCGCGCAGGAAGAAAATGCCATCAGCATTCTCCTCGGCAACTACCCGCAGGGCGTGCCGCGTGGCCGCCCGCTCGTCGAGCAGTCACTTCCTCCCGAAGTACCGCCGGGTCTGCCTTCCACTCTACTGGAGCGCCGGCCCGATATTCGCGAGGCCGAACAACTCCTGATCGCTGCGAACGCCGAAATCGGAGTCGCCAAAGCCCAATTCTTTCCACAAATCTCGCTGACCGGCTCCGGCGGCGGCGCCTTCGGGCGGAGCAGCGCATTCTCTGGGCTGATGAGCTCGCAAATCGGGACCTGGTCCTACGGTGCCCAAGTGACCCAGCCTATTTTCACAGGGGGAGCTCTTCGCGGAAACCTGCGCCTAGCCGAGTCGCAGCATCAACAGGCGCTGATCGCTTACCGGCAAGCCATTCAGCAAGCGTTCGGGGATGTATCCGACGGGCTGATCGCCTATCAGAAGTTCCATCAGGTCCGGGTTCGCGAAGAGGATAGCGTCGCGGATTTGCAGGAGTCCGTGCGCCTCTCCAATATGCGCTACAAAGGCGGCACGACCACCTATCTCGAAGTCCTGGACGGCCAACGCTCGCTCTTTACCGAGGAACTCACACTCGCCCAGGCCCGCGGCACCGAGTACCAGAGTCTCGTGCAACTTTACAGGGTGCTCGGCGGAGGCTGGCAGCAATAGTCGGCGAATATCAGTCGCTCGAGAAAAGCCGTGGCGGCGCCAGAGTTTTCTTCATTTCCACCAATCTTGGTGTCCACCGAGTGTGAACGTGACCCCGGTTCGAATGGTGAACGGCAAGGCGGGAAATCCAAAAGCCGCCTGATAGTGTTCGCTAAAGAGATTTTCGATGCCGGTATAGACCCTGGCGTAGGAGGTCACGGAATAAGCTAGACTCAGGTCAAACTTTTGATAGCCCGGCGCCAGGTTACGGTTTGGAAGAAGCAAAGTGTTTCCGAAGAAGCCGTCTTCCAGAAAAGTGCTGTCGTCGCGCCGGCCCACGAGGTAGCCGCTGAACGCCGTGTTAAATCTCTTGCGGCTGTACCTCAGAATCAGATTCCCGGAGTGCGGCGCTTGAAGGAAGGGCCGCGCTCCCTGCAGCGGCGAAAACGCGCCGATGGGAATATTCGGGAATAGGGGATTGATTGCGGGCTCTCCGAAAGCCTTGGTGGTGACGGCGTCGAGGTATGTGTAGGCGCCTTGGAAGATCAGACCATGCCCCAGGTCGATCTTCGATTCGAGTTCGGTTCCCAAAGCGCGATCGGATGAAGCATTCACGTAGGCTCCGAACGGCGCTGCGGCCGCCGCATCGGGTGGCACCCCGATCGAAACCAGTTCTGGTTGGTCGAGGAAAGCGATCAGGTTGTAGAAGCGGTTGTAGAAGTAGGTTAGGCCGACAATCGCACGACCCTTCCACAAACTTTGCTCCACCCCGAAATCCGATGTCTTGCTTCTTTCCGGGCCGATAGGTGAAACATCAAATTGCGCAATCTGCGCGGGCGTGAGCAGCGCGAACAGCGCATTCGCCTGTTCGAAGGTGCTTGGCTCTTTAATGCCCTTGCCGAAATTGAACTTGAGCTTCGTTTCACCGAGAAATCTGGCACCCGACGGCCTGCGAAGATAATAAGCGGCCGACACGCGTGGAGATGCCGCGAAACCAAAAACAGCATTGTTCTCCAGCCCCACGCCGCCAGTGAGGAATAGCCGGTGCGCCACGCTTCCGTGGCCTTCCAGAAAAGAGCTGTAATTGTTGCGGGTGATTCCTTCGCCATCTTCGTGCTCGCAGCGAAAACCGGCGACACCGGTCCAGTCGTGAAAGAAGCGATACTCGGACTGGGCGTATACAGAGCGGCGTCCTTCGTAGTCGGGCGAGATTTCAGGATAAGTGCCAAAGAAATCGAGAATGGCTTGGCCGGTGACACTATACCCGTTGGCTCCCTTGATGGTGACCACGTTCCCCAGGTAATTTGGTTGTCCGGTTCCAAACGGGTCGAAGGGTTCGCCTGTGGGGAACGGAGTAACGAACAAAGAATAGAATTGGGCGAATGCGAATTGTACGGAGTTGTGCCAGCGCTCGGTGGTTTGCTGCTGGGCGGTGCCGCCGACGTACATATTTTGATTCCTCTGGTTGGAGTTGTCCGAAATGCCATAAAAGGCGATCGCGTTGGGGCTTCCGAGGTCTGTCGTGGTGCGGCGCACGGTAATGCGAATTCCGGTGGTCGGGGCGACATTCCACCCCAGGTTGGCGCTGACGGTGGCGTTGTGAAAAAAGTCGTTGGGATAGCTGCCCTGCGTGTCAAAGCGCGAAAATTCCGAGAAGTAGTCGAACTGACGAAATGCGCCGCTGAGCGAGACATCTTCGTTCAACGTGCCAAAATTTCCGCCGTCAACGGAGTACTTCAATTCCGGGATCGGGGTGCTGCCACGCGGTGAGGTAACGTTGACGACGCCGCTCAGCGCGTCGCTTCCGTACAGCACGCTGTTCGAGCCCCGCAGAACTTCCACGCTGCTGACTCCGCTATTGGAGAGCTGCGCGAAATCGAACGCGCCGCCGATGGAGTTTACAGGAATCCCGTCGACCAGGATTTTATTGAAGTCGGAGTCGCCACCACGGATGAACAGCGACGTGATGCCACCGCGCTGGCCGGTCTGCACGATCTGCGCACCGGGTACGAACCTTAAATCTTCCAAAACGTCCAGCTTGTCCAGCGCTTGGATCAAGTGGCTATCGATGAGGGTTACCGAAGCGCCGACCTGCGCTTCGGGCACGGGGGTTCCAGTGGCCGACACCACAACCTGCTGCGGAAGCGAACCAATGCGCAGCGATACCGTTAGTTCTTCCGATTTCCCGGCCGCCACGAAAATCGGCGCCAGATTCTGTGTCGCAAATCCTGTTGCTTCGACGCGCGGAGTGTAGAGTCCGCTAGCAGGAACGGCCAAATCAAACGAACCATCCGCGTCGGATGTTCCGTCAACAACTTCACGATCCTTTTGCAGAAGAACGAGTTTCGCGTCAGGAATGGGATTGCCAAGCGGATCGACAACTCGTCCGTGCAGACTTCCACTCGATTGCGCGTGCAGGGCTACCGCGAACAACATCGCCAGGAGCATCCAAGACAGAATCAACCGAAAGCGAGGCACCGCCGAATCGAACATAAAAGTCCTCCTTCGCCCTAGAAAGAGCGGACTGTGAGCTTGGCGGACCGGTCTCCTGACTCGCGGCGTACTTCTGAGCGACTGCGCCTTCCCACCCTTGTGGGGCAGTGGCTTTGTGCAGTCGAAAAACGGCCGCTTACAGTTGCAGGGCAGTGGCGGCTTTTCACCGCGCTTCCCGAGCATCTCGCCAGCGAATTGCTTCCCTAACCTCAACTACACTTCGAAATCATTCACTCCGATCCGCGGATCAAACCGCCTTGAGAATGGAACTATCGACGAGCAGAATTGAATTCCCGGCGAATCGAAAAGGAAACGAGACGGGTTTTGCGTCTCGAACAAAATACAGACGCAGGCCCAATCTCACCAAAGACGATACGGATTGTTCGATCTACTTCCGGAATCGCTACCGGCCTTTCCTTCGAGGCCGATTCGGATCGACGTGAACTCAGCCGGTCTCCTGGCTCGCGCTTCTTCGGATGGAAGCTGCCTTCCCAGCGCTGATTGCGCCAGTGGCGTGCTCGCTTCCCTCCTCCGCGCTTACAGTGGCGGGGCCGCTCCGGATTTGCACCGGATTCCCATACAAAAACCGAGTCGTACGATTTATACGGCAGCGGCCGATATGAGTCAAGCTTTCCTCGGCGCATCGCCGAGTGATATAACGAAACGTCGTCTCGCAGGCAGCGATCGACGCCGTGCCGATCCCATTGCGAGCTTCTCAACGTCGTTCGGTGCCTCTGCGCAGGACTGACGCTCCGCGGCAAAACCAGGAAAGTGAATGGCAATCACCTCGAATCTTGAAGAATTGTTTGTCACCCCGGAATATCGCCTAACGCGAACCGGACGTTTCCTGATCACCGAGCTGTTAACGCCGCATCGGGTGCTCAGCACCTCGGCGCGCAACGGCGGTCAAACGGAAAATGTTCGCTACCTCGTCAATCACCAAAGCTGCGAGGGTACCGATCACGGGGAACGCCACGCTCATATCGTGGGCATGGGAGCCGACGAGTATCACGACGCGGTATGTATGGAGGTGGGGCTGGATGCGAGCCAAGTCGCAACGATGGGAACGGCGGCGAACATGAACTATGCCTCCGTCGTGCAGCGGCGTGACCTCGACACGTTGGTCACAGCGGTGGTTACCGCTGGCGTCCACGGCAACGCGACCTGTGCGGGCGATGCGGCTTTGTGGCGCGAGACCGGCAAAGGCTGGGAAAAGATCCCTCCCGCAGGTGGCACCATCAATACCGAACTTCTGTTCAACCACTCGCTGACCCACGGAGCCTTGGCCCGCGCTGTCGTCACCATGACCGAAGCGAAGACTGCCGCGCTACGGGGGTTGGCCGTAAGCAGTCTCTATTCCAAGGATCTTGCCACGGGCACGGGCACCGACCAATTTTGCGTTGCTGCGCCTCTGGGTGCAGGCAAGCCTCTGACGAGTACGAGCACGCACTCCAAGCTCGGAGAACTGATCGGCGTTGCGGTGAAAGATGCGACGCTCGAGGCTCTGCGTTGGCAGAACGGGCTCGAACCGAGCGCCACGCGTTCTCTTTTTCATGCCTTGCGAAGGTATGGCGTGCACGAGACCACTTTGCTGGCGAGCTTGGCGGAGTTGTTGACGCCCCGTGAGTTCGAACTGCTGACGAAAAATTTGAACTCGGTGATCTTCGAGCCGAAAGTGGCCGGTGTGGCGTTTGCGATCGCCGCGGTGCTCGACCGCATTCGCTTCGGCACATTGCCGGCGAGTTCTGCGCACGACATCTTCCGTCAACAGGTGACGACCCTCGCCGCCAATCTCTCAGCAAAGCCCGATCACTGGACAAGGTTTTATGCGCAGCTCGCCGCCATCAACTTGGAGCAACCCGCGCGAGCGATTTCTTCGGCGATTGCGCTGGGCTGGTCCTCGAAGTGGAGCTGAGCGTCCTTCGTCCCGACGCTTTGGTGCTCGCCGGAGCGGTGGCGCTGGATTTGTTGATTGGCGACCCCGTCTATTCCGCTCATCCGGTTCGGTTGATGGGCGGCACGCTCACGTGGTTGGAAAATCGCCTGCGAGAATTGGGCGCCGATGGATACGCCGGTGGCATCGCGCTTTTTCTCCTTCTGAGTATCTTCTGGGTTGGCGGCAGCATCGCCATTTTGTTCGGTCTGCAGAAGTGGAACGATCGCGCAGCGTTGGCGTTCCATCTGTTCCTGGCCTACTCCTGCCTGGCGCTGCATGATCTGCTGCGGCATGCGTGGACAGTGGAGTCCGCGGCTCGGCGCGGCGATCTGGATGGTGCGCGCGCCGCCATTTCGCGTCTTGTGGGACGTGACACCGACCGCATGGATATCGCTGCCTGCCGCCGCGCCGCTATCGAAAGCCTGAGCGAGAACCTTACCGACGGGTTTATTAGTCCGCTCGCCTGGTACGTCGTCCTGGGATTGCCCGGCATCGTGCTTTTCAAAGTGGTGAGCACGATGGACTCCATGGTGGGTTACAAGACGCCCCGCTATCTCAAGTTCGGCTGGTGCGGCGCGCGCCTGGATGATTTGATGAATCTGATTCCCGCGCCGCTCACGTGGCTTTTGCTTTCGTTTGTTTCGACCGTGATTCCCGGATGCTCCGCGGTGAAAGCCTTCCGTGTCGGATGGCGGCAACACGCCATACTTCCCGGACCAAACTCTGGATGGAGCGAAGCCGCCACCGCTGGAGGCATCCAGCGCCGCTTGCTTGGTCCCATTTGGGCAAAGGGCGTGCTCGTTACGGATATCTGGCTCGGTGACTCCGCTGATCCGCCCGCCGGAGACGACTCTGACATTCCGCGGGCTGCGATTCTGGTCGGTACCACCGGTGTGCTTACCGCCGGTATAGCCGTCGTTCTGGCGGCGATTCGCATTTGATGCGGTTCTGCTGCGATATCCCATCAGGGCGCGGCACGATCAAGACCTTCCTCCAGCGGGCTCGGATATTCCCCTTTGCGTTGCCTACGATTTGTTGTCGCGATGGCGGACCGTTATGATAATCACATAGATGACCGCCCGACCCGGAAGATCGCTGCTTGCCTCAGCGTTGTTGGCGCTGCTCGTTCTCTTGGCGGCCGTCGGAGTTACCTTTAAACTCACCGCGTCGGCCCAAGTGAATCAAGCTCCGATTCATTTCTCCTTCCGCCCGATTGCTTTTTCTCTCGATAGCTCCGAAACGCCGCAAAGGCATGCGCCGGAAACGATGGCCGGAGGGGTCGCGGTCTTCGACTATAACAACGATGGCAATCTGGACATTTTTTTTACCAACGGCGCGGATATCGTCAGCTTGCAGAAAACATCGCCCAAATATTGGAATCGTCTATTTCGAAACAATGGCGACGGCACCTTTACCGACGTGACCGAGCAAGCCGGACTTGCAGGGACCGGATATGACGTCGGCGTCGCCATCGGCGATTATGACAACGACGGTTACGAGGATATTTTTGTCGCCGGCGTTCATCGCAACACTCTCTATCACAACAACGGCAATGGAACGTTCACCGACGTAACCGCGAAAGCCGGTCTTGCTCAGTCGGACAAGGAGTTCGGCCCGCTGTGGTCGGTGGGCGGCGCCTGGGTGGACGTCAATAATGATGGGCTCCTGGACCTTTTCGTCGTGAACTACATGGCCTGGGACGTGAACAATGAACCCGACTGCAAATCCGAAGGTCGGCCCGAGTATTGTCATCCCAAAATGTACAGGGCGTTGCCCAACCAGTTGTTTCTGAACAATGGCGACGGAACATTCAAGGATATTTCGGCGCAATCCGGAATCCGTGAGCACCTTGGCAAGGGCATGGGAGTGGGCGTGGCTGACTACGATGGTGACGGCCTGCCCGACATATTTGTCGCCAACGACAAGCTCTTCAATTTTCTGTTCCACAACAAAGGAAATGGGCGGTTTGAAGAAGTCGCTTTTGACACCGGAGTCGCTTTGCCCGAACAAGGAAACGTAATATCAGGTATGGGCGCCGATTTCCGCGACCTGAACAATGATGGTCGGCCCGATATCGCTCTCGTCGCTTTGGACAACGAAACCTTTCCCGTCTATCGGAATGACGGCAAAACCGGATTTACGGATATCACCGCGAAAAGCGGCATGGCTTTGCTCAGCAGTCCCATGGCAGGCTACAGCGCGAACATCGCCGATTTCGACAACGACGGGTGGAAAGATATCTTTGTCAGCCGCGGCCACGTGCAATCGCCAAACATGGCTGGGCGCGAGATGATCGACCAGCCCAACACCGTTTTTCGCAATCTCGATGGAACCAAGTGGTCGGCGCTCACCGAGGAAGCTGGATTTGCCGCTCAGCCGCCCCGCCGTCATCGCGGCGCCGCCGTCGGCGATTTCAATCACGACGGAAAACTCGACGTTGTGGTCACCGCCCTCAGCGCGCCCGCGGAAATTTGGATGAATGACAGCCCGGACGCCAATCATTGGCTGGAATTATCTTTACAAGGTACGAAGAGCAATCGAGATGGCATCGGCGCGCGAATCCGCGTGTCTGCGGGTGGCTTCGTGCAATTCAATCACATGAGCACCGCCGCTGGGTATGCTTCGTCCAGCGCCGCGCCAGTTCATTTTGGTTTGGGTCCCGCGAAGGTGGCCGAAGAAATCGAAATTCGGTGGCCGTCGGGAAAGGTGCAAACGCTGAAGGACGTGCGAAGCGATCAAATTCTGCAGGTTAAGGAGCCGCGGTGATCGCGAGGCGCTCGCGGTTGCCTTACCCACGTCTGCGCCACAGTTTAAACGTTTATTGTCGTGCGACCGTTATCGGCTTCCCCGAGTAGTCCACCACTTTATCCGGCTGAGTTGTCATCTCGATCCCCGCGCCATGATTGTCGCCGACAAACACAACGCGAAATGTTCGTGCATTGAGCATGCCCGGGAATTGTCCCTGGCGTTCGTGAATCGTCAGTTTTTGCGCCGCTTCATCCCAATCGATTCGAATCGTGGCGCGTGATCCCTTTTCGTAATTGTAATTGTCATTTTCATCTTCGTAGAGAGTGAAGGTCCCGTCGGCCCCCCGATATACGCGCAGCTCGATGGGATCAGCGGGTTTCTGAGTCGCGTACTCCAGGTCTGGTCCTAGCGGCACAATTGAGCCGCCTCGCACGAACAACGGGATTTGATTGATGGGCGCTGCTGCCTCGATGGCGCTGCCACCATCCACTCCGTGCCCAGTCCAGAAGTCGTACCATTTCGATTTCGGCAGATAAATTCGGCGCGATGTAGCGCCCGGCTCGGTCACCGGGTTTACGAGCAGTGCCGGACCGAACATGAATTGATCGCCGACGTTCAGCGCTCGCGTGTCAGTGCGAAAATCCATCGCCAGCGCCCGCATCGGCGTGTAAGCCTCGCTCGTGGTCTTCCACGCCAACGAATAGATGTAGGGCATCAAGCGGTAACGCAACCGGTCGTAAGCTGTAAGAATTATCTGCGCTTCGGGACCGTAGGACCACAATTCGTTCTGATTCGGGCTCCGCGTGCCGTGCACCCTGAAAATCGGACAAAATGTTCCATACTCGAACCAGCGCACGAAAAGTTCGCGGTACGCAGGATCGTCGGGATTTCCGATAATGAAACCGCCGATGTCTGTCGTCCAATACGGAATGCCAGAAAGTTCAAAATTCAGACCTGCGGGGATCTGTCGCGCAAAACTCAGCCAGTTCGATTCTACGTCTCCCGACCATGCGGCAATCGAATTTCTCTGCGCGCCGGAGAACGCCGAGCGCGACAATATAAAGACGCGCTTTTGGTCCGACGTTTTGCGCTGGCCCTCGTAAACCGCGCTGGTTGTCATCAAGGGATAAAGATTCGCGTAACGCGCGCCGCTGCCGAGCTTAACTTTGTTATTTTCCAGAATGCTCGTTTCGCGCCCTTCCGTTTCTGGTTCATCGGTATCCAGCCACCAGGCATCCGCTCCGATTTTGAACAAACCTTTGTCAATGAGGTGCCAATAGTAAGCGCGGGCCGCCGAATTGAAGGCATCGTAAAGCGCCTGGCCCGCCGGATGGAACCCGCTCACTTTTGTTTTGTCGACGAAATACCCTCGCTTGTCCATTTCGTCATAGACCGGGGAACCCGGGCGAAAGTAGGGCCAGAACGAAAACATCACGTGAAAATGATTCTCGTGCAAATCCTCGATCATGCCTTTCGGGTCGGGATAGTTCTTGTTGAAAATCGGCTCCCCCATAGTGTTCCACCAGAACCAATCTTGGACGATGTTGTCGACTGGAATGTGTAGCTCGCGGTATTTGTGCGCTACGCCCAGAACTTCCGCCTGCGATTCATATTTATTTTTGCATTGCCAGAAGCCGTATGCCCACTTGCCGAACATCGGCGCAGCGCCGGTCAATTCGCGGTAGGCGCCGATGATCTCGTCGAAATCAGGACCGTACAGGAAGTAATAATCGACAGTGTCGGCGACTTCGGAGCTTAGATAAAGCTCATGCGGAAATCGATTGTTAAAGCGGCTTCGCGAGGAATTGTTCCAGAAAATGCCGTATCCATTGCTCGAGAGAAACATCGGCACGGAGATGTTGGTGTTCGCCTGCGAAAGCTCCACGGACTCACCGTGATAATTCCACACGCCCGCCTGGTGCTGCCCTAATCCGTAGAATGCCTCCGTCGAGTCCCAGAGGTTGGAGAACATTTCGGCGCGATAAGTCTTTTCGCCGTTCACCTCGACGGGCGTAAGCGTCCGGTCGTAATTCTGAAATAGCTTTTTTCCCGAAGCGTCGGCAAAAAGAATGGCGCCGTCTTTCTTCGTGACGGTGATTTTCAAAAGCGGTGTTGCCAGCTTTACGTCGGCGTCGCTCGACTGCGTCGTCCATTGCGAAACAGCCCAACTCTGCTTGGTCACTGCATATTGCGGCGTTTCGGGAATGCCGGTGCCCGGCGAGTAAGTGACGCGCACAATGGAGTCCGAGCACACCAGGAGCCGCAACGTCCCCGATTTCATGGCCAATACCAATCCATCTGCCTGCTGCTTCACACTGGTAACGGGATTTAGCGGATTCCACTGTGCGGACGAACTGGAAGCCAAACAAAGCAACAGCAACGCTACTCCGGCGAAAGTGGCGCGTCTTCGCCGCGGCATTACCGCAACGCACTTCGCAGTCTCTTGGACGTTCTCTGTAGTTGGCGCTTCAGTGCGTCCACTTGCCTCGAAATATCATCCAATTCTTTTTTCGCGAGGGAACCTGCCTTGGCGAACTTGTGGGCCGTGCGATCCGCCTTACCGACCGCCGTCCCGATTTTCACCGCAACTTGCGTCAACCTGCTTTTCTTGGCCATCGTTCTCCCTCAGTACCAACGATAGCCATCCTATACATTCCCCGCAGCAACCGTCAACGAATCTCCGCACCGTTCGGCGCTCAAAAAGGCTCAAAATAAAAAGTATCGCTGCGCCAGCGGCAAAACCCGTGCCGGTTCGCAGCCAATTAACTCTCCGTCCACGCGCACCTCATAAGTTTCCGCATCCACTTCGATTTTCGGCGTGGCGTCGTTAAGGACCATATCTTTCTTTCCGATCTGCCGGCAATTTCGTACCGCCGCGGTCATCTTTTTCAAACCCAGTTTCTGTGGCAGATCAGCCGAAAGTGCCGCCTGCGAGATAAATGTGATGCTCGTCGTCGCCGTCGCTCCTCCGAAACTCCCAAACATCGGCCGGTACAGCACCGGCTGCGGCGTCGGAATCGAAGCGTTGGCATCCCCCATCACGCTCCACGCAATGAAGCCGCCCTTCACAATCATTTCTGGCTTCACGCCAAAAAACGCCGGTTTCCACAACGCGAGATCCGCAAGCTTCCCCGGTTCAATCGACCCAATCTCCGTCGCCATCCCGTGCGTGATCGCGGGATTGATGGTGTACTTGGCCACATATCGTTTCGCTCGCGTGTTGTCGTTCCGGCTCGAATCTCCGCTAAGGGCTCCGCGCTGCACCTTCATCTTGTGCGCCGTTTGCCAGGTGCGCGTAACCACCTCGCCGATCCGCCCCATCGCTTGCGAATCACTTGAGAGCATGCTCAGCACGCCCATATCATGCAAAATATCTTCCGCCGCAATCGTCTCCGGCCGGATCCGGCTCTCCGCGAACGCCACGTCCTCTGGCACCTGCGGGTTCAAGTGATGGCACACCATTAGCATGTCGAGATGTTCCGCGATGGTGTTCACGGTGTACGGCCGCGTGGGATTCGTCGACGAAGGCAAAATGTTCGCGTGCGAAGCGATCGCAATAATGTCCGGCGCATGCCCTCCGCCCGCTCCCTCGGTGTGATAGGTGTGGATCGCCCGGCCGGCAATCGCGGCGACGGTTGCCTCCAGAAATCCCGCTTCGTTGATCGTGTCCGTATGAATCGCCACCTGCACATCGAACTCGTCGGCGATTTTCAGGGAAGCGTCAATCGCTGCCGGGGTCGTTCCCCAGTCTTCGTGCAGCTTCAATCCGCAAGCCCCGGTTTCAATCTGTTCCGCCAATGGGCCGCCAATCGCCGCGTTTCCTTTGCCCAGAAATCCGAAATTCATCGGCCACGCTTCCGCAGCCTGCAGCATCCGCGCGAGATTCCACGCGCCGGGTGTGCAGGTCGTCGCCGCCGTTCCAGTAGCTGGCCCCGTGCCGCCGCCGATCATGGTCGTGATCCCGTTCGAAATCGCTTCATACACCTGCTGTGGCGAAATAAAGTGAATGTGACTGTCGACCCCGCCCGCAGTCACGATCAAATTCTCTCCCGCGATCACCTCCGTCCCCGCTCCCACAACCAGTTCCGGATCAACGCCATCCATCGTGTCCGGGTTTCCGGCCTTGCCCACTTTCACGATGCGTCCGTTCTTAATCCCGATATCTGCCTTCACGATTCCCCAGTGATCCAGGATCACCGCGTTCGTAATCACGACATCCAGCGTTCCGTTCTTGCCTTCTCGCAACGCCCCGCTGCTCTGTCCCATTCCATCCCGGATGACTTTCCCGCCGCCGAACGTGATCTCATCGCCGTAGTGCGTGAAATCCTTCTCGATCTCAATCACCAGCTCCGTGTCCGCCAGGCGAATCCGGTCGCCCTTGGTCGGACCATAAAGATCCGCATACGTCCGTCGTGGAATCTGCAAACTCAACGCTTGTCTCCCTCACGATCGAACAGAAAGCCCGCGTCCCGAGCGCGCGCAATCGCCCGCTCCTTCGCGCCACCTGCGTCAAGCGCGGCCTGTACCATTCCATTGCATCCGCAAATCACTTTCGCTCCGCCAAATTCCGTAAGCTCCACTTCTTTTTCTTCGCCCGGCTCAAATCGTACCGCCGTCCCGGCGGCAATGTTTAGCCGCATGCCATAAGCCACTCCGCGATCGAACCCCAGCGCCCGGTTCACCTCAAAGAAATGATAGTGACTCCCCACCTGCACCGGCCGGTCGCCGGTATTTCGCACAACCAGCCGCGCAACCGTTCGCCCTGCATTAGCCTGCACAGGCCCAGCCGCCTCATCCAGAAAATACTCACCCGGCTTCATTCTTTTATCTCCACGCTCATCTTCCCTCGACCCACGCTCTCACCGAATCGGATCGTGAATCGTCACCAGCTTCGTCCCATCCGGAAACGTAGCCTCCACCTGCACCTCGTGAATCATTTCCGCCACGCCGTCCATCACCTGTTCCCGCGACAATATCTTCCCGCCAAAGCTCATGATCTCCGCCACACTCTTCCCGTCCCGCGCCGCCTCCATCACCTCTGCCGACAAAATCGCCACGGCCTCCACGTAATTCAGCTTCAACCCGCGCGCTTGCCGCCGCCGCGCCAGGTCCGCCGCAACCACAATCATCAGCTTTTCCTGTTCCCGCGGTGTTAAGTGCAATGCAACCCTCGCCTAAACCTCATCGATCGGCATAACCAATGTAGGGGCGCGCTTTAGCGTGACCGTCCGTGTTCTTCCGCGCCGGCCCGCCCCGCCCGCCATCGAGAATTCAATTTACCTTCCGAGGTACAACTGCCGCCCGCCCATACAATCTCCATTTCGCCGCGCTCCAAACCGCATGAAGCCCCGCCAAAGCGTCGCGCCCCCGTTTCGCCGCACAACGCACAATCAATCCGTTCCCCGCAAGCGTGCTGACCCCCCAGAGCGTGTCTTCCCGCCGTCCAAGCAATCCAAGAATCCCGCGCAATTCCTTCTCTATCTCAAGCCATTGCGCACCTTCCACCCCCGCGCAACAAACATAGAACGATGCCCAAGTCCGGTACGCACCCAGCCTCCCAATCGCCGCCAAGCCTCGTTTTCGTGGCTCGAGCCGCGAGCGCTCCGCCGCCACCAGACGTCCCTCCGCCACCAAATCAGTCTTAAACTCCACGCTCTCGTATTCAAAAATTTCCCCTCGTGCCCCGCGTCCCGGCGCCAAAATCTCCCACCAGAATAATCCTGCTCCATCCGCCAGCCGGATCGAAGTCCGCTGAGAAAATCGCGCGCCGGCAAACGGAATCACCGCGTCCGGCAAATATTCCAGCAATCCGCCTTCACCGACGTAAATCTCATTCGACTGCAAAGCCGCAAGCGCCTCGGCGCGCGGCCGGTAAATTCGCGTAGCCCCGGTCGTTGTGACTTGCACCTGCGCGTGAGCCCCAACATTCACCGCCAGCTCCAACCGGTCCCCGCCCAACAAACCACCCGACACATTGTGCAAATGCACCAGCGCCGCCCCGCCTTCCACCGCAAACGCTCGCAC